>Ga0207019_1110_pt1 | contig 18171 bp, 16 predicted proteins | sample Alteio_BWMinCont_50_FD_153483 | JGI IMG/M metagenome (GOLD analysis project Ga0207019, IMG submission 153483) | Enriched cells from forest soil in Barre Woods Harvard Forest LTER site, Petersham, Massachusetts, United States -... | ecosystem: Environmental > Terrestrial > Soil > Temperate forest >...
GTGAAGCTCTGGATAAAGCGTTACGTCAAAATTCTTATTCCTATGAGATGTATCAAAAACTGAGTGAGTCCAAAAGAACAGAGATGCGCATGAGCATTGCGAAACATTTTATAGAGAAATACAACGATGACTTGCTCTATTATTCTTTTAATACCTATCCGAATGATGATTATATTACTAGCGACCAATACGATTTTGACAAAGTGTATCTGTTGCCAAGTATTTTTGAAGCGGGTTCTTTTTATGGTTCTGGGAATTATTGTATTTACAAGACTCGAAAAAAAGATGCGAATGATATTCAGACAGTTTTAGTGAGCGAGATTAGCACGGCGCTTCATCAATATTTACATAAAAGAAAATACTTGACCTTAATCGCAGGATACAAGGATAAAAATTCATTCTTCTCGCAGCTTCCCATTGAGGTGATGGCGATGATTGCAGACAATCTTAATAGAGATGAGTCAAATTGTACGAGCAGTCTGAAAGCGATGAAGTAAAATTTTAGGCACGAGTGGGATAGAAGCCACCTAATCCAAAAAATCTGTTTGAGGAGCTTACAAATGATGTTAAGAAAATTCAGCCAAATGGTTTCCACTGGAAGCGAAGTAACCGTAAGAAAAATTCTTGAGGAAATGATACAGGCGGGAAAGAAGTTAAGTGCGAGAGTGAAGCTGGATTGTAAGCGGTTGGTTTCTACAGATGGTGGACCTAATTATATAGGCGATCTGTGGTTTGGTTCTGTGGAAAATTTTGATATTGTTGTGAAGCATTTTTGCGAGGCTCTGGATAAATCATTACGTCAGAATTCTTATTCCTATGAGATGTATCAAAAGCAGAGTGATTCTGACAGAACAAACATGCGGATGGCAATCGCGAAACATTTTATAGATAAATACGAAAAACAGGTGCTTTGTTACTCCATAGTACATGTGGGTTATACTTTTTCGGGTGATCCTGATTACGATTTAAAATCCGTGTATTTGTTACCCAGCATTTTTTTTGATTACAGCAATCCTAATACTCGAATTCCACATCAGGATGAGAAGATTCAAGAAACACTTGTTGAAGAGATTAGCGCTTCACTTCGTCATTATTTTAATAAAAAAAGATACTTGACCTTAATCGCAGGATACAAGGATAAAAATTCATTCTTCTCGCATCTTCCCATTGAGGTGATGGCGATGATAGCAGGCAATCTTAATAGCGATGAGTCAAATTGTACGAGTAGTCTGAAAGCGATGAAGTGAAAATTTTGTAAGCATTCATGGAGGTCAAGAGAAGGATTTTATTTTTTGCGATTAACCGCAAAACACGCTCATCCCTGATCGCTTTTGCTCTCGCGGACTCCTGTCCGCTCGTTAATCGCGAAAAATAAAATCCTTATCTTGACCTCCATGAATGCTTACAAAATTTTAGGCACGAGTGGGATCGAACCACCGACCACCACCATGTCAAGGTGGTGCTCTACCACTGAGCTACGTGCCTGTAAAATTCCGGTGGAAAGATACAACGTACTGTGGGAATAAGCAAGCGTAACCTGTGGTGGGTACGCTCGTTCACCCACCCTACCGTCCCAGCGCCACTTCCCGTAACTCATGAATCAAATCACGCACGTGCGCTGCTTCTTCAAATTCAAGATTATGCGCATGTTCAATCATCTGATTTTCCAGTTTGGAAATTTTGGTGGAAAGAGCTTCCGATGAGAGTGAGAGGTATTCTGTGACACTGTCTTTTATTTTTGCTCTTGGAAACAAGCGGCCGCGCACACTACTCTCTGTATATGCACCTTCCATGACATTTTGCACAGCCCGGATAATGGTGGTTGGTGTGATGCCGTGCGTTTCATTATAAATTTTTTGTTTGGCACGGCGGCGTTCGGTTTCATCTATGGCGTGTTGCATGGATCCTGTGATTTTATCGCCATATAAAATTGCCTTGCCGTGCACATTGCGTGCGACTCGGCCTATGGTTTGAATGAGTGAAGTTTCCGAGCGTAAAAAACCTTGCTTATCAGCATCGAGAATGGCGACGAGTGATACTTCGGGTAAATCAAGTCCTTCACGCAGCAAGTTAATTCCGACCAATACATCAAATGTGCCAAGGCGTAATCCGCGAATAATTTCCACGCGCTCAACAGTACCAACATCTGAATGCAAATAACGCACACGAATGTTATGTTCTTCCAGATATTCCGTCAAATCTTCTGCCATGCGTTTCGTCAGTGTGGTGACAAGCACTCTCTCACCTGCACTCACGCGCTTATTAATCTCGGAAAGTAAATCATCTACCTGTGTGGTTGCTTTACGCACTTCCACTTCGGGATCAAGTAATCCCGTGGGTCTTGCCAATTGTTCTGCAATGACATCAGAGCGCTCCAACTCATATTGGCTGGGAGTGGCTGAAACATAAATGGTTTGCGGTGCTTTTGCAGTAAATTCATCAAAACGCATAGGTCTATTATCCAGTGCTGAGGGTAAACGAAACCCATATTCCACCAGGGTTTGCTTGCGTGATCTATCGCCTCTATACATGCCATTTAATTGTGGTACCGTGACATGCGATTCATCAATGATGAGCAAGGCATCGGTTGGCAGATAATCAAATAACGTAGGCGGCGGATCACCGGGAGCACGGCCTGATAAGTAACGGGAGTAATTTTCTATGCCCTGGCAGTAACCCAGTTCTTTCATGAGCTCCAGATCATAGGTGGTTCTTTGCTCAAGGCGTTGCGCTTCCACCAATTTATTAAGCTGGTGCAACTCTTCCAGACGAATGCGCAAATCAATTTTAATTTGATCGAGAGCCTTGATGACGGTATCGCGTTGCGTGACGTAATGTGATTTTGGATAAATAGTTAATCGCGGCACGCGACGTATGATTTCACCTGTGAGCGGATCGAAATAAGACAGGTTTTCGATTTCATCGCCAAACAATTCAATACGCACGGCTTCACTGTCTGACTCTGCCGGATAAATGTCTATGACATCACCGTGCACGCGATACGTGGCACGATGCAAATCCACATCATTACGTGTGTATTGCATTTCCGCTAATCGCCGCAAAATAAAGCGCTGATCCACTTTATCTCCTCTATCCAGATGCATGACCATGCTGAGATACATGCGAGGATCACCGAGACCATAAATGGCGGAAACCGTAGCTACAATGACGGCATCCCGACGCTCAAGCAGTGCCTTGGTCGCAGAAAGACGCATTTGTTCTATGTGTTCGTTAATCGAGGCATCTTTGGCGATGTAGGTGTCTGAGGAGGGAACATAGGCTTCGGGTTGATAATAATCATAATAAGAAACAAAATATTCAACGGCATTACGCGGAAAAAAATCTTTCATTTCGCCATATAATTGCGCGGCGAGCGTTTTGTTAGGCGCTAAAATGAGTGTGGGCCGCTGAATGTTTTCAATGACATTTGCTATCGTGAAAGTCTTTCCAGATCCTGTCACGCCCAGCAGGGTTTGATAGGCCAACCCATTGTTTATACCCGCAACCAATTGAGAAATCGCTTTAGGTTGATCTCCTGCGGGTTTGAATTTAGAATCCAGCATAAATTTCTGTGTCATAATCCGCCGATTATCAGCTACTGGGAGTAATATAACAATGACAAAAGACTTGGCATTAGAATTAGCACAACGCGTTCAGCGCATTAAACCTTCACCGACTTTCGCTGTTTCCGCCCGGGCTGAAGAATTACAAGACCAGGGAAAACCCATTATCAATCTGGGTGTGGGCGAACCTGATTTTGATACACCAGAATATATCAAGCAAGCTGCGATCAAAGCCATTATGGATGGGCGCACAAAATATACCGCGGTAGATGGCACCAAAGGATTAAAGACAGCAATCGTAAATAAATTTACACGAGAAAATCATCTCAATTATGATTTGAATCAAATTCTCGTTTCCTGTGGTGCGAAGCACAGCTTTTATAATTTATTCATGGCTGTTTTAAATCCGGGCGATGAAGTGATTATCCCCGCGCCTTATTGGGTATCTTATCCGGATATGGCAAAGCTTGCGGATGCAAATCCCGTGATTGTCAAAACAGATTTTGCTGCTCAGCTTAAAATGACGCCAGCACAGCTTAACGCTGCAATTACCAATAAAACACGTGTCATTGTTTTAAATAGCCCCTCCAATCCAACAGGCATGGCTTATACACCGGATGAATTGAAAGCACTGGGTGAGGTTATCTTGCAACATCCAGGTATTATTGTGGCGAGTGATGATATTTATGAGCATAGTTTATGGAGCCATTTACCCTTCACGAACCTATTAAATGTGTGTCCAGAATTATATGACCGCTGCATTGTAATTAATGGCGTATCAAAAGCCTATGCCATGACGGGTTGGCGTATTGGTTATGCAGCAGGTCCTGCAAAAATCATTGCGGCGATGAAAAAAGCGCAGTCACAAAGCACCTCGAATCCCGCCACTGTTTCCCAGTATGCGGCAGAAGCGGCACTGGAAAGTGGCAGTGATTGTACTGAAGTGATGCGAGATGCATACAAGAAACGCCATGATTATCTTTTTGGCGAATTTAAAAAAATTTCCGGATTCAACTGTTTGCCTTCTGATGGTACTTTTTACACGTTTCCTTGTATTGAAGCCTTCCTGAATCCACAATCAGCGCTCACCAATGATATTGAATTTGCAGAATTTCTGTTAACTCATGCGGAAGTTGCAGTTGTGCCGGGATCGGCTTTTGGCGCATCTGGGTATATTCGCCTGAGTTATGCGACAAGCATGGAAAATCTGGTGACAGCAGTTCACCGAATAAAAAAAGCATTAGCATCGCTTACAAAATAAGGAAGCAATCATGTTGAATACCATTTACCAACTCTTCACACTTAAACCTGCTCAGAATCCGAGAGCATCACTTGCTGAAAAAAAACATCTCGTTATGCAGAAAATATATTCTTCTCAAGCTGTGCCAGATAAAGCAGTATTGGCCAAACAAAAGGAATTGATACTGAATCAGGACAGATATCTGGTTGAAGAAGAGGAGCTTGAAAAACACACGGTTCTAATTGGTTTCAGCAAATCCAGGCTATTCCTTGGTAGTGCCTATTTTTATACACGTGGTATTCCCTACACGGAGGAATGGGTAAGATTGAAAAAACTGGCTGAGAAAAACAAGATAGACATAGCCTTTTTTGGGCCTAATCGCGATAATGTTGCCTGTTTAAAGTTGATTGATAAAAATAATCACGCTAGCCGTTATCTCATTCCCCATGGTGATATGTGCATACTCCCAAGACAACGGTTGGCATGTTATTCAGTTCCTGAGTTTGTACAACCTGTAAGCAAGGGTAAGCGCATGAATTGTTATTAAAATTCTATTGACGATCGCATCAACCGATATTAGTATTCTCGTCACTTGAAGTTACACATTCCCCGGTAGCTCAGTCGGTAGAGCAAGTGGCTGTTAACCACTGGGTCGGCGGTTCGAGTCCGTCCCGGGGAGTAAGTTAGTCTGCAACATCCCTCTCAAATGAATCAGAATTAATGCTCCGGAGCATTTATATATGGATGGACTACGAAAAGCCCTCGCTGAAGAAAACCCCCTGCAAATTGTAGGTACGATAAATGCATATACCGCACTCTTGGCTAAACGCGCTGGATTTCGCGCCATTTACCTCTCAGGTGCGGGTGTTGCGAATGCTTCATATGGGCTGCCTGACCTTGGAATGACTAATCTCAATAACGTGATCGAAGATGTTAGCCGCATCACTTACGCCTGTGATTTGCCGCTATTGGTTGACATTGATACAGGCTGGGGCTCAGCATTCAACATTTCCCGAGCCATAAAATCCCTGATCAAAGCAGGTGCTGCCGGTGCACACATGGAAGACCAGGTTGGAGTTAAACGATGCGGCCACAGACCTAAAAAAGAAATTGTTGATGCGAATGAGATGTGTGATCGCATCAAAGCTGCCATTGATGCAAAAACCGATAAAAATTTTGTGTTGATGGCCCGCACAGATGCACTTGCGATTGAAGGATTAGAGCAAACGATTGAACGCATCCATCGCTATATTGAAGCCGGTGCTGAAATGATATTTTTCGAAGGCGCAACCAATATTTCAGAATTCAAGGCAGTGACGAAAGCTTGCAACGTTCCGGTCTTGGCTAATATTACAGAGTTTGGTCTCACTCCTCTTTGCACGCTGGATGAATTAAAACAAGCCGGTGTTCAACTTGTTCTTTATCCCCTGAGTGCTTTTAGGGCCATGAGTGCAGCAGCCGTTAAGGTATATGAAACAATACGCACGACAGGTACGCAACAATCAGTGATTGCCAACATGCAAACACGCGATCAATTATACGATGTATTAAATTACCATCAATTCGAACAAAAACTAGATGATCTTTTTGCGCAAGGAAAAATGAAATGACTGCAAAAACTGGAGGATTAGAAGGTATTATCGTTGGCGATACAGCGATATCAACCGTGGGCAAGCAAGGCGTGGGTTTAACCTATCGAGGTTACGATATACATGATCTTGCTGCTCACTCAACCTTTGAAGAAGTCGCTTATTTGCTTGTGTATGGCGAACTGCCTACTCTCCCCCAGTTGCAGGCATACAAGGAAAAACTTGTTAAAATGCGCAGATTACCGAATGAATTGAAACTCTTGCTAGAGACAATTCCAGGATCAGTGCATCCAATGGATGTTTTAAGAACCAGTATCTCCATGTTAGGGACGCTTGAATCAGAAACGGCACAATATTCGGGTCATCAAATTGCAGACAGGTTAATTGCATGCACACCCAGCATCTTGCTCTACTGGTATCAGTTTCATCGTAATAATATTCGAATTGAAACATGGAACAGTGAAGAAAAAACAATTGCGGGTTATTTTCTGCATTTGCTGCAGGGTAAAAAGCCAGATGAAGATCAGCGTAAAGCCGTGGATGTCTCGTTGATTCTTTATGCGGAACATGAGTTTAATGCTTCAACTTTTGCAGCACGCGTCACGACTTCAACAGAATCTGATTTTTATTCAGCGATAGTCTCAGCGATTGGTACCTTGCGCGGCCCATTACATGGCGGAGCGAATGAAGAAGCCATGCGTCTTGTCAGCTTATACAAAACACCTGAGCAAGCTGAAGCAGGCATTAAAGAAATGCTTACAAAAAAAATCAAAATCATGGGATTTGGACATCGTGTGTATAAAATTTCCGATCCTCGATCTGATATTATTAAAGGCTGGTCTCAAAAACTTTCCACGCAGGCACGTGATGGTTATCTTTACGCTGTTTCAGAACGCATTGAAAAAATCATGTGGGATGAAAAGAAATTATTTCCGAATCTGGATTTTTATAGCGCTACCACTTACCATTTTTGTGGTATACCAACGTCTTTATTTACCCCCATTTTTGTTATGTCCCGCTTAAGTGGCTGGAGTGCACATATATTCGAGCAACGCGCCAGCAATAGACTGATCAGACCAGAAGCAACTTATGTCGGCCCTGCTCCACGTCGATTTGTACCGATAGATGAACGGTAAAACAGAGGTTTATCCATGACTTTACACATACACACCGTCGATGAAAATACCCGACCCGCTCCCGATGCTGAATTGGTGAGTATTGCCGACTATGTACTTCGCAAGCATTTAGAAAGTGATACGGCCTTTACAACAGCGCGTTATTGTTTAATGGACGCCTTGGGTTGTGCGATTCTCGCATTACAATATTCTGCCTGCACAAAATTACTTGGCCCTATTATTCCCGGAACCACTGTTCCTGTCGGTGCGCGAGTTCCAGGGACAAACTATCTGCTGGATCCCATACTGGCAGCGTTTAATATTGGGACGCTTGTTCGTTGGCTCGATTTCAATGATACATGGCTTGCTGCTGAATGGGGGCATCCTTCTGATAATCTGGGCGCTATTCTTGCTGTGACTGATTACCTAAGCAGAAAAAATCTTGCAGAAGGAAAAAAACCACTCGTCATTAAAGATGTATTGACGGCCATGATCAAGGCACATGAAATTCAGGGAGTATTGGCACTTGAAAATGGGTTTAATCGATTGGGCTTTGACCATGTCATACTCGTAAAAATTGCTTCCACTGCTGTTGCAACTCAATTACTCGGCGGCTCACACGAACAAATTATCAATGCACTCTCGCAAGCCTTTCTTGATGGAGCAGCATTAAGAACATATAGGCATGCTCCGAACACGGGTTCGCGAAAATCCTGGGCTGCTGGTGATGCGACTAGTCGTGCGACACGTCTTGCTTGGCTTACCATGCAGGGAGAAATGGGTTATCCCAGTGTTTTGACGGCCAGGAAATGGGGATTTTATGATGCGGTGATGAAGAGTGAGACGCTCAGGATGGGCAGGTCTTTCGGTACTTACGTGATGGAAAATGTCTTGTTTAAAATTTCATATCCTGCTGAATTTCACGCACAAACAGCCGTTGAATGTGCAATCCTCCTGCATCCCCAGATTAAAAATAAACTAGATCAGATTGAAAAAATTGCTTTGGTGACCCAGGAATCCGCAGTGCGTATTATCAGCAAATCTGGCCCGCTGCATAATCCAGCAGATAGAGATCATTGCCTTCAATTTATGGTTGCAGTCGCCCTGTTACAAGGGGATCTTAAAGCGGATTACTATGAGGATTCCTTTGCTTCCAATCCCTGGATAGACAAGCTTCGCGATAAAATGATGGTTGAAGAAGACAAGCAATTTTCCAAAGACTATCTGGATCCAGATAAACGTTCTATTGCAAATTCCATACAGATTTTCTTTAAGGATGGAACACACACGAATAAAGTCACAGTAGAATATCCCGTTGGACATCTAAGGCGTCGGGAAGAAGGCATTCCCCTCTTGTTTGACAAGTTTGCGGAAAATGCGAGTACGCTGTATCAGGCGGAAAAAGTTCAGCAACTCCTGTCTTTGTTCAAAGATGAAGAAGCACTTGATAATATGCCAGTGAATGAATTTATGGATTTGTTTGTGAGGTAAGAGAAAAGTAATGATTAAAGTGCTTGTCACTCTGCCAATTTTTGATAAGATATTCGTGCAACGTTGTTTAAATCATTTATAAATGTATCATTTAAGGAGTTTAACTCATGGAAAAAATGAAAAAGATTGCTACCCTCATCGCTGCCACCGCTGCTATTTCTTTTGTTACCGCTCCACTTGTCGCTACAGTTGCTCATGCAAAATCAGTTAAATGCTACGGCGTTAACTCATGCAAAGGCAAAAGCCACTGCAAGACATCTCAAAATGCTTGCAAAGGCAAAAATAGCTGCAAGGGCAAAGGCATGATGAAGATGAAGTCTGCTAAAGATTGTGAAAAGAAAGGCGGTACAACGACTGAATCAGCTACAACAACAAGCTCAACCACCACTGAAACAACCACTGGAACAACTACTGGTACAGGTGGTTAATTTTATTAGTTGAGTCGGATAAGAGCACCTCACTGAGGTGCTCTTATTTTTTCAGTCCACTCTAATTTTCCCATAAAATCCTATGACACCACTTTCACCACATCGTCTTAATCTTGGTTTCGGACTGGGTTTACGTCCTGATCATTATGAAGCAATACTTTCTCAAAACCCTGATGTCGATTGGTTTGAGATTTTAACGGAAAATTATCTTGTTCCTGGTGGTAAGCCGCTTCATTATCTGGAAAAAATTCGCGAGTACTACCCGCTTGTCATGCACGGTGTTTCCCTGTCCATAGGTAGTTGTGATCCACTGGACTGGGATTACTTAAAAGAAGTCAAACAGCTTGCAGAACATATACAGCCAAAATGGATTTCTGATCATTTATGCTGGACGGGATTCGATCATAAGAACATGCATGATTTATTACCCCTACCCTACACAGAAGAAGCGATTCAGCATCTTGTTGGCCGAATCAGGCAAGTCCAGGATTTTTTAGGCCAACGCCTGCTGATAGAAAATGTTTCGAGTTATCTGACTTATAGCCATTCTGTTTTAACAGAATGGGATTTTCTGAGAGAAATTTGTGAGCAGGCAGATTGCCTGATATTGCTAGATGTCAATAATGTTTACGTCAGCTCCATTAACCATGAATTTAATCCCCTAACCTACATTAATGCCATCCCCAGAGAGAGAGTTTATCAAATCCATTTGGCGGGGCATTCCAACATGGGGTCTTACATCATAGACTCACACGATGATGATATCGTCGATCCTGTATGGGATTTGTATGAGGCTACTTTAAACATTATTGGTTCCGTTTCGACGATGATAGAACGGGATGATAATATACCCGATTTATCCAGCTTGCTGGCGGAATTGGATTACGCGCGGAAGATTAGTCAAAAAGTATTTGGAAAGGAACGCAGGTACGCTGAATTAATTTAGGCAAGCGTTCACGGAAGATGTTGTTACGTAAGAGCGACCGCCGGTCGTCGGTTACATTTAGGGATGATATTTCATGGACGATTTACTTCATTTGCAAAATAAATTTCAGGATTATTTGCAGCATGCCAATAATCAGATAGAAAATTTGATTGTTGGCACTGAAAAAGTTCCTGTCGCGCTACGTCTCATGATTTACGGAAATGCCTACCACGCGAGATTACTGGAAGCACTGGAATCCACTTATACCGTGTTAAAAACCTGCCTGGGCGAAGATGATTTTTATCAGTTGGGTCATGATTATATTAATGCCCACCCTTCTACGTATCGTTCCATTCGCTGGTTTGGAGATCAATTGCCAGCGTTTTTGAAAGCACATGAGGATTACAGGGATCATCCATATCTGGCCGAGCTTGCTCAGGTTGAATGGACGATGACGCTTGTTTTTGATGCGGCAGATAGTACAGTGCTAGGAACAGAGGAAATAAATCATCTTCCTTCAGAAGCATGGGAAACACTGCAAATACAATTTATTCCTTCTGTCTACCGCTTGAATTTATCCTGGAATGTGTTTGAAATTTGGCAGGCTATTTCAGAGGGGCAGGAACCGCCTGAGTTTGTGTGTAGTGCGGCTCCCGTGACGTGGGCATTGTGGCGGCATGAATTACAAAATTATTATTCATCCATGAGGAAAGATGAAGCTTTTGCAATGGATAGAGTCATCCAGGGGGACAGCTTTGGCATGCTGTGTGAAGGATTGTGCAAATGGATGGATGAGCAAAACGCTGTGATCCGGGCAGCGACCCTGTTAAAGGGGTGGATTGTTTCCGGCATGGTAAAAAACAACTTGAATAGGATGTTATGACACTATGATTAATAAAATTAAATTTTCGATCAAAAAAGTATTGGCTGTTTCTGCTGTGAGCGTCGTTTCGATGACAACGATTGCTGCAACAACGGCGCCCGATCAACAAGCTGAAAAATGTTATGGCATTGTCAAAGCTGGATTGAATGATTGTCAAACCGCCAATCAATCCTGCGCAGGATCTGCCGTTAAGGATAATCAGCCTGATGCATTTCTTTTTATGCCAAAAGGTCTTTGCAATAAAATTGTTGGTGGCAGTCTTAAATCAAAATAACTGGAGATTTTTATGAATAAATATTTATTAAAACTATTTCTTGTCATGGTTGCATTTTTCACTCTGACAGCGACAACTGAAGCCGCTGAAACGTTTACTTTTGACCCTAATCACACGTATGTTCTATGGCATGTTAATCATTTTGGTTTCTCCAGCCCATCAGGAAAATGGCTGGCAAATGGGACAGTGACGCTAGACAAGGACCATCCTCAAATGAGTACGGTCAATGTGACTATCCAGGTCGCAGATCTTGATACGGGCATTCCTAAATTGGACGAGCATCTTAAAGGCGAATTATTTTTTGATGTTGCAAAATATCCGACAGCAACGTTTGTGAGTGATAAAACTCTGGTTGCAGAAAATAACACAGCCAAGGTTCATGGCATTTTGACACTGCACGGTGTTTCCAAACCCGTTACGCTGGATGTCAAACTGAATAAAGTGGGTATTAGTCCTGTCACAAATAAAATGACCGTTGGTTTCACGGCTTCAACTACGCTGAAACGTTCTGATTTTGGCATGACTTCTTTGTTACCAGGCGTGGGTGATGATGTGAAAATTAATATTGAGGCTGAAGCGGCTAAAAGTGGTTAATGAAAGCGCTGTGATCCCGCGCATGCTTTTAACGCGGGATCCAGACGTCATTGGTTATTTCTTCAATCCACCCGATATGTTTTGCACAGCGCCAGTTGCATCTTGTACAACCGAGCCAAATGTTGACTTGAGATTTTCAAGAGCAGGCGAAACAACGGATCCTAGCCATACAACTTCTGATTGGAAATAAGGAACATATCTTGATTGCAACCACCAGGATTCATTAGCAAGCGGAGATAATTGAACGAGAAAGATGATTACGAGACATAGCAGCAGGCCGCGAACAAATCCAAATCCCGCGCCCAGAATGCGATTACCAAATCCTAATATACCTCTTTGAAACACCAGATTTAACAGCATTTTGATAATGCTGCCAACGATAAGTGTGGCAACAAATAAAAGTGCAAAACTTAAACCTAAGGTTGCGTACGATATTGGCTGCGCCGTGCTTGTTCCAATGGCATTCGATGTTTGACTGACAACACCTTGCACCGTGGCAGTACTGGTAAAAAAGGTGGCAAGCGAGTTAGTGAATGTAATTGCAATCGCGAAAGCGGCAATTAATGTTGCAAGAGACAGTACTTCACTGATTAACCCTCTTGCAAATCCAATCATGATAGATAGAAAAATGATAACCAGAATGAGAATGTCGACGATATTGAGACCACCCAGATTGATGTTCATGACCCACTCCTTGAGGTTTAATACTCTCATTATACCAAGACTGAGAGGGGAAAATAACAGTTAAAAAAAGCGTAATATAATCTTGGTTATACCTAATAAACCACTGAACTTGCCTGAGGGGTGGCATGGTGGGTTTCATTTAAGGTGTTGCTGGTATATACACCTTATCTGGTGCATCACTAAACACCGCATCCACACCCCATGCATACAATTCTTTCGCACGCTTTACATCATTCACCGTATAAACCAGTAAACTTTTACCCATACTCTTGATTTCTTGTGCGGTTTTTTCGGTGATGATTTCATCATTGACATGCACGGAAATACAATTCAGAGAATGACAAATGTCCTGCCAATCTGGCTCCCATGCATGTAATAACAAACCCATTTGACAAGTGGGAGCAATTTGACGCAATAAATGTAACGCATTCATCGAGAAACTGGAAAATAAAAAATCTTCATTGGCTTTGGATAAATAAGGCTGCATTTCTTGCATGACACGCAAGATTAAGCTTTCTTCATGTTCAGGTAATGCTTTAATTTCGATATTTGCCGATATCTTTGCTTCTTGCAGAAATTGGACGACGGTCATTAATGAAGGGATGCGCTCACCTGAGAAAGCATAATCAAACCATTTTCCAGCATCGAGTGATTGCAGGGCAGAATACGAATATCGACTCACCTCACCCTGCCCATTGGTTGTTCTATTCAATAAATCATCATGAATAATAATTGGCACACCATCGCTCGTGGGCATGACATCGAACTCCACCCATTTAACCTTTAATTGAGCAGCTTTAACAAAGGATGCCATGGTGTTTTCAGGTGCGTAAGCGCATGCACCGCGGTGTCCAATAACGGGAGGGTTAAAGTGTAGGGGTGCTGTCGGCACGATCATTCCTTAATGCGTTAATTTTTGCAAGACATCAGGCATGGAGGCAATGACAACCGTTGCCTGTAATTGCACTTTATTACCGACAGAAAGAGGAGTGGCGGCGGCTGACCTTCCGGCCATCAATGCATTAGCAGCCATGGGCATGGGAGCGACAGGGAGTAATGCAAAATCCATACTGTAAAGATAATATTTTTGATCGGGATACATTTTATTTAAGGCGTCAATTTCATTTTTTGCTTGCTGATATAAATTATTACGCAAGGAAATATTGGCTTGCTGAATTTCTTCATCGCTTGGAATAAATAAAACATTATCGATGGTGTAAGTCTCGCCGGGTTTACTAATTTTCTTCGCTTTATCGCGCAAACCAGAAAGCTCACTCTGAGGTAGTCTTGCTTGTGCAGAAATTTGCACACGCTCGAGGCCCGATTGATCCTGTTGGCGATTGAATGAAACGATGTGCCATTCACCTTTATTGGAAAGTTGTTTTAATTTGTTGATCACATCAGCTTGCACACTGCCCATACTTTGATCGTTGACAGCGGCATTCACGCCAGCATAAACGAGCGCCGTCGTGGTAGTTACCCATTGTTGTGTTTGCAATTGCAGAGTGACTTTGTTTAATAGGGGACCTGGATCGATGTCAGCAAAGGCAGGTATTGCAAACAATAAGCTAAAAATAAATACATACAGTTTTTTCATGCTCACCACTCCTGATTGAATATTATCTTACTATTATGTATAAAGATGTCATTTGTGACAAGTTCATACAAAACACCCCAACCAACAAGACTATGAATTTCTATGCAAAACGCTGACCTTTTTCACCCTCCGCTGCCAAAAGCCGCTGGAGAACAATCCCTCTGGAAAAACCTGCATGGTGCAAGTATTGCACTTGTGCTCAGCTCAGTCATTGCTGAAAACAAGCAGCCATTGCTTATCATTGCGCCAGACAGTCTTTATGTGTCACACCTTATTGAAGGATTGCAGTTTTTTAATTCTGCAGCCAATGATGTGCTCACCTTTCCTGATTGGGAAACCCTGCCGTATGATCATTTCTCACCGCATCAGGACATTATTTCTGAGCGATTAACAGCCCTGTATCGACTGCCGACCATGCAACACGGCGCTATTATTACCACGGTTTCTACTCTTATGCACCATCTCCCACCAAGAAATTATCTTGATGGGCATCATTTTTTATTAAAAATTGGCGATAAATTAAATCCAGATATCTTAAGAACGCGCATGACGCAAGCCGGTTACCATCACGTAAGGGAGGTGAGGGAACATGGAGAATTTGCCATACGCGGTTCGATTATTGATATCTATCCCATGGGAAGTGTTAACCCATTTCGAATTGATTTATTTGATGATGAAGTAGATTCTATCCGGCTTTTTTCAGCCGATACGCAATTATCGCTGGATAAAATTGCTGAAATTCGCATGCTGCCCGCAAAGGAATTTCCACTGACTGACAGAGCTATCGAGCAATTTCGCAAGTCGTATCGCAGTCAATTCAGTGGCAATCCACTCAAATCTCCCGTTTATCAGGATATCAGTGAAGGCATTTGTTCGCCTGGCATTGAATATTATTTACCTTTTTTCTTTGAAAAAACCGCTTCCCTTTTTGATTATCTTCCCGAGAACGCTCTCATTGTGACCATAGGCGATACTCAGGCAAAAGCAAATGAATTCTGGTTAGAAATTACTTCACGCTACGAGCAAGGACGCCATGATATTTCAAGACCATTACTTCCTCCGCATCAGGCGTTTATTCCAGTGGATGTTTTGAATCAATGCTTGCATCAATATGCGGATATTCACATCCATAATGAAAGCAAAAAAAACGGCCATGAGTTTGTGACATTAGCGGCACCTCTGCTCGATATTAACCATAAAGCTTCACAACCCTTAGCACCCTTGCAAAAATTTATTGCCGATTATAATGGCAGAATTTTATTCTGCGCAGAAACCATGGGTAGACGTGAAGTCATCCTGCAATTATTCAGAAGTATTGCATTATCACCCACGTATTTTCACTCATGGAAAGAATTTCTGGAAAGTGAGCAGCGTTATGGCATTGCCGTGACTGCGCTTGAAGAAGGTTTTAGTCTCGAGCACCCGAAACTCACGGTATTGCCTGAAACAGAATTGTATGGCAAACGCGTTATGCAGCGACGATTACGAAAAAAAACTGCGCAAGATACCGATGCACTCATTCGTGATTTGACCGAGTTACAAATCAATGATCCCGTTGTGCATATTGATCATGGTGTAGGCCGCTATCGCGGATTGCAAACTCTGACGGTGGGTGATCAAGTCGGTGAATTTCTGATGATTGAATATCAGGATGAAGCAAAACTTTATGTTCCCGTCGCCTCTTTGCATCTGATTAGTCGTTATACAGGCGCTGATCCTGAACAAACACCCATGAATAAATTGGGTACGGATTTGTGGTCGCGCGCGAAGCGTCGAGCCGCTGAAAAAATTCGTGATGTGGCAGCAGAGTTACTCGACTTGTATGCAAAACGCGCTGCACGTACAGGCCATACTTTTGACATGCCAATAGAACAATATGCAGCTTTTTCTGCATCTTTTCCCTTTGAAGAAACACCTGATCAATTGCAGGCAATCGAACAGGTATTTGCTGACATGACTTCTTCTAAACCCATGGATAGGGTGATATGCGGAGATGTGGGTTTTGGTAAAACGGAAGTGGCATTACGCGCTTCATTTCTTGCTGTGCAAAACAATAGGCAAGTCGCGCTGCTCGTGCCGACTACCCTGCTAGCCCAGCAACATTTTGATAATTTTCGCAATCGATTTGCTGACTGGCCAATACAAGTTGAAATGTTGTCGCGCTTTCGTACGGGAAAAGAAACTACAAATGTGTTGCAGCGCATGGAAGAAGGAAAAGTGGACATTGTCATTGGCACGCATAAATTATTGCAAGATGACATCAAATTCAAATCCCTGGGCCTTGTCATCATTGATGAAGAACACCGTTTTGGCGTGAAGCAAAAAGAAAAACTGAAGGCACTGCGTGCCATGGTAGACATGCTCACTCTGACTGCAACTCCTATTCCACGCACACTGAATATGGCCTTGTCTGGAATTCGCGATCTTTCAGTTATTGCAACGCCACCCTTGCGACGTTTGTCCGTCAAAACATTTGTGCATGAATATCAGGATTCCATTATTCAGGAAGCAATACAGCGTGAAATCATGCGCGGCGGACAAGTATACTTTTTGCATAATGATGTGAGTACCATTAACAAAAAAGCGGAAGACATTAAAGCATTAATTCCTGAGGCACGTCCGACGGTTGCGCATGGCCAAATGCATGAGCGTGAACTCGAGCGCGTCATGGCGGAATTTTATCATAGACATTCGAATGTTCTGGTTTGTTCAACCATCATTGAAAGTGGAATTGATATTCCCACGGCAAATACCATCATCATTAATCGTGCTGATAAATTTAGTCTTGCACAATTACATCAATTACGCGGTCGAGTGGGACGTTCACATCATCAGGCATATGCCTATTTGCTAAGACCAGCCAAGAATGACATCACCGCAGATGCAGATAAACGCCTGACAGCCATTGCCTCACTCGATGATCTTGGCATTGGGTTTACGCTTGCGACACACGATCTTGAAATTCGTGGTGCCGGTGAATTGCTGGGAGAAGAGCAAAGCGGCGATATGCAGGAAATTGGGTTTACACTCTACATGGATTTATTGTCACGCGCCGTTGATGATTTAAAAGCGGGCAAACAACCGGATTTGGAGAAATCACTTTTACATCGTCATTCTGAAATTGATTTGCATCTCTCTGCCCTGATTCCTGAAGATTATTTGAATGATGTGCAATTGCGCCTGCAATTTTATAAACGCATCGCGAATGCAAAAAATCAGTCTGAGCTGGATGAAATTCAGGTTGAAATGATAGATCGTTTTGGATTGTTGCCAGAGCCGTTAAAAAATTTAATTGCGATGACTGAGTTAAAGCATACAGCGGATGCGCTTGGCATCATCAAAATTGAAGCGAATGATCATGGCGGTAAATTTGAATTTAATGAAAAGCCCAATGTTAAACCTGAAACCATCATACGTCTCATTCAAATCAAGACCCAACGTTATCGGCTGGATGGCCCCACGCGCTTACGATTTACGCTGGAGAAGCATGAGAAAAAGGATAGAATCGCGTTGGTGGGCAATTGTTTAAGGGAATTGTGTGGATAATTTACAGGACTGTCGCCCTGTCTGCGAAGGCGAAAAAACCCAGACCCCGGATAAAAACCCCAGCAAGAACCGTACTCTTTCGCAGACAGTGGCGTGGTTTTTTCCGGGGCGACAGTCCTGTGAGTTAAATGCAGACACTGTTATTCTTACACCGAATAGACGCCTCTCTGCGACATTGCATAAACTCTATCAGCAAAATCAACTGGATCAGCAACAAACTTCTTTTTTAACACCACGAATTT
>Ga0207019_1111_pt1 | contig 18110 bp, 16 predicted proteins | sample Alteio_BWMinCont_50_FD_153483 | JGI IMG/M metagenome (GOLD analysis project Ga0207019, IMG submission 153483) | Enriched cells from forest soil in Barre Woods Harvard Forest LTER site, Petersham, Massachusetts, United States -... | ecosystem: Environmental > Terrestrial > Soil > Temperate forest >...
GCAAGAAGCTCAATCCATTGAATTATTGACTCAACGCATCGTGTCTTCCCAAGCACACTTTTTCGTGATGCTTGAAGATCACCGAATGCTTCAGCCTTTCCAACTTATTCTGGACAGGGACGCGTCTTCAACTTTGCGATCTGCTGGATTCGCCAATTTTTGTTCAGAGATGGACAAGAACGTCCATAGGTTAGCCCGCAATCTGCGCCATCTCTTTCCAGAACCAACAGATGAACGAATGCTTCTGGAAAGAAGAGCGACGTTAGAAACGCCGCAAGAAATGCTGGACCTCCACATGGTTGGAGATTCATATATTACCATTGAAGAAGCAAAAACGGAAACATCCCGACAATTCAAAAGGGACGAATTGCTGGTTGAAAAATTCATTATCAAACCAGAAGCAAAAATAAGGGCGCCACAATTCCGAATGAGTGTATCGGAAGCTGCGAGATGGGCTTTTCATAAGTTCTTTCTTAATAATGATAGTCCTGCCGCTTTGGTATCTGCCTTAGAAAACGATCTTCTTCCATATCGTCCGGATCTAGAAAGGGATATATGGAAAGTAAGCGCAGGCCCGAGTCAATTTGGTATTGATTTGTCACAGGAAATAGAAGTCTTGCGAGCAAACTATCGTCATTTTCGTCTTCATGGAACAAGTGATGCGATCGCTGTTCGGAATATATTTAAAGTGTCAACTGGCAAGGCCATCATTAATTACGGTTACCATCATGGCGTTTATACGAATCCTTCATCATTGGCGGAACAGTTGGTTGTTCAAGGAAAGGCGATGACCGCCCTCGATGTTGAAGTCATTTTGTTGATGGAGCCAAAATTTGCCGCCAGTATTCACCGTGGCATATCTGGCCAAATCGAACAGGGCGCAAAACTTCGTGACTCGGCAAGGGTTTTTGATGTTACGACAGGTCAAGAATGGTCGGTCAGAGCATGGTTTGACCATGTTCCTTCAATTACTCCCGAACAAGCCACCATTTATCAAACAACCCTTACGCAGGGTTGAGACGCATCCGTGAATGTTCCGGGATATAGCTTACAGAACGTTCCGGAGACATGGTTTACACTTTTTCTCTTTGTTTATCAAAGGGGGAGGGTGGGATGCCATGGAAGGACGGTTCAGTTATGGACGAACGCGCACGCTTCGTTTTGAGGCTTCAATGAAAAATGGTGCTGCCGATAGGAATTGAACCTACGACCCCGTCCTTACCAAGGACGTGCTCTACCCCTGAGCTACGGCAGCGATTGTCTTGAACGGGGTGTTTTGTGCCACAGGCGGCTTTTCAGCGCAAGGAATGGTGTAAGGAATGGTATCTGGCGTCTATTGTTGCTTTTAGTGTCAATCTGAGATCTACCGATTTAAGATCTTGCACCACAATAATTCCTGAAGAAGGTCGAGGGGGCACAGAGCTAATGTCTGGCGGTACATGTGTTGCCTGGGTTTTTGATAATACTATTTTCTCTATCTCCGAGCGAGCAACCTCCATCAAAACTTTGTCGGTTTGTTGATGGTCATAAATAACCATTGATTCAAATCCATCAATTTTAGTTCTTGAAACCTTACCCTTGTCCATATCAGCGAGCAGCCTTGTGCGAACCATAGAGAAGATTGCATGAATATCCGCAGGTGAGGTGTCGAAAGGCTGCGAACGCTCGACCGTTTCATTATATTCAAAACCTCCCGCAAACCGAAGGGTAACCGGGTAAGCGTATATAGATTCAGTCATTTTACATTTCCTATTATGAGTTTGCCTTCTGGACTGTTGCCGTCTGCATCATAAAACCGTAGAGGAAAAACTCCAATTCATCACTTAGGGCACCGAACACCCCGCGCCCCATCCGAAACTTTCTTTCGCCATATGTGTGGATAGTGGTATAATTTGACTCTATTCCAGTCAAAATATAAAATACAACCCCATAACGGACATACATATTTTGTGCCCTGCACATGCCAGTTGCGTTGTGGGAGCTGTGTTGCTTTGGGCAGAATGGTTAAGAAGAAAGATCGTTTCCATGAAAAGCGCCGTTATTAATGCCCCAGCCTCGGCCTATGATCTGCAGCCGCAGGAAAAAGCCGCACCCGGCGCCATCAACGGCGCCGAGATTGTCGTGCGCGCGCTCATCGATCAGGGTGTTGAGGTGATTTTCGGCTATCCCGGCGGCGCCGTGCTGCCGATTTATGACGCGCTGTATAAACAGGACAAATTAACCCACGTCCTGGTGCGCCATGAACAAGGCGCGGTTCACGCCGCCGAGGGATATGCCCGCTCGACCGGCAAGGTCGGCGTGGTGGTGGTGACATCGGGCCCCGGTGCGACCAATGCCGTGACCGGCCTGACCGACGCCTTGATGGATTCCATTCCAATTGTTTGCCTGACCGGGCAAGTACCGACACATTTGATCGGCAATGATGCGTTTCAGGAAGCCGATACTACCGGCATTACACGCCCTTGCACCAAACATAATTATCTGGTGCGCGATGTAAACCAACTGGCCGCCGTAATACATGAGGCATTTCATATTGCAAGGTCCGGCCGCCCCGGACCGGTTGTGATCGATCTGCCGAAAGATGTGCAATTCGCCGAAGGCACATATCGCCCACCCGCGCCCAGCACCATGACATATCGTCCGCGCCGCACGCCGGATCGCGCACAGGTTGAACGCGCCGTTGCGTTGATGGCGGAAGCCGAACGTCCGATTTTCTATACCGGCGGCGGCGTTATTAATGCCGGTACGCGCGCCAGTGAATTGTTGATTGAATTTGTGCATATGACGGGCTTTCCCTGCACCAGTACGCTTATGGGCCTTGGCGGCTTTCCGATGTCGGACAAACAATTTGTTGGCATGCTGGGCATGCACGGTACTTATGAAGCCAACATGGCGATGCATGGTTCGGACGTCATGATCAATATCGGCGCGCGTTTCGATGATCGCGTGACCGGCAAGCTTTCCGGCTTTGCGCCACATTCCAAAAAAATTCATGTCGATATCGACGCCAGTTCGATCAACAAAAGTGTCGCGGTCGATGTGCCGGTGGTTGGCGATGCCGCCGAAGCTTTAGCGATGATGATCCAGATTTGGCGCGAACGCGGCTACAAACCAAAAACCGAAGCCGTGGCGCGTTGGTGGCAACAAATCGATATGTGGAGAAAGCGCGATTGTCTGCGCTACAGCCAGACCGGCGATGTCATCAAGCCACAATATGCGCTGGATCGTTTGCGTGAGCTGACCAAGAATTACGACACCTACATCTCGACCGAAGTTGGCCAACATCAAATGTGGGCGGCGCAGTATTTGCGTTTTGAAAAACCTAATCACTGGCTGACCTCGGGCGGGCTCGGCACCATGGGTTACGGATTGCCGGCGGCCATCGGTGCGCAGATGGCGCACCCGAAAGCATTAGTGATCGATGTTGCGGGCGAAGCCAGTATTTTGATGAATATCCAGGAAATGTCGACCGCGGTACAGTACCGGTTGCCGGTCAAGGTTTTCATCCTTAACAATCAATGGATGGGTATGGTGCGCCAATGGCAGGAAATGCTGCATGGCGGGCGCTATTCCCAAAGCTATACCGAAGCCTTGCCGGATTTCGTGAAATTGGCCGAGGCGTTTGGCGGTGTCGGCCTGCGCGCATCGAAACCCGGCGATGTCGATCATGTGATCAAGGAAATGCTGAAAGTCACCGACCGCCCCACGATTGTCGATGTCTGTGTCGACCAGCGCGAAAACTGCTTCCCCATGATCCCGAGCGGTAAAAATCACAACGAAATGATCCTGAGCGACACCGTCGCCCCGGTTGGCGATGTCATCGAAGGCGATGGCATGGTGTTGGTGTAAACACTTATTTAACCGTAGATCTGGGAATTATCATTTATTTCAAGGGGGTAGTCATATGCGATCCTTGTGGCAAACCTGCCATGCAAGTAAAACGGCCTTTTACTTTATCCGGCTTTTGATGTATTATTTAGGCAAGTTGTTGGGATTGAGATAATCTTGCAAGGATAATTTGGAGATATATTAATGGCGAAAAAGCCCCCTTCAGACACCCCTTCTCCTAAAATCGAAGAGCAAGATCCCCTCCTTGCCTATGTTGTTCAAGATCTGAACGATGCGCAGGGCATCGGTCAATTCAACAAGGCGCGCTTGCAACGAATTGCAGCTGCGCAGGGCATTACTTTAATCGAAGAACCAGCAATAGCGGAATTACAGCAAGGCGTTCCCGAGCATACGCCATCCCTTGATACATCGCTCAACGCGCGCTTTGAAGCTCTTGTCGAAGTTTTGCGCAATTCGACGCCGCCGGTCATCGACGCCGACAATTGGCTGCCCCCTAAAGCACGCGCAAAAAATAATGGCTACCTGACATTTGCGGGACGCGTCATTCACGCTGGCGGCACAACAGTCGCAGATCTGGCAAAGATAATGCGCCCTGAAGAACAACATCTTGCTCAAGATAGTTTCTCTGCCATGCAGCGGGATCAATTTATCGATCAAGATGGCGTGGCACGAACCGATTTCCAACATTTTGTCGATTTTATTGATACAACCGGCGGTCTTTTTGATCAGCGTGCACTCCAGGAATATACGAGACGAACTGGTCGTGATGAGCTCGACGATACACAGGCTTCAATGCATTACGATGCTATCCGTTCCACTTTGCTGGATCATGGCATTATAAATAATGATGGCTGGCAGCCTTTGGAAGTACGGCTAAGCACAGCAAATGGCCAGTATCGCTCGGCCTTGCTCGCGGTTTGTCTGAATGGTTGGACACCTGAAACCGAAGCCCTGATGCCGCCGATGGATGACTTCACGCGCCAAACCCTGCGTGAAGCTTCGGCCCATGACCACGTTACCGGATTAAGCTTGCTACACAACAGAAACACGTTGATAGAATTTATCAATGCGCAAGGCGGCCGTTTCGATACCCGTCTTTTTGTGGATTTTTCCTACCATGTGCTCGGCCTCAATATTCCCGAGCCCCCGCTCGTACCGAACGAATATGATGAACGCGCAGCGTCTCATTGCAGAGATATTTTGATTCGTAATGGCGATATCGATGCCGATGGCTGGCGACCATTTGAAACCCGCTTGAATGCGCAAAATGCCGAATATTCAAGACTCATTGAACGGATTGCAGATGCCGATGCACTTACTCCAAGAATTTCCGGATCAATTCCCGGCAACGATGCGCGACGCGCAAGAATTCGCGATGGCGCGATTTTTGATGGTTTTATAGCCGATAATGATCAATCGCTCGTTGGCCACAATGATCCACGTTATTTACAGACTCGCGGCGTTATTCTGGCAGGCGGCACAGGAGAGCTGACTCGCGCGCGCTTCCAACAAATCAACGGAGCAGAAGCTTCTTTGCACGTTGCCAGTTCTATAGGTACTCACGAAGAGCATTTTGTCGATGTGGACGGCCAAATAAGCAGGAACGAAGTTTCCTATCGGGAAATAGGCCGCGCCTTGCGAACAGAAGAATTGGGTTATGGTTCGAGTTTCACAAACATTCTTGACCGCGACAATTGGCCAGCGACAGATATCCGCGCCGATAATTCTGAATATCAGTTGGCCGTGCAGCGTATTGCCATCAGTGGGCATTGGATGGATGAGAGTGAGACGGGATTTAGAGACGACCGCACCAGCGAGACCATACCGCAAACGGAGGAAAGATTAGGCGAGGATCCACAGAAAAGACCTGAGAAAAGGCCAAGAGTTGGCCGCTTTGTGTACGAAGCACCAGAGGCATGGGGAGGAGTGGGGATACCGAGGGGTGACGGTTGGTGGATACCGCCGAGCGCAGATATCCCACCCACCGTCAACGATAGAAATCCAGCACGTCTCGCCCGATTCCGCGAAACTTTGGAGCATGATGGTATTATAGATGCTGATGGCAATTCACTGATCGGCCGGAACGATGCCGCTTTTGATCGTGTGATCGCCGATCTTCGTGCTTCTGGCGGCGAATTCACAGCCGACCGCCTGCAAGCTGTAAGTGGAGAGCTATACCATTCTCGCATTCTGCAAATGCGGTTCGAGGCAATGAGAACGGTGTTGCGTGAGCGTGAAATTATCGCTGCCAATAATCAATTTGTCGCGGCGGATCATGGATCGGGTGTTTACGGTCCCGCCTATTATAGCTTCACAGCCAACGAGGCTAACATAGGTGTTCTTGTCCGTGATCGCGAAGTTACCATTGAGGATTTGACTCGTCGCGGCCTATCTCCTGAAGCAGCCATTGTACGGATGCAAGACTGGCAGAACGATCATATCATTGGCCGTGAACTGGAAGACGGGCGCGCCGGACGGCATAGGGTGTTGAATGCTCCGTCGCACCCAGATGTCGTAGCCCTTAATACTTTTATATCCAGAGCGATTACAGGGGGCCTTCTCGTTAATGATAACACAATTACAACACAAGATTTGGTCCGCGTGCTTGGCCTAACTCCTGACGTAGCCGCAATGCGAATGCGCGAGATGGAAAGAAACGGCATTATTGGTGCTGAATTAGCACGCACGTCTAAGGACGACCCTGGTGGGCAGCACATGGTGCTAAATGCTCCACCACTTCCAACTCCTTCCTCAACGATGCTTTGGTACACGACTGATCCAAGCCCAGCCGCACCGACGCATGCCTCTGGTAATTACAGTGCCGCTTATTACGCTGCCGTGTATCGATTGGATCGGGCTATAAGCGCCGGAACATTTGTTTCCGCCGCCAGCATAACTTCGTTGCTTGGCTGCGATGTAACGACCGCCAACACATATCTCACCAATATGGTGCAGGATAATATTATGCGCGACCGTGGCAACGGGCTATATGAAATTCTTTGTTTTCCGCCACAGGACAATGCCCATCTCCCAGGCTGGCCGGCTGGAGGCTGGTTTGCGGATAATGCTGCAGCCATGGCAGCGACACCTTTCACAAACGAAGCTATGGCCAAAATTGGAGTCATTTGGGGAATGGCCGGTAGCGCCGTAACAGGACGTGGCAAACCACCGCATATGACGAACTGCACGGCCAGCAGCCTGAATCTCGCGATGCATCACGACTTTGCCGGCAACCTTACAGCCCCGGTGGAAATTGCTATTCGATCGAGTGGTAAAGTCGATATCATTGGCCCCCGCTCGGGACCGATCAGCGACAATGTACAAATAAAAAGGACCCTGACGGAGATAGCACTTTTGGGTCCGAATGTTCAGATTTCGGCCGCCAATTGTCCACGAGCGGATGTTATTCGATCTTTTGCTATTGCAAAAGCTTTGGGCGCGAAACCTCAAATCGCGGGCGCTCAGTTAGGTATCGGGGAGCGGCTTGAAGCAAGAAGAATACGGAAAGACGAAATACAACCGCACATCGACGCCGCCAAAGTCGAGTCACTTAAGCAAGGTACATGGTACACTCTGGGTAAGGTTAGAAAGTGGAAGCAGCCAAAGCCCAGGAATATCCTTAAACGCGTCGCCTAATCACTCCACTGTCACACTCTTCGCTAAATTGCGCGGTTGATCGACATCGGTGCCTTTAGCCACGGCCGTATAATAAGCCAGCAACTGCACCGGTGCAGAATAAAGCAGCGGCAGCACCACCGGATCGGAGACAGGCAGCGTCATGCTCCACCACGGTTTGGCGCCGAGTTTTGCCAATCCCGCGGCATCGGAAAACAACACCACCTTGCCACCACGCGCGATGGTTTCCTGAATATTCGACGCGGTTTTGTCGAACAGCGCGCCGCCGGGAGCCAAAAATACCACCGGCATATTTTCGTCAATCAACGCGATGGGCCCATGTTTCATTTCACCCGCCGGATAGCCTTCGGCATGGATGTAGGAAACTTCTTTAAGCTTCAAAGCTCCTTCCATCGCCAGCGGATATAGCAAGCCGCGACCCAAGTAGAGAACGTCCGTTGCTTCGGCCAAATGTTGCGCCAATTCCTGTATATGATGACTGTCGCGCAGAATGGTGTTGATCAGAGCCGGAACCTGATGCAAGGCCTGCAAAATTTCTTCGGCGCGTTTGGTGTCTATGGCTTTCCGCGCCACGGCCGCATCTACAGCCAGACACAACAGCACGGTCAATTGCGTCGTATAAGCTTTGGTCGAGGCGACACCGATTTCCGGCCCCGCCAGAGTTGGCACAACAATATCTGACATACGCGCGATCGAGCTTGGCGGCACATTCACAACCGACAGAATCTTCTGCCCCTGTGATTTGGCGTATTGCAATGCCGCCAGTGTATCCGCCGTTTCTCCCGATTGCGAAATCGCCAGCGTCACGCCGCCCCCGGGTAATGGCGCTTCGCGGTAACGAAATTCCGACGCGATGTCGATCTCAACCGGCAAACGCGCCAGTTGTTCGAACCAATATTTCGCAACTAACCCGGCGTAATAGGCCGTGCCGCAACCAACAATTGTCAGGCGCGGGATTTTGGCCCAATCAAACGGCAGTTTTGGCAACGCCAACTTGTTATCCGGCGTTACCAGTGATGTCAGCGTGTCGCCGATGACCGCGGGCTGTTCAAAAATTTCTTTCAGCATAAAATGCGGGTATTGGCCTTTGCCGATCATCGCACCCGATAATGCCGTCACATGAATTTTGCGATCCACCACCTTATCGGCGCTGTCGTGAATGACCGTTTTTCCGGGATGAAGCTCGACCCAATCGCCTTCCTCCAAATAACTGATGCGATTGGTCAGCGGCGCCAGCGCCAGCGCATCGGACCCCAGATACATTTCGCCTTTTTCGCCGTAACCGACCGCCAACGGGCTGCCACGCCGCGCACCGATCAGTAAATCCTTGTGACCAACGAAAATCACCGCAATCGCGAATGCGCCTTCCAGCCTTTTCAAGGCTGCTGCTGTCGCTTGTTGCGGCGACATATTTTGATTCAGGTAATCGGTGATCAGATGTGCAATGGTTTCGGTATCGGTTTCCGAATTAAAACGGTGCTGTTTCTTTTCCAGACCCTCGCGCAGCGCGCGGTAATTTTCGATGATGCCATTATGCACAACGGCGACTTTGTCTGTCACATGGGGGTGGGCATTGTCTTCGGTTGGTCTTCCATGCGTCGCCCAGCGTGTGTGGCCGATGCCGACCGTGCCGGGCAAAGGTTGTTGCTGCAATTTTGCGGCAAGTTTTTCCAGTTTGCCTTCGGCGCGGCAATATTCAATGTGGCCGTTCGCTAGCGTCGCGATTCCGGCGCTGTCATAACCGCGATATTCCAGGCGTTTAAGCCCGTCCAAAAGCAACGGCGTGACCGCGCGTTCTGCCAAAATACCTACGATGCCGCACATTTTATTTATCCCTCGCCTGTTACGCGAGTGTATATCAATCGCGCCATTAAAAATCACTCAATTTTCAAGACAAAAGGTTACAGTTCCGGCATTTCCAACCGATCCGCCTTGCGCAAATTCGGGAATAATTTTGCCCACAGCCCCGTAATAATCAATGAGCCGACGCCGCCGAAAATCACCGAACCAATAGGGCCCAGCAATCGCGCCGCAACGCCACTTTCAAATTCACCAAGATCGTTCGACGCACTGATAAACATGCTGGCCACGGCCGAAACACGGCCACGAAACTGATCCGGCGTCACGATTTGCACCAACGTTTGTCGAATAAAAACAGAAATGGAATCCGCCGCTCCAAGAACAACCAGCATCAGCATGGAGATCCAAAACTGACCGGAAATGGCAAAAACAATCGTGGCTAATCCGAAAATCGCAACCGCTCCCAACATCCACGGCCCCGCATGGCGGGAAATAGGTTTGAAGGCAAGCATGCCGAGCGTAATCAATCCACCGATGGATGCCGCCGAGCGCAAGAGCCCAAACCCCGGCGCACCAACCTGTAAAATGTCGCGCGCATAAACCGGTAACAATGCCGTCGCACCACCAAAAAACACAGCGAGCAGATCAAGCGATATGGCACCGAACAGAATTTTATTCGACCATAAATAAGCGAGGCCTTCGCGTACCATTTCGGGATGCGAGCCTGTTTTTCTTTGCGGCTTTGCATCGCTGCGCATCAGCAGAATACAAAACCATGCCAACGCGAACCCTATTGTAGATACGGCATAGGCAGCAAAGACCGACATGGCGCACAACGCCCCACCAAGCCACGGTCCGACGATTTTTCCGAACAACATACTGATCGAACTCCAGGCGATCGCTTTCGATAAAACATCTGCGGGTACAAGCGTTGGCACCAGAGCCATGCTGGCGGGCATCGCGAAAGCCCGGATCACATTCATTGCCGCCGCCAGAAAAAAGAGTGGGGCCAGTGAAGGATGAGGTTGCAACGCCAATAAAGTCAGAAGAGCCGTACAGAGAATCTGACCGCCGATGCTAAACGCCATGATCGTGCGACGCTTATGCTGATCAACCACTGCGCCGGCGAACAGAGAACAAATAAAAATTGGCAGGAACTGTGCCAGTCCAATCATGCCGATAAGGAATGAGCTTTCTTCGATGCCGCGGGTCTGACGCGCGATGGTGTAGACTTGCCAACCGATCGCTACGCTTTGCACCATGAGTGCGGTGTTGGCGATCAGCCTTTGCGTCCACATAAGAGCGAAGTCACGATGCCGAAAAACCTGGCGAAAAGACATGATTAAGGCCTGAATCTCGAAAGGAATCCTTTACTATTACAGGATTGCGGTTTGGGACGAAACCTCATAAATTCCCCTGACTTCATGCAACCTTGCCCAGGTGGCGGAATTGGTAGACGCACTAGCTTCAGGTGCTAGCGGGAGCAATCTCGTGGGGGTTCGAGTCCCTTCCTGGGCACCACATCATTTTATAAACAGTGGCCTATGACCATCACCCTTCACCACAACGATATTCCCGCCAATCTGGATTTTGGCAGCTGCGTTGCTATCGATACAGAATCGATGGGGCTAAACTGGGACCGCGATCGGTTGTGTCTGGTGCAACTGTCATCCGGCGATGGCAATGCGCATTTGGTGCAATTCGCGTCGGGCCAATACAACGCGCCGAATTTGAAAAAACTTATGGCCAATCCGAAAGTGATCAAACTTTTTCATTTTGCGCGCGCCGATCTGGCGACGCTGACGCGTTATCTCGGCGTGATGCCAACCCCGGTTTATTGCACCAAAATTGCCTCTGTCATCGCGCGCACTTTTAGCGATCGTCACAGTCTTAAGGATCTCATCCGCGATCTGCTTGGCAAGGAAGTATCGAAGGAACAGCAAACATCCGATTGGGGCGCACCGACATTGACGCAGGATCAGCTTAATTATGCCGCCACGGATGTTTTTTTTCTGCACGCACTGAAAGAAAAGCTTGAAACCATGTTGGCACGCGAAAACCGTACCGACCTGGCGCGGCAAGTGATGGATTTCCTGCCAGTGCGCGCCGCGCTCGATCTCGCCGGGTGGGATGGCATCGATGTGTTTTCCCACAAGCCGGTACGCAAGCCGGATTAGTGCGTTTTCTTAATGAGTGAAACGAATTTAGAAAACGCCGTATCCCCGCGAAGGCGGGGATCCAATCATTATAGGATACCCAATGTTTGATTGGATCACGTCCAAACCCGTCAGCCGCATCATGGACGCAATCAGGGCCGGGGGTGGTGAAGCACGTGCGGTTGGTGGTGCGGTGCGCGATACTTTACTTGGCCGTGCAATCGGCGAAGTTGATTTTGCGGTCAACCTGCCGCCCGACAAAGTCACCGCTATTCTGACCAAAGCCGGAATCAAAGTGGTGCCGACCGGCATTGATCACGGCACCATTACCGCGGTTGTGGATCGCAAAGGGTACGAGATCACAACCCTGCGCCGCGATATTGAAACCGACGGCCGGCGTGCAAAAGTTTCTTTTACCGATGATTGGAAAGAAGATGCCGCGCGGCGCGATTTCACATTCAACGCGCTGTATGTCGATGCAAATGGTAAAGTTTACGATTACTTCGATGGTGCAAAAGACCTGACTGCCGGACGCGTGCGTTTCATCGGCGATGCACGTGCACGTATTAAGGAAGATGTGCTGCGTATTTTGCGGTTCTTCCGTTTCCACGCCTATTTTGGCAAAGGCATGCCCGATGCCGACGGACTTGCCGCCTGCCGCGAGTTGGCGGCGCTGTTGCCACAACTTTCCGTCGAACGCGTATGGCGCGAGATCGCCAAATTGCTGGATGCCACGGACCCGCTGCCAGTGTGGAAGCTGATGCAGGATAATTACATTCTGGCGCAATTATTACCCGAGGCGGATAATATGACTCGTCTTGCCGCCCTGCTGCAGGTTGAAAAGAAATATGAATTGCCTGCATCAAATCTTGTGCGTTTTGCGGCTTTGCTGCCAAAAGACGGTGAAGCGGTTATGTGGATCACGAAACGGCTTAAACTTTCCAACCGCGAAGCCGACCGGCTGAACATTCTTGCAACTCTACCCGACCGACTGAAGGGGAGGCTTGATCCTGTGCCTTTTCGTCGTGCGCTGTATGAATATGGCGCCGAGCCTGCGCGTGAAGCCGCGTTGTTGCTAGCCACCGAAGATCGCGGCGTGGATCTGGAACCGGTTTTGTCCGAAGCCGCGGCATGGGAAAAACCTATGTTCCCAATTCAGGGTGCGGATATATTAAAGCTTGGTGTTCCAGCCGGACCCAAAGTCGGGATCATTCTTGGCGCCGTTGAAGAATGGTGGATCGCGCACAATTTCCGCCCCACCCGCGCCGAATGTTTGGACGAAGCAAAACGGCAAGCATCGGCTTGACCTAGCTGGATATCCGGCCTTCGTTATCAAACATAAATTCAAGATCCACGCTGCTGCTGGGCATGCTGCCGGATACTTTCATGCGATAGGGTTTTTCCGAACCGGGGGCGTGCGAAAAATGGAACTTGAGTCCCGATGCAGGATGTTCAATAACCTGTTCCTTGATGACAAAGTGAAGGGCATTATCCTTAATAGACATGATGTTTCCTCATATATGGAGAAGATAATAATCATTGCCTAAACACGTAAAAAACCTATATGAATTCGCCTGTTGGGCATCAATTTACTATTCGTTGTTTTTATAATGTTTGCCTTCAAGCATCGGAGAGGTGGCTACGCGGTCGAAAGCGGCGGTCTCGAAATTCTATTCCATCCATCACACCTGATTTTATTCTCTCCTGAATGGGCTTATCTTATTTGAGTTTCTGCACACTCAAAACCCTGTTCATGCCCCACCATCACTGGTCGTATTACCCTGTTGGGCAGCAATCTGGGCAGCGATTTTTCACGTTGGTTCTCGAAATTAGCGATAAAATCCTTGCCGAAAGTATTTTAACCATCTTTTTTTATGGACAAAGCCCCCACCGGGTTCATATAAAAAGAGTACAACAAGCATAATTAAAAGAGATTAGATAACTACAAAATCATACAAGAGGAATAAATTATGTCTCGCAATAAACATTGGACCGGCATTGTTGAAGGTACCGTAAGGACCAAAAAATTTACGGATGCCGTGGCAAGAGGCAATTACGAAAACCATATTGCGGGAGATAGGTTTACTGGTTCCTTCGAGGATTTCAGGGATCATTACCTGCCCACTCAGATAGAGACTCACGTGGTTTTCGACATAGATAGGTTCGGCCCATTTGAGTTTGACGGCGTAAGATTGCCGATCGGCACGGAAATTCACGAAGGCCAGAGATTAAAGGTTTTTGTTGGCGTGGACGAAGATCAGCACTGCAAGTTGATCCAAATTCTTGAAGCTTTACCTTCACCTTCGCCAACACCAGAACGTAAATTGCAACGACGCCCTGTTCCAGTTTAATAAAATTGGACTTACGCAAAGTTAGGCTAAGAATTAAGGAAATCATGATTCAAGAATAGTGTGAATCACAGCCGTAAACATAGCCAGAAAATTGACTCTCAACCCAGACTCCTCTTTAGGAGCAGTTCATCCCAAAATTGATCAAAAGTGACTGAGTCACAGCACAATCAGTACGACACCAGACCTCATACTCCCGTGTCACGAATACCGGGCAGGGCGACGCGGCCTCAGCCCTCGACATTGCTTTTAGGACTGCTATAACGTCCAATTCTCAGTGAAGTTAAAAAGTTTGGGCAGCATTTCTTTGAACACCAACTTTTTCTTGTAGCCTAACTATTTGATTTCACTGACGGAGAGGTGGCTGAGCGGTCGAAAGCGGCGGTCTCGAAATATGAAACCCGGCGTATCAGCGTGGCTCACAATGTCTCAAAATCCTTTATTTTATTGTACTTTTTGAAATCTACTGTCTCTCGCTGTCTCCCCTTATCTCTACCTATTTCAAACTTTGGGCGGCAATTTGGGCGGCAAATCTGGAGCACCACTTCAAAAGGCCCATGCTCTTTCACAGTAGTAACATGGGCTCGAATCCCTGAGTAGCCGTGGGAAGTCTAGTCAGGACCTTATTTGCAGATGATCGCTAGGCAAAGGTCTTGGCAGCAGAAGGCTAGCTTCTCCTCGGCCAACCATTTATTCTGCTCCTTTGCATCAACGATTATAAAAGGCATGGCATTTTCATGAACCGGACGAGCCACAGCATTCGCCTCCGTAGTTAAGAATGCGAAAAGCACCCAATCTCTTTCTTCACGTACACGACGCCTTTGCCCCGGCTGTTCAGCTAGCCGTGCCGTCTCAAACGGCAACGGCGTTATCGTCACCCACGCAGACCAACTGTCGACCATAGGAAATCAAATAAATTGTACAACGCGATAACTCGGCGAAATATCGCGGCCTATGTATGGGTGGTCTTGTTTACTAGGGTTTAGCCCAAATAATTTTCCCATGTTTAAGAAAGAAATGTGAACGACACCCAACTTGCCTCCATATGGATGGATGCAAGCTAGGCGTACCATCCTTATATTTAGCCAATTTCCAACAAGGCTTATCATCTGGTAGCAGATTAAGATGTAGAACGGCACCGCATTTGCAGGGACACAGCATTGCCGCTTCTTCCATGTAATTATCTTCTTCCATAATATACAGAACATGGGATTTCAGCCGAAGGGGTAGTTGCCCATTTACGCGCTCGAGTCCGTAAGTGGGACTAAAGAAGGTTTTATTCCACCAAAGCCCACTTATCGCCTCCACGGATTTGGACGATATTTTTTTCAGATACCTGCGCAAATTCATTTTATGAGCCCTGGCAATCCTAATAACGGTTCGATATCACCAGCACCAACAAAAGCTTTCAGCCCCTCATCCTGAGCCAAGTTAGCCTCACCTTCGGTAAACATCTCCAAACCAGAAAGACAAAACTCGATTTCAGCGATATCTGAATTCGGCATTTCACGATATGTATGTATACGTGCCAAAAAGTCGTTAACGGCCAAGTTGGATGCAAAACCATTGACACTAATGACGGCTGGCCGAGATTCTTGTGCCCCACGGATATACCCATCTTTGACCTGTTGAGTATATGCCGTGGGATCATCAGTCATAAGACCTTCGGCCTTAACGCGATCCATCGAGATTTTTTCTCGACTCAGTAAACTAGACATACCCGGCAGAAGATAGGAGATGCACCCGGTAATTTGTCTGATGTCTCCGACGCCACCCCCAGCAGCATCAAGCCTTACGCCGATATCGAAATATGGCAACGTGTAAAAGGTGGCCAGACGGTTCAAGATATAACGGCCACGGTGAGAGTCAACGCAGCCGAATACAACGTCACTTCCGGCAACTGCCAGCATCGCGTCGCGCTGAGCAAGGTCAGAACTGAACTCAATCACCTCGGTACCAAGGCCCATGTTGCGTATTGCCTGAGCAATAACTGAAACCTTCGTGCGCGATACATGTAGCATGCGCGAATTGACAATGCGGTTTACATTGCGCGGCTCGATAATATCAGGATCGACTAAAATGATCCTTTTGGCTCCAAGACGCGCCAGCGCTTCGGCGATAATACTGCCGGTGCCAGAGCAGCCAATAATCGCAATAGTGAGCTGACCCAATATGGCTGTAGTGCCGGCGCCGAAGGCTTGCGCGTGTGAAGCCGCGAATGCTTGTATCGGGGCCACAGAATCTTTACCAAGCCAAATGTTTAAGTCATGCCCGACCACCGAAATTCGTTCTAGTGGGAAAAATTGTCCGCCGCCGTAATAACGCCCAAACATATTGCCGCCAGGCAACATCACCGCACTGGCATGTATAATTCCCGCATCGGCATTTTTAAGGCATGGGAAAAGCTTACCGTCACTTTCATCATCCCATTTAGAAAACTGGCTATAGCCGTTAGGATGACTATGCACCTTCACCACCGAAAGACCTTTTGCTTCGGCTTTATCAAGAATAGGAAGCAAAGAATCGACATTCCACATCGCTCGGCTTGGCGAACGCTTTAGATACGCATCATTCGGCAACAGGTGAACTTCCTTCACCACCAGTCGATGTCTATCTTTACCATTACGCCGCCCGCAAAGCAGTAAAGCCACCGCTTCCAGCCCATCGCCCGGAAACAGCCCAAGGAAAAGATCTGCATGCTGTTCTTCTGTCATCGTTAAGGATACGTCGATTTCATGATTCATTTTTCGAACTCCCGCTGAAACCATTCTTCAATGCAGAAAATGTGCGTTTCGAGGCTGTCAGTTTCTCGCCGCCACGGATTCGTAGCCGTCCGATGTCGCGACCACCGTTGGAAGCTCTTACCGTCAATTTGCTGCGTCGCTTCGGTGGCAGGAATGCCACGACCATCCTTCCGTGTTAGCGGCGGATAAACGTACACCATGTCCAGCTGGCTATCGGGATAACCGGCGTCCATCCGAACGGCGATGGTCGCCGCCGGATGGTTATAGCCGTCGTGCGTATAGAAGTTATGCAGCAGCACCCAAGGGGAACCATCCATAACCGTTTCCCACTGACAGCCATACTGGTTTAGGAAAGACTCATCCTCTGGAAGCAATGCAAATTGGCGGCGCATGCTAGCCCTCCGTCTGTTCGCGGGGTGTTGCCTTAAACTTTTCGACACCCGGAGTCCGCAGATCGACCGACTCATGCAGGGCGATTTTGCGCGGCGGCTGGCCCGCGATCTTAAGCCTTAAGGTGTAATCCTTAGGGGGTGTAAGCTTGGCCAGCTCCAGCACTTCAAGGCCGGTGATTACAGGCTTAAACACTTCATACCGCTCTCCGTTGATTCGGATGCGATATCCTCGGCAGTGCGGGGGTGCCACACCACGCCGAGCATATTCCTCCAGATCAGCGATTTCGTCGAGAATCTCTTCACGAATAGCGGTCTTTTCGCTATCGTTTCCAAGTATGGCTTTACCGTCTTCAGGGGTATCGAAGTTCATGATAGTCTCCATTGCTTTTGTCGAATACGATTGCTAGATTGCAATCGACTTCCGATCAATTGCACATGTCAAACGCGATTGCAAGATTAAAAAGGGGTTTGAATGCAGAAAGTTTTTTTTGACGCTGAGGGTTTTTACGCCGCGCTCGACTCTCAACGAGAGTCGCGAGGGTTAACCTGGAAAAAGGTTGCCGATGAAGCAGGAGTTAGCGCGTCCACATTAACGCGCATGGCGCAGCAAAAACGACCAGACGTGGATAGTCTAGCAAAACTATCCAATTGGTCTGGCCTTAATGTTGATAATTATGTGACCGGCTCGAAGAAATCATCCCCCAAAATCAGTCCCTTGACCCAAGTGACTACCTATTTGCGAGCTGACCCCAATCTATCTGAAGTGAATGCGGCGGCTATGGAGGCAGTAATTAAGGCCGTGTACAAAACATTTACAACCGATAAGCAATAATAATGGAGTGCTTGGTTGCGCCGTGGATTCAAAGCAGAAGCGGAAGCTTATTCGCAGGAATTAAGAGCTGAATTAAGAATTCAGCCGTATATGCCGCTTTGTCCGTGGAAACTAGCAGAACATCTAGCAATACCTGTTCTTGCCTTGAGTGATTTTGCTAAACAGGAGCCAAAAGCAGTCACACATCTTTGTGGTAAAGGTAAAAGCGCTTTTTCTGCTGTTACAGTTTTTTATACCCCTTATAGTCGAGTCATCGTTCATAACGACAAGCATAATCCTTATCGTCAAACTAGCAACATTGCCCATGAGCTGGCTCACGGAATTCTAGGGCATCCTCCAACACCACCTTTAAA
>Ga0207019_1106_pt1 | contig 17835 bp, 14 predicted proteins | sample Alteio_BWMinCont_50_FD_153483 | JGI IMG/M metagenome (GOLD analysis project Ga0207019, IMG submission 153483) | Enriched cells from forest soil in Barre Woods Harvard Forest LTER site, Petersham, Massachusetts, United States -... | ecosystem: Environmental > Terrestrial > Soil > Temperate forest >...
GCATGCGGTCGGCCATTTGATGCAGTGTTTCTTCGCCATCAATAATCGTCCCGGCATTAATGTCGATAATATCGTTCATTTTATTAAACAGCGTGGTATTGGTCGATACCTTTAGCACCGGTGCGACCGGGTTGCCTGTAGGCGTTCCTAATCCTGTGGTAAATACTACCAAATTTGCTCCTGCGCCAACCTCGGCAGTAGTCGATTCCACGTCGCTGCCGGGCGTGCATAGCAGGGTCAGGCCCGGTTTTGTTACCTTTTCGGGATAATCCAGCACATCGGTTATAGGCGATGAACCGCCTTTGCGTGCCGCCCCGGCCGATTTAATGGCATCAGTGATCAACCCATCCTTAATATTGCCAGGCGAAGGGTTCGACTCAAAACCCGAACCCAATGCCACAGCGCGACTTTGGTAGGTCGACATTAAACCCATAAATTTTTGGGCCACCTCGTCGGTAACACAACGGTCGCTCAAACCCTGTTCCACCCCGCAAAGCTCAGGGAACTCCGACAGGATAACCGAGCCGCCCATCGCTACCAATATATCCGAAACCACGCCCAAAGCCGGATTTGCCGAAAGCCCCGAAAATCCATCAGAGCCACCACATTCCAACCCTATGCACAGTTTGTTCAAAGGCGCAGGTTTGCGGGTTTGTTCATTCACTTCTATTAACTCTAAAAAAGTTTCTTTAACAGCACGCTTCAGTAAAACGGCTTCACTGCCAATTTCCTGTTGTTCCAGTACTATAAGCGGTTTAGTAAAATTAGCATCGCGTTTAGCAATGGCATCTTTCAAAATAGCCACCTGCGCGTTCTGGCAGCCTAAGCTTAACACAGTAGCACCTGCCACATTGGGGTGGGTAATATATCCCGCCAATAAGCCGCAAAGTGCAGCCGCATCATCGCGGGTACCACCGCAACCTAAGGTATGGTTCAAGAATTTCATGCCGTCTATATTAGTAAAAAGTGGTTCGGGCTTTTGTACCTGTGCGGCTACTTCTTCAATATCAATATCCGTTATTTCCGCTTTGCTTTTACCTTCGCGGTATAATTTCACGAGGCCCTTTACCTCGCGGTCGACAATATCATCGGCTTTGTATTGATAGCCCAGCTCTTTTTCAAAAGCTTCCTGTATGGTTTTTACATTCTGGTTCTCGCAAAAAACCAGCGGAATGATGAGCCAGTAGTTCCGCGTGCCTACCGAGCCATCGGCACGATGATAGCCCATAAAGGTTTTGTTTGTCCAGGCGCTTACATCGGGCATGTGCCAGTCGGTTTTGCGTTCATGCAACTCGAAACTGCTTGAGGCGTGTTTTATATTTTTGGTGGATACCAATTCGCCTTTACGTATTTTTTCGGTGGCCCTGCCAACCAGTACGCCATACATAATTATTTCATCGCCGGGTTCAAAATCGCGAGTGGCGAATTTGTGTTTGGCAGGCACATCGGTAGTTAGCAAATATTCGGTGCCATTTGATCCGATCGGAGTGTCTTTAGTTAAATTGGTAAGTGCTACTTCAATATTATCGGCAGCGTGTATTTTCAATGTTTTGTTCATGCTATTTTACTATATAATTGCATCTGTGGTAAATTTTCCATCTACCTGTCGCAGTATGCCAAGGGGGTTATTATTTTGTAAAGGTTCGGGTAATGCCTCGTTCGGGAAGCCCTGGAAACAAACGGGCCGGGTAAACCTGTAAATTGCCGTAGCCCCTACCGAAGTGGTAGCACCGTTGGTAGTAGCCGGGAACGGACCACCATGTACCATGGCATAATTAACCTCAACCCCGGTAGGCATGGCGTTTATAATTAAACGGCCTGCTTTATCTTCCAAAATATGTTGTAGCTCGGCGTATGCTTTAAGGTCGTCGGCATTGCCCCAAATGGTGGCGGTTAGCTGGCCCTTAAGGTTACGCGCTATAGCAAATATTTCTTCTTTATTTTTCGTGGTGATGTGTATGGAGCTTGGCCCGAAAACTTCTTCTGCCAGCTCTTCCTGCGCCAAAAAGTTGGCGGCTGTTGTAGTAAATGCCTGCGGAACAGCGGCGCTCTTTTTGTCCATTTGTTTGCCTTTGGCCAATAAGACTACATTTTTATGGTGGGCAAATTCTTCGGTGCCTTTATTAAAGCTTCGGTAGATATTATCGGTTAGCATTACGCCGCCGCTGGCATCTTCAATAGTGGCTTTATAATCGGCCATAAATGCCGGGGTACTGTCACTATCCGGCAAAACAACTACACCGGGATTGGTGCAAAACTGGCCTACTCCCAATAAGTTCGATGCCGCCAGCACTTTTGCCAGCTCGATGCCTTTTTCGTTTAATATGCCGGGTAAAATAAATACCGGGTTCACGCTGCCCATTTCCGAATACACAGGTATCGGCTCTTGCCGTCTATTCGCCTCATCAAACAAAGCCTTACCCCCCTGGAACGAGCCGGTGAAAGCTATGGCCTTTATCAGCGGGTGCCTTACTATTTGCAGCCCCGTTTGGTACGATGTACCGTGCAGCAGCGAAAAAACGCCATCGGGCATGCCGGTTTCTTTTGCGGCCTTTACGATTGCCTTCCCTACCAGTTCGCAGGTTACGGGATGTGCAGGGTGCGCCTTATGCACCACCGGGCATCCCGCCGCCAAAGCCGATACGGTATCGCCACCGGCAACCGAGAACGCGAACGGGAAATTACTCGCTCCCCAAACACCAACAACACCTAAAGGTATCTGCATTTGGCGCAGGTCACCTTTGGCCGGGTTAGCTGCCGATGGCAAGTCGATAACAGCCCTTAGCCACGAGCCTTCGCGCAATATTTTCGCAAAAAAACGCAGCTGACCGGTGGTACGGTCGCGCTCGCCAAGCAGACGAGCTTCGGGTAAATTGCTTTCCTGCATGGTAACGGCGATCAACTCCGGGCCGATTGCCATAATTTCATCAGCAATTTTTTCGAGGAACTCCGCACGTTTTATGTATGCTATGCGTTTATACGTTGCAGCGGCAACGTGTGCCTTATGTATGGCCTGGTCAATTTCGGCTGTGGTAGCCTCGTGAAATGAGTAGGGAATGTCCGCTTCATCCGTCACCGGGCCACTGAATTTTTCGCTGCCATCGCCCGACTGGGCATAGCCTATTAACTGGTAACCAGTAACTGTCATCAAGGTGTATGTTTATAATTTAGATTATTGTAACAATATTATACAAAAGTAAAGTAAGTACTTTATTATGCTGATAAAATGCTAAATATTGGCGAATATTGATACAATATTGGCATATTTATCCTTTTTGATTTTTAACATGTACTTTTTGATATGAAAGCTATTCTGAGGAAAGTTGATGTGGGGAAAGATCATTCGTTTAGCGTGCGCGAGGATATTTTTCCTTACCTGTATAATCACTGGCATTATCACCCCGAACTGGAGTTAACCCTCATCAGGAAAGGCCGTGGTATTAGGCTGGTTGGCGATAATTTAGAGGAGTTTGATGATGGCGACATTATTTTATTAGGCAGTAACCTGCCACACATGTGGCGTAACGACCCTGCTTATTTTGATAAGAGCAGCGTTTTGCATGTCGAGGCTATTGCCATACACTTTATGGCAAATTTTTGGGGCACCAGCTTTTATGACCTGCCCGAAATGAAGCATATCCGCGATCTGTTCGAGCGTGCCCGACAGGGCATAAAAATAAAAGGCAAAACACGCGACCTGGTACAAACCAAAATGGAGGCCATTTTACAGGTAACCGGCGTAAAACGCATCGAGTACCTCCTTAACCTGCTCGAGCTCATCGCTTCATCAACCACCTGCGAAATATTATCGAGCAGTGGCTTTACCAAAACTTATAACCTCACCAACACCGATAAAATTAACGACATATACGTTTACACTTTCAACCACTTTAAAAGCCGCATCACCATAAAAGATATAGCCGAACAGGTGAACCTTAGTCCGCACTCATTTTGCCGTTATTTTAAAACCCGCACACTTAAAACCTACTGGCAATTTTTATCGGAAATACGCGTTGGATATGCCTGTAAACTACTGATCGAAAACCGGATAAGCATTAGCCAGGTGTGTTACGAAAGCGGCTTTCACAACTTATCGAATTTTAACAGGTGCTTTAAATCCATTACCAACAAAACTCCTTTACAATATTTTAAAGAATATTCCGACTTTTAACAGAAAATGAAACTACATATCACCATCGCAGCCTGTCTCGTCATTATTACTTCAGCTTGCAGCACTATTAAAAAAACCGATAAAGAATATGTTGATAACAACATCAATAATATAGCATGGGCGGTGATATCGTTCAAAGGCAAAGGCCTCCATACCGATGATTTTCCTAATGGCGCCCCCACCATTATATTCGATATGCAGGATGGCAAAATAAACGGAAACGATGGCTGCAACAGCTTTATGGGCCTGGCAAATTATACCAAGGACTATATTAAACCCGGCCCCATTGCCAGTACCAAAATGGCCTGCCCCAATGCTACTATTCAATCCGATTTTTATGAAGTGCTGGGTTCTGAAAAAATAACTTATAAATTAACTGATGGTATTTTGCGCCTGTACGTGAACGATGCGGAGGTGATGGCTTTGAAGGAGAAGCAGTGATGGTTGTTAGTGATACACCAGCAAGGGCGGCACTGACATTTATTTTAATATTATATTTGTGTATGACAAAGGTAGAAGAATACATTCCCAATGATGTTTTAAAAGCATTTACCTCTTTTTATGAAAAAGATGATATTTGGCAAATTCATAGTGGTAACTACTGGCTTACGGTATTCCTATATAAAGAAAGTCAAATCGAAACCAATAAAGATTTACCTAAATACAACGAAATTAAAGCAGGTTATTTAGATTTAGTTCACAAATATCTCGATCCAACTATAAAAGAAATTCGTTTATATTTTGATAGCAAGGATACATTTGAAAATAAATTTAATGGTAATTGGTACGATTATTACCATTAAAAGAGACTCAACATAAACTAAGAAACTCCAAACTTGTTTGTGACAACACAAACAAGAGCGACGGGAGTTAACTCCTTAAATTCTTTTGGTAGTCCATACCATCTCCAAAAGCGCCTTTAAGCTTACCATAAAAACTACTTAAATCCTTTTTCCTGGATTTTTGTAATTTTTTCAGTGCTTTATCCATATCCTCAGTTTTTGTATCCTTGTTTACTGTTATGACCATTGCTTAATATTTTTCAACTATAACAAAAATAACAAAAATCCGAACCAATTTATAATCCTTGAGTTTGATTATCTCTTTGTGACCGAAGTGTCCATTCGTATATCTATAGCGATGGGTTTAAACCCATCGCTATAGATAAGGATTATGCCAGATCTATCCCCTTATCCAAATAAACATCCTGCACTAAATTTATCAGGTCAACGCCTTCTTTAAATGGTCGTTGGAATGATTTTCGGCCCATTATAAGCCCGGCGCCGCCTGCACGTTTATTAATAACTGCCTGCTTTACTGCATCGGCAATATCACTGCTGCCATGCGATTCGCCGCCGGAGTTGATGAGCGGTATCCTGCCCATATAGCAATTAGCCACCTGGTAACGGCACATATCTATCGGGTTATCGCTGGTTAGTTTACTGTACATCAGCGGGTCGGTCTTACCAAATTTAATGGCAGTGAAACCACCGTTCACATTAGGCAGTTTTTGTTTAATAATATCGGCCTGTATGGTTACGCCCAGGTGATTAGCCTGGCCGGTAAGATCGGTGGCGGTTTCGTAGTTAACGCCGTCCTTGGTAAAGGCATTGTTGCGGGTGTAGCACCATAAAACGGTAGCCATGCCCAGCTCATGCGCGCGGTCGAATGCCTGCGCTATTTCAATTATCTGGTTGTCCGAATCTTCCGAACCAAAATATATGGTAGCGCCCACAGCAGCCGCGCCGAGGTTCCAGGCGTCCTCAACAGTGCCAAATGGTATCTGTTTATATTTTGTGGGATAGGTCATGAGTTCGTTATGGTTTATTTTAACCAAAAACGGAATTTTATGCGCGTATTTGCGCGACATGATGGCCAAATTGCCAAACGTAGTAGCCACCGCGTTGCAGCCACCCTCGATGGCCAGTTTAATGATATTTTCAGGGTCGAAATAAAGCGGATTTTTAGCAAACGACGCGCCAGCGGTATGCTCAATGCCCTGGTCAACCGGCAATATCGATACATATCCTGTACCACCCAACCTGCCATGATCATAAATAGCGGCAAGGTTACGCAGCACCTGTGGGTTGCGGTTACTGTTTATAAATATCTTGTCAATAAAATCAGGCGATGGCGCATGTAATGTGTCTTTTGGAAAGGTATTGCTTTTGTGCTCCAGCAGGCTGCCGGCATCCTTGCCCAGCAGCTCAGTAATTTTGTTCGTGGCCATAAAAAATTTCTTAGGTTTGATATTAACACCAATAATAAATTATTGTGTTAGCGTTTGCGTTTACTTTATGTAAAGCTATCGTTTCATTTACAATTAACTACAATTGGCTAAAAAGTTATTGCTACTTTTACACTTTAAAGATATATGTCCGTACTGATCTTCACGCTCATTATTCTTGTTGGTTCATGCTTTGCCGGCCTAGTAGGCTCGCTAACAGGTTTAGGCGGCGGCTTTATCATCATCCCCCTGCTTACCATTATTCTTCGCGTCGATATTCATTACGCCATTGGCGCTTCGCTGGTGTCTATTATAGCAACTTCATCGGGTTCAGCAGCGGCTTATGTTAAAGAAGGTATCACCAACATGCGGCTCGGCATGTTCCTCGAGATCGCCACCACTGTAGGCGCGGTATGCGGCGCTATGCTTGCCATGTTTATCCCCACTCATTTTTTGGCAGTGATATTGGGTAGTATCCTCATATTTTCGGCATTATTATCCTTACGAAAAAAAGCGCAGCAAATTGTTGAACATAAAAGCGCGCTTGCCGAAAAACTCGAGCTTAACGGCAGCTACCCAGGTGCTGATGGTATTGTTAATTACAGTGTTAGTAATGTAGGTGGCGGCTTTGTGGTGATGTTGTTTGCGGGTTTATTATCGGGCTTGCTTGGTATAGGATCGGGGGCCTTAAAGGTTTTGGCTATGGACAGCATTATGAAGGTGCCTTTCAAAGTTTCAACCACCACCAGTAATTTTATGATAGGCGTTACAGGTGCGGCAAGCGCGGTGGTTTATTTGCAGCGCGGTTATATTGATCCGGCCATATCAATGCCCGTGGTTATCGGGGTATTGGCGGGTGCCATGGCAGGCTCAAAAATATTGGTGAATGCCAAATCATCGGGATGGCTGCGCTGGTTTTTCGTGGTGGTGGTATTGGTGCTGGCCTCGCAATTAATTTATAACGGAATTATAGGTAAAATATAATATGGCAGCAAAAACCCGTTTTAAAGACGCTGATATGCAGGCCGTAATTGGCTGGGTGCTGCGCATAGGTGTAATTGTATCGGTAAGTATTGTACTTATTGGTGGCATAGTTTACCTGTACCGCCATGGGGGCGAAGCGCCAGATCATAAACATTTTATTACACAACCAGGTTTTGTGCAACTCGGCGGCATTATACAGGGCATTATTGATCTTCACGGCCGCTCCATCATACAGGCAGGTATTATTCTACTTATTGCCACCCCTATATTAAGGATAATATTTTCCGCCATCAGTTTTGCGCTGGAGAGGGACCGCTTGTATGTGGTGATCAGCCTGCTGGTTTTGCTCATCATTTTTTTAAGCAGCATGAGCGGGCATATCGGCTAATGCCATTAATTCTCGTTACCGCTGCCCTTCAGCCTGTTTTGCTCATCCATGTTACCGCCAACGCGCTTTGCTGCGCCTTTTATAGATTGATTGCCAAAGTGGTAAATAAAAGTAGCCGTTATAAATCTCGACCCAGCTTTTTCGCGCCCGTTAAGATCAAGATTCATGTAGTGCGAATTATACTTGTATTCATCAGTATTAAAAATATCGCTTACTGCTAACCGTATGGTGCCATTATTATTTAATATGGCCTGGCTAATGCCTGCCCGGCTCTCCCATTGCGCATTGTATTGTTTTATACCATAATAAGTAGGCGATTCCCACGAGCCGTATACCTCCAGCCGTAAGCCTTTTGCTATGGTAAAGTCCTGGGTAGCCTGTATCGTAAAGTCCGATGCATTTACCCGCAGGCTACCGGAGTTATAGTCCAGGCGGTCATATCCGCCAAACAGGTAAAGGCTTGCTGTCCACCACTTGGTTATATCAATGGGTAGGGTAAATTCAAGGCTGTATTCATGGCGGGTACCAATGTTGCTGGTAGTAGTAGTAAATACTTTGGTCGAATCGTTTTGCAGGAATACGGGCACAAAAAAACCACTGGTTACAACCATGTTCAGCGCTACTTTGTACTTCTGCTTAAATAATTCAGCTATTGAAAAAGTACTTATGTATTCCGGCTTTAAAAAGGTATTACCTGTACTGTACGAGTATTCGTCAATATAAGCCACAAAAGGGTTCAGATCCTGGTAGTTTGGGCGTAATATGCGCCGGTTATAATTAAGTGTAAGGCTGTTATCTTTACTAATGTCCTGTGTTATTTCCAGGTTCGGAAAAAAATCAAGATAACTGCGGTTAACGGTTTTATTCGGGTTGAGCGATTCGCTGAATGATTTGGTTTGTTCCGCGCGTAGCCCGAGCGCCAGGCTGGTATTGTTAAATTTATCGCTATAATTTACATAAGCCGCGTCAATCCTTTCATTGTAAACAAAATGGTCGGTTAACGAGGCTACCGGCGTAAATTTTGTGGCGGTATCGGCCATGCCATCAAAATCAATTATGTTATTGCTGTTTACCTGGTTGTTTTTTATCCCCAAACTTAGGGTGCCTGTTTTTGAAAGCGCCTGGCTAAGATCCAGTTTTTCCGACCGCACATTAATATGCGACGGCGAATTATCAATATAATACACCGGTTGCTGATAAGGTATGCCGTTTGCCAGGAAAAAATCATTCCGCAACAATTCCTCCGAACTACGGTCATAGGTCGAATAATCCAGATCTGCCGATAAGGTGGTACCATCGCCCTTGCCAAAGCTGCCCCTGTAATTAAGATTGTAGTTAAGGTTGGTAATAGCCCTGTTTATGTGCGAATTCTCGGTAATGTCCGAATCTAAAACGCCATTGTTGGCTATATTGGTTATGTTCCCTTTATCAATACCCGCACCACTGTGGTAGCCATATATCAACGCGCCTATGGTTTGCTTTGTCCCTATACTGTAATCAGCACCGCCATTAAAGCTGTGATTTTTTAAATAGGTGGTGCTGCTATAATTCTCGCCTAAGCTTGTTGGGCCAATATTGCGGTCAATATCAAGCAGGCGCGGGGTTTTGTTATCGGCAAAAGTATAGCCGCCAAACAGGTTAAGTTTTGCGGTACGATAATTAAAATTTATGCCTGTGCTTAGTTTATAATCCTGCCCGTAAGCTGCGCTTTCGGTAACAGTAGCCTTAAAACCAATTTCCTTATTCTTTTTTAGTACGATGTTAATAACCCCGCCGCCACCCGCCGCGTCATATTTCGCCGATGGGTTTTCAATTAGCTCTATCTGGCTTATCATGCTGCTTTGGTAGCTTTTCAGCAAGTCGGCCAGTTGCTCATCATTAAGCTGGCCTATCGCTTTCCCGTTTATGGCCACCAAAGCCTTTTGGCCGCCTTTAAGTAGCACCTGGTTATCAACTATCCGCACTCCCGGCGCCGTGCTCAGTATATCAAAAACCGAATTCCCCGAAGCCAGTATGCTCTTATCAACATTCAATACCGTTTTACCCGGTTTCACCTCGATATAATCGCGCTTATCGGTTATTAAAACTTCGCCTAATTGGTTGCTTTCAATATGCAGGGTAATGTTATCAATAGCAATATCGCCATCAATTACTTTGTACTCCTGAGTATAAACCCGTTGGTAGCCAAGCTTATGAATAAAAAGCATATAGCTGCCGGGCTTAATATTTTCAAAGCCAAAATGGCCCCCTTGTACACAAATGGTCGATTTTATTATTGCCGAATCAGGATATTTTAGCAGCGTTACTGTGGCGCCTTCGGCCGGTATGGTATTATCTGTTGAAACTTTTCCCCTAATGGCATACCCTGCTTGTGCAAACGAATAATAACATACGCTAACCAGGAACAGCGTTAAAACCCACCGGTATAAAAATTTCATTAATTCAGATCAGTAAAATTATTGCAATAGCTTAGATTTAAATTTTATGAGCTATGATATGCTAAATTAACATAAAATTTCAACAAGGTACATATATTTAAAAAACTATAATGCCTGCTAGTATACAAATTATACTTATTTTCGGGTGCTAAAACACAGCTTTTTGTGTTAAATAATTGTTATGAGAAATTTTATTTTTTTTATGCTGATGATGTTTTGCGCGATAACTGTATCGGCACAAACCGAACCGGCAAATTATGCTACGGCTGTAAGCAAGTTTAAACTGTTTTACAACAACAACCAGCCCGACAGTGTTTTCGCTATGTTCAGCCCCGAAATGAAAGCTGCCCTGCCCATTGACAATTTTACTGCTACTACAAAACAGCTAAGAAGTCAATTAGGCAACCTGGTTTCAACAAAATTCATACAATATTCCGTCCCGATAGGCGAATACGAGGCTACCTTCCAAAACGGGGTATTTATGCTCAACATAGGGCTTAACGATAAGAACCAGTTTACCGGTCTGCGTTTAACACCCCCGGCCGCCAAACCTGCAGCAGCAATAGCACCCGACCCTTCGGTAACCGAATCGTCCATTGTTTTAAAAACGCTATCGGGCACTATTTACGGTACATTGGCCATGCCGAACGACGCAAAGGGAAAGGTGCCTGTGGTACTTATCATAGCAGGTTCAGGCCCTACCGACCGTGATGGCAATGGCCCGCTCATCAACACAAATACCTATAAATTATTAGCCTATGCTTTAGGCAAAGCCGGCATAGCATCGGTACGGTATGACAAGCGCATGATAGGCCAAAGCGTAGGCACACAAAAGGAAAAAGACCTTCGTTTCGAGGATTATTCTGATGATGCCGTAGGCTTTATCAATATGCTGAGCGATGATGACCGCTTTTCAAAGGTAATAGTGGCCGGCCATAGCGAAGGCTCGCTCATCGGCATGTTGGCCTGTCACGATGAACCCGTTAAAGGCTTTATATCATTAGCCGGCGCAGGCGAGCCTGCTGAAAAAATACTAACCGAGCAAATGAAATCGCAACCGGGTTATGCATCCGAAGGGTTAAAAAAAGTATTAGATAGCCTTAAACGCGGCAAAATAAACCCCGATGTCGACCCGTCATTATACAGCCTGCTCAGGCCAAGCATACAGATGTACATCATGTCGTGGTGCCGGTACGACCCTACCGTAGAGATAAGGAAAGTAAAATGCCCCATTTTAATTGTACAGGGAACAACCGATATGCAGGTAAGTGTTGATAACGCCACAAAATTAAAAAGCGCCAAATCAAGCGCCATATTGTTGCTGGTACGCGGTATGAGCCACATATTAAAGGATGGCCCGCCCGAACGGGAAGCTAACCTGGCCACTTATAAAGACCCTACCCTGCCGCTCAATACGGAAATGGTAACCGGCGTAATTGATTTTATAAATAAGTTATAGTTCTGGTTCATAGTTGATGGTTCATAGCAAAACATTATTAGCAGTTACTATGAACCATCAACCATGAACAATTTTTATCTGGTGTTTGGTTAACAAGCCCGGTATACCGTCTGCCGAGAAGACAGCTTTTCTTATATTATTCAATTCAGGGTCGATGTTATAGTTATACGAGGTCGAGAAGTCTGCGCCGCCCAGATCGGTACGGTTAAATACTGTGCCCGAAAGTTCGCATTGTTCAAACGTACTGCCTGTTAGTATGGCCATGCTGAAGGTCGTTTCTTTTAATGACGACTTTATAAATTTCGTATTCAGCATCTTCTTGCTCATGAACGATGCATAATCCAATATGCAGTTCTCAAACCTAACGCTGAACAGCAGGTTCTGGCACTCGCTAAAGTTTACGCCTAATATTTTACAGTTATAAAATTCAACATTATTTAAAAACGAATTCTGCAGGCGCATCATACTTAAATTACAACCATCAAATACGCAGTCAACAAATTTATTCCCCGCAAAATTACTGTTCGAAAAGTCGCATTTTTTAAAGGTGCAGCTTTGAAATTCCCTGCCTGTGGTCGTTTTTTCGGCATGGTCAAGCCCTTCAAAAACCTTATCCTCGTTAACTATAAATTCCATTTATGCGCATTTATGTTGATGACGGCAAATATATAAATTTAATAAAGCCATCTATTTCCAGGCACCCAATAACCGGCGCACAGCTATAATTTCGCCTAAGTGATAGGCGTTATGGTCGGCTATCTGGAAGGCCTCCAATAAAATGGTTTGCCCGCTGCCGCCAGGTATCGGTTCATATATGTCGCTATGCTCCAATATTCCTATAAATTCGTCAAGGTCGCTGTTTATTTGTTTTATCGAATCGTCCCAGGCTCCGTCATCTTCCGGGGCACTTTCCTTTGGCCAGTATTCCTCGGGCCATTTCGGCGATTCGTGGTTCGGATCCATACAAAAGCGCAACATGTCCCATTGGGCAATGCGTATATGTTCAACCAGTTGCCATATGCTGTAAGGCAATTTATCAACCTTAACACCACGAAGGTTTGCGGGCAGGCCCTCCAGGGCATCTTTGAATGTTGCATGCGCGTTGCCGCCCATCAAAAGTTTAGTGATCTCTTTTATCAGTATTTTATTATTGCTATCCATTTATGTAATTTTTCATCAGAGTAATTATTCGTTGATAATTTGTTTTTTAAAAGCACTCATGAATGCTTCGCAGTTTGTTTTTTAATGGTGATGAAGCTATCATGGGCGTTTTATTCATTCCTGGTTTGTGAACGGAAGCCCATGATGGTTTTTGATGAACAAAAGTTACAGTAATAAGTTGGCGTATTTTACAATAAATTGGCACGCATTTGTAATTAGCTGATTATTTCATGTAAATGTTTTAAGTTTACTTATTCAAAAAATTTAATTTATCCATCGGTGAATAAAATATTCCTATCTCTCCTACTTGCAGTTGTAATTTTTACCGGGTGTAAAAAGGACGGCTCTGTTAACCCGCAGCAAGCAAAAGACGATGCCGCATTTACAGACTATGAACAAACTTTTCTTAATACGCTGTGGAAACAAAATCCCGATTGGGCGACAGCCGAAGGCTATCATAAGTACGACAGCTTGTTATTGGTACCCAGCAGCAAAAATCTCGATAAACAGGTCGACTTTGATAAAATACAGCTCGATTCGCTTAACCGTTACGATATTACCTTATTGTCGCAATCAAATAAGATTGATTACTACTTAATGCAAAACCAACTGCAATACTCGCAATGGAGCATAAAACAACTAAAACAATACCAATGGGACCCTACCTATTATAATTGCATAGGCACTTTTGCTGTTATATTAAATGAGCATTATGCACCGCTTGCCAGCAGGCTGCGCAATTTCTACCAAAAAATGGCCTTCATACCCGAATATTATAAAGAGGCCGAGAAGCAGATAAAAGACCCGGTTGTTGAGCTTACCAACCTGGCTATCGATCAGCATTTGGGCGGTGTGGGTGTTATTGAACAGGATTTTGGCGATTCATTAAAGAAAACAAACATACCCGAGGCCGAGCAAAAGCTAATGCTCGACAGGGCCCACGCCTCAGCCGAAGTAATCAAGGGTTTTGCCGCTTGGTTAAAGGCGCTTAAGAACGACCACCCCCGCAGTTTCAGGTTGGGCAAGGATCTATATGAGGATAAGTTTAAATACGAGATACAATCACAATACACCGCGCAGCAAATATTCAACGCGGCAACAGAACGCAAAAAATTTGTGCATCGCGAAATGGCCAAACTAAGCAGAACATTGTGGCCAAAATATTTCGGCACCCAGGCTATGCCTACAGACAGCCTTGACCTGATACGCAAGATGATCGATACCATATCGAGCCAGCATGTGTCAGCTGCTAATTTTCAAGATGCTATTGAGAAAGAGATACCTGTTTTAACGGCGTTTGTAACCCAAAAGGGCCTGGTTACTATGGATCCTTCAAAACCGCTGGTAGTGCGCAAAGAACCTGCTTACATGGCCGGAGTAGCCGGCGCGTCAATGAGTTCGCCGGGGCCGTATGACAAGAGCGGCAATGCTTATTACAATGTAGGCAGCCTTGCAAATTACACCCCCGAAAAAGCCGAAAGCTACCTGCGCGAGTACAATAATTATACGCTGCAAATTTTAAGCATACACGAGGCTATACCCGGCCATTATGTTCAGTTAACTTATGCCAACCAATCGCCAAGCCTTATAAAGTCAATATTTGGTAATAACGCCATGATAGAGGGCTGGGCCGTTTATGGCGAACAAATGATGCTGGATAATGGCTATGGCGATAACTCGCCCGAAATGAGGCTCATGTGGTATAAATGGCACCTACGCTCGGTTTGCAATACCATTTTGGATTATAGCGTACATTCGGGCGGCATGACCCAGGATCAGGCTATTAAAATGCTTACCCACGAAGCATTTCAACAGCAAACCGAAGCTGAAAACAAATGGAAAAGGGTAACAGTAACAAGCGTGCAGTTGGATTGCTATTTTACAGGCTATAAAGAAATTATGGACCTGCGCGAAGCCTGGAAAAAAGATCAGGGCGACAAATACAACCTAAAAGATTTTAACGAAAAGTTCCTGAGCTACGGCAGCGCCCCTGTTAAATATATTAAAGAAGCTATGATGAGCAAACAAAAGCCGACTACCGATGGCAATTAAAAGACAGTAAGGTGTAAAACAGAAAGAGGCTGTATCAAAAGTGTATTTTGCAAAAACCGGTCAAAATATTATTTGGCTCGGTGTTCTCTATGTTCCTTTCTTTGTGTTCTCCTGTGAGAAAACTAACCACCGTTCACGCATTGTAGGGTTAACATAAGTTAACACAATTTCAAACAATTTCGAATTAAGATACTGATTATAAATGTTTTAACAAAAAATAGTGTTAACCCAAAATACCTGCTTTTTGCTAAAAAAATTGCACGGAGCGACATAGAGAACGCTATCGGCCAAATTTTATTCTGGTTTGCCTCACTGGATTTTACTTTTTGATACAGCACCTTTTTTTGTTTTCAAACTTTTTATGTTTAACCAACAATAATTATCCGTTGATCACGAATTTATTATCTTCGTTCTTATGTCACCTCAAGAAGCTAAAACCCAAATTCAAGCCATATCAGCCGAACTAAGGCAGCATAATTATAATTATTATGTGCTTGCCATGCCTACCATATCTGATTTTGATTTTGATAAAAAACTGGAGCAACTGATAGCGCTTGAAAAACAATTCCCTGAATTTGCCGACCCCGATTCACCATCGCAAAATGTAGGTGGTTTTATCACAAAGGAGTTTAAAACCGTAAAGCATAAATGGCCCATGCTATCATTGGGCAATACTTATAACGAACAGGAACTGCTTGATTTTGACCTACGCGTACGCAAGGCTATAGGTGATAATTTTGAATATGTATGCGAATTGAAGTTTGATGGACTATCCATGAGTCTTACTTATGAAAATGGCATACTGGAACGCGCCGTGACCCGCGGCGACGGCGTACAAGGCGATGAAGTAACTACCAATGTGCGCACTATACGCAGCATACCCAAACGCTTGCATGATGGCACCTATCCCGATCATTTCGAAATTCGCGGAGAAGTATTTATGCACCTCAAAGCATTTGAACGCCTGAACGAAGAGCGGGTTGAAAATGGCGAAGTACCCTATGCCAACCCCCGCAACTTTGCTTCGGGCACTATAAAGTTGCAGGACAGCAGCGAAGTAGCCAAACGCCCGCTTGATAGTTTTATGTATTTTTTATATACCGACAAGCAATTGTTTAAAACCCAATGGGAGAGTTTACAGGCGGTAAAAAGCTGGGGCTTCCCGGTAAATGAACATAGTAAGCTTTGTGCCGATGTAAACCAAGTGCTTGAATTTATAAACCATTGGGATACCGCCCGTCATAAATTAAGTTATGATATTGATGGCATTGTTATAAAAGTAAACAATTATTCGCAACAGCAGGAATTGGGCTTTACGGCCAAATCGCCACGGTGGGCTATTGCTTATAAATTTAAAGCCGAACGTGTTGAAACTGAATTGTTGAGTGTAAGTTACCAGGTGGGCCGCACCGGGGCAGTTACACCGGTGGCTAATTTAAAGCCTGTGCTATTGGCCGGCACTACCGTAAAACGCGCCACCCTGCATAATGCCGATGAAATTGAAGAGCGCCTTAAACTGCATGAGCATGATTGGGTTTATGTAGAAAAAGGCGGCGAGATAATCCCCAAGATCATTAGTGTAAACCTTGATAAGCGCACATCCGCACAAGCCATAAAATATATTACCCATTGCCCGGTATGCGGCACCAAATTGGAGCGTAATGAAGGCGAGGCCGCATGGTATTGCCCGAACGAAGAAGGCTGCGCACCGCAAATAGTGGGCAAAATGCAGCACTTTATAGGCCGCAAAGCCATGAATATTGATGGCTTGGGCGATGAAACCATTGAAACCCTATATCAGAAAGGCTTTATAAGGCATATCAGCGATATTTATGACCTGCACTTACGCGCTGCTGAGCTGAAACAGCTTGGGCGCTTCGGCGAAAGATCCATAAATAACATGATCGATGGCATTGAAAAATCAAAGCAGATGCCATTTGAAAAAGTATTGTTTGGTCTTGGTATACGATATGTGGGCGAAACTGTAGCCAAAAAACTGGTGGCACATTTTAAAACCATTGATAATCTTGCCGCCGCTAACTATGATGAGCTGGTAACTGCCGAAGAAATTGGCGAACGCATTGCCAAAAGCATACAGGAGTATTTTGCCGATGCCAACCATATAGCCGAGATAGAAAAATTAAAAACACAGGGGCTACAATTCATAGCCGAAGAAAAGGAGCTGAACCTGCAAAGCGATAAGCTATCGGGCAAAAGCTTTATCATATCGGGCGTATTTGAAAAATTCTCGCGCGATGAGCTAAAAGATATAATTGAGCAAAACGGGGGGAAAATACTAAGCAGTATCTCGCCCAAACTTAACTACCTGGTGGCCGGCGATAATATGGGGCCTGCAAAACTTGAAAAGGCAAATAAACTAAATATACCTATTATTAGCGATGATGAATTGCTTAAAATGCTAAATATTTGAATCATAAATTACTATGGTACGTATACCAGTTTTACATAGCAAAACATTGTGTTGGCATTGAACTTGTTAGACAATGTGTAAATTTATTGATATACAAAACATTTTGAAATTCACTATGTTAATGTATTCGATAATAATATGTATTTTTGAACAATATTAAAAAAGAATAATTTATGGCTGATTATTACCAAATCCAACCTGCTATTTTTTTGTGAACCTTGTAAAGACTGCGGGGCCCGGCCGGTTATACAACAGGTAAAGGATAAATTTGTTGTTTTATGTCCAAATGATAAGGACCACTATAAAACAAAACCCGGTTTAATTGATATAAAGGATTGGAACCTAAAGAATAAGAAGCAAATACCATTTGTTAATACTACACCTGCTCAAAAGGCATCATAAGAAACAGACATATATAAAACGTTTTTTGAACAGGGAAGGTAAATTACTTTCCCTGTTTTTGTTTACACACTTTTTTATTTAATGCAAAGAGAAGATCATAATTCCGGGCCGATAAATTTTAA
>Ga0207019_1113_pt1 | contig 17296 bp, 10 predicted proteins | sample Alteio_BWMinCont_50_FD_153483 | JGI IMG/M metagenome (GOLD analysis project Ga0207019, IMG submission 153483) | Enriched cells from forest soil in Barre Woods Harvard Forest LTER site, Petersham, Massachusetts, United States -... | ecosystem: Environmental > Terrestrial > Soil > Temperate forest >...
CTTTATTCCAAATAGAAAAAGTTTCTTTCGGGTTTTTAGAAAAACCAAAATCATTAGCGCGGGTAAAAAATTGTTCCGCACCATCTACTCTGCGTGCAGCCAAAAACTCTTGTGTGCGGATTAAACCTAATGGTTCGCCCTGCTCTTTACCAATTAAATTTTGTCCACCGTCGCCGCGTGTAAGTGATAAGTAACCGGTTCTTAAATTTCTTTCCTTAGCTAAATAACCTTCGACATAAATATTTATGATTTGAATTTAAAAATAGAAAGAGGATTGGTTTATAAATATACCGACCCTGTAAAAGGAGAAGTGTACCGACCATTTGAAATTTTACCACCTGCCACCATTAACATTTCTGATAAGGTGTTTGTGTTTAGTTCAGATAGTCCTAAAGATATTATGTTTACGGTAAAAGCTAACGCAGCTAATGTAAGTGGCAGCGTGCAATTAAAAGCACCCGAAGGCTGGGCCGTACAGATTAAAAACCCAGACTTTAAACTAGTTGCCACCGGAGATGAAGCTATTGTAGAAGCTACCGTTACTCCTAAAAAAAATAGCACAGATGGCAAGCTACAAGCCATGTTAAACATTGGTGGGACTACCTATACAAAAAGCATTAAGCGCATTGAGTACGACCATATACCGTATCAGTTTATTTTAAGTGATGCAGAAGCAGGCCTTGTACATGTAGATTTAAAAAAGACAGGAAACGTTATTGGATATATTCAGGGTGCAGGAGATGATGTACCGGTATGTTTAAAACAAATTGGTTATGAAGTTACTATACTGACAGATGAGTTATTAGCAAAAGAAAATTTAGCTAAATACAATTGCATTGTAACCGGTGTACGTGCTTATAACACCAACGAGCGTTTACAGATTTATTACACCAAGTTAATGGACTACGTAAAAAACGGAGGAAATTTAGTTGTGCAGTATAACACCAATAGTCGTATTGGGCCTGTGGGAACTAAAGTAGGGCCTTATCCGTTTACTATTTCGAGAGATAGGGTTACAGATGATAATGCAGAGATGCGTTTTGTAAATCCTAAGCATTCTGTTTTAAACTTCCCTAACATTATTACACAAAAAGATTTTGAAGGATGGGTACAAGAACGAGGCATTTATTTTGCCAGCGATATAGATAAAAATTATGAAACTATATTTTCTATTAACGACCCTGATGAAAAAGCCAGTGAAGGAAGCTTAATTGTAGGCAAATACGGAAAAGGAAATTTTGTGTATACAGGCTTAGTGTTTTTTCGTGAACTACCTGCGGGTGTTCCGGGGGCTTATCGTTTGTTTGCAAACTTACTTAGCATACCAACTAATAAATAATGCAGGAAGAAAAACTTTCTACAAGTAAAAAATGGCGTAATGTCTATGTGTTAGTTATTGGCACATTAGTTTTGCTTATTATTTTCTTTTACTTTTTTACCAAACAATTTGCATGAGTATATTAGATTGGTTTGTACTTATTATAACATTACTTGCCGTAATCACGTATGGCATATATAAAAGTAAAAGCGAAAAAACGTTAGACGGTTATTTTAAAAGCAGCAACTCCATGAGTTGGTTTTTAATTTTACTTTCTATTATGGGCACGCAGGCAAGTGCCATTACATTTTTATCAGCACCCGGGCAAGCCTATACCGATGGAATGCGTTTTGTGCAATATTATTTTGGCTTACCCTTAGCTATGGTGGTGCTGTGTGTAACCTTTATTCCCATCTATCATAAATTAAAAGTTTATACCGCATACGAATTTTTAGAACAACGATTTGATTTAAAAACACGAGCCTTAGCTTCTGTTTTGTTTTTAATTCAGCGGGCTTTATCAACAGGCATTAGCATTTATGCACCTTCTATAATTTTGTCTTCTTTATTGGGATGGAATATTTATTATACCAATTTAGTTATGGGTGGTTTTTTAATTATTTATACCGTTAGCGGTGGTACTAAAGCTGTTACCTATACACAAATGCAGCAGTTGCTTATTGTTTTTATAGGCATGTTTTTAGCAGGTTATATGGTTGTACACATGTTGCCACCAAACGTTAGTTTTTATGATGCTTTACATGTAGCCGGTAAAATGGGGAAACTAAATGTTATTGAAACAAAAATTGATGTTACCGACTCGCATTGGTGGAAAGACAAATACAATATATGGAGTGGTTTAATTGGAGGTTTTTTTCTGGCACTATCTTATTTTGGAACTGACCAATCGCAAGTAGGAAGATACTTAACCGCAAAAAACACTAAAGAAAGTAGAATTGGTTTATTAATGAATGGCTTGGTAAAAGTACCCATGCAATTTTTAATTTTGATGGTAGGTAGTTTGGTTTTTGTATTCTATATGTTTTACCAATCGCCTGTTTTCTTTAACCAAAAAGAGGTGGAGAAAGTTTTAGCTACTGATTATAAAACCTCGTTTATAAATCTACAAGCCAAAAACGATTCATTAAACAACATCAAACAAATTCAAACGCATCAATTGGTAGATGCCATACATCAAAAAAATGACATACAAATTCGAAACACTCAAGCTTCTTTAAAGGAAATAGATAAGCAAACAAAGGTTATACGGGCAGATGCTGTTGCGGTAATGAAAAAGGCCGATAAAACTGCCGATACAAATGATACCAATTACATATTTCTATATTTTGTTGTACAAAACCTTCCGCGCGGGTTGATAGGCTTATTAATTGCCATGATATTTTTAGCGGCCTGGGGCAGTATTGCGGCAGCCTTAAATTCATTAGCATCTACTACTGTAATTGATTTGTATAAGCGCATGTGGGTAAAAGAACAAACCGAAACACACTACTTTAAAGCATCGCGCTGGTTTACCTTTGGCTGGGGGCTTTTTTGTATTGCTACTGCTATGTTTGCCAGCAAACTGGGTAGTTTAATTGAAGCCGTTAATGTATTAGGTTCTTTATTTTATGGTACCATTCTGGGCATTTTTTTAGTGGCCTTTTACATGAAAAAAGTTGGTGGTAAAGCCGTTTTTTATGCCGCAGTAACTACAGAGGTTTTTGTTATAGCTATTTACATAGCCGATGTTATTTCTTTTTTATGGCTTAATGTTATAGGTTGTTTATTGGTGATGGGATTTGCTTTTGTTTTACAGAAATTGTTACAAAACAAAAAAGCCCCGTACTAATACGAGGCTTTCTTTATAAATTTTTCTACTCTTATTTATTATCAGCCATTAGCTTTTTAGCCATGGCTATATAATCATCATTTTTAGCTTCGGTAGCCGATACAATTGTTTTTTCTGCATAAGCTTTACCGTTTACTTTATCGCCTTGTTTGTAAGCAATTTTTGCTTTTAACAACATCATATAAAATGCTTTTGGGTTTTGCTCTAAAGCTTTATCAACCCAAGCTGATGCTTGTTTTAAGTCTTTATTATTGTCATAATAATAACTTGCTGCTTGAAAATACGGACGGTTATCGTTAGTAACCGAAGCATCAATGTTTTTCATCACTTTAGCATCGATGTCAGCAGAAAGCTTCATGTTAATGCGTGTATTTTCCCATAACAATTCAATGTTTGCCGTAGTAGGCATAACATCTCCTAAATTAATAGTAAGTGATTCTACTTTACCGGTTAAAGCAACCGGTTTTACTTTAAAACGTAAAACTTCGTTTTCTTGTTTGTAATCAGCTACGTTACCACCTAAAGTAAGGTCTTTGTATAACATAATATCCCAGCTATCTTTATTAGGAATAGTATATAAACCGTAAGTGCCTGCTTTTACATCGTTACCTTCTAATTTTACATCATCAGAAAAAGTAATTTTTGTAGTAGCATTAGCACCTGTACGCCAAATTTTCCCGTAAGGAACTACATCACCAAATATAACACGTCCTTTAGCTGCAGGACGAGAGTACTCGATAGTTACATCGCCTAAAGCAAAATTTTGTTTTACGGTTTGTGATGGGCTTGGTGCCGGTACTTTTAATTGTTGTGCTTGTGTGTTTAGGCTACCAAGGCTTAATGCTGCAATAGCCATTGCGCTAATTATTTTTTTTGTTTTAATCATAGTGATTTATTTGGTTTAGTTATTATGCTTGTTTGGTTTAAACGCCGACAAAGGTATAAGATTTTTAAAACCATTTTTGGTTTTTATACACTATCAAATTTTAAAAGATTGTTATCATTCCGAAAGTTGGAATTTACTTTTTTATGTTAATTTTAATCAAAATTTCCCTATGTTTTTAAATCGTATAAAATGGATGGCTGTTGGTGCAGCTATTGTTGTAATTGGCACCTATGTTTTTAATTCGAAAGATATTTTAAAAAAACTTACCGGTTCAAATAAATTTGGAACTGAACAAAATAAAATAAATCCGGAGTTTGCGCAATATATATCAGCCTTTACAACAGGTTATATTTCTTCAGGTTCTACCATAAAAATAAAATTTGCCTCAGAACTTCAACAAAGTGTTGAATTAAATACACCCGTACAAGAAAAACTTTTTTCTTTTGAACCGGAAATTGCCGGCGATGCTGTTTGGATTGATGGACAAACTATTGAGTTTAGGCCTAAGGAGCGTTTAGCAGCAGGGCAGTTGTTTAAATCCTCATTTCATTTAAATAAATTATTAGACGTAAAAAAAGAGTTGAAGGAGTTTGACTTTTTGTTTCAGGTAGTAAAGCAATCAGCACGAGTTGAAGTAAATAATATTAAATGTTACAATAATTCAGACTTTAGTTATTATAGGTTAAGCGGCGTAGTTTCTACCGCTGATTATGCCGAAGCTACAAAAGTAGAGCAAATACTAAATGCCAAATACGGCACAAAAAACCCAAACATAAAATGGACACATAACGATAAACTAACTATTCATAAATTTTATATTGATAGCATTGAACGTGGTACTTTACTGACATCTAAACTTGCACTAAACTGGGATGCAAAACCTTTAAACACAGAGTATACCGGAGCCTTGGAATTTGAAATTCCGGCAAAAAATAAATTTACTTTATTAGATGTAAAGGTTGTAAACGATAACGAACAACATGTACAAATAACTTTTTCTAACCCCATAGAATCTTCACAATCTATGGAAGGAATTATTCGCTTAGCAGAGCTAAAAGATGTGAAATATGTTATTGATAATAACCAGGTTTTAGTTTACCCGACCAATATAAAAGAAGGGTCGTATAAATTAACCATTGATGAATCGGTGCGTGATGCTAAAGGAAAAAAATTGGGCCAAACATCAGAACATAATGTAGTATTTGAAGCCATAAAACCTGCCGTAAAATTGGTTGGTAAAGGTGTTATTCTGCCCTCATCAAGTAATTTAACGATGTCTTTTGAAGCTGTAAACTTAAGATCAATTGATGTGCGTATTATTAAAATCTATGAAAACAACATTTTACAATTTCTTCAAACAAACGACCTTGGCGGTGAAAGTGAACTTGCACGCGTAGGAAAAAAAGTAATTGATAAAACCATTAATCTTGGCATCACTAATCCGGCAGATTTTGGTCGTTGGAAAAAATTCTCGCTTGATTTAAACAGTTTAATAAAAACCGAACCAGGCGCCATTTATCATATTGTGTTGAGTTTTAAAAAATCGTATTCAACCTATCCTTGCGCAGGAAATTCCGTAGATGATAAAGCAGAAATGGAACAGATTAAAGAACCGGAAGAAGATGCAAACGAGTTTTCATCAGGTTATTATTATAGCGATAATTACTATGATTACAGCAGTGAAGATGGAGAAGACCCATACGACTGGAAAGAGCGTGAAAACCCGTGCAATAGTGCCTATTATAGAAACACGTATGAAAGAAATGTATCGAGAAACCTATTGGCATCCGACCTTGCGCTTACTGTAAAAAAAGGAAATGACGGAAGTTTTTTTGTAGCAGCTTCTAACTTAGTAAGTACCGAACCTATGAGTGGTACAAGTATAGAGCTATACGATTATCAGCAACAATTAATTACTTCAGCTCAAACAAATAGCGATGGACAAACTTTTATTACCCCTACACGTAAACCTTATTTTATTATTGCTAAAAATAAAGACCATCGTGCTTATGTGAAATTAGATGATGGTGCAACCTTATCACTTAGTATGTATGATGTTGCGGGCGATGCCGTACAAAAAGGGTTGAAAGGATTTATTTATGGAGAACGCGGCGTGTGGCGCCCGGGCGATACGATGTTCCTTACTTTTATTTTAGAAGATAAATTAAAATCGTTGCCAACTAACCACCCGGTTATGTTTGAGCTATATAATCCACAAGGGCAATTATACCGCAAACAATTAGCTGCTAAAAGTGTTGAAGGTTTTTACAATTTTACAACTATAACTGATAAAAATGCACCAACCGGAAATTGGAATGCGCAAGTAAAAGTAGGTTCGGTTGTGTTTACTAAAAACATTCGGATAGAAACTATTATGCCTAATCGTTTAAAAATAAATGTAAACGTAGGCGATAATCAATTGATAAAAGGAGATGAAAATATTACATTATATACAGCATGGCTTACAGGTGCTGTTGCACATAATTTGCAGGCTAATGTAGCCGTAGCACTTTCGGCAACCAGCACCCAATTTGCCAAGTATACTGATTATACTTTTGATGACCCGACTATTCGTTTCGAATCGGAAAGTATAAATTTATTTGATGGGAAAGTAGATAATAATGGTGATGCCAATTTTCCTTGTAAATTAGAAACAAAAACAAATGCACCCGGTATGCTTAAAGCAAATTTTGCTACGCGTGTGTATGAGCAAGGCGGTGCGTTTAGCGTAGACAGGTTCTCTATTAATTACTCTCCATATGATTTTTACGCCGGCATTCGTTTACCCGATGGGGAAGCCAATACCGGAATTTTATATACAAATAAAGATAATACTATAAATGTTGCCACGGTTGATTACAAAGGCAATCCGGTATCTCGTTCGCACATGCGCATGGAGCTTTATAAATTAGAGTGGCGCTGGTGGTGGGAACAGTATCAGGACGAGTTAGCTAATTACAGCATGGATGATTATCATAAACCGGTTAAGATTGAGGAATTTTCTACCAGCGGCGGAACGGCAAAAATTAAACTCAACATTAAAGAAGAAGATTGGGGACGTTATTTAATTCGTATTGTAGATGTAGATGGTGGGCATTCAACCTCAGCAACTACTTACTTTGATTGGTCGAACTGGATGGAACGTCAGGGTGGCGACAATAAAGTAATTGCCAGCATGCTGCATTTTACAACCGATAAACCTTCGTATAAAACAGAAGAAGAAGTTAGTGTTACCATTCCTTCTCCACAAGGTGGGCGAGCTTTAGTAACCATAGAAACAGGTAGCAGAGTGCTACAAGCACATTGGTTAGAAACTGCCAAAGGTAACACGGTGTTTAAATTTAAAGTAACGCCTGAAATGGCTCCTAATATTTATGTGCATGTATCTTTAATTCAGCCACACGCGCAAACAAAAAATGATTTACCTATTCGTTTATATGGTGTTGTGCCTGTAATTATTGATGACCCCGAAACACATTTGCGCCCAACCATAACTATGCCTGCAACACTTGTGCCCGAAGGAATGGCAAGCATTACCGTTGGAGAAGAAAATAACAAAGAAATGGTTTATACACTTGCTGTGGTAGATGAAGGCTTGTTAGACATTACGCGTTTTAAAACTCCTGACCCATGGAATTATTTTTACGCACGCGAAGCGCTGGGTGTAAAAACATGGGATATATATGATTATGTAATTGGTGCTTACGGGGGCGAGTTAGAACGAATTTTAAGCATTGGTGGGGATGGAAGTGAGCTTAGTAAAGATGGCGCAAAAGCAAATCGTTTTAAACCGATGGTTAAATTTTTTGGCCCCTATCATATTAAAAAAGGAGAAAAGAAAACTACCACTTTTAAAATGCCTATGTATGTTGGGTCGGTGCGCACTATGGTAATTGCAGGTTACAACGCAGCTTATGGTTCGGCAGAAAAAACTACTCCGGTGAAAAGTCCGTTAATGATTTTAGGAACCTTACCACGTGTGCTAAGTACGGATGAAGAAGTAAAACTTCCCGTATCGGTTTTTGGTGGTGATAAAAACATAGGCAACGTAACGGTAAAAGTTGAAACAAATGGTTACGTGCAACTTGTTGGCGAAACATCAAAAATAATTTCAGTTAATAAGAACGATGAAAAATTAGTAAGCTTCGATTTAAAAGTAAAACGTCAATTAGGAATTGCCAAAGTAAAAATAGTGGCTTCGGGTGGCGGTGTACAAACATCGTATGAAATGGAACTGGATGTACGAAATCCAAATCCATATCAAACTGATGGAAAAGATTTTTATGTAGATGCAGGGAAGGAGTTAAAAAACAACTATGCAGCTATTGGCATAAATGGCTCTAATAGCGGCGTTATCGAGTTATCTACTATTCCACCGGTTAATTTAGATGAACGTTTAAATTATTTAATTACGTATCCGCATGGTTGTGTAGAGCAAACCACATCAGGTGCTTTTGCACAATTATATTTAGACGAAATAATTTCATTGACAGATAGCAAAAAAGCAGCAACAGAAAATAATATTAAAGCAGGCATTAACATGTTGCGTAAGTTTCAATTAAATAGTGGCGCGTTATCTTATTGGCCCGGCGCTAATGATGCTAATGATTGGGGAACAACCTACGCCGGTCATTTTATGCTTGCTGCCGAGAAGAAGGGATATACACTTCCGGCAGGTTTTAAACAAGCATGGGTTAAATATCAGCAGAATGCAGCCTTTAATTGGGAGCCTGCAAGGGCTACTTATTATAATGATGACATTATACAGGCCTATCGTTTATATACACTGGCATTAGCTAACCAACCAGCCATGAGTGCCATGAACCGTTTGCGCGAGTTTAAAAATTTATCGATACAGGCACGCTGGCGTTTGGCAGCAGCTTATGCAATTGCAGGACAAGAAGATGAGGCAGAAAAATTAATTAATAACACCACCTATCAAATTGCACCGTATCAAATAAACTACTACACGTTTGGATCTGCAGAGCGTGATGAAGCGATGATTTTAGAAACTATTTGTTTGTTAAACAAAAAACAAATTGCGTATAATTCTATTAAACAAGTAGCAAGTGCCTTATCTTCAAAATCGTGGATGAGTACACAATCTACCGCCTACTCGTTAGTGGCGGTTTCAGCATTTATTAAAAAATACGGAAGCTCATCGGCTATGCAAGCAGAATGTTTTGTTAACGGAAAAAAAGTTGACATAAAAGGAAATAGTGCGCTTACACAAATTTCACTGGACTATAAATCTTCTTCTACAGGAAATTTCTCAGTTAAAAATAACGGCAAAGGGGTTTTATACGTTAGAGTTACCAATCGTGGTAAACCTGCTGTAGGAAATGAAACAGAAGCTTCGCAGAATTTAGTTTCTACCGTTACTTACAGAGATTTGGCCGGACAAGAAATTGACCCAACCGAATTACAACAAGGCACCGATTTTATGATGGAGGTTGTGGTGAAAAATCCGGGCATGCAGGGCAATTACAAAAACATGGCTTTAATACGTTATATTCCGTCGGGTTGGGAAATTCATAATACGCGTTTGGATGATAATGAGGCCACATTAAAAAATTCAGCTTACACCTATCAGGATATTAGAGATGACAGGGTGTTTACGTATTTTGATTTGAATGCCAACGAAAGTAAAAAGTTTACCATTTTACTTAACTCAAGTTATGCAGGTAAATATTATTTACCGGGTGTAAATATTGAGGCCATGTATGATAATAGTGTTTATTCTCGGAAAAAAGGACAATGGATAAAAGTGGTAAAACAAACACAGCAAGGTGTTGCAGCAAAATAAATTTATTGCTTTTATAAAGCGAAGAAAATATTTTTTGTTGGTTTTTGTTGGTTTACTGGTTTTATATATAAGCTGGTTACCAAAAAAATTATTTACCGACCCCTATAGTACTATTATATATGATGAGCATAATGAATTGTTAGGTGCTCACATTGCAAAAGATGGTCAGTGGCGATTTCCTTATAGTGATAGTGTACCCGATAAATTTAAAACCTGCATTATTTTTTTTGAAGACGAATATTTTCATCGTCACATAGGTATAAATCCTGTTTCACTTTCAAAAGCATTTGTAAAAAACAATAAATCGGGTAAAATAAAAAGCGGGGGCAGTACCCTAACCATGCAAGTTGCACGTTTAATGCGAAAAAATAAAAGTCGCACTTATTGGGAAAAGTTTATTGAAATTCTTTTAGCTTTTCGCATTGAGTTGTCGTATAAAAAAAATTCTATCTTAAACATATACGCTTGTCACGCTCCCTTTGGCAGTAATGTAGTTGGTTTACATGCAGCATCATGGCGCTACTTTGGGCGCAGCCCAAATAAATTATCGTGGGCAGAGTGTGCTCTGCTTGCCGTTTTACCCAATGCACCTTCGCTAATTTATCCGGGCAAAAACCATCAAGCTTTATTAAATAAACGAAACAGGTTACTCAAAAAACTGTATGATAATAAAGTAATAGATGAATCAACCTACCATCTTTCATTGGAAGAAAGCATTCCTGAAAAAGCATTCGCTATTCCACAATATAGTCCGCATTTATTAGCAAGAGCCGCAAATGAAAATGGCGTAGGAAACATTTATTTTTCTACACTCAATAAAAACCTGCAACAACAAATTAATGCAGCATTAAATAACCATATACAAACACTTTCGGCTAATGGCATTTATAACGCAGGTGCACTTGTTATAGAAACCGAAACAGGTAAAGTGCTTGCTTATGTAGGTAATAGTTTTTCATTAAACAACGAGCATGATAATTATGTAGATGTTGTTTCTGCACCGCGTAGTACCGGCAGTATACTCAAACCTTTTTTATATGCCGGTATGCTTAACGATTCTAAAATTTTACCGACCATGTTGCTAGAAGACATTCCCATGCAAATGGGGTCGTATGCGCCTAAAAATTTTAACCTTACCTATGATGGTTTGGTACCTGCTAACATAGCATTGGCTCGTTCGCTTAACGTACCGGCTGTAAAAATGTTACAAGAGTATGGCGTAGCTCGTTTTCAATATCAGTTACAAAAATTAGGGTTTAAAAATTTTACTAAGCCAGCATCACATTACGGACTATCATTAATATTAGGTGGAGGTGAAGCTACTTTGTGGGATGTTGCGTCAGCTTATGCTTCTATGGGGCGAACATTATCTCACTATACAAATTACACGGGTAAGTACGATGCCAACGATTACCACGATGCCATTTATCTTCAACCAAAAGAAGAAACAAAAAAATCAATTCAAAAAAATAGTTTGCTAAGTGCCGGAAGTATTTGGTGTACGTTTAATGCCATGACTGAGTTAGCTCGACCCGAAGATTATGTGAGTTGGTCACGCTTTCTTTCATCGAACCGAATTGCGTGGAAAACCGGTACCAGCTTTGGTTTTAGAGATGCCTGGGCCGTTGGCGTAAATGCAAAATACACTATTGCTGTTTGGATTGGAAATGCAGATGGAGAAGGTCGACCAGGATTAACCGGAATTAGCGCCGCCGCACCACTCATGTTTGCTATTTTTAATTTATTACCATCGCACACTTGGTTTAAAACCCCTTATCAGGATATGGTAAAAATAATTACCTGCAAACAAAGTGGTTATAAAGCATCAGATGTTTGTCCGGATAAAATTGTAGAGAGTGTTCCAAAAAAGGCGACTAAAACAAATTTATGCCCTTATCATAAAATAATTCATTTAGACGCAACGGGTAACTATCGTGTAAACAGTAATTGTTATCCTGTAACACAAATGCAACATAAAGCTTGGTTTATTACAGCACCCGTACAAGAATATTATTTTAAACAACACAGTTCTTTCTATCAACCACTGCCACCTTATTTGCCACAATGTGAAACAGAAATTAATTTACATGAAATAGACATTGTGTATCCGCGGCCCGGATTTAAAATTTATATCCCATACGAGCAAAGTGAAGAAAAAGGACGGTTAATTTTAAAAGCCACGCATAAAAATAATACCGCTACAATTTTTTGGCATTTAGATGGGAAATATATTGGTGCTACTCAAAAATTCCATCAAATGGAAGTTTTACCTGCCAAAGGCAAACATATTTTAGAAGTTATTGATGAGCAAGGTGAAAGTGTAACTTGCATTTTCGAAATTGTGGATAAAGAAAGTTCAGTTAAATAATTACAAAGTTATTTATTGGCTTTAACCATGCTTTTATACACTTCAAAATAGCGTTTACCCATTTCTCTTTGTCCATCAGCATTAAAATGTACCGTATCTTGATTGTTATCAGGTTTTTGTATTTTATATGGCAAATAGGAACTAACAAACGCTGTGGCCGGTATACGCTTTGTAGTTTCTTTTATAATTTCTTGCTGGTGTTTTCTTTGGGGTTTTAATTCAGTCCAATAAGGCACCATGCCACCTAAAATAAAAGGAGTATTTTTATTAGCTGCAGTTATATCTCTGCGAAGTTGTACAATAAAAGTATCTAAATCTCGCTGATAGTTTTTGTAGTTAACATCTTTTTCTCCCTGGTGCCAAAGTATAGCCTTTAAAGTACTTTTTGGGTATTTTTTAAATACATAATTTACTCTGTCAACAGCGTTATCATATAAAAAATCTTTTTTGTGCCAACCTTCGCCATCAAAACCTGTATTATCCATTCCACACGGAATTATTAAAATATCATTCTTTTTTTGAATGTACACTTGATATAATTTAGCAAAGGTTAAAGCAAAACCAATTCTATCAGCGTGTGGATTAAAATGCTGCAAGGGTTCTTTGGCAGGAATTATTTTTAAATCATTTGGTGCAAGCCTGCCTAATTGGTATATGCCTTCAGCTCCTTTATCTTTAATAGAGTCGTAGCCTTTGCCCCAATAAGTATTTGATTGCCCGGCAACAACAAAAACATCATAAGCACTATCTTTCACCAAACTATTATCTAATTTGTCGTTAGTTGATGTTGTATTAGCAGTACAGTTATAAAAAAAACAAACTACTACGCTTAACAAAAAAATACCGCATACTACTTTAAATTTCATACTGATTAAAATTAATTGTTTAAATATCTCCGGTCGAAAAATCTATATTTTATCATACAATACAAAGCCCTAAAAGCATCTTTCATGCCTATTTTTTTGCCTTCTTCATAGGTTCGGCCATAATATGAAATGCCTACTTCATAAATTCTGATTTTTGGAATGCGCGATATTTTTAGGGTAACCTCAGGTTCAAATCCAAATCGTTTTTCTTTCAAATAAATTTTCTGGATAATTTCTGTACGAAAAAGTTTATAGCAAGTTTCCATATCCGTTAAATTGAGATTAGTAAACATGTTAGATAAAAAGGTAAGAAATTTATTACCTATACTATGCCAAAAAAATAAAATACGATGCGGTTTGCCTCCCATAAATCGTGAGCCATATACCACATCGGCATGTCCTTCAACAACAGGTCGTAACAAAACATTATATTCATTAGGAGTGTATTCCAAATCAGCATCTTGTATAATAAGATAATCTCCTGTAGCTATTGAAATTCCTTTGTGCAAAGCAGCACCTTTTCCCTGATTAAATGTTTGATTAAAAAGTTGGAAATTAACTGATGGGTGTAATGCTATATATTGCTCAACTACTTCTTTCGTGTTATCAGAAGAGAAATCATTTACAATAATTATTTCTTTATCAATATTATCTATAAGGTCAACATCCAAAACCTTATCTAAAATTAAATGTATAGTTCTTGCCTCGTTATATGCAGGGATAACAATAGATAATTTTTTACGGGCAGATGACATAATAATGCGCTAAATTAATGTTCGTTTTTAATTTAAAAAACCAAGTGTAAATATAGTTATATTAGCTTCTTTCATTACCATCTATTAAAAAAAATAGGCTATTTTTGGCGAACTAAAATATATTCTAAATGCACGTAAAATCATATCGCAAAATTGCTTTTTACACTTTTTCAACATGCTTACTATCGTTACTTTTTATGTTTTGTAGTAGTGCAAAAAAAGTTGAAAATGGTTTTGTTTATTTAGAAGGAAAAGACTTTAAGTTAAATGGGCAAGATTTTTATCCCGTTATCGTAAACTATAATTCGGATTTAAAAGCCGATAGTTCTGATCTTTGGGGTACTTCAAATATTGCTTACGAAGACAAAGACGAGTATACTAAAAAGGCTGGCGAACTTAGATTTAAGGCCGACATGCAAATGATAAAAGACCTTGGCTTTAATACTATAAGGTTGGTAGGGGTAGGTGAGTATATCGTAGAAAATAACGTTGCAGGAAAATGGGCTAACACCAGTGATAAAACAAGTAAATTTATAAAATTTGAAGGTGAAAGTGGAGAAAAGTATTTCGATGCTTTATCTAATATGTTTAAAACGCTTGATGAAATAGGACTTAAAGCAATTATATTGGTTAATTCGTTTCCTGATGGAAATGCCGCTTCTGAAAAATATTGGACTGCTCTTCTTTCCAGATTTAAAAATGAAGAAGCTATATTGGCGTGGGATTATTTTAATGAGCCTTTATATTTCGATTCGAAAAACAGAAAAAAAGAAGAAGTATATAATATAGTTAAAAAATGGACACAAGCTCGCCGCGAACAAGACCCAAATCATTTATTTACAATTGGGTTAACCGGTACAAGAGAAGTATTTGAGTGGGATCCGAATATTTTAGATGTAGATTTTATTTCTATACACCCTTACGAATTTCATAAAGGCGAAGTAGCAGGAGAAATTGCCTGGTATGGCAAATACATGAGAAAACCCTGGATTATAGGAGAAACAGGTTTTGCAGCCGATGGCGATTCGGTTAGTTACGATATTCAAAAAATGTACGCAAAAAAATTTATGCAGCACGCTATAAATTGTGGTGCAAGTGGTTTCTCTTGGTGGCAATATAAAGATGTTAATTGGCATTCATTTCAGTCTAATTTTTTAGGGGTGCTGGCGAACAAAAGAACTACTAAAACAAGTAATAAAGATTTGGTTGTAAATGGAACCCTAAAACCGGTTGCTTATTTATTTAAAGATTTTAACCCGAAAGAAAAGACCGGACCGTGCAACTGCGATGAAAACTATTATAATTATGGCGATCAAAACATGTTTGCTGTTAAAGGAAAACTAATTAACGCAAAAACACAACAGCCCATTGATGGTGGAACCATTGTAGCATGGAGTCAATATTTTGGCGAATCGCATTTAACTTTCACTAAATCAGATGGGTCATTTGTTCTTAATGGAAATTACAAATTATACCACTTTATTGCTTCAGCTACCTTAATGGATTTTTATAGAACCGATTTTGACTGGGATAAAGTTACTATTACTACCGAAAAAGGTGTACCTACTTATAATATCGGTACTGTAAAAATAAACCCTTTACAATTACAAAATCCTTAATATGGATGAAATAAAAGAGCAAAATAGTTCGTATATAATTCAACTTGACGGGCTTCGCTTTTTCGCTATTCTTTCAGTTATGATTGGCCATTGGCTGCAATGGCAAGTTAACCGACCTATAGTACAAGGGTTTCCTTTTGGGCATGGCGTTATTTTGTTTTTTGTACTTAGCGGGTACCTTATTACCGATATTTTATTGCGCAACAAAATTAAATCCATTGAAATTTCCATCCCTAAATCAACACTCTTAAAATCTTTTTATGCCCGAAGGGTGTTACGTATATTTCCGCTTTATTTCGCTACTATTTTTTTCTGTTTTTTTATTTCATATAAAAACACGCACACCATTTTTCCTTGGTTAGTTACATTTTCATCTAACATTTACCAATCTATACATAACGTTTATGTTGATGATTTTAATCATTTCTGGTCGTTAGCAGTAGAAGAGCAATTTTATTTATTTTGGCCTTGGCTTATTATTTTAGTACCGACAAAATACAACGAAAAAATAATTATTGGTTTAATCGCTCTTTCTATACTAACAAAAGTTTACCTATTTATTTATTTCCCTGATAAATGGATGGCTAATTCGTATTTTACTCTTAGCTGTATGCATGCCTTGGGCATTGGGGCCTTAATTTCTTACTGGAACATTTATCGAAAAAATATAATTGCTTATTTTTCAAAATTTGAATGGGTGGTTACAGGCGTAGTTGCGTATTTCTCCATTCATTACTTTTGTTTTTTCTATAAGATAGATTGGGTGCATATAATTTTTGATGATATGCTTTACGCCCTCATGTCTGCAATTATTATAAACTATGCGTCGCAAAATAAATTTACAGGCGTTTTAAAATACATTCTCGAAAACAAGTTTGTAGTTTACTCCGGAAAAATTTCTTACGGCTTATACGTATTTCATTTATTTGTACCCAATCTATTTTGGAATTTTTTATCGCCTAAAATAGGTTTAGGTGTAAACAATAAATATACAGCCTGTGTTGTATTTTATTTTGTGACTTTTGCAATGAACACGCGGATACAAGTTGAGCATCCCATTACTGAAGAGGTTATTGATTATGATTTAATACGCGAACAAATATTAGTAGCTGCGGGAGTGCCTATTTCAGGAAAAAATTATTACCCGCAATTACATGCTATTGAGTGTCGTATTAATGCAGAAGATCCTTTTAAAAATTTTGCACCGTCTCCGGGTAAAATTACAACCCTGCATACACCTGGTGGACATGGTGTGCGTGTAGATAGCCATGTATATAGTGGTTACACTATACCACCTAATTATGACAGTATGGTTGGTAAATTAATTACCGTAGCACAAACCCGTGAAGAAGCCATTGCAAAAATGTATCGTGCGTTAAGTGAGTATGTTATTGAAGGAGTAAAAACAACAATTCCATTTCACTTAAAATTAATGCAAAACGAAGACTTTAAACAAGGCAACTACACCACTAAGTTTTTAGAGACTTGGGATTTTAAAGAGTAAAAAAATATCGTTAATGAAAAAAATAATTTCTTTCGGCATATTATGCATGGGGGTAGCAATTTCGGCTTGTAGCCCTAAACCGGCAAAAACTGTTGCTGTCAGTACGGTTCCTGTTGCAGGAAACGATGTAAGTACAGCGCAAGTAGATGCAGCTAAAGCAATATATCGTGATGCAACAATGGATGCTTTGCAAAAGGGGCACGATATTTATTATGGCACTTGCACTGGATGTCATGGGGCAAAAAACATAAATAATTATACCACTGAACAGCTTCCTGAAATTATTGAGAATATGGCAAAAAAAGCAAAAATTACACCGGAAGAA
>Ga0207019_1028_pt2 | contig 17130 bp, 16 predicted proteins | sample Alteio_BWMinCont_50_FD_153483 | JGI IMG/M metagenome (GOLD analysis project Ga0207019, IMG submission 153483) | Enriched cells from forest soil in Barre Woods Harvard Forest LTER site, Petersham, Massachusetts, United States -... | ecosystem: Environmental > Terrestrial > Soil > Temperate forest >...
ACCCAAGGCCATGTTTACCCTCAAAAATATTCTCCCCATCAAAATACGACATGTTTGCTAATTGACGATAATTACATCGATAATTTCGTCACCCGTAAGATTTTGGAAAGTGGCAACTTTGTCGAAAACATTGTCATTCGCCAGTCTCCTGATGAGGCGATAGAGTCGCTGCGTACAGGGGTGGTAAAACCCGATGTTATATTCCTTGATATTCGTATGCCCATGATGAGCGGCTTCCAGTTTTTAGAGGAATATGATAAGTTGGAGATCGAGAATAAAGAGGATATAAAGATGTATATGCTGTCATCGTCACTTGATCCTACGGATATGAAGAAGTCGTTGCTGAATAAGTACATTTCAAATTATATCCATAAGCCTATAACCCACAAAGCTATAGAGGACCTTTTTGCCCATGATCTTAGTTGCTGATAGCGGATCGTCGAAAACAGATTGGTTGCTGGCCATACCGCAGCAGGAAGCACAACAATTCAGGACAGCTGGATTAAACCCCTATTTTTTATCGGAAAAAGAAATTGTAAAGGTTTTACAGGACCAGGGCGGCGAAATGATCACCCGCGCGGCTGAGATCACTGAGATCTACTTTTTTGGCGCAGGCTGTTCAAGCCCCGACAGGCACGAAATAGTTTCGAATGCGCTTAGCGTAATATTCCCCAAAGCATATATCAGTGTCGACAGCGACTTATTAGGTTCGGCTTATGCAACTTGCGGGCACGAAAAAGGCCTGTGTTGTGTACTGGGTACGGGTTCAAACATATCGTATTTTGATGGGGAGAATATTTTTGAGGGTAAACATGGCCTTGGGTATGTATTGGGCGATGAAGGATCGGGCACGTGGTTTGGCAAAAGGCTGATAACCGATTTCCTTTACGGCAACATGCCCGAAGGGATACAAAAAAAATTTGAACATGAATACCACCTCGACCGTGAAGCTGTTATAAAAAACGTGTATCAAAAGCCTGGTGGTAACTCTTATTTGGCATCATTTGCAAGATTTTTGAGCGGGATACGCGGAACAGATTATGCGCAGAATATATTGAATGAAGGCCTGTTGGAATTTATTGAGACCAACATAAGATCATACCCGCAATACAATAAATACAAATGCAATTTTGTAGGCTCCATAGCCTACGTTTTTTCAGATGAATTAAATACGCTTTGCAAGGCTAATGGTGTACGCACAGGTAAAATTATAAGGCAGCCCATACATGATCTGCTGCATTTTATATTGGAGAAGGCGCAGGTGTAAACCAGCAAATCACTTTTACTTTTTTGCCCTCTTTCCGCGCAGCGAAGAGAGGGCCGACCAGCGTAGCGTAGTCGGGGTGAGTAGTTGCCGCTGTGCATTGGCGGTGATGTCGCTCCATTAGTACTCAGCCGGTCTTTGCTTCGCTCGACCACCCTCTCTCTTCGCCTGTGGCGGAAAGAGGGTAAAACAGCCGGTTGTTTTAAAAACTATTTCTCTTATTAGCCAAATATCAGTGCACTCTGTTAAGCTACCTTCCTCATCATCCTGCTGCGGATAATTATAAATATAATGCCTATCACAGCCAGAATACACCCGGTACGTGGTATATAATCGCCGTAAAGCACATAAAAGGTCATTTCCTGGTTTAGGTTAATGTCTTGTTTTATGGCGGTACGTACCCACCAGCCGGTGTGTTGTACAATATCGCCGCGCTCGTTAATAAAAGCTGAGATACCCGTATTGGCCGAACGGCATACCCAGCGGCGGGTTTCGATGGCGCGCAATTTGGCGTAATCTAAATGCTGATCCTTGCCGGATGTATTTTCCCACCAGCCATCATTGGTTATAATGGCGACGAATTGTGCGCCCATGTGTACCGATGTGGCCACGTATTCGCCCCAGATGGATTCATAGCAAATAACCGGATCGGCCCCAATACCCTCCTGCGAGTAAAATACCATAGGCAAGGGCTGACTGCCATAGCTGCCCGTAGCTCCGCCTAAATGTTCAAAAACCGGCTTCATAAATGATAATGCGTTGCCAAATGGTAATGATTCGGCTCCCGGTACGAGTTTCGATTTATGGTAGAATTGCACCTCGGCCGAGTTCTCGATATTTACAGCCGTGTTAAAACTGTCGAAATATTCGTTAGGGTTTTCTGTTGGGCTGGCGGTTTTGGTGGCGCGGGTATTATATAGCTTATAAGTTTCGGCGCCGGTTATTACGTTGCCGTTTTTGTACTTATTTAAAAAATGCTGTACCTGCAAATAATAGTTGTTGTTGTGAATTTTATCTTCATTTACTTCATCGGCAATGGCGGTTTCGGGCCATATAAAAAACTCAGTATTGGCCTGTGCCACCGAGTCGGAAATATGGGTTAATATGCTGATCTGCTCACCTGCCGGGATATCGGATTCCTTGGCATATGGATCGATGTTGGGTTGCGCCACTACAATATTCGATGGGTCGACAGGCTCCTTATAAGTATCATACCTGTAAAGCGAAAAGGCAATTGGCAGGGCCAATATCAACACAAATGCGGCTATCAGAGTTAATCGTAATTGTTTGGTTTGTCCCTCGCGTAAGCCAATGTATATTAAAAATACAAGTATGTTCACAGCCCATATCCAAACTGTACCGCCATAAACGCCGGTGTATTCGTACCATTGTATGATTTGATGGCTTACCGCGAAACCGTTGCCTAAGGTCATCCACGGAAAATTGAGGTCCCAGGTTTGGTGCAGGTATTCGTAACCAACCCAAAAGCAAACCAGTCCGATCAAACCCAGCCAGCGATGGGTAGTTAAACGCATACGATAATATAACCAGCACGCGGTAGCCATTAATAACGGCCCGAGCGAATAAGGTATGAGGCTGATAGGTATGGCTACAATAGGGCCAACGGTTTTTAATGAATTATATACCCAATAAATACACAGCGTGTTCCAAATAAAAAAGCCAATGAAGGTGATATGAAATATCTTTTTCCCTTTTTTGGGTGAATTTGAACGGATGATATTTTCCATCGCGACCAGCATCGGCACAAAACCAATAAACAACAACCAGGTAGTATAAGGAGTAGGCGGCCACGCTATCCAAAGTAATAAGCCCGAGAGTATGGATAATAGGATGTTTTTTTTCATTTGTTAAACTTTGAGGCATTAAATGTTTCTGATTGCCCCTTAGCTATCGATAGCGAATTCCATTTTTCGCCTGCTATCATTTTGCCAATAAATACGATTTGACCTACATGATATGGGTAATGGGCCAACTGCCTGTTAATAGCATCGACCACCGTATGCGGTTCGTTCCTTATGTAGATGGTTTTGTCCAGGTCGTCTTCGCTCAATGAGTTCAGTGCATTGAACAGGCAATCCCACCCTTCGTTCCATTTATGCAATAACTGCTGCCGGGTGGTAATAGTATTATCAAACTCTTCATCGCGTTTTCTCCATTCCTTTTCGCCATCGCTGGTTAAAAAATTAGTCCATCGCGACAGCATATTACCGGCCATGTGCTGCACTATAATAGCTATGCTGTTACTTTCAGCGTTATATTGACAAAACAGCCCCTCATCGCTAACCTGGGCAAAGGTGTCTTCGCCAAGTTCTTTATAACTCTCAAAATGCTTTCTTACGCTGTTTAAATAATCACTCATCAATTTTTTATAAAATCCGAAATTAGATCTTTGGCCCCACACATATCACAAACTCTCCTTTAACGGGGTGCGTTTCAAAATAGGTTTTTACCTCATTCACAGTTCCGCGTACTGTTTCCTCGAATATTTTTGTCAGCTCGCGCGATACGGATATTTGCCGTTCGGCACCAAAGTATGTCGCCATTTCTTCCAGTGTTTTCATCAAACGGTGCGGCGATTCATACAGTATAATGGTGCGCTCCTCCTGCGCTAATATTTTATAACGGGTTTGGCGGCCTTTTTTTAAAGGTAGAAAGCCCTCAAAGCAAAACCTGTCGGTAGGGAAACCTGAATTAACCAGTGCAGGTACAAAAGCCGTTGCGCCTGGCAGGCATTCAACAGGCAGGTCATTCTTCAAGGCCTCGCGTACCAGGTAAAAACCCGGGTCGGATATGGCGGGGGTACCGGCATCGGAAATTAAGGCTACATTTTTCCCTTCCTTCAAAAACTTAATGATCTCGTTTGATGACTGGTGCTCGTTATGCTGATGATGCGAAAATACCTTTTGATGTATATCGAAATGTTTAAGCAAAGGTGCTGATGTACGGGTATCCTCGGCCAGTATCAGGTCGGCCTCTTTCAAAACACGGATAGCACGAAAGGTCATATCCTCGAGATTGCCAATGGGGGTGGGGACTAAGTAGAGTTTGCCGGGTTGGGTCATATTTTTATTTGTCCATAGTCCATGGACGATAGACCATAGCCGTTACGAAAATAACTATAGACTATGGACTATGGACTATCGACTAATTTATATCTTTGCCTAAAAATAAAATAATGCTGCAAGTTAGTTATATCCGCGATAACAGGGAACAGGTTTTAGAACGTTTGGCTGTAAAAAATTTTAAACAGCCCGAATTGGTTGATGAAATTATCCGCCTGGACGAAAAACGCCGTCAAACTCAAAACCTGCTGGATGGTGTTTCGGCACAGGCTAACGCGGCTGCCAAGCAAATTGGCGAACTGATGCGTACCGGCAAAAAGGATGAGGCCGAAGCCATAAAGGCAAATACCGGCGCATGGAAGGAAGAAATTAAAGCCTTGGGCGATATACTTACCGCGACAGAAGCTGAACTACAACAAAAAATAGTTTTACTGCCCAACCTGCCGCATAGTTCGGTTCCAAAAGGCCTAACTCCTGAAGAGAACGAAGTGGTATTGGAAAATGGTGCTAAGCCGCAATTGGCCGCCGATGCTTTGCCGCATTGGGAGCTTGCCGCGAAATATAATTTAATAGATTTTGAACTGGGCGTAAAAATAACCGGCGCGGGTTTCCCTGTATATAAGGGTAAGGGCGCTAAATTGCAAAGAGCGCTGATAGCTTATTTTTTGGATGAAGCTGAGAAAGCAGGCTATGCCGAAGTGATGCTGCCGCTGATGGTTAACGAAGCATCGGGCTTTGGCACCGGTCAGTTGCCCGATAAAGAAGGACAGATGTATTTTGTGGGACTGGATAATTTGTACCTTATCCCCACCGCCGAGGTGCCTATTACCAATTTATACCGCGATGTAATATTAAAGGCCGATGAGCTGCCTGTAAAGAACTGCGGTTATACACCATGTTTCCGCCGCGAGGCTGGTTCATACGGTGCGCATGTACGTGGATTGAACCGTTTGCATCAATTTGATAAGGTGGAGATAGTACAGGTGGTGCATCCCGATGTTTCGTATAACGTGCTGGAAGGCATGAGTGCCCATGTTCAGGGATTGCTGCAAAGCCTGGGCCTGCCATACCGGGTGCTGCGCTTGTGCGGCGGCGATATGGGTTTTGCATCGGCCCTTACTTATGATATGGAAACCTGGAGCGCGGCACAACAGCGCTGGCTGGAAGTGTCATCCGTATCAAACTTTGAAACTTTCCAAAGCAACAGGCTAAAGCTGCGTTTCCGTAACGCCGAAGGCAAAACACAACTGGCACATACGCTAAACGGCAGCGCGCTGGCTCTGCCACGCATTGTTGCGACTTTGCTTGAGAATAACCAAACGGAAAGAGGCATTAAAATACCTGAGGTGCTGGTGCCTTATACAAGGTTTGAGTGGATAGATTAATTAGCAGCACCATTTAGCATGGCTAATACGGGCTGGTCTAATATCTCGGAAAATAAATGGGGGATAAGCCTGTTTTTTTGTACGGTTTGCAGCTCTTCTTCGTAAATAAAATAATCAACACCAATGGCTTTTAGCAGGCTATCGGCCTTTGGCTCAATTTTAGCTTTATAGCAGCATATTTTTATTTTGCTGTAAAAGCTGTTGGTTCTTATCCTGCGTACTATCTTTTCCATGTCCTTGCTTATGTAGTTGTGATCAAATACTATAAGGTTGGGGCTCAGCTCAAAAATAGAAGGAAATATGCGATCGAGGGCATGTATATGCCTAACATTCTCATAATCAGCCTGTAGCTGATTTGACGAATTTTCGGGAGAAACCAATAGTACTTTCTTAAAACGTGTACGGATCATGCTTAAGATTTAATCAGGGCTATAAATATAAAACGTAATATTCAGATTGTCAAGTACTTATTTAATAAAAGTTAAATATTAATTATTTTTTAAAAGATAATTAACAAATAGGCGATAAAAAGAGCTGTTATAGGTGAATGTTTAACGAAAATTCTATACGTATTGGGTTGTGAAAATGTTGCGTTTTTTTTCAAAAAAAATCCGCTGTATTTTTACTACAGCGGATAGGGCTTTATTGAAAGTATTTTTAAGCTACGAAAACCGGCTATTTTACTATCTCAAATACTGCGTCGACCGTAAAGCTTAGTTTTATTTTTTTGAAGTCGATATCTGATTCGGGGGCTACGTCGGCACTTGCAGCTTTCGCCATAAACATCACCTGCCTTGGCTGCGGAAAGTTGTTATTCTCATTTACAGTGATATTTAACGCATCGCCCAATTTATCGCCGATGCCGTTTAACAGGTAGGTGGCTTTGCTTTTAGCATCAAGCAGGGCTTTTAGCTTCAGCTCGTTTTTAAGCTGATCTATTTTTGAATAATCGTAACTATCAATATTTGTCGACTGTATGCCTTTGGGATCAACCTTGCTCAGTATCTGGTCGAATTTATTCAGGTCGCGGAACTTTATGCTGTATTGTTTGCTGGCTAAAAAGTCGGGTGCCTTCTTTTTCTGGTAAGTATTGTTCCAGGCCGATATGTTATTGATAGTGAAATCGTCTTTGGCAATACCGGCATCTTTTACCGCATCTTCCAGTTGTTGTTCTAATTGGTCGATAGTGACTTTCTTCTTGCCATCCATATATTCCTGCAGTGATATGGAAACGTTTATTATATCGGGTGTTACTTCCTGTTCGGCAGTTCCGGTAATTTCGATCTTGCGGCGCATATCCACATTTTGCGCGAAAGCAGTATAAGTTAACGCGACAAGGGCTATTAGGCTAATGATTTTTTTCATGATATTTTATTTATAGTGTAGACAGCGTAAACGAAGATAAAGTTTAAATCGCTACAATATAAAATGCGCCACTATAAATAATTATGCAGAGAAGCTTTTAATATTACTATCAATTCCGGATCGTTGAACTGGTAATTATCCTCAATATCCAAAACCACAAGCGTTTTATCACCTATATCTTCGGGGAAAAGCTGTTTTAATATTTGCTGGTGTTTACGCTCCATTACAAAAATAACATCGGCCCAGGTAACCATTTTCTGGTTTACTTTTATCCGGGCCTTATCGCTTGTGCCCGCCGAACGGGCATTATGTACAGAGTGGTTTTTAAACAATAGTTCGGCAGTTGGGCTTCTCCATTGATTTTTACTGCAAATAAAAAGGAGATTAGGCAAATAGATTAATGCAATGAAGGGCCGTAAAATCCAATCAGGTCGATGGTAAAATCCAGTACCGAATTTGCCGGGATGGGCACATTTCCGCCTTGAGCCACCGCGCCATAGCCAAGGGCCGAAGGAATGATCAGCCTTATCCTGCAATATGGAGCTTTGCCATCTGAGCCCATAAGTGGGATGGCCAGTTGCCAGCCTTTAACTACACCGCTCAAGGGTAAAATAAAAGCGTTTTCGGTATCAAAAACAGTTCCGTTCAATAATTTGCCTGTATAAGTTACTTGTACAGTATCAGCTAAGGTGGGATGTGCACCTGTATCGGGAGTTACAATTTTATAATATATTCCGCTTGGATCTTTAGTAACATCGATGTGGTTGGCAGCTATGTAAGCCTTTATTTTGTCATCATCGATTTGCGCTTGCTTTGGGGCATTAAAGCTTGTTTTTTTACAGGCCGAAAACAATATGATCAATAAACCGAATAGTAAAAATTGTCTCTTCATATATTTCTTTAACGCTATAACTGATTTTTATATTGAAAATTATAATTGCCGCTATTTTTTTATTTAAATAAGCCCTGCCAAGGTAGTTAAAAAAGCATAAAGCCAAAAACATAAAGCCAAAAGCTATCTTCAATGTTACAGAACTTGTTGATTTTAGCTTTATGCTTTCCCCTTTCGGCTAAACTGTAGTATTTATTTTTAATTCGTTCAGTTGGGCTTCGGATATGGTTGATGGCGTATCTATCATTACATCGCGGCCCGAATTATTTTTAGGAAAGGCGATCATATCACGGATGGAATCCAACCCTGCGAATATTGAACACAACCTGTCGAACCCAAAAGCTAAACCACCATGCGGCGGGGCGCCATATTCAAAGGCATCCATTAAAAAGCCGAATTGTTTTTGTGCCTCTTCAAGCGAAAAGCCCAGGTGTTTGAACATCAGCGATTGCAAGGCCCTGTCGTGGATACGGATGGAGCCACCGCCAATTTCGGTACCGTTTATAACAAGGTCATAAGCATTGGCGCGTACTTCGCCTGGCTCGGTATCAAGCATGGCTATATCTTCAGGCTTTGGCGAGGTGAACGGGTGGTGCATGGCATGGTAACGGCCTGTTTCCTCGTCCCACTCCAATAGTGGGAAGTCAAGCACCCACAACGGCGCAAAATCATTTTTATCGCGCAGGCCCAAACGTGTGCCCATCTCCAGCCTTAACTCATTCATTTGTTTGCGTACTTTCTGGCTATGGCCGGCAAGTATTAGTATCAGATCGCCAGGCTCAGCACTTAGGGCAGCGGCAAGGTTGATCAGGTCATCCTCGCCATAAAATTTATCAACTGATGACTTCAACGTACCATCTGCACCATAACGGCAATAAATAAGCCCGGTTGCGCCAATTTGCGGGCGTTTAAGCCATTCAGTCAATTCGTCAATTTGCTTGCGGGTATATTCGGCGCAACCTTTGGCATTTATGCCTATTATCAGCTCTGCATTATCAAATATGCTAAAGCCCTTGCCCTTCATTATGCCATTTAATTCCACAAACTCCATCCCAAAACGCAGGTCGGGTTTGTCCGAACCATACAAACGCATCGCGTCGGCATATTGCATCCGCGGGAATTTTTCCAGGTCGATACCCTTTACTGTTTTAAACAGGTGGCGGGTCAATCCTTCAAAAATGTTCAATATATCTTCCTGGGTGATAAAAGAAAGTTCACAATCTATCTGTGTAAATTCAGGCTGACGGTCGGCACGTAAGTCCTCATCCCTAAAACATTTCACTATCTGGAAATAACGGTCGAACCCGCTCACCATCAGCAACTGCTTAAAAGTTTGCGGCGATTGTGGCAAGGCATAAAATTCGCCCGGGTTCATGCGGCTTGGCACCACAAAATCGCGGGCGCCCTCCGGTGTTGATTTTATCAATACAGGTGTTTCCACCTCAATAAAATCGCGGCCATCTAAATATTTACGTACTTCCTGTGCCATTTTGTGGCGCAGCATCATGTTGTTGCGTATAGGATTGCGGCGCAGGTCTAAATAACGGTACTTTGCACGTAGCTCTTCGCCGCCATCGGTTTCATCTTCTATTATAAAAGGCGGTGTTTTAGCCTCGTTTAATATCTCAATATCGGTAACAGCGATCTCAATTTCGCCGGTAGGCATTTTGAGGTTTTTGCTGGTACGCTCGATCACAGTGCCGGTAACTTTTATCACAAACTCACGGCCAAGGCTTTTGCCTTTTTCGCGCAAGGCTTCGTCGTTATCGGTATTCAAAACCAGTTGAGTAAGGCCGTAACGGTCGCGCATATCAATAAAGGTAGTGCCGCCCAGATCGCGCGATTTTTGCACCCATCCGCATAAGGTGACTGTATCGCCTAAATTGCTGATATTTAATTCGCCGCAAGTGTGTGTTCTTAGCATAGTACTGTTTTATAAAGTTTGCAAAAGTAGTGTTTTGAGGTGAAAGCTGAAAGGGAAAAGGTGAAAGGAAGCCAATGCTGGCATCGCTCATAGCCGTTGCCCGTGAAGCTGTATGGTGAGGTTGAAATGAACTGCTAAATTAGTAAAAAGATAACATTGCAGGTTCAGGGCAGATTTATTTTTCAACAATTAACACGGATTTAATCTAAAGGCAATATATTGCGAATAATAAATGAGGAAACGACTACTGCCCCTTTTTGCCGTTTTACTTTTAGCCACTACCGTAGCTAACGCTGCGCATGCGCGAAAAAGCCACCGCTCAAATCACCGTAGTCATAAGAGAGAGTATAGGGAATACATTGAACCAACTTATCATCCTGTTGAGCTTAATACTGATGATGTATCTGCAGACAGTGTTATCGGCTTTGCCCAAACTTTAATAGGTACGCGATATCGTGCGGCATCATCAAACCCTTTATACGGTTTTGATTGCTCGGGCTTTGTGAGCTATGTTTTTAAAAGTTTCAATGTTAACGTCCCCCGCTCATCGGGCGATTTTATAAATGCCGGTGAAAGAATAAGTATGGAAAATGCCAAACCCGGCGATGTGATATTATTTACCGGTACCCGGACGCATCATCCGCATAGTATTGGGCATGTAGGTATTGTGTTCAGTAATGACGGCGACGGGCTTAAATTTATCCATTCCACCTCGGGTAAGGAACACGGTGTTACCATAACCACAATGGACGATACCTATAAACGCCGTTTTGTACAGGTAGTGCGCCTGTTAAAGCAAAATGACAACGATTTATTGGCAAGCCAGTAAAAATCCCAAAATCATTTATACATTTGCCTCATAATTCTCAAGGGGTGCCTTGCTTTGAGCAATCAAACTGAAAGACAGGCTGAGATCAAACCCATTGTTTAAGTACTAAGTCTTGAGTCCCAAGTCTTGAGTCGCTAATCGACTTCAGACTAAAGACTACCGACTAAAGACTAAAACATACACCTGATCCGGGTAATGCCGGCGTAGGGAGAGGTAAAAAGTTAAGTGTACTGCATATTCAACCCTGGTGTGCAGATGGTTTAACAAGTTTTTATTATTTACACATTTTGAAAAAATTATTTGCGGCGTTATTCGCCCTGCTGCTGCCTGTCCTGGCATCGGCCCAATTCTCCGTTTCCGGTAAAATTACCGATCAGCAAACCGGCCTGCCCTTATCAGGCGCAACGGTAAGCATCCAAAAGTCAAACCTTGTAACAAGCACAACCAACGAAGGCAAGTATGCCTTTACCAACCTAAATGCAGGTAATTACATGCTAAAGGTTACTTATATTGGTTACCAGGCCATTGTTAAGAATTTTGTACTAAAGGGCGATATTAAGATGGATCTTTCCATTAGCCAAACTTCTATTGTGAACGATGAGGTTACCGTAAGCGCCACACGGGCGGCGAAAAACTCACCCACAGCTTACACCAATTTAAGCAGGCAGGATATTCAGAAAAATAACCTTGGCCAGGATATGCCTTTCCTGCTTAACCAAACACCATCGGTGGTTACCACATCCGATGCTGGCGGTGGCGTGGGTTATACCGGTATCCATATCCGCGGCTCGGATGCCACGCGTATAAACGTTACTATAAATGGTATACCTTATAATGATTCAGAAGAGCAGGGCGTATATTTCGTCGACCTCCCCGACTTTGCTTCATCGGTTGATAATATACAGGTGCAGCGCGGTGTGGGCACGTCAACCAATGGCGCGGGTGCTTTTGGCGCCAGCATAAACATACAAACCACCACGCGCCGCGATACCTCGTACCTGGAACTGAATAATTCGGCAGGCTCATACAACACGGTAAAAAATACGCTGAACTTCGGCACAGGCTTGCTCGGAGGCCATTTTAGTTTTGACGGAAGGTTATCGCGCATTGTTTCCGATGGTTATATCGACCGCGCTGCATCAAACCTCAAGTCATACTTTTTAAGCGCCGCTTATTATGGCAAGAATACACTGATACGGTTCAATCAGTTTTCGGGCACCGAACACACCTACCAGGCCTGGGATGGAGTGCCGCAGGATAGCCTGAAAACAAACCGTACTTATAATGAGCTGGGGCTAGAATCGAATGGTACATTTTACCCTAACCAAACCGATAACTACACGCAGGATCATTACCAGTTGTTGGTCGACCAAAAAATATCTGATAAAATATCATTTAACGGCGCGCTGCATTATACACACGGCTATGGTTATTATGAGGAATACCGGGATAGTGATTACGTGCAGAATTACGGTTTAACGCCAGTTGTTGTTGGTGGCGATACCATTAACAAAACCGACCTTACCCGTCGCCTTTGGCTCAACAATAAATTTTACGGGCTTACCTATAACTTTAAATACAAGCCCCAAAACAACCTGAATATTAATTTAGGTGGTGCTTATAACGAATTCCGCGGTGCGCATTATGATAATATCGAGTGGACGCAGTTGCCTGCCAACATCACACCCGATTACCAATATACCCGTAACGATGCCTTTAAAACCGACTTTAACATTTATGGTAAAGCCGATTATACCATAGGTAAAACAACGTTGTATGCCGATATGCAGTACCGCCATATTTCCTATTCGTTTTTGGGGTATAATGACCAATTGCAAAATGTGCAGCAGCAGGTCTGGCTCGATTTCTTTAACCCCAAGGCCGGTGTATCTTATCAAATAGACTCAAAGAATAACCTGTATGCATCGTTCGCTGTAGGTAACCACGAGCCCGACCGGGATGACTATACGCAATCAACCCCTGCAAGCCGTCCGTTGCCCGAAAATTTGAAGGATTGGGAACTGGGCTACCGCACCAACCAGGATATTTTTACTGGTGGCATTAACGCGTTTTATATGCTGTACAAAAACCAGCTGGTGCTAACAGGCCAGCTGAATGATGTTGGCGACCAAAACCGTAGTAACGTAAAAGACAGCTACCGCAGCGGGCTTGAGTTCGACGGCAAGCTGAATATCACCAAACAATTAAGCTGGGCAGCCACCGCATCATTAAGTGCCAATAAGGTGAAGAATTTTAACCTGTACCTGGCAGATTATGATAATAACACTGTTGTAGATCAGCAATACAAAAAATCCGACATCGCCTTCTCGCCCGACCTGGTTTGTTCAAGCGAGATAAGCTATCGCCCAATCTCCGGTGGCGAAATAGCTTTCATCAGCAAATATGTAAGCAGGCAATACCTGGATAATACTTCTACTTTAAGTCGCTCGATCGATCCATATTTTGTTAACGGCCTGCGCTTGAATTATAATTTCAGCATAAAATCAGTTAAAAACATTGGCATTACGTTTTTGATCAATAACATATTCAGCGAAAAGTATTCAGCAAATGGGGCTACATATCCTGATATTGAAGGCGGGCAGGTATTGAATTATAACTACTATTTCCCGCAGGCGCCTATTAACTTTTTGGCAGGGTTGAGTTTGAAGTTTTAATAAAAAAGAAGGGTTAATTTTAACTTGTTATAACATAAACTTCACACAAAGTTTTTATTACATTAACCATCTTTGCGTACTTAATTAAACAAATGAAAATTAAACACCTGCTTTTCATAGCTGCTACATTTGCAACCATCTCAGCATCGGCACAAACAAAAAAGAAAGTCGCCAAAACTGCAATTGCCCCTGTAATCGAAGCTTCCACTGAAATACCGCGCCCTAAACTGGTAGTTGGTATTGTGGTCGACCAGATGCGCTGGGATTATTTATACCGCTTTTACGCCCGTTATCAAAACAATGGCTTTAAGCGTTTAATAAACGAAGGCTTTAGCTGTGAAAATACCCAGGTCGATTATATACCGACTTTTACGGGCCCCGGTCATAGCTGTATTTATACCGGCTCGGTGCCGGCCATACACGGCATAGCGGGCAATGATTTCATTGTGCAGGCCACCGGCAGATCTATGTATTGTGCCCAGGACACCAGCGTACAAACTGTAGGAAGTACCTCGAAAGCAGGGCAAATGTCGCCCAGGAATTTATTGGTCACTACTGTTACCGATGAATTGAGGCTGGCTACTAATTTTAGGTCGAAAGTTATAGGTATAGCGTTAAAAGACAGGGGCGGGATATTGCCTGCTGGCCATACCGCTAACGCAGCTTACTGGCTTGATGATAAAACAGGCAACTGGATAACCAGCACCTATTATATGAAGGAACTGCCGCAATGGGCAAAAGATTTTAACGACCAGAAACTGGCCGAGACCTACCTGAAACTGGATTGGGGGCCTTTATATCCTATTGATACTTATGTGCAAAGCACCGAAGATAACAGCAAATACGAAGGAAAATTTAAAGGTACTGATGCGCCGACGCTCCCGGTTAAAACATCGGCATTATATAAATCTGCCGGTTTAGGTTTGATACGCTCAACCCCGTATGGCAATACTTTTACCCTGGACATGGCTATTGCCGCCATTAATGGCGAACAGTTGGGGCAGCATGATGTGACCGACTTTTTAGCTATGAGCCTATCGTCGCCTGATTATATCGGGCACCAGTTTGGTATTAATGCGGTGGAGATCGAGGATACTTACCTGCGCCTTGACCGGGACATCGCCAATTTTTTAACTTATTTAGATGCCAAAGTGGGCAAGGGTAATTATACCGTTTTCCTTACTGCCGACCATGGCGCGGCGCATAACACCGCTTTTCTAAACGATCATGGTATACCTGCGGATGTTTGGGACGAACATAGCGAACTGTTGAGCATGAATAAAATGCTGCTGAACAAATACAAGGCCGATTCGCTGATCATTAGTTTGGATAATTACCAGGTGAATTTGAATTACCGTATAATTAACTACCTGCATTTGGATGAGGATGCCATAAAAAAAGATTGTATAAGCTACCTGCAAAAATTGCCTTATGTTATGTTTGCTGTTGACCTGCAAAAGGCAGAAACAGCTGCTATTCCTGAACCTTTGCGCACCCGGATAGTTAACGGCTATAACCGTAAGAACAGCGGAGCTATACAGATCATATTAAACCCGGGCTGGTTTACCGGTCATGGATCGGGCGATGGCGGCCCTACGGGCACTACGCACGGTACCTGGAACCCGTATGATAATCATATACCGCTGGTATTTATGGGTTGGGGCATAAACCACGGCAGCGCCACCCGCGAAACCCATATGACGGATATTGCACCAACCATTGCCGCTCTGCTGCATATACAAGCGCCAAATGGTTGCATCGGGGTGCCGATAAGTGAGGTGATAAAAAAGTAATCAGCCCCACCCAAACCCTCCCCGGTAGGGAGGGCTTCAAAAGTTGCGAGTAATTAAATAAAAAAGTCTCCCCTACCGGGGGAGATTTAGAGGGGGCTTATGAAAAAATACATATCCAAATTCCACTACTTAACCCAGGACTTGCCAAACCGCAGCCATGTTGAACAGGCATCTATAGCTTGTGCAGCCGGGGCTAACTGGCTGCAGTACCGTTGCCTGACCAAAACTGATGAAGAGCTGGTAGATGAAATAAGCCAGATAGCCGATATATGCGATGAATGGGGCATGACACTCATTATCACCAATCATTACCATTTATTAAGCGAGGTGGACGCGCAGGGTGTACATATTGAGGATTTTGATGCTGACTTTGCCGCTATACGCGAGCATATTGGCGATGATAAAACTTTAGGCGGCTCCGCCACTAATATCGAGGCTTTATTACGGGTGCAGGCTACCGGCGTGGTCGATTATTGCGGTTACGGCCCTTTTGCCCATACCGATACCAAGCCTAATAATAAACCGCTATTAGGTTTTGATGGTTACCGCGAATTGCAAAAATATCCAATTGAAATACCTACAATTGCCGTAGGCGGCATACAGCTTGACGATGTTGACCGCCTGTTGCGAACCGGGGTATACGGCATTGCCGTATCGGCAGCGGTGAATAAGGCGGTGAATCCCGGTAACGCTATTAAAGAGTTTTACAAGAAGATATATTAGTAAAACCAAGCCACAACTTGCGCTCGTTTGTAACGAGCGCTTAACATGGGTTGGCGATCGCATCGCCATTATTCATGACCGGCGGGTTCATCCGTCAACCCACCGCCATACTTCAAACTTTATTCCCTTATTAAAAACCGTCTGCGTAAATTTGCCGCTCCATTATAAAACACCAAAATGAGAGTAGCTATAAACGGATTCGGTAGGATAGGAAGAGTATTTTTAAGGAACGTGTTAACCAAACCTAACATACAGGTAGTGGCCATTAACGACCTTGGTGATACCAAAACCCTTGCTCACCTGTTTAAATATGATTCGGTACATCGTGGATTTAAGGGGATAGTTACTTCTGATGAGGAATATCTTTTCATAAATGACCAAAAAATAAAGGTACTATCCGAACGCGATCCATCACTATTGCCGTGGAAGGAAATGGATATTGACCTGGTTATTGAATCGACCGGTAAATTTATTACCCGCCAGGGTGCGGAGCAACATTTGGCCGCTGGTGCTAAACAAGTAGTCATTTCAGCGCCTTCGGCAGATAAAAATGTGCCTACAGTCGTTTTGGGAGTTAATGACGATGTGATCGATCTGCATTCGCCAGTACTGTCTAATGCCTCGTGTACTACCAATAATGTGGCAGTAATGGTAAAGATACTGGATGATAACTGGGGGATAATCGACGGTTATATCACCACCGTCCACTCCATGACAGGCGATCAAAACCTGCACGACGCCCCGCATAAGGACCTGCGCAGGGCAAGGGCGGCATCAGGCTCTATTATCCCTACAAGCACAGGTGCTGCTAAAGCCATAACCAGTATTTTCCCGCATTTAAACGGCAGGTTGGGCGGGGCAGGCATACGTGTGCCGGTTCTTAATGGTTCGTTAACTGATTTTACCTGCAGCCTTAAAAAATTGCCCACAGTTCAGGAAATAAACGCCGCATTCAAGCAAGCCGCCGATGGGCCAATGAAAGATATTTTAGAATATACCGAAGATCCGATAGTTTCAACCGACATACTTGGCAATCCGCACAGCTGTATTTTTGATGCATTGCTTACCTCGGTGGTAGGTGGTCTGGTGAAGGTAGTGGGCTGGTACGATAACGAAATGGGTTACTCCAGCCGCCTGGTGGATCTGGCCGATAAGATCAGTAAACTTTAACTAAATTACTTTTTAAAGTAATTTATC
>Ga0207019_1116_pt1 | contig 16970 bp, 16 predicted proteins | sample Alteio_BWMinCont_50_FD_153483 | JGI IMG/M metagenome (GOLD analysis project Ga0207019, IMG submission 153483) | Enriched cells from forest soil in Barre Woods Harvard Forest LTER site, Petersham, Massachusetts, United States -... | ecosystem: Environmental > Terrestrial > Soil > Temperate forest >...
AATGATAAAAAGGGAGCTATTGAAGATTTTAACCTGGCTTTAGCCATCAACCCAAAATACGCCGAAGCCTTTCAAAACCGTGCAAATGCAAAAGCTGGCATGAATGATTTTGATGGTGCAATGAAAGATGTAGATACCGCCATAATGCTAAACCCGGCAGATAATAATGCTTATTTTGAGCGTGGCAAGATAAGATATGACCTGAAAGACACTATTGGCGCGATGGCTGATCTTAACAAGGTAATTGCTGCTAAGACAACTAATGAGAACGTATATATATCGCGTGGCAATTTAAGAAGCCTGATGAATGATCTTTCTGGCGCCGAGCGTGACCTAAGTAAAGCCATTGAGCTGAACCCTGCAAATACGAATACCTATCTTAACCGTGGCAACCTGCGCCTTAAATTAAAGGATTATTCGGGCGCTACGGCTGACTTCCAGAAAATATTGAACGCCGACCCTAAAAACGAGGAAGCACATATAAAGCTGGCCAACACCATGATATTGGACAGGCAGTATGCTAACGCGATAACGGTTATAAATTCGGCTATAACTGCCAAGCCCAAAGATGCCGCTTTATATGAGTTACGCGGGGAAGCTAAAACAGGCTCAAATAATTTTAGCGATGCCATTGCCGATTATAATAGATCCATCAAGTTAGATACTACCGCGAACCGTGCAGTGGCTTATGCAAACCGCGGTAACACCAAGGCACTTTTAAAGGATCATGATGGCGCGATGAAAGATATTGATACCGCTATTAAATTTGACAAATCCTATTATGGTTCATTTTTTATACGGGCAAACATAAAAATGAGATTGAAGAATTATGATGGCGCGGTGGATGATTATAACTCGACCCTGTTTGCTAACCTGGAGCATATTGAAACCTACGCCTACCGCGGGCTTGCCGAAGCCATGACCGGGGATACGGCATCAATGAATGCTGATTTTGCTTATGCAGTTAAAATAAACCCTAAAGACGATATTACTTACGTAAAACGCGGTGCGGCAAAATTATATTTTAAGGATGTGAACGGGGCTATGAGCGATCTTAATACCGCTATAGCACTCAACCCAAAAAGTGATGAAGCTTATATGCGCCGCGGGATGGCAAAATTAGCACAAAACAATAAGGCAGGCGCTTGCGCTGATCTGAATAAGGCTGTTGCGCTGGGTTCACGCGAAGCGCCGGAATTAGTGAGCGAATATTGTAAATAGGTTATTTGCCGCTTGTACCTTTATCCTTTTTGATCCTGGGATCATACTTAGATAGCTTTTGGTAGAAATGCCCCCGCCGCTTATTGGCATCTGATAACGAGTGTTCGCCTGCAAAATATCCACCTAATATCTTGGGCACCGCGATGCGCTGCGAACTGTAGATGCCTGAATTAGCGCTAAAAAAATATGCTGTAAAACAAGCTATTGCGAATAACAGCGCGTATTCACCGCCAAAAAGCTCGATGCCCATAAATGTACAGGCCAACGGGGTGTTGGTGGCCCCGGCGAATACTGCAACAAAGCCTAAGGCTGCAAACAGCCCAACCGGCGCATTCAATAATCCTGATAAGGTATTCCCTAATGTAGCACCTATATAAAATAGTGGGGTTACCTCTCCCCCTTTAAACCCTGTGCCTAAAGTAAGCGTGGTGTAAATGGTTTTCCATAGCCAGCTCCAGGTATCGGCCCCGCCTGCGTTAAAAGCCGAGGGAATGGTGACCGCTCCAGGGTATTGCGCATCGACCCCTAAACTTAAATAATCGGGTTTGCCGATAAGGAAAGTTAGGCCAATTATGATCAATCCACCAAAAATTGGTATAAGCCATTTTATGCTGAATATTTTGCTAAATACGGCCTTTATCTCATGCACCATAATGGCGAACAGGTAACTTGTCAAACCAAAAGCGGCAGAAGCTATGATCACCTTAACTATTAAAAGCAGGTCGATAGGTAAATAACCTGATAAAAAATATGTGGAAGGTGCGACTACAGCAATGTGATAAGCAGTATGATGAACATGCCATGCCGCGACGGTAATATCGCCAATTAAGCTGGCGATAAGCGCGGGTAACAGGGCATCGTATTTTATGCGGCCAATGGTTAGTACTTCTATAGCGAATATGGCCCCGGTTAGCGGTGTTCCAAATACAGCACCGAAGCCTGCAGCCACGCCCGCAGTGAGCAGCATACGTGTATCATCGGCGTTTAATTTAAACCATTTGCTAAATAAGGCAGCTATGCTACCCCCTATTTGTACGGCAGTGCCCTCGCGCCCGGCTGAACCACCGAATAAGTGTGTGATGACTGTAGTTATCAGTATTATCGGCCCCATGCGCGCGGGGACGCCTGCGCCGGGTTCATGTATCTCGTCCATGATAAGGTTGTTGCCTTTTTCGGCTGACTTGCCTGCCCATTTATAAATAAAATAGATAAGTACACCGGCAAGCGGCAACAGGTACAATAACCAGGTATGGGTAAAGCGGAAATGTATGGCCGTAGTAAGCAGCCATAAAAACAGGGCCACCATACTGCCTATAGCAATAGCAACTGGCGCTACAAGAACAGTCCATCGAATAAGATATTTAACTATGCCGTAGTGTTCCGCAGAAAAAAGCTGTTTTTTCAATTGACCAGGATAGTGTGATAATTTTGATAAGATATTGTTGAATTTTTTCACCTGCAACATTGTTATACCCTAAAGCTTGGCCTTAAGGTTCATCTGCAGGCGCCATCAGCAAACGCGGTTTTTAAAAGGAAGACACCATTTCCTGCTGCTAATATACAAATAAATACATTTAACAAAAAATGCCCTCAGCAAAACGCTAAAGGGCATTAACACTATAAATCAAAACTAAAAAATTAAGCAGATCTTTTACGGTTACCTGTTAAAGCTGCTATGTAAACCGTTGAAATGATCTCTTTTGCAGGGAAAGCGGCTTCGAAGCTCAAATCGATATGATGAAAAACAACCTGGCGGAATGAATCGAGTACGTAGGTGGCCAGCAAAGGCGCGTTCACATCAATTCCTGAAAACCTTTCCCATGCGGGGCTATCTTCATCATATATCCTGAATTGCCGGGCTATCGCATTATCATTATCATAATAAAAATTCAACGACAGGTTATGTTCCCAAGCTTTTGCCTGCAGGCCGTCTTCCATTTCGGGTGTAATTACCAGCAAATTGCCGCCGCTTGCTTTAATTTCATGCTGTATGGTATTCAGTTTTTTTAATTGTTGTAATCCGATGTCTTTCCAATGATGCGAATAAAAGCTTATTACCAATGGCTTTTCCAACAGATGGCGCAGCAGCACCGGCCCGTGCGTTTCGGAACCATTATAAAATTGCTGCCAGTTTGCATAGGCTTTGTTTAGTGCGAGGTCGGGTATAAGGTTTCCTGTTTTTACCGGGAACAATGGATTGTATGATCTAAATTCCAGGTCGTTGTCGGCAATTATTTCTGTGATATCAAAAAAGGGGTATTTATTTATGGCTGTTAACATGATCTTGTGATTATTTAATTCAAATGATTTTTAAGCTATGTGATCGGATCAGACGTATTGACATAGCCAACAACAACGATTGAGGCCATAAATAACCCGGTAATACCTTAGTAAAGTGTTGTTGGATGGGTTGTGCATGATTTGAATTAATTAATAAAATGAGGTCAGAAAAATTTAATGGAATATTGTTGTTAAAACTTTAAGCTTTAACAACAAGAACATATGCACATCATATCCTTCTTAGGCCCTTGAAGGCTTAAGGAATAGCGGGAGCTAAAGGTTGAATGGTGCGATGACATATATATTTCTAAGTATCTTGATGACAAAGATAATTAAATTCCTATAGAATTAATAGAATATTTGAATTAATTTTATTAATAGCTAATGATCAACTACTTAAAAATTATCTTACCGGCAGAGTACACATAACAGCCGGCACAAAACCCGAAAGTTGATTCTAGAAAAGCGAAGAATAAGAGTATACCTGAGAGTGGATACACGATAAGTTGCTGTTGAAAATAACAAGCGATAAGTATGGCCACTGAAAACACCAGCCCTATCCCGGCAGCAAAGCGTTTGGGCGCGCGGTCTACCGGTTTGTTTTTGATCTTTAATTGTTTGATAATGGCATCGCTTATAAAGCCTAATAGGCTGTACTTGCCAAGGTTGAATGCCCTTAAACTAAAATCTACCAGCAGGAAAGCCATTATAAGCCAAAAACTATTCAGTAGATAAACAATGGTTAGGATAAACACAAAGAAAGCGGTTAGGCGCGCTTTGTTTTCGTTTATGGGGATGAAATCAACGGGGCATTCCATAGAGGTGTTTTTAAGCGTCATTGTAAGGAGAAACAACGAAGCAATCTCTTATGATCTGTGTCGACTTTTATTTCGGCGACCTATCTCATGAGATTGCTTCGTACCTCGCAATGACGTGTGGCGGAGTTATTTATTCGGCTGTGGTGTTGTCCTTAGGTAAGGTTTTACCTGGGTAAAACCTTTGGGGAACTTAGCCGGGATGTCTTCTGTTTTTATGGCAGGTACAACAATTACGTCTTCGCCGTCTTTCCAGTCGGCCGGGGTGGCGACGCTGTAGTTTGCTGTTAACTGTAATGAATCTATCACCCTTAATATCTCCTGGAAATTCCTTCCGGTTGATGCTGGGTAAGTGATCATCAATTTTATTTTTTTATCAGGGCCAATAATAAATAACGACCTTACTGTAGCTGTTAATGACGCATTAGGGTGTATCATGTCATAAGCCAGTGCGATCTCACGGTTCTCATCGCCAACTATGGGAAAATTGACTTCAACGTTTTGCGTTTCGTTAATATCGTTTATCCAGCCTTTGTGCGATTCAACAGAATCAACGCTTAATGCCATCACCTTAACATTACGCTTGTCAAATTCTGCTTTTAATGATGCTGTTTTGCCGAGCTCGGTAGTACAAACAGGTGTGTAATCGGCAGGGTGCGAAAACAATACGCCCCAGCTGTTGCCTAAATAATCGTAAAAGTCAATTTCGCCTTGAGAAGTTTTTGCTTTGAAGTTTGGTGCATCGTCACCTAATCGTAAACTCATGATTTTTTAATTTTAATGGTTGAATAATGTGTCGGGGTGAATGAGGTTGTTGAAAGCAAATGTAATAATTTAGTCTACTAAGTTAATGGGGATTTGTTTTATCATTACATTAAAAAGATAAACTTATTTAAGCGGTATGGAAAGGCTTGATTCGGGCCTTTGCGCTTATGTCTTCGACAAGCTCAGACTGACAATGCTTCGACAGGCAGCATGACCCTATGCTTTGTGCGGCATTATTTTAATGAAAACCAATTTTGATGTTGGGGTGTTACTTTTTTTAGCTACTGTGTCTATCGGCACCAGGACATTGGTTTCGGGGTAATAAGTTGCTGTGTTGTGTTCGGGGATATTGTAGGGTACGATGACAAACAGGCGTGCTACGCGTTCAATACCGCCGTGGTAATTATAAAGGTCGACCTTATCCCCTGCTTTGAAGCCGCCTTTTTTAATATCTTTTTCATTCATGAATATTACCCGGCGCTCGTTGTGTATGCCGCGGTAACGGTCTTCCAGGCCGTAAATGGTGGTATTAAACTGGTCGTGGCTGCGGATGGTCATCATTATATATTCATCGTCTGCCAGTTGATGCTCTGTTAATTCTGTTATGCTGAAAGGTGCCTTTCCGCCCATGTCAGCGGCGGTGAACTTACCTTCGCGGGGAGCATTTGGCAGGTAAAAACCTCCGGGTTCGCGTACACGCTTGTTGTAATTATCAAAACCGGGGATCACCTTTTCAATGTCATCGCGTACGGCATCGTAGCTATTGGCAAACCTGTCCCAGTCTACTACCGATCTATCGCCCAAGGTGGCTTTTGCCAGCCTGCAAACTATTTCATTCTCGCTTATCAGTTTATCCGATACCGGATGCAGTATACCTTTCGACATTTGAACTACCCCCATTGAGTTTTCGCAACTGACCAATTGGGCCTCGCCATTTATCATATCCTTATCGCTGCGCGCTAAGGTGGGTAATATCAATGCTTCCTCGCCATGCACTAAATGGCTCCTGTTCAGTTTGGTTGAAACGTGTACGGTAAGCTTCATTTTTCGTAGGCCATCAGCTGTATAATTAGTATCCGGCGTAGCCGAAAGAAAATTGCCGCCCATTGAGAAAAACACTTTTAGCTTATCTTCATGCATCGCCTTTATGCTTTCCACCACATCAAAGCCATGTTCGCGCGGCGGTTCAAAACCGTATACCTGTTTTAACTTATCCAGTTGTTGCGGTGTTGGCTTATCGAATATGAGCATGGTGCGGTTGCCCTGTACATTGCTGTGCCCGCGCACAGGGCACAGCCCCGCACCGGGTTTGCCTATACTGCCTTTGAGCAAGGTCAGGTTAACGATCTCCTTAATGGTATCAACGCCGTTTGTGTGCTGCGTTACGCCCATAGCCCAGCAAATAATGATGCGGCTTTTGTATTTCAGCATTTCGGCGGCTTCGTGAATTTGAGCAATGGGTACGCCACACGCTACGGCTAATTCATCTACATTATGTTTCTCAAGGCTACGCAAAAATTCGGCATAGCCTATTGTATTATCGTGGATAAAATCATGGTCGAAAATTTTTCCAGGTTCTTTTTGCTCGGCATCATACAATAACTTCTCAATGGCTTTCAACAGCGCCATATCGCCGTTTATTTTTACCTGCAGGTATAAGTCGGCAAGCTTTGTGTTGATACCCAGTATCCCTTTTACATTCTGTGGATTTTTAAAGCCCATTAACCCGGCCTCATGCAGCGGATTTATAGCAATGATCTTTGAGCCATTATCCTTAGCTTTTTGCAAAGCGTTTAGCATACGCGGGTGATTGGTGCCGGGGTTTTGCCCCATAATGATGATGACATTAGTATCGTAAAAATCATTCAGTGTAACTGTGCCCTTTCCTATACCGATGGTTTCGCCTAAAGCTGAACCGGAAGATTCATGGCACATATTTGAGCAATCGGGCAGATTGTTGGTGCCAAATTCGCGCACGAATAGCTGGTAAGTGAATGACGCCTCGTTACTGGTACGTCCCGAAGTATAAAAGGCAGCCTCATTTGGTGACTTCAGCTTGTTTAAATGTTCCGCTATTTTTTTAAACGCATCATCCCAACTTATCGGTTCGTAATGCGTAGCGCCTTTGGGCAGGTACATGGGCTCGGCTATACGGCCTTTTTTGCCTATTTCGTAATCGTTGAGTTTGGCCAGGTCGTCTACCGAATTTTGCGCGAAGAATAGACCATCCAATTTTTTTAATGTCGCCTCTTCGGCGAGTGCTTTGGCGCCGTTTTCACAATACTCGGCAATTGGCGAACGATCGTCATCCGGATCGGGCCAGGCACAACTGGAACAGTCGAAGCCGCCTTTTTTATTCATATGGAACAGGCCTTCCATGCCGCGTACAAATCCTGCTTCCTGCAAAACATCGGCCAGTGCCTGTGTAACCGCGGGTATGCCGGCCGCCCATGTTTTGGGTTCGGTTACTTTCAGACGGAGTAACTCTTCAGGATTTTCAGCTGCGGGCTGTTCTTTTACTTCCTTGCTCATAACTATTTTTTGGCTAAGGGGTTAGGATAATTATCGCTTTGGTCTTCGTCTACCTCATCCAGGCAGGTAAAATCTTTTTCAACCAGTAAATACAGTTCTTCTGACCGATTTTCAAAACCAACACGATCGGTATCAACAAATTCCTGTATCATTTTATGCGACATACTTAAAGTGATCTTATTATCAATATAACTTGCAGTTAATATCTTCCCTTCAGTTAATTGTATCGCGTACAGCAGCGCATGGCCCGGGAAGCTTATTTGTTCCTCGAGATAACCTTCCTTTGATAGCGTATTAACGTCGCTACGGGTGAGCCTGTAGCGCAGTGCATTACTTTTAATGCGTAGTTTCATGATCAGGTATTAAGATGCGGTGTGGTGCTGTGTAAATATTAAAACGGTTATTTCTTAAAAATCCTACGAGGGTAATATTAAATTCTTCGGCCAGTTGCACTGCCAGGCTCGACGGAGCCCCTACCGCAGCCACAATGGTTATGCCTGCCATTGCTGCTTTTTGTATCAATTCAAAGCTGGCGCGGCCGCTTAGCAATAATATATAATTGGTTAATGGCAACAAATTATTGTTCAATGCAGCGCCTATAAGTTTATCTAAAGCGTTGTGGCGACCAACATCTTCGCGCACCAAAAGCAATTCGCCTTGTGGGATAAATAGTGCTGAAGCATGTAAGCCGCCGGTATCGGCAAATACCTGCTGGTGCTGATTTAACTTTTGTGGTAATTGATGGAAAATATTGGCATCAATTATATTAATGTCATCCTGTTTAATATACGCGTTTACCGTGCGTATAGCATCGATGGAGCCTTTGCCACAAACCCCGCAGCTTGATGTGGTATAAAAATTTCGCCCGGTATTGCGCAGATTGGGGATGGCGCTTTCATTTAAAGAAACCAGAATCACGTTCTCCTTATTTTCGGCGCAGGCTATAAAAGTGTGTGTTACATTGGCAATATCATTCAAATTTTGGATGATGCCTTCGGTGAACAGGAAACCCAAGGCAAGTTCAACATCGTTACCGGGTGTACGCATGGTAACAGATATATTTTGTACTGACCGTTTTCCGGCAGGGCCAAATTCAAGCCTTATTTCCAATGGTTCTTCAATAGCAAGCGCATCAGAAACACCGGTGCTTGTAGTACCGTTTACTTTGGTTATCGGCAGGTTTGTAATCGAACTGTTGGCCATATTCAAATATACAAATCATCATGGGCTATTGTTCTGCAATTTTAGACTGAATTATAGGTTAATTTACTTATTTACGTACGATTGTTGTATATATTTGATGAATAATTTAACACGACCCGCGACGGGTTTGCCATCAAACATAAAAGGGAAATACTATGAAGATAAAAGTGCTGGCATTCGGGATAGCAAAAGATATATTCGGCAATTCATCGGTTAGTTTGGAACTGGCTAATGATGCTTTGGTTTATAATTTAAAATATACTTTGGAACAGCAGTACCCGCGGTTAAAGCAATTATCATCGTATATGATAGCTGTAAACAACGAATACGCGCTTGCTGAGGATACCATACACCCTACTGATGAGATAGCCATAATACCACCGGTAAGCGGAGGGTAATTACTTGAATAATATGTCAAAGAACGCCTTAAACTACAACATTCCGTAACAAGTTTAGGAATAATGCAAGTTACAACTTATGGCCGGGAGAAGTGGTGACACCGTTTTGTCAGTAAGCCATAAACACCTATATATCAATCATATAATTTACTATCATTGCAAACCGAAATAAAAATATCATCCGAGACCCTTAACCTTCAAGCCTGTATTGAATGGGTGATGTTGCCGGAATCGGGCGGGATAGATGTTTTTATTGGTACCGTGCGTAATGCTACCAAGGGCAAAGCCGTTTTACGACTGGAATTTGAGGCTTATGAAAGGATGGCTTTGGCTGAAATGGAAAAGATAGCCGCACAAGCGCTTGAAAAATGGCCTGTACAAAAGCTGCTGATCCATCATCGAACCGGAGTTTTAGCTGTTGGTGAAGTACCTGTAATTATAGCGGTATCTGCCGCACATAGGGATGCAGCATTCGAGGCCTGTCGTTATGTGATAGATACTTTGAAGCAGACCGTGCCTATTTGGAAGAAAGAGTTTTTTGAGGATGGCGAGGTTTGGGTGGCGGCGCATCCGTAGGAGGAACCAGGATTAACCAGATTTTTTGCGATTTTCAGGATGTTAAATTCAGTCGGATATACAAATCTTGTAAATCTTTAAAATCCGTTAAATCCTGGTTCTTATTTTTTGAACCACGCCCCCAATCCACCTTCTAGTGAGAAGACCTTTGCATTGGGGTATTTTTGTTTGATCATCTTAACCGCTTCCCCGCTCCTTTTGCCGGATGAGCAGTATAATACTTTGGTTGTGCCGTTGTTGATATAATCCCAGTTATCTTCCAGTTCATCGGCTTCGATGTGTTCGCCGCCGATGTCGATCGTGTCGCGTTCCTGGTCGGTGCGGATGTCCAATAGTTCCAGTGTCTTATTTTTCAGCCCTTCTTTTACTTCGGCTACTGTCATTGTAGGAATATCCACAGTGGGAACCAAAGCGGTAATATTGGTTTTGGTAACTGCGCCTATTTTTATCACCCGACTTTGCATGGTTTGCGCATCGAATATTAAAACCCGGCCTGCCAGTACCTCGCCAGTTTGGGTTAGGTACTTGATCACCTCGTTAGCCTGCATACAGCCTATTATGCCGGCGAGTGTGGGTATAACACCGCCTTCGGCACAATCGGGTATGTGCGTGGCGTTTACCTGTGGGAAAAGGTCGCGATAGTTGGGGGATGGTTTGCCATTTGTATTTTTCACGTTCCATACGGCTACTTGCCCTTCAAACTGGTAAATAGCGCCATAAACCAGCGGTATCCCGCTTAGTACACAAGCATCATTCAACAGGTAGCGTGTTTCAAAATTGTCGGTACAGTCAACCACTATATCATACTGCCCAACTAAAGTCATTACGTTGGATGAGGTTACCCGCTGATCATGTGCTATGATCCTTATTCCGGGGTTTTGATGATTTAGCCGTTCGGCGGCTACTACGGCTTTTTTCAGCCCGGCATCGACAGGACCAAATAATACCTGGCGGTGTAAATTGCTTGTTGAAACAACATCATTATCGGCAATGCTTAAAGTACCTACACCCGCCGCTGCAAGGTATTGGGCGGCGGGGCAACCTAAGCCACCCGCACCTACAATTAGCACTCTAGCGTTGTTTAATTGCTGCTGTGCCACTTCGCCAAAACCGGGAAGCGCCATTTGACAGCTATATCTTGAGAGATCGGGTGACATCAGGCTGTAGTTTTTTCTAACAACTTTTTTATTTTTTCCAGATCTTCAGGGGTATTAACATTGGTAAGCGCATTAGTATCGGGAGCGGTTAATAATTTGCTGTCGCTGTTTATCAATACTTTACGCGGGCAACTGTAGCCCTGCGCTAAAAACGACAACAATACCGGGTAGCTTTTCGGCTCCCATATGGTGATCAATGGTTCGGGCAAGCCCTCGAAGCCATTGCCAAACGCGGTGGCTATAGCTGAACAGTCGCGGTTATCGACCAGGTAGCGTAAGGTTTCCATATCGAGCAAAGGCAAATCGCAGGCGATTACCAGCCAGGCATTTTCGGGTTTTTCGCGGAAGGCTGATAATATCGCGCCGTAAGGGCCGAGGCCTGTAAATGTATCGGTTAACGACGGATACGCACCATCGACGATCTGCTGATCAGAGCTGCGCGAAATGTATACTTCATTACAAAACGTTTTTAACATGTCGGCCATGTGATAACGTTGCTCGCGGCCGTTCCAGGCGGCTTTGCTTTTGTCGAAACCCATGCGCGTGCTTTTGCCGCCGGCTAATACCAGTCCATTTAATACTGGTTTTGCCTGCTGCATTTTTACTTCAAAAAAGCCTGTTATCTTTTCAATTTCATCTATCCGGCAAGTTGGGATCTGCTCCCAATGCGGGATGGCCTCTTTTATAAAATCAAATACTTCGTCGGCATTATCAGTCAAAATAAACAGCTGCACATTGGTTAATTGCGCGATTCTTTTTTGTAACGATGCTTCTTTACTCCAGTCGATAATTACCACCTGTGCTTTGGCGGAGTGATGATTACCGTTGACCAATACCAGGTCGGCACCTGCAAACAACTGCCTTTGCCCAAAAGCGGTAAATTCCGTAGCATAATTAACCTGCTGGTAATTTACCTGGTCGATATATTCCATATCTGCGCCTGCTGCAAGCCTGCCCGGTGGGGCCATAAGTTCGTCGCTATGAGTGGCATCGACATAAGCGCATTTATATTGTGATGATAATGCACCGATTACGTGGTCGGCCAATAATTTAATTGCTGTACAAAAGCCACCGAGGATGGCCCATTCATTGCGTCCGTAGCTGCCCAATGCGGGACGGGTAATTGCAGTATGTTTTTTATGCCCTTTCGAAATCATGCTTCCCTCCTGTCTTTTTTATCAGCCTGGTTTCTTTTATCACTATATCGTGGCTCAGGGCTTTGCACATATCATAAATGGTAAGTGCAGCTAATGACGCGCCTATCAGCGCCTCCATCTCTACCCCCGTTTTAGCGGTAATACTGGCCGTGCAATCAATAATAACCTCATCGTTTTTATCCAGGCTGATGTTGATGTTACAATTCTCTAACGCCAAGGGATGGCAAAGCGGTATCAGCTCCCCTGTTTTTTTTGCGGCCATTATTCCTGCTATTATCGCTACCTGGAATACCGAACCTTTTTTGGTTTGAATATCACCATCAATTAGCTGCTCCAGCACTTCAGCTGGTAACAGAACTACACTGCGCGCAGTTGCTGTGCGCTGGGTGACTTGTTTCTCACTTACATCAACCATTGTGGCTTTCCCATTTTTGTCGATATGACTTAGCACTTTATTGCTCATAATAATTGATTGAAGCTCCAAATACGATATGCGTCGCCTTTTTTAAACTTGCTTTTTTGCAAAGGCAGTTCCATAAAAGCATCGGTGTAGGCTAAGTTAGCAAAATCGCCCGAACCGTTGCCTTCAATTGGTGTGGCCATCAGCCGGCCTTCGGAATTTAAATTCAGGTCGACCTGTAAAAAATATTTTAACTCGGGATGAAAAACAACCTCACTATCCAAAACAGCGTAAGCTATGGGCTTTACTTTGAGATCGAGTGTTGAATACAGCCAGGGCAAAAAATACCGGTGCAGGCACATGAACGTGGCTACAGGATTACCCGGAAAGGCAAATACAACCGCACCATTATCATGCTTGCCAAACCAAAACGGCTTACCGGGCCTTTGTTTTACTTTATGAAAAAGTTGCGTTACCTGTAATTCTTCGAGTGCTTTGGGTATGTAATCGAACTTACCCATTGATATGCCGCCGCTTAGCAACAGTACATCATAATTTTGCAGGCATTGCTGTATTGTTTTTCGGGTGATGGCGGCATCATCGGGGATATGCACCATTACGGCTTCGATATTGTGCTGCTGCAGTACGGCTTTAATGGTGTGGTTGTTTGATTTGCGTATCTGGTATATCAATGGCGTTTGTTCAACCTCAACTAGTTCATCGCCCGAAGAAATAATGACTACCCGCGGTAATTTCTTTACCCGCAATTCCGTTTCGCCTACCGATGCCACCAGGCTTATGATGGCAGGCGTTATTAATTGACCCGTTGTGGCTACTATATCGTTCTTCTTTTTATCGCGACCCTTTAGGTGGATGTTCTGCCCCTTTTTTATAGTGTTGTTGTTTACCACCAGGCTGGCCAAGTCGCCTCGTATCTCCAGGTCCTCATAGCGGATAATTGTATCAAGCGAGGCTGGCAACGCCGCACCTGTCATTATCTCGATACAATGGTCGGTATCTGTAACCTCAACCGGAAAATCACCCGCAGCCTGGACCGCTTTTATATGGAACGAGCATATGCCATTTTCAATAGCGGCATAATTAATCGCTATGCCATCCATGGTTACACGATTAAACGGCGGCAGGTCGCGGTCGGCTTTTATATTCTCGGCTAATACCCTGCCTAAGGCAAGTTCAAATGGCGTTATCTCTACACCATAATCTCTTATCTCTGCCTGTATTATTTTTTCGGCTTCTTCTACAGTTATCATGTGCCTGTAAAGGTTAAATTTTAATTTATCAGCCACCTATAGCGGCCATTGACTCATGCATACCAGTATGTTGAACCAGCTTCTCTGCCACCCATCCGTCTTTCACCCTGTTATTAAACGCCGTTAGTAAGTAATCTTTTATAGTATCGTCATTTTTACCCAAACGCATCAGCTCTTTTATGTTCAGCACGCCATCGTCATACAAACAATTTTTTAGGGTACCCTGCGGGGTTATGCGTATGCGGTTACAAGTTCCGCAAAACGTACGCGAATAAGCCGCTATGATACCCACATTACCTTTATGCCCCGGTATATGATAATTGTAAGCGGTAGAATATTCCGGGTCGGTTATTTTTTGTATTTGGGGATAAGTATTTTCGATCTCATTTAAAATACTGATATGATCCCATGACAATCGTGTTTCATGAATTTGCCCGTCGCCATTGAAGGGCATTTCTTCAATAAAGCGTACACTAACGGGCATATCCCTGGTCAACTCAACCAGCGGGATAATATCCTGCGTGTTTTTTCCCTCCATCACTACCGCGTTTATTTTAACTGCTATATCATACTTAAGCAATTCATCGAGCGTTTGCATTACGGCGCCAAATTCATCGCGACGGGTAATGCCGAAAAACCGGCCTGCATCCAAAGTATCCAAACTCAGGTTTACTGATCGTACACCAATGCTTTTTAATTGTTTAACATAAGGCGCGGTTAACAGCCCGTTGGTTGTAATGCTTAATTCATCCAACCCATCTAATTTCGACAGGGCAGTTAAAAATTGCATTATATCCTTGCACACAAATGGTTCGCCCCCGGTGATCCGTATTTTTTTGATGCCCATGTTTACCAGCAAGGTGCAGGCGCGCAACATTTCCTCGTAGCTCATCAGTTCCTTTCGCGATAGCCAATTAAGGCCATCCTCAGGCATACAGTAAAAGCAGCGCAGGTTGCACCTGTCGGTTACGGCGAGGCGCAGGTAATTTATTGGTCGTCCGTGGTTATCTATCAGCAAGGTAAAAGCGCTTTATCATCAACGTAACAATCATTACACTGTTAAGTTGATTTGTAGTCGTAAAATTAGGTAATACATTACACAGGAGTGTTTTTTAAATGTTTTTTTTATAGAAACAAAGAATCCTGCCGGGATATTCGGCAGGATTCTTTGTTTTATCGCTTTTATAGTAGCGATGGGTTTTAAACCCATCGCTATCGGGTTACAAAATTTTATTTAACCACACTAAACTTGTACTCGGTTGATGTTTTATAAACTTGCCCAGGTTTTAATACCGTTGAAGGGAAACTTGGCTGATTTGGCGAATCGGGGAAGTGCTGTGTTTCCAGGGCAAAGGCAGTACGGAAATCGTCTTTACCATACTTCATGGTATTAGCACCTTGCATAAAATTACCACTGTAGAACTGGATACCAGGTTCTTCGGTGTATATATCCATTTCTATACCGCTTTTATCGCCAACTACTTTTACCACAGCCGTGGTGTCAGTATGTTTATTGAACACAAAATTATGGTCATAACCTTTCCCGTTTTTAAGCTGTTCATTAGCATCTGCTATACGCGAACCGATGGTTGCAGGCTTGGTGTAATCAAACGGTGTGCCCTTAACAGGTTCAATTTTACCGGTTGGTATCAAGGTTGAGTCAACAGGCGTATAATTATCGGCAAGTATTTGCACTGTGTGGTTCAATATAGTCCCGCTGCCTGCGCCGTTAAGGTTATAGTAGGCATGGTTGGTAAGGTTTACAACCGTGGTTTTATCGGTGGTTGCCTCGTAGCTGATGTTTAAGCCATTGTCATCGCCTAAATGATAAATAACCTTGATGCTCAAATTACCGGGGAAACCTTCTTCCATATCTTTTGATAAGTAGGTAAGCTGCAGGGTTGTTGAGTCGATCTGTTTTGCATCCCAAACTACTTCGTCGTAGCCAACTTTTCCACCATGCAGTGTATTGGGGCCATTATTTTTAAACAGTGTATATTCTTTACCTTCCAGCGTGAACTTTCCTTTAGCTATACGATTACCATAGCGGCCAATAAGCGCACCAAAGTAAGCGCTCCCGGCTTTTTTGTATCCGTCAATGCTACTTAAACCTTCAACTACATCAACCATTTTGCCATTTTTATCAGGCACCAGTAAGCTAACTAAGCGACCGCCGAAATTTGTTATAGCGGCTTCAACGCCGTTCTTATTTTTTAGCGTGTATAGATGTGTTTGTTTACCGTCGATATTTTTTTCAAAACCCGACGAATCCGGAATTTTAGCTTGTTGAGATGTAGAATCGGTCATTTTTTGTTGGTTAGATTTTGATGCCTGGTTACAGGCGCCTAAGGATAATATGGCGGCTGATAATATTACCGCGCTTTTGATTGATCTGTACATATAAAATAGATTATAGGTTAGTTGGTTTATTATTTCCCGTTTAGTTGTTTTATCAGGTTTGCCTCATCCTGTTTGTAAGGTGTACCATCATTCCTGAAAACATCATGAAACCACAGCTTTGGCTCTGAACCATCGGGCATTGGCGTATCCCAGGCATACTTGGTGTTCGTTTTGCCGGTCACCAGTCCCCAGTTAATAGCGCCTACGTTTTCGCGTTTTAACATGGGTAGGGTGTTTTGAAAGGTGCTGTTGCGTGGGCGTGCCATATATTCGGTGCAAATCAAAGGCCTACCGTATGCTTTAAGGCGCTTGATAAGCCCGAGGTGCTTATCGGGCGTTTCATAATCGTGATAAGTTATCACATCAGAATTTGCCAATTGGAAATCATTAAGCTTTTTCTGGTCAAGGTCCCATACATCTGCACTAATTGGTTGATCGGGATCTACCGCACGCGCCCACTCAAAAGCTTTTGATAATAACGCTAATGACTTTTCGCCTTTACCGGAGTTGCCAGGCTCATTGTACATATCCCATAATAATATGTTCTTATTGTGCCTAAAGGCTGACATTAAATCGGTAACATAATTTTGAAGCAGTTCAAATTCATCGGGGTTATTTATGCCGTTACCCGGATCCTGCACCCAGCCCGAATTATGTACACCGGGTTTTGGTTCGGGTTGTTTGCCGGGCTTTGGTTCGCCACTCCAGCAATCATCAAAAAACACAAAAATGGTTTGTATATGGTGCTTGCCCGCTATATCCAAATATTCGGCTACACGTTTTTTAAAATCTTCG
>Ga0207019_1117_pt1 | contig 16877 bp, 11 predicted proteins | sample Alteio_BWMinCont_50_FD_153483 | JGI IMG/M metagenome (GOLD analysis project Ga0207019, IMG submission 153483) | Enriched cells from forest soil in Barre Woods Harvard Forest LTER site, Petersham, Massachusetts, United States -... | ecosystem: Environmental > Terrestrial > Soil > Temperate forest >...
TTCGAAGCATAAACCGAAGGGCTCTTGATACTGCAAACATTTTGTACCAATAGCTTCTTAAACTGCTGCGACAACTGTGCCGGCCGCGATACATTTGCGCTTGCATTATGCAACTTTCCGAACCCCGCCGCAGCTATCCCTATAAACGATTGTAATAAAGAATGCATAACCGACAGATGAAATGCGCCTTCCCCGTCCTCATGGTATTTTTCTTCCATCAATTCAAGTAAACACTTGCATTGCCGCAATTGCCGGTCATCAAGTGTGAAAGGCTGTTGCAGCAATAGCTGATTCTCAAACACATCGCGGTAATCAGGCGGTATCAGCAGCGTATCAACTGCTATGTACCAGCCGTCAGATACATTGGTACGTAGGCGATGATGTACCTGGCCCGGTAGTATATAATAAAGCGTATTTTCTTTTAATTCCAGTTCATGAAAGTCTATCATCAGCGTTGCCGACCCTACTTCCATCATAAAAAATATATAATGGTCGTCGCGGTGCGCACCCAGTTTCTCCACACGTTCCTCCGGTATATCACCTGGCAAAAAATGCTTCATTTCAAGCCCTGTGCTTACCCTTTCCTGCAGCTGATGTATTGGTATATCCCTCATTCGCAACTTAATTAATCCCTGAAAAATTGTTCAAAAACAATCTTACCGTCCTTAACTTTATAAATACAGAGTTCTTCAATAGCCCTATGCCCAATATTTTTCAGGTCAATATCCATAAAAAGCTTCACGGTAAAATAACTGCCCGCTATCAATGGTTCCGAAAATGATATTTTATTTATCCGCTCAATATTGTCTAAAAACTGTTGCTCTTTAGCATGCATAGTAGCCAAACCTTCTAACCTGCTGCCATCAGTTTCAATGTTGACGATCATTTCGTCATATAATTCCTTTTGTGCCTGGATAAATTTACCTTCAATGCAAAGTGCTATCAATCTTTCGGCTATCTCTTTGGTATTCATATTATTAGATGTTATCATGGTTCGCTTGTTGAAAGCGTGATATAATTTTGAAACAAAACTCGTACTTTTAATTATAATTCTGACTATCATGGGAAAGTTCTTTAGTACCATATCCGACATCCACATGTCATTTATTCAAAAGCAAAAGATATACTTTACTGCTTCTGCCCCGCTTAGTGCCGAAGGCCACGTTAACCTTTCACCAAAAGGCATGGACAGCTTCCGCATACTCTCGCCAACCCGCGTTGCTTATATGGACATTGTAGGCAGCGGCAACGAAACATCGGCACATATACTCGAAAATGGCCGTATAACCATCATGTTCTGCGCGTTTGAAGGCCCGCCGAATATCCTGCGCCTATATGGCCATGGATATACCGTTTTACCCGGCGACGAAGAATGGGAACAACTTGCTCAATTGTTCGAATTGCAGCCAGCTACCCGCCAGATCATAGTTGCCGATATACACAAAGTGCAAACATCATGCGGATTCAGCGTACCTTATTATGAATATTTAGGCGAGCGCGACCAGGCACAAAACTGGGCCGAACACAAAGGCGCCGAAGGCCTGGAACAATACAAACAGGAAAAGAACCGCCTAAGCATAGATGGCCTGCCAACCGCACTTTATTAATAAAGCTAACGGCAAACTTTTTGCCGTTTATTGCCTTGTAATAGGTAACTAATAATAAACACATGAAAATTATTGCAATAGCACTTTTAATAATAGGCGTGGTTATGCTTATTTGGACCGGTTTTACCTATACCAAGAAGGAAAAAATTGTCGACGCTGGCCCAATCCATATATCGGCCGATAGACAAAAAACCGTAAACTGGCCGCCTTACGCCGGAGGTATATTGGTTATAGGTGGTGTTATTTTATTGATTGCAAGCAAAAAAGGTGCTACTGCTTAAAAAAGGCCCGATTCTCCCTTGACTTAAGTCTGCTTCTGAAGCCTACAGATACATGAAAATTTACAGATCACCCAAAATAAAAATCAATGCATCCATGCCATATCTAAATCAAATTCAATAAATTGCTTAAGTAAATCTTGCCGCATTTATTATGAAGACACTTTTTAAGCTCATATTGCTTTTAATGCTGCTCACCCCTGCCGCTTTATCAGCACAGCCCGACAGCCTTAAACAAAAGCCCCAAACAGATTCACTTGCTAAAACAACTGGATTTCCAGTTGCACCGTTTCATAATACCCTTTTCTTAATATACAACCGCCAGGGCAGCTTTACCCCCGCCGAACGCGCCGAAGCCATCAGCAACCGTATCAGTAAACTAAGCGATGATATTTCTTTCGATCCCGATTCCCTGGTAGTTATCCCGTCCGAATTATCTGCCGATGTTCTATATAACGATAACATACTCATATCTGTTACAGACAAAGATGCTCTCGCCCAAAACACCACCAAACAAAAACTCGCCGCAAACTTGCGATCGGTGATAGCTGTAGCCATCACCAACTATCAGCATGAAACAAGCTGGCAGGTACTGTTAAAGGAAGGCTTAACAGCATTGTTGGTTATAGCATTACTCGTCGTATTCATTTATGTAACTAACCGCTTGTTTAAATGGATATTAGCAAGGATAAATAAGTTGTTCAACAAAGGCATTAAATTAAGCAACTATGAATTGCTGAACGCCGAGCGCCAGGTTTACGTGGTAAACTTCATCATAAAAGCTGTTAAATGGTTTGTTATATTACTGCTCATATATCTTGCATTGCCGGTATTGTTCGGCATTTTTCCGTTTACCCGCAGTATATCCGACACCTTGTTAGGCTATGTTATCAGTCCCTTAAAAAAGATCGGCTTTGCGGTTTGGGACTACATCCCCAACCTCATAACCATATTAGTTTTAGTGGTGATATTTCATTATATCCTCCGCTTTATCCGCTACATCAGATCCGAAATAGCATCAGGGAACCTTACCATCCCCGGTTTTTATGCCGATTGGGCCCAGCCAACCTACCAGATCATCCGCGTGTTGGTACTGGCATTTTTATTGGTACTCATATTTCCTTATCTGCCTGGTTCCGATTCAGCCATATTTAAAGGGGTATCGGTTTTTGTGGGTGTACTGTTCACCTTTGGCTCGGCAGGCGCCTTAGGTAACATCGTATCGGGCCTGGTCATGACCTATATGCGCTCATTCAAACTCAGCGACCGCGTAAAAATTGGCGAAGTAACCGGCGATATTATTGAAAAGAACCTGCTGGTTACCCGGATCCGCACCATACAAAACGAGATAATTTCTATACCAAATTCAACCGTGCTAAGCAGTCATACCATAAATTACAGTAGCGATGCACACGATAAAGGCCTTATTATGCACACCACCGTAACCATTGGCTACGATGCACCATGGCGACAGGTACACCAGTTATTAATTGATGCCGCTTTAGATACCCCGTTAATAGAACATGAACCAAAACCTTACGTATTGCAAACCAGCCTCGACGATTATTATGTTAGCTATCGTATAAACGCCTTTACCAAAGAGCCCAACAAACAAGCGGTAATTTATTCAGGCCTGCATGCTAACATACAAGATCAGTTTAATAAAGCAGGTGTCGAGATCATGTCGCCGCATTACAAAGCGCTGCGCGATGGCAATGCCACCACCATACCGCCCGATTATTTACCAAAAGATTACATGGCACCGCCCTTTACAACCATGGAGAGGAAAAAATAACACCATTGCGCTACTGCTTAAAAAAGTCCAGATCTTTGGTTTTAAGCAGAAATACGGGATAAGCCATAATTAAAATACCGCCACCACCTGCTATTAATAACGATTGGGTAAACACCCCTATCGCTATAGCCATAGTAAAGCATTTTATGCCTATCGGCAAAAACAAAAACATAGCTGTAAGCATCCCCGGCGAGAATTTCCGGTTTGAGCGTATATAAGGCAGTATATGAAATATCAACGCGTTCACCAGCATTAGCGCCGGGAATATTAAGCTAAACGTAGGGTGTGCCCACCCCACTTCGGCACAAGCCAGCCCAATAAAAAGCACAATAATACTGCTAACGTAAAAATTGCTCCACTCCACATCCAGTTTCATCACCTTCTGTGCCCAGGTTTTCCAGTCGTAGGTATATTCTTCTAAAATGTGTATGGCGTAGGCAACCAGGGCCACCCAAAAAATATAATTGGTTTCCATTGCAATGGTGTTTAATTGTTTAAAATATCAGGTTGTTCAATTTTTGAAGATAGTAATAAAAATCAAGCAGGTTAAAAAAGATAAACATTAATAAAATAGTACTATGTATTGCATATTACTATGTTTAATTATATATTTGTCTTCATCACTTTTAATCCACTCATTATGAACACCAAGCAATTATTAAACTGTGGCACAATAACCGCCCTCATTTTTTGGGTCAGCACCATAATAGCAGGTTATTTGCACGGCAATTACAACCATTTAACCGATACCATTAGCGAATTAGGCGCTCTCGGTACAAATTCAAAAACTTTTATGGCCTATGCATTATGGCTGGGTACTGCCACCGGTATCCTGTTTGCAGTGGGTGCCTACCGCGCATGCCGCGAACTGGGGCTAAACATCATCCCGGTATTGCCCATTATTACAGTCCCTTTTTCGTTTGCCTGGGTAGCTTTATTCCCGTCAGGCACCAGTTTGCACCCGTACGGCGGTAACGGCATGCTTTTGTTGTTTATCACCATACCATTATCATTATTGGTGTGGCGGGGGCCAAAGCTGCTCACCATACGTTTATGGTCGGTCATCAGCGCCATGTTATTATTTTTGTTGTTCCTGCGCCTTGTCCCGCCATTCAGGGGCCAATACGAGGGATTAACACAGCGCTTCGCCCATTTAGGCTGGTCGGTATGGTTCGTAGCGGTCGACATTTGCTTCGTTCAGCTACTCAATAATAAATACACTCAAAAAGTCACCGCTTAAATTTCAAATCATGAGAACTAAAAAAATAGCCCTGCTGGCACTGATAATTGCCAGCATTTTCACAGCATGCCACACAGGCACTCATGTTATCGTCGCCAGCGACGATAACAATACCAAAATTAAGCTTGAGTACTGGGGAACCGTTGTACTGAATAGCGACAAAAGCGCCATTGCAAGCATCTCCCACGATGGTTTTATCGATTATAAAAAGAATGATGAAGAACTCCACATAACCAACGGATCAAACGGGCATTTCAACTATGAGTTGAATGGGAATAAAACCGGGGATCTGGGTTTCAACGGACGTGCTCTTTTAACCGAAACCATACAAAAGATCGCCAGGGTACAAGCCGGGCATTAATGTTACCTTGCAGATAAATATATTAGCTATACAACAAAAAGATGGTTTTAGTTTTGGGCCGATCTGGCTATGTAGATCAGCCCAAAACAGTTCATCAATTAATGGGGGGACTGCGGCGCAGGCCCACCGCCCTGTGGCATCTGCGATTTATTTTGAGCCGGAACATCCCCCTGATCATCTTCTTTATCCTTTTTAAACTCAAGTTTACCAAACTTATAGGTCAGGCTGATACCGAACGAACGGAACGGCACTTCACGTAAGCTACTTTGGTTAAAATTACTGCCCGAAGTAGTAGTTGTTTGGCTGATATAATTATTGAATGGATTGGCCGCTGTTAAACCTATACTCGCATTTTTATGCCAGAATTGTTTACGCACAGCGATATTATAAAAACCGAATGCTGGATTAGTTCCTTGTATGGTACGTTGTGATGAACGGTAGTTGCCAAAAACCTCCGCGGCAAAGTCAGGCGCGAATTCATACGAGGCATTTAAGTTAATGCGATAAGTAAATCCGCTTACTTGTGGATTGCCGGGGTTAGTGGTTATCCTGTCAGCAAAAAAACTGTTCGACCTTAAGCTTAATTTACCTGTAACCGGCAGTGATATATAAATATTAACGCCCTCGGTAGTTTCAGTGCCGATATTATAACGCTGTGTTAGCGTTACGTCGGTATACTTTGTGCCGTTAACCTTCAAACTATCATAATATGTAGTGTACGTTTGCATGTCGTTAGTATTGTGCCTGTAAAATCCTGCGAAATATATGCTCGGGCCCTTATCAAACGATTTATTATAACCCAGCTCGAAATTATGCCCTATTTCGGGTTTAAGGTTGGGGTTACCTGTGCTGATGTTATGCGGGTCGCTCACGTTATAAAATGGGTCCAGGTCGTTATATTCCGGGCGCTCCAAACGGTAACTGTAACTTACTTTGATAGATTGGGTTTCATCCAACTTATGCTGTAATACAAATGACGGCGCAAATGTACCGTAGCTTGGTATATGCGTGTTAGCAAAGTCAGCCGTAGTACTGGTATATTCATACCTTAATCCTGCCTTGCCATTTATAAAATCATGGAATAACGAAAAGGTCCCCGAAGCATAATAAGCAAATATATTACGGTCGTAGTTAAATGCATAGGTTTGGTCCGCGTCAGGTGTACTTGTACCGTCGTTCAAAAGCGTATCGGTCACAACACTATTGTTAATATGCTCAATTACAGCTTTCGCGCCCGTTTCAAGTGTAAAGCTTTTTGTAAACGGGTTAGTAAAATCAACCGATATATCCGTTTCCCTGTCTTTTCCCGGGTTATTGCTCGACTGGCCCGATGTTGGAGGCAGTCCCCCTGTATAAACCTGGTTTTGCGAATAACTGGATGCATTATTACCAAAGCTCGAATTATACAACACATCAAGTTCTTCATCCTTCTTATCAAATGTCTTTTTGTAGCTCAGGCTAAAATCGCTTGAATTTGCTTTGAAATGACTGGTAGAGTTCCGAAGGCTATAAATATTCGAAAATATACCCGAGGGGTCTGATATTGCCTGTTGCTGGTTGGTTAACCCTGTGCCGCTATTAGCAAAATGATCAAACCCTGCCGAACCATTTAACTGGTCTTTCTTTGTAATATCCCATTCAAAACCTAACCCGCTTTGGTAGCCGCTCCTTTTAAAAGCGTTGCTGCCATCCTGTATTAATTTTGTAATGGTATCCCTTGTGTTATTATACGAGGTACGGTTTGATTTGGTAATTGTGGTTGAGTTTATGCGCTCATCGCCGCTAAAAAAAGCGTTCACCCCAAATTTACCCTTACGGGCATTTATATTGAACGATGCATTATCGAACCGGGTTCCCGCCGAAAGGTTCACGTTACCGTTAACACCTTGTACATTGCTATCCTTTAAAATTATGTTGATAATGCCCCCTGTTCCCGATGCATCATACTTGGCGCCCGGGCTGGTTATTACCTCGATGCTCTTTATCTGGCTGGCCGGTATGGATTGCAGCGCATCGCTCAAACTCGCCCCAAATATGCTCGATGGTTTACCGTTTATCAAAAACTTTATGTTCGAGTTTCCCTGTAGCTCCACATTGCCGTCAATATCAACGCTTACCTGCGGTACCTTCTTCAATATATCAATGGCTGCTCCGCCTTGCGCGCTCAAGTCATTGGCCGGGTTGTAAACCATTTTGTCGATTTTATTCTCAACTACAGGTTTTTTGGCCGTAATAACCACATCCTGTAATTGGTTTTGCGCCGGGGCCAGCAATACATTACCCAAAACCGCATTCGGTACAGCCTGGCTAATAATAACATGCTCAAATACCTTTTCAGTATAGCCAATAAAATCGACCTTTACCACATAATCACCTTCGCTAAGCTGGCCTATGGTAAAATTCCCTTTTTCATCGGTAACTACCCCGTTAAATGGGTTTGCGCTACCTTGCTTAAAAATACTTACCGTTGCATAATCAACAGCTTTTTTAGTAGCTGCGTCGGTCACTTTACCGCTAACTTTCCCTTTAACATTGTTTTGCGCTTGTACACTTATACAAAAAACAACCAGCAAAAACAGGCTAATGATCTTCCTCATTTAAAATTATATTTTTTATAAAATTTGCAGCAAATGTGCATTATAATGCTGTATTAAATCTGTTTTATTACTTATATAATACATATGTTACAATTAAATGAGGTTATAATTACTTTAAGTGATAATAGCATAATACATACACTGTTGCCTTGCTAAATCGTTCCATAAAAAAGCCACCCCGACAGGAGTGGCTAACTATATATATTTTTAATCAGAGGGCTTATTTAGTGGCTGTCATTAGCGCCTGGGTATCATAGTATGATAATTCCGAAGTAATTTTGCCGGCTTTATTAAAGCTATCAAATACCACTTGTTCAAAAGTGGCTTTCTTTTGTGTTTTCTTGTTTACGGCCGTAACTTCCCACCACGATTGTACAGTGAACGGATCGCTGGCATATTCCAACCCGTCCGGGTACCCTATTTGTTTAATGGCAACAATATCCCAATTAAGTAAAATATCATGCCAGGTAGCTTTAGCCTGCACTAAATTCGATGGTTTCATCGGGTTGGTCGCGTCTATAAATCGCGCCGTATCGGCATAAAATTTAGCTACTGCCACAGTATCGCCCTTGGCAAACAAAGCATTTAACTGTAGCACCGCAGTGATGTAAGGGTGCTGCTTGTAAATGGTGCCGTTTTTTACCACACTTTGCGAAAAGGCTGAAGCCGATAAGGCTAACAAACCAATTGTGAGTAATTTTTTCATTTTATTTAGGATTTTGGTTAATAGTTAAACAATATAAAAATAATATGTATAAATAATTGATTTTCAACACAAAAAAATATTGATCGCAATTATTATTTTCATATTGAACAATAACTCATTCAAAAAACACGATGAGCCGGGTTACTGCCTGCCGACTTTAACGTAAAAATAGCCGGAAAAGTTAAGTGCATTTATTAAAAAAATGTCCCTAATACCGGCGGTGCCCCCCGAACTAAAACAACAGAACTACGCGTACCATGCAAAAAGTTGAAGGAACTGCCGCAAGGCCACGCTCTTAGGTAAATAACAAAGTAAAATTTTTATCCCCCGTTTCGCCCCAATTCCCGATATTTGAATATTCTGATAATACTCCACATCATGCGTTATTTTCTTTGTTTTATATTTCCACCGGCGGCGGTACTAACTACAGGCCGCATAGGTTCGTTTATTTTAAGTATTATACTAACGGTATGCTTTTGGGTGCCCGGTGTAATTTATGCCATACTGGTAACAAATGATTACTACGAAACCAGGCGAAACAAACAGGTGATAAGGGCCATAAGATCCAGGAAATAAAACCCGATAACAAGGCATCTGTTATTCCTCCAGCGATATAGACATATCGGCCTGAATTTCTATTTAAAACAAAATTGCGCAAAATATACCCGCAGCAACTTTGCCACTCATACCCGTACCACCAGATAATTATTCACACTGGTTATAAAACCTGGAATAAAATACCTGATCCGCGATTTAACCAGCATCACAACTATATGTTTTAAGGGGTAAAAAATAATATAATAAATTACTTATTATTTAACACAAATTCTTTATGATTAATATATTAATCATTAATTAATATAACCTTTCGACTCATAATAAAATACTAACAATCAATATGTTACCTTTTTATTATTGTTGAAAAAAATATTCAAAAAAGAGGCAACCTTTTTTCAAAAAAGCCGTAAAATTATAACCAGACAGCAATAATATTATAACATGCATGCTCCATACGGCATCTTTTTGATAGATAACTGTTTAACCCTGATCGATTAAAAAAATATACTATTGAAAACACTCTTACTCAAAGTGTTCCTGGTTAGCTGTGTGCTTTTCCTGGGGATAAAAAGTGCTCACGCCGGCAATATAGCGCTAACCACTATTACTACAACTGCCTCTTCTAACGGTTTGGCAGCTGCTACTTTAAATTCAACACAAACAGCTGCGGTCCTGGGAGTTAAAGCTGTCGGATCAGTAAGTAGTACCACCATTACAAAATTCACATTTAGCAGTATTGCAACAATTAGTACTTACTTCACTGCCTTCAGGCTGTATTACAGCACCACAAGTAATACCTATGTTGCAGGCACTACCGCCGTTGTTCCAACTTCATCTGTAACCATTGCAGGTACAACAATAACCGCTACGCCTACGGCCGGACAAGTTATTGCCAGCGGCGCTACCGTTTATTATTTTTTGGTAGGCGATTTCGTTCCTACCAACTCATCCGCTACCTGTACGTTTAGCGTCAGCAGCCTTACAGGCCCGACCACAACCACGGGTTCGGCGTCAGGGCCTGGGTACACATTTGCTCAGCCCGTAACTTTAGGTTCAGGAGCAACAGGGTTGGCTACATCGCCCGCATCAGTAGCACAAACAGGCATGGGCATATTTGGCTTTTCAGTGGCTGTTACAGGCACCCAAACTATTACACAGCTTAATTTAACTGCTAGTGCATCCGCACCCTTGTATTTTACAAATTACAAGTTATATAGTGGTACAAGTAATAGTTTCGGATCAGCTTCTATAGTTACGGGGGCAAACGTTTCAGTCTCTGGTACAACCGTAACGGCCAATACTTTTTCAAAATCTGTAACCAATTCAACTCTCTACTTTTTTATTGTTGCCGATTATACCCCCCCCGCTAACGTGAGCACATACCAGCTTACTGCAAATAGTGTTGTAGCAACAGCTACATATACAAATGGGGGCCCTATTAGCGGCACCAATTATACCGTTGGCCCAATAACCTATACCTGGGTAGGCAATACGGCAACTGCCGGCGTTTATTTATGGTCTACAGCTGCAAACTGGAGCCCGGCATCCGTTCCTGGCCCCAATGATAACGCGCAAATAGGCATAACAACCTTCACAAACAACCCAACAATAAGCACTACTGCATCGGTAGGTTCGATCACATTCGGTAGTAATAATAGTAATAATATAACCTTAACAACCAATAGTACACTAACTGTAGCGCGCGACATAACCGTACAGGCAGACTTAAATTCAACTGGTACCGAGATCGTTTATCTTGCCGGTACCGGCACCGTTAATGCTGTAAATGCAAATATTTTATCAAATATTGATCAATGGGACGATGACGACATCGCTTTTAGTAACTATACTGAAACTATAAACTCATCAGTTACTAATCTTAATCTTTCAGGTAACGTTGCATTAACTTCTACTTTTACTGATTATAATTTCTTTGGTGTGGTTCAAAATTTCTATAGTGCTAATTTCCAGGTTTCAGGGGGCACAACCACTGTTGCCGGTACTATATCTACAACAAATGTCAATAGGTCCGGCGATCCTAATATGGCCACCTCTTATGTTACGGTTTCAGGGGGGGTACTTGCCCTTTCTAATGCCACGGCATTATCCGGTCTAAGTACTTCAGGCAATAATGGTATCGGCTTCAGTGCTGGTACAGTTAATTATACCGGCACAGGTGCTACACAAACCGTTTATACCTCAAGCGCCGCCAATGTTTACACTACAAGTAGCGATCCTAACCCGTATAGCCCCCTTAATGTTTATTCGAGTATTAGTTACTATAACCTTACCATATCCGGCACAGCTGCCGAAACCACAGCAACGGGTACTTTAACAGTAAGTAATAATTTTACAAATTCGGCAAATACTACTTTGGCTACAAATAGCACGATTACAAATGTAACCGGGCAGTTAATACCTACTTCCGGTACACTAACATGTGGCTCTGGTACTTTAACTGCGGGCTCTATGCTTTTTAGTGGCGGTAATTTAACCGCAGGTAGCGGCACAGTAACTTGTAACGGCAACTATGTAAATAATGGAGGCTCCTTTAACTGCGGCACAGCTGCAAGCGCCAGTGTTTATTTTAAAAATGCCTATACAAATAACAGCGGCACTTTTACTGCAAACCCAACCAGTACAAGCAGTGTATATTTTACCGGCACAAACCAAACATTACAGGATAATACTACCGCCGGAACAACACTTAACAATGTAACCTTCAGTGGCAATAATACGGCAATATCGGTTAGTACAGGGGCAACCGGCACAGGTAATTTTGCCATAGCAAATACAGGCACACTTACTATAGGCGCCAATGCAAAACTTACCGCCGGTTCGGGCAGCGCGGGCGGCGCGGGATATTTAACTTTAATATCAACTGCCAGCTCAACCGCATCTATTGCACAAATACCTACCACATCATCAATAGTTGGCGCGGTAAATGTGCAGCGTTCCATAACCGGTGGCACAGGCACACGCGGCTACAGACTTTTAAGCTCACCTGTAAATATTAATACAAATTCGGGAGGAGCGGGTAACCTTAGCCTTGCTTACCTTAATACAAACGCGTCATTTGGTGGCACAACTTATCCCGGCGCGCTCACCATGGGCCCCGGTACAGGTTTTACCATAAACGGCTCAACCAACCCCATCATTTATTTATATGACGAAACCCGCACAACCAATAATGTTGGCTTTACCACAGGTAAAAATATTGGCATTTACAGCATAGGAAGCACAACCGTAACCACACTTACCGGCACAACACAGGCTGGTACCGCCATACCAGTAGGTAATAGCTATCTCCTTTACTACGTAGGTAATAATACCAGTACAGTAGTAGCTAATACACGCGTTCCAGATAATACAATAATTACAGCAACAGGCTATATAAACCAGGGTGGTACAACAGGCAATGTACCTGTCAAATTTTGGAAATTGGGTACAACCCCTATTCCTTATGATATTAACGGCGCCACCTTGCCTGGTCTTAACCAGGTGGGTAACCCTTTCCCATGTACTATCAGCCTTAACCAGGTTTCTGCTGATAATACTGCTATAAGCAAAGTTTTCTGGGAATTGATCCCGGGAGGTAATTATGTTTCATATAGTGCAGCCACTGGTCACCCGGTCTCTGATGTAAGGGCCAGTAATTATATAGTAAGCGGGCAGGGGTTTCTTATACAAGCCCAGGGTACCGGCGAAACCTTAACCTTTAAAGAGGGCGAAAAAGTATCACCGTATCCTACCGGCTTAGCTACTCCGTTTAACACTGCCACCAGCACAGCATTATTAATGAGTTTGCCAACAAAACCAGGCTTAAATACCGATATAACCGCGCAGTCGATCAGCACATCGCCAATTGTCGCTTCGGAAATGGCTCCCCCGGCTACCACTGATTCGGCTATGCAAGCGTACCTGGCTACCAGGCCCAGCCCGTCACTCATCGGCCTGCATTTGCAAATAACTAAGGACAGCCTTCATTATGTACAAACAGGTATTTACTTTAATAATGCCATTAACAACGATAACTATTCTCAGAATAACGATGCCGTTAATATAAATGGCTCCGATGCCCAGGTATTCCTTTCAAGCTATTCAGCCGATAATGTAAGCCTTGGCATTAATCAACTCAGCAATTATACCAAAGGCAAAAGAATAAAACTCTACACAGCTGCCATAACTACGGGCTTATACAACATTTCATTAGCCGATATTGCAAATATTGATACCGGCATATATAATATTTATTTGGTTGATAAAAAGATGAACGATTCATTGGATATGGTTCGTTACAGATCGTATGCTTTTAATATCAACAATAGCGACACTACCACATATGGCGCCAATCGGTTTGTCCTGGCTATTGAACGCAAAACATTGCCGCCATATCAATTAATAAAATTCGCGGGGCAAAAAGTTACCACAGGTGTACAGCTAACATGGCAAACGCTTAACGAAGGTGATCATACCGGCTTTGTATTACAAAAGTTAACCAACACCAATAGTTACAATGCAATATATACACTGCAAAGCAATAGCGACGGTAATTATAGTTACATTGATAAACATCCGTTAACAGGTAACAATACCTATAAGCTACAACAAACAGACATAAATGGCAAAGTTACTTACTCGTCGCCTGTAACTATAAACTACGACAGCAGATCGCCTAATGGCAATATGACCGTATATCCAAATCCGTCAAAAAGTATAATTACTGTTAGCCTTGCTTTAAACACAACCGCATCTGATTATATAGCTGATATTTATAATACTTCAGGCACAGTTATATCACACCAGGTTGTAAAAGCCGATACATGGACCCAGGACATCAGCTCATACAAACTTGGCGTGTACATTATTGAAGTAAAAACAAATAGTGGAGATTTGGTGGGAAAATCTAAATTTGTAAAAATTAACTAATTATAAACTCGAATGTTAAAGTGCGGAAGAGGTAATTTCAATTCTATTTATAAACTAGTAGCGCTAATAATTTTATCGGGCAGTATGTTATTACTGCCCATAGTTTCGTTTGCCCAGGGCGGCGATCTGCCCTGCGGTGGCGATGATCCCACTAACTCTAACCCCTGCCCGCTGGATAGCTGGGTTTGGGTGCTGGCGCTAATTGCCGTAGTTTTTGGCACAATATATTTGCATCGCCGCCAAAAGGTCACAAAAAACGCTTAAATTATTTTTATCGGATTAGTTTATTTTTGCCTATTTGGCAACTCAAAATAAATTAATTGTTAACTAATTTACTTAGTTGTATCTAATACAACTAACGGGAATATTTTTCTCTCAAAAAATATTCATATTCCTAATATCTCTAAGTTTTTTAAATCTTATTATGCTTATTTCACGTAAAACGCCGTTGAAAATCAAGTATTAAGTTAATATTATTTATATTATTTTTGGCGCGATATATAAACGACTAATTCCTGCATAACCCTGAAAAAATTGAAAGCACACCTACTAAAAGTTTTATATGCAAGTTTTATACTATTCACTTTTATTACTACTGCAAAAGCACAGCGCTATACCAGCGATACTTATGGCTATGCCTGTTACAATTATTTCGATAATACAAATGTTACCACAACAGTAGCGAGTGCTACAACAACCTCAACAAGCTCATCATACAGTTTTGTACCCGATCCTACAGTAGCTGCCAATAACACATCGGTTGTGGTTTCAGCTGCAGCTAATTTATCGGTAACAACAACTACAGGTGCGGGACTTCAATCAAAATACCAGGCAACACCAAAGGGCATTGCTATTGACAATATAGTAGCCTCCGATGCAGCAACTTACGCCCCTTTAAATAGTAATGATTGGGAATGGTCGTTCATATACAGATCCAATTTAACCGGCACTACTTATCCGGCCACTGTGCCTTCGGGTGCAGCAATTACATCGGGCACAGCTAACTCATGGCGGTACTGGCTTCATTCAAATACAGCAACCATTTCAAGTTCCACACAAGGTTTCTATATTTCACAAGGTTCTGATGGCTGCATATATGTAGCTGTGCAAAATGGCACCAGCGCAACCACAACACTTGTAAAATATAGTACAGCCCTAACCAATGGTGTGTCTTATTGTATAAAAGTTCAGCGCCTGGTAAGTGGATACTGGAATTTATATGTCGACCCATATACTACTTCAGTAACGCAGGCAAAAACCCTGCGGGCTTCAACCAGCAGTGACAATCAAACCATTTCACTAACATACAGCAACAGCGTTATTGAAGCCGAAAACGTTTCGGGCAAAGACGGACTTTTCCAGTTTGACGAAATGCACATGTACACCCGGTACTGCCAGTTTACCGGCATAACCAGCACCGCCAATGGCGTGACCCCGATACCATTATATGCCAACGAGGGAACAGTAATATTGTATGGCGAGCAAATTCAAATGCGTGGTAATTATTCACTTGGCGGCCAAATTTATATAGGTAAGAATGATGCGGGCAATTTTGAGGGTAATGTTTCAACAACGGCTACACTTTATTATACTCCCAATAGTTATTTTAGCACAGCTTCGCCGGCTACCGTTTCCACAAATTCATTAAGTCTTTATGGCGGCGGTGTTGGCGGAAGTAGTTCTTCTGCTGCAGCATCAAATCTTGCCGATAACTTCGTCAGCTCGGGTAATACCGACGGCACTTTATCAACATTAGGCTATTATTTTATAACTACTACAGTAAATTCAACCATCGCAAGTTACAATCTGTCGGCCACCACGCAATTTACAGGTAACATACAAGTGTATGATAATGCAAAAAATAATTCACCTACAACTTGTGTTGGAATAGCACCTTCTACATTAAGCACCATCACCTTCGGCTCACTTTTCGACTGGAAAGGCGGCACCGCCACCAGTGGCATATATTTATGGTCCACAGGCGCAAACTGGGTTGGCGGTACTGCGCCTTCTGCTTCAACTGATATTGCACGCTTTGGTATATATTCAACATCGTACCCTTATAATCAACAGCCCACCCTAAAAGCTAATGTTTCTATTGGTACCGTTATCGTGGGCACCAACATAACAACCAGTGGTGGCGCAACTACAGGTGGGGCGGCTACTTTTAACCTCACGTCAGGCTCTGCCGGCACAACCCTTAGTCTCGGCGGCGGGCTAACCATAAATTCAGGTGCAAGCCTTTCATTTAATGGCTTCTCATCGGCTTCGCGTGGTATAGTAAACTTTACATCGGGCAGCAATTCATCAATAGCGTCAACAGGTATAATGTCCGCGACTAATAGTACACTTACCAATACAGGTACTTTTACTTTATTTTCTGATGCTACAGGCTCAGCTACTATTGGGCAACTTGTAAATTCAACTTTAGGTGGCAATATAGGCGTACAACGTTACGTTACCGGCGGTAGTTCAAGTTATAGGGGTTACCGGCTATTCTCATCGCCTGTTAACGTAAATAGCTATACTAACCTTTCAAGTAACCAGGGTTATTTTGGCCTTAATTATTTAAATTCTTCTTCGGGCACAAATGCAATATTACTCGCCGGGCCGGGTTATGACGGTAGCGGGTTCAATGTGTATAATCCTAACCCTTTACTTTATTTATATGATGAAAGCCGCACCAGCAGTAATGCCTCATATGTTGCGGGTAAAAACGTAGGCATCACTGCCATTACAGGCTCTCCGGCTTATAGCGTTACTACCCTTTCGGGCGCAACAACCACCTCTGGGGTCAGGGTACCAA
>Ga0207019_1104_pt2 | contig 16849 bp, 15 predicted proteins | sample Alteio_BWMinCont_50_FD_153483 | JGI IMG/M metagenome (GOLD analysis project Ga0207019, IMG submission 153483) | Enriched cells from forest soil in Barre Woods Harvard Forest LTER site, Petersham, Massachusetts, United States -... | ecosystem: Environmental > Terrestrial > Soil > Temperate forest >...
TAGCTCAGCTGGTAGAGCATCAGTTTCCCAAACTGAAGGTCGCGAGTTCGAACCTCGTTTTCCGCTTTAATTTGTTTTCAAACATAAAACTTTTTCAGTCAATAATTGAATAAATTGCACAATCAATAATTAATATATGCCGGTTATATTGCCTGTGAAAGATAAAAGCCCTGTGTGGGGATCGGATTGCTTTATCGCGCCAAACGCAACTATAGTTGGCGATGTGGTGATGGGTGATAATTGCTCGGTTTGGTTCAACGCGGTTATACGCGGCGATGTGAACTATATAAAGATAGGCAATAACACCAACATACAGGACGGGGCGGTTATCCATTGCACTTATTTATATGCCGGGACCGATATTGGCAATAATGTTTCCATTGGCCATAACGCGCTGGTGCATGGCTGTACGCTGCATGATAATACTCTTATCGGCATGGGTGCCATTGTGATGGATCACGCCGTTGTTGAGGAGTTTGTTATTATAGCCGCAGGCGCTATTGTACTGGAAAAAACTATTTGTGAATCAGGTTATTTATACGCTGGCATACCCGCCAAAAAGATAAAGCCAATTACTGATGAGCAACGGGAAATGCTTAAGCGCCTGCCGAATAATTATATCATGTATTCGGGTTGGTTTAAGGAATAACTTCCCTTAAACAGTTGAAATAGTTCGCGAAACACACCCCTGCCGCCGCACACTTCTGCGCGCCCCCTCTCGAGAGGGGAACTTTAGACGCTGTTATTGTATTACTTTTTCCCTTGGTATATCCAGCTTTTCTTCGGCATCCCAATTGGCCCTGAGGGTAATTAGAGTTGGGGAGATCCAAATATTTTCAGGGTATTTTCTCAGTTTTACATTACCGCTGTCCCACCTGCCGTTCTTATTCTCATCATAAATTACCCGGAACGAATACTTGCCCGTTACAAAGTTTTTATATACCAGCGATGTGTTTTTGGTTATCACATTACTTTGTATAACCGTTTTGGGATCCTGGAATATTTCTACAATATATTGCTTTGAGGTATCGGGCACCGTGACCTTTAATGTAAGGGTGCTGTAATTTTCTATCTTATCAACCAGGAATGGTTTATAAAACTTTTTGTTCTTGTCGCCATTGATCGAGGTAAAAGCACCATCGTCCATCGAAAGGATGTATTTTGCCTCGGGTTTCCAGCGGTATTTTATAAGAAACCTTTTACCGCTTGCCGTATCCCTTACCAGGTTAAGATTGCTTACCGCTACTGAATCTTCATACAAAGTTACAAGTGAAGGGTCGAATGTATCGATCATGGATGTAGCAGTGATGATCAGGTCGGAGGTTGGTTTTAATTTGTTCGACAGACCAATATTTACCCGGAATGACAGCGGGGCTTTAAACACCTCTTTTCGTCCTTTATTTACAGAGATACTATCTGTTGGTTTACCGTTGTCGGAGAAAGCTATCCTTAGCGAATCAAAATTCATGTTACGCATATATATACGCGCGGTATCTTTAGTTGGGGTGAATTCAACAACCTTACTGCCATCAAGGGCAGCCGGGTAAATAATTCTTGCTGATGGGTTGGTAAAGCGCTTATTAAATACAAAGAACATACTGCCATCAACATCAAATTTGTGTTCGCTAATGTGGTATTTTACCGGGTCCTGTTTAAACAGGCTTAATTGTATACCCGATGTATCGGTATATAAATGAATGGGCTGTTTAAGGAAGGCGATCAGCTCGTCGTCGCGGTCAAATATTTTGTTGGGTGCCGTTTCTTTCAACGCGTATATGGTATAATCGCCATCATGTAAATTGTTTAGCGAAAAGTTGCCGGCGGTGTCGGTGCTGGTATAGATGCTTGGTTTCTTTTTACCAAAATATACCGAGTCTTTGTTAAGCGGAAAAAGCATCACCGTTACATCTTTTTCTTTTTGCTGGGTGAGTGTGTTCATCACATTTCCCGATACACTTAATGAATCAATGTGTTCGCCGGTTGAAAAAACGTAGGTAAAGTTTTTCAAAACATTGCCCTCGTTAACATCGGCAATTGCCTTACCAAAATTTATTACATATGTGGTGTTTTTTTCTAAAGTGTCCTTTAGTTTTATTATCAGGCTTTTTCCATCGGTTTTAAATTCCGGTTGTTTTTCCTGGACAGGGCTCATGGTTATTTCGGTAAACTGATTATTCAGTTTAAAGTATTCATCAAAATCAAGCTTGATAATTTTAGCATTAAAATGCCGGGTATTATTTGGCGGGGTGGCCTTTAACAAAACGGGCGGGGTAACATCTTTTGGGCCTCCCTGGGGCCTTACCTGGTTGGCGCAGCCCAAAAAGGCAAAGATCGGGGTTAAGACCAATAAAAATTTAACAAAAAACAGCGACTTTTTATTTAACATGGTTTTTACGGGCTATGATCGATCTTTGCTTTTTTATGAAGATTGATATTCGAAATTAAAAATAATGGCTCTAAAATAAAATTTATGTAAATAACTGATTACCAATTTATTATGAGTCTATCTTGACATGTGAACCATTAAAACTGAAATATCAGACGGTGAAACGCCCGATATGCGCGATGCCTGGCCCAAAGTGCGTGGTTTTATTTTCATCAACTTTTCGCGCGCCTCTTTTGAAAGCGAAACCAAAGTGTGATAATCAAAGGCCGCGTTTATTTCTTTGTCCTCCATTTTTTTCATGCGTTCAACAATGTCCATTTCCTTTTCAAAATAACTCTCATATTTAATTTTTATTTCAGCCTGCTCAATAGTTTCTTTATTATAATTTGATAGCAGCTGATCAAGGTTGGGATCGGCCTTCCGAAGATCATCGAAACCAATTTGCGGCCTGCTCAATAAATTAAATAGTTTAGCGCTTTGCGAAATAGCGCTGGTGTCTAACGATTCTAATAAAGTGTTTACATTCGATGGGTCGATGGACCGGGATTTTGTGAACGCGACTATATCATCAGAGTTTTTTATTTTGTCGTTAACCTTTTGCAGGCGTTCATCGTTTATCAAGCCTAAGTCATGGCCGATAGGGCTTAGGCGGATATCGGCATTATCCTGGCGCAACAACAAACGGTGTTCGGCACGGGAGGTGAACATACGATACGGCTCTTCGGTCCCTTTAGTTACCAGGTCGTCGATCAATACACCGATGTATGATTCTGAGCGTTTCAGTATCAATTCGTGTTTTTCGTTTATTTTTTGATGCGCGTTGATGCCTGCAATAAAACCCTGCGATGCCGCTTCTTCATAACCGGTAGTGCCATTTATTTGCCCGGCGAAGAACAGGTTGCTGATCTGCTTGGTTTCTAAAGTCAAGCTTAACTGGGTAGGCGGGAAGTAATCATATTCTATAGCGTAGCCGGGCCTGAACATTTTGGCGTTCTCGAAACCGGGTATTTGTGTCAATGCTTTGTATTGAATATCCTCGGGCAAGGAGGTTGAAAATCCGTTTACATAAATCTCGCAGGTATTCCAGCCTTCAGGTTCAACAAATATCTGGTGGCGCTCACGTTCGGCAAAGCGATTGATCTTATCCTCGATTGATGGACAATAACGAGGACCCAACCCTTTGATCCTGCCGGTAAACATAGGCGATCTTTCGAAACCTTCCTTTAAAGTTTCGTGTACTTTGCTGTTGGTATAAGTTATCCAGCAACAGCGCTGATCGTCCACTAATTCTACATCTGTATATGAAAAACGACCGCGTTCTTCGTCGCCCCATTGTTCTTCCATTAATGAATAATTCAGGCTGCGGCCATCCACACGGGGTGGGGTACCTGTTTTCATACGGCCCGATTCAAAGCCTAATTCCAGCAATTGTTCGGTAATTCCTGTTGCAGCACGCTCAGCAGCGCGACCGCCGCCAAAGCGTTTCTCGCCAATATGGATAACGCCATTCAGGAAAGTACCGTTTGTAAGCACTACGGCATCGGCTTCAATTTCTATACCTATGGATGTTTTGATACCACAAACCGTATTGTTTTTAACCAATAAGGAACTAACCATTTCCTGCCAAAAATCAACGTTAGGTGTTTTCTCCAGTGCTATGCGCCATTCTTCGGCGAAGCGCATGCGGTCGCTTTGGGCACGCGGGCTCCACATTGCGGGGCCTTTCGATTTGTTGAGCATGCGGAATTGCAGGGAAGTTTTATCGGTAATTATACCTGAATAACCACCCATGGCATCAATTTCACGCACTATTTGGCCCTTGGCAACACCGCCCATAGCAGGGTTACAGCTCATTTGTGCTATGGTGCCCATATTCATGGTAACCAGCAACACAGACGAGCCAAGGTTAGCTGCCGCAGCCGCTGCCTCACATCCGGCATGGCCGGCGCCCACTACAATTACATCATATTTCTTAAACATATTACCTCCATGTTCCACGTGGAACGTGTAATTCTTTTCTTTAAATCTTATCGCAGAACAAAATTATTCATTAATTGATGATGTTCCACGTGAAACCTTTATTAATGACACCAAAGCTACAAGCGACCAAATGCTTTCCAACACCACAAAAGGATAGAAGCTGATAAGGTATGAGGAGAAGCCGCAAATAGCTGCGCCCAGGAAATTCATAAAAGTGTAGGCTTTGCTGTTGGCCGAAAGCTTCTTGTATAAATTCAATAAAAAGGCTATCAATAATATGATAACACCTATTGAAGCTATGATATCTGATGGTTTCATTTATGATTCTTTTAGTTCGGTCAGCTCTATCCAACGCATACTTTTCTCATCCAGTTGACTATTTAAGCTGGTGATCTTATCAAGCAATGTGTTTAATTTATCAGGGTGGATGCCTGCTGTATTCAGTTCATCGTTGCAGGCGGCTATCTCTTTTTCAATCTTGCTTATCTCCTGTTCCAGTGTTTCCAGCTCCTTGGTTTCCTTAAAACTTAGCTTACTTTTTTTGGCAGCTGTGTTTTGAACAGGGGCAGGAGCTACGCGTTTTTGCTGTTTGGCTTCTTCCTGCTCAATACGATATGATGAATAATTGCCATTGTAAATTTTTACATGGCCCTTTTCTTCCATAATAAATAGCTGGTCGGTTAGCTTATCGAGCAAATACCTGTCGTGCGATACCATCATTAGTACGCCGCCATAGTTGGTTAAAAACTCTTCCAGTACATTCAGCGTATCAATATCCAGGTCGTTGGTGGGCTCATCCAGTATCAGGAAGTTAGGGTTCTTCATCAGGATGCTCATTAGTTGCAGCCTTTTCTTTTCGCCACCGCTTAGGTTGGCTATAAAGCCATACTGTTTTGCAGGCGGGAAAAGGAATAAAGTAAGCAGGGCAGAAGCCGAAATAGTTTTGCCATCGGCCATGGTAATAAACTCCGCTACGTTTTTTACTATGTCAATTACCCGTTCATCTTCCTTAAAAGTAATGCCCGACTGGTGGAAATAACCCATAACGGTAGTCTCACCGCGTTCAATATGGCCCTTATCGGGTTGCAAGCCGTTGGTGATCAGGTTCAATAAGGTCGATTTTCCGCTGCCATTTTTCCCTGCAAGGCCAATCCTGTCGCCTTTTTTGAAAACATAGCTAAAATTATCGATAAACGTTTGATCATTAAATGATTTGCTGATACGATGCAACTCCATTATCTTATTTCCCTGTCGGGCCGTCTTTACGCTCAATTCCACCTTTTCCTTGGCTCCGCCGCCTTTGGTTTTATCCTCCAGTTCATAGTAAGCATCAATGCGCGCCTTTGATTTGGTACCGCGAGCCTGTGGCTGCCTGCGCATCCACTCCAGTTCCTTTTTCAGCAAGTTCGAGTTTTTTTGGAATTGTTGTTCATCAACAGCTTCGCGTTCGGCTTTCTTTTCCAGGTAATAGCCATAGTTTCCTACGTAGGGTATCATTTTACCTCGGTCTATCTCCAATATCTCGTTACACACATTATCCAGAAAATACCTGTCGTGCGTAACCATTAGTATGGTTTTTGATCCGTCGGTCAATAATTTTTCAAGCCATTCAATGGTATCAATGTCCAAATGGTTGGTAGGCTCATCCAAAATATAAATATCAGGGTCTTCAATAAGCAAGCGGGCAAGCGCCAAACGTTTCTTTTGTCCACCAGACAGGGTATTTATATGCTGGTTAAGATGATGAATATCTAACCTGCCCAAAATGGTTTTTATCTTATACTCGTACTCCCAGGCATCCACATCGCCCAATTCTTCCATCGCTTTATCAATGGCTTTGGCGTTATCGGGGTCGTTTTCCAGTAATTCCTCGTATTTACGGATGGCCTGCTGTTGTACATTGTCGGCATGAAAAATATAATCGCTTATGGTTACCGCCTCTTTAAAATAGGGGTCCTGCTCCAGGTAACCCAGGCGCAGATCGCGGCTGCGAACAACTTTTCCTTCGGTTGGTAAAAATTCGCCGGCCAAAAGTTTTAATAAGGTCGACTTACCGGCGCCGTTAATGCCCACCAATGCTACCCTGCGGCCGCGGTTTATACCAATAGTTACGTTGCGGAATAACCACTTATCATGAAATGAATGGCCAAGATTTTCGGCAGAAATATATGTGCTCACGCTAATTGTTTTATATTATCGGAAGGGTGTATGAACACGCCTTCGTTGTTTTTTAGTGACTCGTTATACATAGCCATAGCTACGGTTTGTGCAGGTATGCTCCTGTATTTTTTCATCCCGCCAATAAGCAGCGGGTTGATGATGGCCATAAAAGGCGTCAATATCTTTTCGGCAAATCTGTATTCTTTCCGGTCGCCAGTTAAGAAAGCAGGCCTATAAATATGCAGGCAGTTTACACCTGTTTGTATTATATCCTCTTCAGCTTCGCCTTTTGTTTTCAAATAAAAATTTGATGCTCCGCTATTCGCACCCATAGATGATATTAAATGGTACTGTTCAACGCCATTTTTAAAAGCTAATTGTGCCAGTTGTAAGGGATAATCGTGGTCGATTTTATAATAAACTTTCAGATCTGGTGTTTTCTTTTGTGTCGACCCAAGGCAACAAAATAAGGCGTGTCCTGCTATCACTTGCTCATATTCATCCAGCTTGTCAAAATCTACAACTACCTCGCGCAGTTTATGGTGGGCAATGCCCGTATTTTTTCTAACCAAACTAACTACATGGGTATACTCATCATTGTTAAGCAGTATATTTAACAAATGACTGCCAATTAGTCCGGTACTGCCCGCTATTATAGCTTTATATGACATGGATCACCCCCAATTTTTTGCAAAAATACACATAATTAATTTGTGGAATAAAAATTGTGTGTTTAAACATATAAATTAAACAAGAACATGAAAAGTATATATTATCCCGCCAATGAGCGCGGCCACAATGACATAGGATGGTTGAAGGCAAATTTCTCCTTCAGCTTTGGTCCGTATTATAACCCAGATAAAGTACATTTTGGTGCATTAAGGGTTTTGAATGATGATATTATTGCCGGAGGAACCGGTTTTGGCACCCACCCGCATGATAACATGGAAATTATTAGCATACCACTATCAGGCGCTATAGAACATAAGGACAGCATGGGCAGCATAGGTGTTATACATGCCGGCGAAGTGCAGGTAATGTCGGCCGGTACGGGTATTACTCATTCAGAGTATAACCATTCAAAAACTGAAGCGGCCAGTGCGTTACAAATATGGCTGTTCCCGAAAGAAAGGAACATTAAACCACGTTATGATCAGAAGAATTTTAATGATGTTTTAAAACTGAACGAGTTGACCACCTTAATATCCCCCGATAAAGACAAAACCGACGCGCTTTGGATAAACCAGGACGCTACGTTTTCGATGGGTGATTTTGAACCGGGCCAAAAGATAACTTACAACTTTAATACCACCGGGAACGGCCTATATGTGTTTGTGATCGAAGGAACCGCTAAAATAGATGGTACAACATTAAACAAAAGAGACGGTTTGGGTGTTTATGATACGAGTTCGATAACAATTGAAACCGAAGCGAAGTCCCGTTTACTTTTGATGGAAGTCCCCATGTTATAAGCCGAAATATTAAGCCATGGTTAAATTATTTTGAACTGCTTTGCAAACAAACATCCCCTTGTTTGTTGTAACTATCAAATAATAAATACTTTATGGCTGAGCAAGAATTAGAGCTTACCGGTTGGAGAAGATGGCTCGCGAGTATTGGCGACCAATGTGTTTTCTTCACCAGGTTTTTACGGAATATATTCACAGGCGGCTTTGAGTGGTCGGAGTTTGTGCGCCAGTGTTATGAGATCGGCTACCGATCGATGATGCTGGTTGGCATAACCTCGTTTATAATGGGTGGAGTTTTAATCTTACAATTAAGGCCATCGTTCGTAAAATTTGGTGAAGAAGGCATGCTGCCGGTTTCACTTACAATTTCGTTGATACGCGAAATAGGCCCTGTAATAACCGCGCTGATATGTGCCGGGAAAATAGCATCGAGCATAGGTGCTGAGCTTGGCAGCATGAAGGTAACCGAGCAAATCGACGCCATGGAAGTATCGGGTGCAAACCCCCTGCAATACCTGGTGGTTACCCGGATACTGGCCGTAACTTTAATGGTTCCGTTATTAACTATAATTGGCGATGTTATTGGGCTTTTTGGCGGTTTTTTAGCCTTAAACTTAACCGATCACATTAGCTTCTACCTATATTTTCACAAGTGTATAGGCGCTATTGACTTTACCGATCTTTTACCTGCTTTTGTTAAAACCATATTTTTTGGCTTTGCAATTGGCTTTGTAGGATGTTATAAAGGGTTTAACTCGAACAAAGGCACTGCAAGTGTTGGTATAGCGGCAAATTCAGCAGTAGTGACCGCCTCATTATGGATATTTGTTATTGACGCGCTCTGTGTTCAAATCACCAGTTTATTATTTTATAAATAGCATGGAAGCGGTAGCAGCAGATAAAAAACATACGCCTAAAGCTAAAGATGAGGTGGTGATCAGGATCAAAGGATTAAAAAAATCATTTGGGAAAAATCATGTTTTAAAAGACATCGACCTTGAAGTACATAGGGGCGAAAATGTAGTTGTTATGGGGAGATCGGGAGAGGGGAAATCAGTAACGATAGAATGTATTGTTGGAATGCTTACACCGGACGGAGGATCGGTAAAGGTATTTAATGAAGAGGTTGCTGATCTGAAGGATAAGAAGCTTAAAGAATTGCGAATGAAGATCGGTTTCCTGTTTCAAAGCGGGGCTTTGTTTGATTCGATGACCGTGCGTGAAAATTTAGAGTTTCCGCTTACAAGGGTATTAAAAATTAAAGACCAGCATGAACTGGATGAACGGGTAAAAGAAGTACTGGAAGGTGTTGGGCTATTGGATGCTATTGATAAACTGCCTTCAGACCTTTCGGGAGGCATGCGTAAAAGAATTGGTTTGGCGCGCACACTGATCATAAAACCCGAAATAATGTTATATGATGAACCTACTACAGGGCTTGATCCGATAACATCAAGAGAGATAAGCGAACTAATATTGGATATGCAAAAAAAATATAAAACAACGTCGGTCATTATCACCCATGATATGGAATGTGCGCGCATAACCGCAGACCGGGTGATGATAATGGATGATGGAGTGTTTATAGCTGAAGGCTCATTTGATAACCTTCACAGATCAAAAAATGAAATTGTAAAAGCGTTCTTTAAAGATATATTATGAAAACTACGGCATCACAAAAAATAAAAATAGGCTTGTTTACTTTTATTGGCATACTGGTATTGGTATTATTTATCTTTTTTTTAGGTAATAAAAAAAGTCTTTTTAATTCAACATTCAATGTTTACGGAAGATTTAGAAATGTGAACGGGCTACAGGTGGGTAACAACGTGCGCTTTGCCGGTATAAATGTAGGTGTTGTAGATAATATAACGATAATAACAGACAGCTCGGTACGGGTTGACCTTACCTTAAATAGTGATGTAAAAAAATTCATTAAAAAGGATTCGAGAATGAGTATTGGCAGCGATGGACTAATGGGCGATAAGCTGGTGGTTATTGCACCGGGCGGCATTACCAGCCAGCAAGAAGTAAATGATGGGGAGCATTTGAATGCAGTTGACCCCGTTGATGCCGATAAAATAATTGCCAAGCTAACCGGCATTGCCGATAATGCAGGGACACTAATACAAAATTTAGCCGCTATAACCGGCAAAGTAAACAGCGGGAAGGGAAGCCTGGGCCGTTTATTGAATAATGATAAAATGGCCAATGACCTGGACGCTACTGTAAAGCAAGCTAAAAGTACGATGGCTAATGTACATAAAACCACATCGACCTTGAATGAAGACCTTACTGCTGCGCAGCATAATTTTTTACTTAAGGGGTTCTTCAACAAAAAGAAGAAAGCGGCCAAGGCCAAGCAGGACTCGATAAAAAAGGTACAGGATGCCGCTGCCGGGAAAACAGATGATGATAAAAAATAGATAAAAGAAAAACCCCGCTTATTAGCGGGGTTTTTCTTTTAAAGTTCTCTGGTGATCAATGGATCAAGCGGGGTTACCTGTGAGCGGTAGCGGTGTATCAGTTTGCCGTTCTCGTCTATCAGGAATTTTTCGAAGTTCCATTTTATTTCGCCGGTAAAATCAGGGTTGGCTTCGGATGTTAAGTATTTAAACAGCGGGCAAATGTCATCGCCTTTAACGCTAACTTTTTCGCTTAGCGGGAAGGTAACGCCATAACGTTTTTCGCAAAAAGTTTTAATGTCGGCATTTGCGCCGGGTTCCTGCTGACCGAAGTTATTTGCTGGGAAACCTACAACAACCAGTTTGTCTTTGTACAGGTCGGCCAGTTTTTGCAGGTCGGCATATTGTGGGGTGTAGCCGCATTTTGAGGCGGTGTTTACAATAAGTACTTTTTTGCCTTTATACCGGGCGATAGAAAAGTCCTTACCATCAATGTCTTTTAGTTTAAATTCGTAAACCTGGGCGGGTGCCGACACAAATAACAGTGCAGCGATAATTGCTAATATTTTCATGAGTTAAAGAAGTTGGTGACAGAATGATATGGGTAAAATTAGCTAATAAAAGTTCTTTTACTTAAATAGAAATCTTCTTTTTCTGTCATTTTTTGCTTGTCGGGAGCCGACTTGTCTGTATAGCCCAGTAAATGCAATACGCCATGAATGATCACACGGTGTAACTCAGTGGTTTCGGGCACATTAAACTTAGCGGCATTTTCACGGATGCGTTCTATTGATATGAAGATATCACCAGTAACAATATCGTTACCCTCTGAGTTATCGAAGGTTATGATATCGGTAAAAGTATCATGGTCGAGGTATTGCTGGTTTATTTGCAGCAAATAATTATCGGAACAAAAGATGTAGGTGAGCTCTTTTAGTTTAAAGCCTTCGTTTTCTATGGTATCGGTTATCCAACGCCTAACGTGCGCTTTGTTTTTTAGTTTAAAGCTGATGTCTTCTTCAAAAAAAGAAATGGAGGGCATACTATATTTTAAAATGAAGTTCGACTTCATTGCCCGAGGTATTGAATATGCACTGATCGGCAAGATGCTTCATGATGAACACACCACGGCCGGTAAGGCTCTCCAGGTTTTCGGGCGAGGTAGGGTCGGGCAGGTGCACGTAATCAAAACCTTCTCCTTCATCGGTCACGGTCCATATTAAGCGCTTGTTATCTACATCGGCATTTACGATCACTTTTTTAGTAGCGTCAAACTTATTACCGTGTTTAATGGCGTTTATTAAAGCTTCGTTTAAGCAGGTCATCATATTGGCAAAGGTATCCTCACCAACATTATAAGTATCGGCTATATTCTCTATCAATTCTTCTAATAAAGTTATACTTTCCTCTTTTGAAGGAAGTTGTAACGTGTAAAGGTTACCTGCCTGAACATTCTGCTCCATATTAATTAGCATTGAGTTGATCAAAGTAAATGATAATTTTTTGTTTATAATAAATATTTAACGCCGGAGATACCGTTTTTATTTGCTCGGTTTGTTTATTCTTCGCTTGTTGGTAGTCCTGCAATGCTTTTATGTATCCCGGAGGCATATCTTTCCCAGCGTTACTTTCCCTCTTTTCATCCTGTTCCCGTTGCTGTTCTGCCTTATCGGCCTCCAGTAACCGGGTTTGGATCTGCTGCTGTCGCTTTAAAGCCTCATCGGTTATTCTCCTGTTTACGAGATCTCGCTCGTTTTGTTCCATCTGTTGCGAAATTTTATCCAGGTCGCCCAAACCGTTACGCCCGTCCTTATTCTGCTCCTGGTTTATCTGCTGCAACATTTCGCGTATTATTTGCTGCTCGCGCGCCATTTTTGCCAGCTGCTCGCTCATACTGCCGTTTTGCCCCGGCTGGCCCTGTTTCCCCTGGCCCTTTTGGCCGCTACCGCCCTGCTGTTGCTGCTGCATTTGCTCGCGGGCCTTTTGCATGTTTTTACTTAGCTGCTCCTGCATTTTAGCCAGGCCAGCCAGCGTTTGCTGCTTTGACTTTCCCTTGCCGCCTTTGCCGTTCTTCATCATATCCTGCAATTGCTGCAGGGCCTCGCTTAGCATTAGCGCCAGGTTGTTCATTGATGTCATGGCGTATTGCTGGTTGCTGGTCGCTTCAGGGGTGTGCCTGTCGCCCAGGTTTTGCAAAGCCTGGTCAATATGGTCATTTATTCCCGAAATTTCACGATTAACGGTAGATTGTATTTGCGGGATGCGGCGGCTAAGTGCATATAAGCTGTCTTCGGCTGTTTTAAGATTGTCTTTTATGTCTTTTTGCTTTTGGGCGAGGGCAATATAGTTAGGGTCGGTAGTGCTGGTGGTTTTCAGGTCTTCCATTACCTTTTCTTGTGCAAATGAACTATTTACAAGGTTCTTCAACAATTCGCGTAGCTGTTGAATGTCAATGGTGTTTTCGGCTTCTTCTTCCTGCTGGTTTTGTTTCTGGAGCTTATTGGCAAGCTGCTGCATTTGATCGGCCGCCTGTTGCTGCGATTGCGATGCCTTTGAACTATTTTGTTTTTGCAACTCATCGGCGCTTTGCTGCATTTGCTGGTCGATATTTTTTTCTTCTTTTTCAGGATTTTCAAAATCCATTTTTTTGTCGTTCTGCTCGTTATCCTTGTTCAGTTCGTCCAGTGATCTTTTTACATCCTGGAAAGCATTGTTCAGTTTTTGCTGCTGCTGTTGTGCCGATTGCGGGTTGGCGTTGGGCTGTTTTGTTTGATCTGCTAATTTTTGCTGCTGCTGCGAAAGCTGGTTCAGCTGCTGTATGCTTTGATCAAGCTTTTGATCAAAGGCCATTTTTTTATACAGTTCCAGCATGCGGTCGAGCTCTTTTCTGAGCGATTTATTATCCGTTTGCATTTTTTGCAGTTGATCCCGGGTAGCATCTTTCTCGTCCTGCTGCAAAAGTTGCTGTAGTTTTTGGAGTAATTCCTGTGTTTTAGGATCGAGCACATTGCTGAACAGCTTTTCCATTTCCTTTTGTTTTTGGGTTATGGATGGATCCTGCTGTTGGTTTTCCTGGCGGTTGTAGGCGTTCTTTTTATTCTCGTCCTGTATGTCCTTCACCAGGCTGTCCAGGTCTTTCTTTTTTTGGAGCAGGTCCTGTATCTGTTTCTTTTCATCGAATGAAAGGTCGTTTTTGTTCAATAAAAGCTCATTCAGCTTTTGCGAATCATGCTCCACCTGCCCGGCCAGCTTTATTGCCGACTGCATTTTTTGTTTTACGGCTTGTGTACCCGCGTTAAGCTGTTTGTTTATTTCCTGGGCATCGGGAACATTCAACGTATGTTCAGCCGAGCGCACCCTGTTGGGGCCGGTAACGGCATCATTATCGGCTACTTCGAAATAATAGTTTACCTGGTCGCCGGGTTTTATGCCGAGGTCCTTTAAATTCCAGTAATAAAAAAAGTTTGATTGGGTTTGGGAAAGATCGGCCTTAACGGGACGTGCAAATACTTTTTGCTCTTTATCGCCGGGCGTTCCTACCTCATAATAAAATACCAGCGATGAAAAACCATGGTCGTCCTGAATTCGTCCATTAAAATAAATGGCTTTCAGGCTTACCGAATCGGGTTTTTCATCAACCGTAATGGTCGGCGGCTCATCGGCTATTACGTTGATGCGGTAGCTTGCAGAATCGCTGTTTTTAACCAGGCTGTTTATGGGGTTTATTTTGTAGACGGTGTTTTTTAAGATGCGTTCGGAGTGTTCAAACACATCCATACCGGCTGAACCGATGCTGTGCATTTTATCATCCATATAAAAAAGCAGGCCTGTTGCATTTTGGGTGTGGAACTGCCAGTTTACCGTTGTACCTACAGGGATGGTAAGGTCGCCGGCATTGGGCAGCGTTTCATTTTTTTTATGCAGGTAGGCGGGATAATTTAGCTGCACATCAAAATGCAGCAAGGCGGGGCGCAGGTTAACCTTTATTTGATAAGCGGCAGATGTAAAGCCATTTGCCATCAGCTTAAAACCTGTGTTTTGCTGTAAGTTGGTAAATAAGTAATGAAAATGGGTGATGTTTTCCTTATCGAGCTTGAAGGTGTTGTTAGCGGTTTGGATATAGACATCCGAGGGCAGTTTATCGCCAGTAAGTTTTAAGTCGAGTTTCAAGTCCTGGCCCTGAACAACGGATAGACTGGGGTTTTGCACCACGAAGTTAAAAGGGGCCACCGGCGCAAAATACTCATTATGCCTGATGAGCCGTTTGGTGCTTTCGGTAAGTACCGATGGGGCGGCAAGGGCAATAACGCAAATTATAGCAACCGGTAATATGATCCATTTAAGGTATCTGCTGTTCTCCTTAATATTTATGGCAGATGGAAAGCTTACAGGTTTGAGCAATTCGATCTTTTGGTCGATACTGGCCTCGATCAGTTCGCGATGACTTTCGTCATCAATTGCCTGTTTTTTGAGCTGCAGGGTGTTGAGCAACTTATCATTCACATCGCTGAAATGTTTGCCTATTATTTCGGCGGCTTCATCGTGCGTTAGTGTTTTGCCTAAACGGAGCCATGCCAAAAGCGAAGGGATAACCAACCACGCTAACAACCCGAGATTGAGTACGATAAAAAAGTAAAAAAGAATGGTGCGGAACAGGGTGTTGAAATTGCCGAAATATTCGCTTAGGGTGATGACAACATAAGCCGAGAACAGGCCCGCGCCTAAGAAGATAAGCCCCCGCAGCAAGTTGTTTAAATAATACTTGCGGATAAAAGTGTTGATCTTACCTATTAAAAGCTCGTAGTTTTCAGTAGCGCTCATTTTGCCTGCTCACACTTTATTTGGCATAATATTAACGGGAAAACACTGCCGGATGATACAGCAGAGGGGAAGTTGAAGGTAGGAAAATTAAGGGAAATATGAAAATTATTGTGGCGTTTGATGCCGGCGGCTATGTTTCGTACCTACGGCACGAAGATTTATGATGGGTGTTTTCTACCAACATTTAGCCCCGATGGGGCCATCTGATGCATAAATTAAATATCGAACACCGAATATCCAATAGTGAACAATGAAGTTTAACTTCGACGTTCGATATTCAGGATTCAGTGTTCGATATTAATATTCGGCTGATATTTTAAGTATTTCCACACCGGGATAGCGGCTATTGCGCCCAATGGCGTTGCCAGCAGGTATACCCATACATATTCCAGGTGACCGGAAACCAGCGCGGGGGCAAGGGAGCGCGCGGGATTCATGGATGCGCCACAAATGGGCCCGGCAAACATGGCTTCGAGCAATACAACTGAACCGATAGCCAGCCCGGCGATAATGCCTTGTTCTTTACTGCCTGTCGCCACATGGATAATAACAAGCATGAGGAAGAATGTGAGTATAAATTCAAGAATGAACGATTGCATGGCCGTGCCTGCAGGCAACGTTGCGCCGAGAAATTCATTATGAGGAAACAGGAAGCGAAGTATCAAGCTTGCTAATAAGGCACCGCATAGCTGACTGACTATATAAGGAAGCAATTGCCGAAGGGGAAAGCGTTTGGCTACGGTAAATGCAATGCTGACCGCAGGGTTCAGGTGCGCGCCGGATATATCGCCCAAAGCATAAATAAGGCTCATGACAATTAAACCAAAAGTAATAGCAACACCTACGTGTGTTACACCGCCCTTGCTTTCCTGATCGATAATGATAGCGCCCGTACCGCAAAAAACAAGGGTAAATGTACCCAGAGCCTCGGCTATGTATTTTCTCATCATCATTAATTACAGCAATCAGGCCCGCAGCAGGCCGCTTTTTCTTCTATAGGTTTCTCCGCAAAAACGGTAATGCTGAATATCCCCGTATTACCCGACTTAAAGCTTTGCAATCCGGTTGGGCCTAAATAATTGCTCAATATATCATCAGGGATGACGATCGCTTTTTCTTTTTGAACGGTTACATTCTTAAAACCATTATTGTTGACCAATTCAAGATAAACCTGTTTTTGTATTGCACCAGCCACACAGCCTGCATACATTTCGGCATCTTTACGCAAGGCATCGGGCAGGTTGCCTACCAGTACCACATCAGAGATGCTGAAATGACCGCCGGGTTTCAATACGCGATAGATCTCTTTAAATACGCCGTCTTTATTTGGCACCAAATTCAATACACAGTTGCTTACAATAACATCGGCAATGTTGGCAGTTACCGGCATTTTTTCAATATCACCCTGCCTGAACTCCACATTGTGAAAATTGAGCTTTTCTGCGTTGGCCCTGGCCTTTTCTATCATAGCGGGGGTAAAGTCGATACCGATAACCTTGCCCGTTTCACCGGTTTCCGCCCTTGCAATAAAGCAATCGTTACCTGCGCCACTGCCGAGGTCGATCACCACATCGCCTTTTTTTATTTTGGCGAATTGCGTGGGTAGGCCACATCCTAATCCCAGGTCG
>Ga0207019_1119_pt1 | contig 16655 bp, 12 predicted proteins | sample Alteio_BWMinCont_50_FD_153483 | JGI IMG/M metagenome (GOLD analysis project Ga0207019, IMG submission 153483) | Enriched cells from forest soil in Barre Woods Harvard Forest LTER site, Petersham, Massachusetts, United States -... | ecosystem: Environmental > Terrestrial > Soil > Temperate forest >...
GGGTGAGTATGCTGTCCTGTACTTCGGCCTGCCATGTTTTACCCGTAGCGGCCTCAATTACCTGCCCGGCGGTTAAAAAGCAGCTGTTGCAGTAACCATAGCTCTGCCTGAATTGTGCATGGGGTTTCATCAGCTTCATTTTATCCATTATTTCCTTGCGGGAAAACGTGCTGTTCCAAAAAGTGAAATCGCCCTGGAAAGTTTTTGTCCCCATGTGGTGACTCAGCATATCCCTTATGTCAATCAGGGCAGTAGTGTTGGGGTCATAAAGCGTATAATCGGGGAAGTATTTGCTTATTTTATCATCCAGCGATATCTTTTTGTCGGCCTCTAATTGCGCAAGAGCCGTAGCAGTAAATAGCTTTGTATTGCTGGCTATCATAAACAGGGTGTTCTCATCAACCGGCTCATTGGTTTTAACATTTCTTACGCCGTAACCCTTCATTACCACTATTTTGCCATCCTTTACAATGGCTATAGCAAGACCGGGCAGGTTCCAGTCTTTCAACCCCTTATTAATATAGGCATCCAAATCGTCGGTAATAAATTTAGGTTGCTGCCCAAAGCAGAATGACAAAGCAAACAGGTTAACAAGCAGAAGAGAGGCGATTTTTTTCATTAAAACGAGGTCTTGAGTGAAGCAATAAAATTAAGGTTTTTCAAACACAAAAAAAGCCCGGATCTCGCCGGGCCTTTTTATACTAGTTACTTGATACTAGCTACTAAATACTAAAAAAGGTTTACCAAACCTTTATCCTGTCCTCCGGTTTTTTATAATTCTTATCGCCAGGCTGAATATTAAAAGCATTGTACCATGCATCCATATTGCTGATAGGCGCGTTGCAGCGGTATTGCTCAGGCGAGTGCGGGTCGGTCATGATGCGCTGTGCAGCCGATTCGGGGCGTTGTAAACCGCGCCAAACCTGAGCCCACGATAAAAAGAAACGCTGGTCGCCGGTAAAGCCATCGATCTTTTTGTTCGACTGTCCTTCTTTGGTTTTTTTGTAAGCTTCGTAAGCAATGTTTATCCCACCAAGGTCGGCAAGGTTTTCGCCAAGGGTAAGCTTGCCATTTACGTGGATGGTATCCAACACGGTAAACGCGTTGTACTGGTCAACCACCTGGTTGGCGCGCACTTTAAATTTAGCGGCATCATCTTTGGTCCACCAGTCGCGCAGGGTGCCATCGGCATCGTACTGGCGGCCCTGGTCGTCAAAACCGTGGGTCATTTCGTGGCCTATTACGGCACCTATGCCACCATAGTTTACAGCGTCATCGGCATCAAAATCAAAGAAAGGGAACTGCAATATACCTGCCGGGAACACGATCTCGTTGTTGCCGGGGTTGTAGTAAGCATTAACAGTTGGCGGCGACATGTTCCAGCGGGTTTTATCAACCGGTTTGCCTAACTGGCTAACGTTGTAGTTATAACGCCATAAAGCTATAGACCTTAAATTGCCAACGTAATTATCACGGTCTATCACTATGCCGTCGTAGGCCTGCCATTTATCAGGATAGCCTATTTTTACGGTAAAGGCGGCCAGTTTTTTTAAGGCGCGTGCCTTTGTTTCCGGGCTCATCCAATCAAGGCGTTGTATGCGGTCGCCGAGGGTGCTTTTCAGGTTATTCACCATGTTTAGCATATATTGTTTAGCCGCAGGCGTAAAGTATTTCTCAACATAAAGCTGGCCTAATAATTCACCCAAGCTGCCATCAACCAGGCCCGACATACGCTCGGTACGCGGCGCCATAACTTTTTGGCCGCTAAGCGCCTGGCTAAACTTGAAGCTGGCATCAACAAATGCCGAGCTTAATGAACCTGCCGAACCTTTTAATACGCTCCATTTTAAATAAACTTTCCAGTCAGTAACAGGGGTTGCGGCTAAAAGGCTGTCCGCAGTTTTAAAAAATGCAGGTTCGCCTACCAATACAGTATCCTGGCCACCGGCCTTCATCATCGTCATTAACTGCGTCCAATCCAAATGCGGGGTGGTTTTGCTGAAATCCTTTACCGAAAGCTTGTTGTAAGTAACATTCGGGTCGCGCAATACAACGCGGCTCAGCTGCGCCTTTGCCAATACGGTTTCAAGACTGAAAATAGTTTCGGCGTTTTTAGCAGCATCATCGGCGCTGGTACCGGTTAAGGTAAACAGGCTAACGATATAATTTTTATAGGCATCCTGTATTTTTTTGGTTCGGGGGTCGCTTTTCAGATAATAGTCGCGGTCGGGTAAACTGGTGCCGCCCTGGTCAAAACCGGCTATGTTCACTTTCGGGTGCTTATCGTCCTGCCCAACACCAAACCTAAACAAAGGGCTGCCTATTCCAACGGTGCGCTGGTATATCATTTCGGTTATTACACCGTTAAGGTCGTTTACATTATCAACCCTTTTCAGATCAGGTACTATTGGTGTATAGCCCAGCTTTTCAATAGCTACGCTGTCCATACCGCTGGCATAAAGGTCGCCAACACGTTGTTTAAGGCTGCCTTTAGGCTGGTCGGGAGTAGCGCTAACTTCGGCTAAAAGCTTTAAAAGCTTATCGGTATTATCCTGGTGAAGAATGTTAAAGCTGCCCCAACGGGTTTCTTTCGCGGGGATGGGGTTATTCTTTATCCAGGTGCCGTTGGCATAGTCATAAAAATCATCACCGGGCTTAATGGAGGTATCCATATTTGCAGGGTCGATAAATTTTTGTGGATGTGAAGGTTTTGCAGGGTGATGGGGCTTGGTTTTTTTACCATCAATAGCAAAAGCGCTTACCGAAATACACAATGCACCGGCAAGCACCAAATTAAAGGGCTTTACTTTCATAATTAATGAGATCAAATTAAAAATTAAAGATAATAAATTATCGCTAATACGGGCGTAAATGCCCTAGCGTACCTTACCGGTTGAGCCAGTTGATGAAAAGGTTTAAGCCCGACCGTTTCATTAAATAATGTAAAAAATGTTTTAGCGGAGCTGTTTTCATAACTGAAAGAGATCGTATAGTAATAAACACCCGGATTGTAAAAATATTGTTGCAGATAATTAATAAGTCCATAGTCCATGGTCGATAGTCAATAGTTAGGATTTTTGGACTTTATGGCTATAGACTATCGACCATGGACTATGGACTATCAACCCAAAATCCTATTTTTGCAAACTATGAGTATTTCTAAAACATATCAGCCCAAAGACGCAGAGGATAAATGGTACAGTTATTGGTTGCAGCACAAGTTTTTTAAGTCGGTGCCCGATGGGCGCGAGCCTTATACCATTGTGATGCCGCCACCAAATGTTACCGGCGTTTTGCACATGGGCCATATGCTGAACAATACCATACAGGATGTACTCATCCGCCGTGCGCGTATGCAGGGCAAAAACGCCTGCTGGGTACCGGGAACCGACCACGCCAGCATTGCCACCGAAGCAAAGGTTGTTGCCATGCTTAAAGAACGCGGCATAGCCAAAAAAGACCTTACCCGCGACGAATTTTTAAGCTACGCCTGGGAATGGAAAGAAAAATACGGCGGTATTATATTGGAGCAGCTTAAAAAATTAGGCGCTTCATGCGATTGGGATCGTACCCGTTTTACAATGGACGACGACCTGAGCGAAGCGGTTATCGATACCTTTATCCACCTGCATAAAAAGGGCCTGATATATCGCGGTGTACGCATGGTGAACTGGGATCCGCAGGGGAAAACGGCGGTAAGTGATGAGGAGGTTATTCGTAAGGAGGTTAATCAGAAATTATATTACATCAAGTATCAAGTATCAAGTATCAAGTATCAAGACGAAGCACAAAAGTCTAGCGACTTGATACTTGATACTAGTTACTTGACTATTGCTACTACCCGTCCCGAAACCATTATGGCTGATGCAGCTATCTGTATCAACCCAAATGACGAGCGATATTTGCACCTACACGGTAAAAAAGTTCTCATCCCGTTAATTAACCGCGAAATACCGGTGATACTGGATGACTACGTTACCATGGATTTTGGCACCGGCTGTTTGAAAGTTACGCCGGCTCATGATCTGAACGACTATGAACTCGGAATAAAACATAACCTGCCAGTTATTGATATTTTGAGCGATGATGGCACACTGAACGAAAAGGCGCAGATATTAGTAGGCGAGGATCGTTTTGCCGCGCGTAAAAAGATAGTTCCGTTACTGGAAGAAGCAGGCGCGCTGGAGAAAGTTGAAGAATACAAGTCTCAAATAGGTTTTTCCGAACGTACCGACGCGGTTATCGAGCCGAAATTATCCATGCAATGGTTTTGCAAAATGGATGAGTTGGCTAAGCCTGCGCTGGATTATGTTTTGAATGGCGAAATAAAACTAATACCTGATAAATTCATCAATACCTACCGCCATTGGATGGAGAATGTGAAGGATTGGTGCATTAGCAGGCAACTTTGGTGGGGGCAACAGATACCTGCATGGTATTTACCAACAGGGCAGTTTGTTATAGCTAAAACCTGCGAGGAAGCATTTGCAGAAGCTAAAAAGTTCCACAATTTCAACCCGGAAACTACAGCTAATGATTTGAAGCAGGATGAGGACGTTCTTGATACCTGGTTTTCATCATGGCTTTGGCCTATATCGGTATTTGATGGTTTTAAAGACCCGGATAATGCTGACATCAACTACTACTATCCAACCAACGACCTGGTTACTGCCCCCGAGATATTATTTTTCTGGGTAGCGCGAATGATAATGGCCGGTCACGAGTTCAAGAACGACCTGCCTTTCAGGAATGTTTACCTTACAGGCATCGTTCGTGATAAGCTGGGTCGCAAAATGTCGAAATCGCTCGGTAATTCGCCCAACCCTATTGAGCTGATAGAAAAATTCGGCGCCGACGGCGTTAGGGTAGGCATGTTATTATGCTCGCCTGCAGGTAACGACCTGATGTTTGACGAAAGCTATTGCGAACAGGGCCGTAACTTCACCAACAAAATATGGAACGCCTTTAAATTAGTTAAAGGATGGGAGGTAGATGACACCCTTGCCAACCCTAACCAGGTGGCTATCGACTGGTTCGAAAGCAGGTTTAGCCAGGCCTTAATTGAGATAGAAGATAACTTTAAACAGTACCGTTTATCAGAGGCCCTGATGGCCACTTATAAACTGGTTTGGGACGACTTCTGTGCCTGGTATTTGGAGATGATAAAGCCCATATATCAGAAACCTATAGACCGGCCAACATACCTTAAAACCGTGGAATATTTTGGAAATATATTGAAAATACTTCATCCGTTCACCCCGTTCATTACCGAAGAATTATGGCACGATGAATTGTTTGGAGAGCGGGAAATTACCGACTGTTGTATCGTTGCCCAATTGCCAATTAATGGGGAAATTAATGCCCGATCATTAACCGATGTTGAGAACGTGAAACAGTTAATTTCACAAATTCGTAACATTCGCAACACAAAACAAATTTCGCCGAAAGAAATTTTAGATCTCTTTATAAAAAGCGCTTCTGGTCAAAACTATAAGTTGTACGAAGCCCTGATAACCAAGCTTGGAAACGTTAGCGGTTTAAATATTACCGATGATAAAATAAGTGGCGCTATTAACTTTATGGTGCATACAGACGAGTTTTATATTCCACTGACTGAAACCATTGACCCCGCAGCAGAACGCGAAAGGCTGAATAAAGAGAAGGAATATTTGGACGGATTTTTAAGATCGGTTAATGCAAAGCTTACAAATGAGCGCTTTATGAACAATGCAAAACCCGAAATTATTGAGAATGAGTTAAAGAAAAAGGCCGATGCAGAGGCCAAATTAAAGATACTCGAAGACAACTTATCTACTTTGGCTTGCTAATTGCAAATCAGTATTTAAGAATATATGATCTATTAACAAATATTGAATATTATTCGATGCGTGTTATGAACTATATTTTAAATACAGATTACCAATTAATAACCAGGAATGACGAAGAAGGCAGGTTTTTTTAACCTTTCAATAAATAAAATACTGTCTAACGACCAATCCATCCTGGACCAAGCCCGCATCCGCTTACTTTACTATGGTTTAGGACTGGTATTTATTGCCATAGCGGCATTGCTCAGCAATCTTTACTACCAGGATCAGCCTATACTCACCATTATGGCTGGCGCATTGCTTATAGCATCGGTAATGTTTTTTAAACTGCTTACCTACAAGCCGCGCTGGAAATTTATATCGCACGGGCTGCTCGTTTTGGCTACTATCGTTAACCTGGGCGATGTTTATCTCATTTTCCAAACGGTAAATATCATTACCGTTCAAATGGTTATCCTGGTTATCATTTTTAGCTTTTATATGCTCGGCCAGGCCTACGGGTTATTCTATTCCATAATTAACCTGGGCATAGTATTGGTGTTCCTTACCCTGCAATATAATAGCCCTTATGTTATTCAGTTGAAGCCCGAGCAGGTTGATCAATCCACCGTTATCATCGCCATATTCGCAAATTTTTTGTTGCTGATGTATATACACGGGCATTTTTCAAACGCGTTTTATAAAAACATAAAGCAGCTTAAAAAAACTAGCGATGACCAGGGGGATCTAAACATTAAACTTGAAAACGCCATTGAGAAGGCCGAAAAATCATCACAGGCAAAGTCGGAATTCCTTGCCACCATGTCGCACGAGGTGCGCACCCCGTTAAACGCGGTTATAGGCATGAGCAACCTGCTGTTGATGAGTAACCCAAGGAATGACCAAAAAGAGAACCTTGAGATATTAAAATTTTCGGCATCGAACTTACTGGCAATTGTAAATGATGTGCTTGATTTTAACAAGATAGAATCGGGCAGGGTGGTGTTTGAAAATACCAGCTTTAATTTGGTTGAGTTGATGCAGAATGTGTGTGGCGCCCAAAAGATAAAGGCTAAAGAGAAGGCATTGACCTTTAGTTTGGATATTGATAGCGCGCTTAACGAAAAAATATTATTCGGCGATCCCACGCGCATAACACAAATAATTTTTAACCTGGTTAGTAACGCCATAAAATTTACCAAGCAAGGTAATATTTGGGTTAAGGCTACTTGTTTAGAAGACAGGCACAACACCCTTACAGTAAATTTTTCGGTTAAGGATACCGGCATAGGCATTGCCCCTGATAACCTCGATACCATATTCGAACCTTTTGCACAGGAGTCTATCACTTCCACACGGCAGTACGGCGGTACTGGGTTAGGCCTGGCCATTATTAAACGTCTGTTGGAGTTGCAGGGCCTTAAAATGGATGTCCATAGTAAGATCGGTCAGGGTTCGGAATTTTCATTTACTATGGAATTCCCGGTATCAACCGAAATACATGCTTTGGAAACCGAAGCTGAACCTGCCATTAAGGCTAAAAATAACCTGAGCAACTTACGTGTACTTATTGCCGAGGACAATATGGTTAACGTTATGCTGATGAAGAAGCTGTTCTCCAAATGGAACATGACGCCCACCATTGCCGAAAACGGCGAAAGCGCTATTCAAATGGTACAATATGGCAATTTCGATATTATACTGATGGACTTGCAGATGCCTGTTTTAAACGGGTTTGACGCGGCTATGGAGATACGAAAAATGCCCGATACCAAAAAAGCCAACATCCCTATCATCGCTTTAACAGCATCAGCTTTGTTTGATATACGCGAGCGGGTGTTCAACTCGGGCATGAACGATTATGTGTCAAAACCATTCAAACCTGAAGACCTGCTGCAAAAGATCCAAAACCTGGTAATGCTGGCTTAACGGTTATAATTCATCATAAGCAGGCAGTTCAGGTATGAATTTATAGGTCTTGTTCTCAAGATCTATCCGGCAATAATAATGCTGTAAGCCGTTACTTACGGCAAGCAAGGCAATCTTATGTGTCATATTATAGCGCGCTATCTGGTCAAATACTTTTTGGTTTATAGCAACTACAGGCGCTTTACATTCTATCATTAATATTTTATCGCCTGTATTGTTGAATACTACAATATCTGTTCGTTTGGCCATGCCATGCAGCCGCAAGCCGCCTTCAAGCTTTATAAGTGTTTTTGGATATTTTTTTTGGTTGATAAGGTACTGCACAAAATGCTGGCGCACCCATTCTTCGGGAGTAATAACTATATGCTTTTTTCGTATCTCATCAAACAAGGTAAGCTGCCCGTTATCATCGCTTATTTTAAAAGGGTAGGGAGGAAGGTTAAGCGGTTGCAGCAGATCCATTGATGAAATTCAAAATTCAAAAGTAAAAATTCAAAAGCTATTTTTTGTTCGCTGCAGATATATAAAGTAATTTACAAGATAAAGCGATCTTTTGACTTTTGAATTTTTACTTTTGACTTTACATGAGTGCCGACGATATTATAAAAGATCTTAAAAACCGCAAATTCAAACCGCTATACCTGCTGCATGGCGATGAGCCTTATTATATTGACCTGGTGGGTAATTACGTGGAACATAAATTACTCTCGGATGCTGATAAGGGCTTTAACCAAACAGTGCTTTATGGCAAAGATACCGATATAATGACTGTGCTGAGCGCCGCCAAACGATACCCCATGATGGCCGACTACCAGGTAGTTTTGGTAAAAGAGGCGCAGGATATGAAATGGGGTAAAGATGACGATGATAAAAAAAGCATTAACCCCCTGCTGAATTATTTAGATAACCCGTTACCAAGCACCATACTTGTTTTTTGCCATAAATACGGCAAGTTTGATAAGCGCAAAAAAACGTATAAGGCCATTGAAAAAAATGGGTTGGTATTTGAATCGGCTGCTTTGTATGATAATAAGGTGCCGGGCTGGATAGAAGCCTTTATAAGCGATAAAGGTTATCGTATAAGCCAGCCCGCAACAATGATGCTGTCCGAATACCTGGGCAACGACCTTTCGAAAATTGCCAATGAACTGGAGAAACTGATGCTGAATATATCGGCAGGGCAGGAGATAACACTTGAGCTGGTACAAAACAACATAGGTATAAGCAAGGAATACAATGTATTTGAACTGCAAACAGCGTTAGGCAAAAAAGATGTTTTTAAGGTTAACCAGATAGTTAATTATTTTGAAGCGAACCCCAAAGCAAACCCCATTGTGCTGGTACTGGGCAATTTGAATAACTATTTCAGCAAGGTGCTGGCCTTTCATTATGTAAAGGATCGGTCGCAGCAAAACCTTGCCCGTGAGCTTGGCGTGAACCCTTTTTTTGTAAAAGATTACGAACAAGCAGCCCGTAATTACGATTATGGTAAAACCATGCGCATAATAAGCTACTTGCGCGAGTACGACCTAAAAAGCAAGGGCGTGGAATCAACTGCTGAAGATGGTGCTTTGATGAAAGAATTGATGTTTAAGATACTGCATTGACGCCCACCGTACCGGTTGTAGTTAAAATATTCTCATTAGTTAAAAAAAAGTCATCTGCAGGTAACCCATTCCTGAGATTTTACGTATAAGTAAGAAATTCTGACTATAACTTTTTATTATGAGCGTTATCAGTATAATAGGTGCTGTTTTCCTTTTTTTAGGTATAATTCTTGTTTTTCTGGTGATCATATTCACTGTACTTAAACATTTACAGCGGAATTATTATCCCAACTGGAAATTTTTAGATTACGTGAGTGTTGGATACTTTGAGCACTTGTACAAAAAATACATCAAAAGGGAGTAATTGATCTTGCGCAGGATGCTCACTTTTACGCGGGTAATTTAAACCGATAGGTTTTTCATTATTGGCCTGTTTACATTAGCCGGTATTTCATTCAACCGCTTCTGCAAGGTTTCAGCCAATATCATTTCATTCGGCGAATGAAACATGTCTTCATGGTCGCCGGGTACATCATAAGTAGTTATCCCATCAAGTGCATAATTACCCCAGCCTAAATACTTAGGGTCATCAATATAATAAAATCTTTGTTCAGCTTTTACCAGGTCTATCTTTAAATTATAGGGTTGTATAACGTACCTGGCGCAAGCTGCTTCTAATTTTTCAACCACATTTTGCATATACTCGGGTAATTCTGATATCGTATACTCGCTGCGGATACCCGATCTGGTTAAAAATGCTTTAAGCTGCTGCCCGAAGCTCTGGCCTAAATAATCAACGTTTGATACCGGGTGCCTGTAAAACGAACCCACTCTGAATATCAGTTTATCAACCTGCCGTTCTACTTTTCTCAATATGTTATTTATAGGTGCCTGGAAACTTTCCTGCACATTGGTATCTATCATGGCCAGCATTTCTACCTTTTTGCCTGCTTCTTTAAGCTGTTTAGCCATTTCATAAGCTATAATACCGCCCATGGAATAGCCCGCAATGGCATATGGGCCAATAGGGTCGTGGTTTAGTATTTCCTGGTTATAATAAGCGGCAATAGTCTCAATGCTTTCAAGCGGTGCCTCGTTGCCATCCAATCCGGCTGCGCGCAGGCCAAAAACCGGTTGGTCAGCATCCATATGTTCTATTATGCTGTTAAAATTAAACAGGTTAAGACCTATGCCATGCACAAGGTATAATGGCACTTTATCGCCCCCGGTTTTCAGGTTTATTAATGAATTATAAGGCGAATCCGAGGCCGAATCAATAAACTCTGCAAGTAGTTTAACAGAAGGATAGTGTGCCAGAACGGTTAGTGGCAACCGCTTATGAAAATGCTCCTCGATACCAACAATTATAGTTAGCGCAACAAGCGAATCGATACCCAGGTCGATAAAATTGTCATTGATGCCTATATGCTCAAAGTCTGTATTGTTTAGTATGATCTGGGTTATTATTTTTTCAGTTTCTGTGCCTGGCTTTTTATTGCTTCGCGATAGTGGTTTGGTTGTAGGTACCGGTAATTTTTTTCTGTCTAATTTGCCGTTTGACATTAAAGGCATGCGTGGGATAAGTAAAAAAGCGGCGGGTACCATATAATCAGGCAGCTTATTTTTAAGGCTGTTTTTCCATTTCCTTATCTTCTTATTGCGCTGGTAAGGCGTAATATATCCTTTTGCTACTATATACGCTACCAACAGTTTGTTGCCCAAACGATCTTCGTGCAATATGATCAGGGCATCTTTAATACCCCTAAGGTTTTTAAGCTGGTATTCTATTTCTTCGGTTTCAATACGGTAACCCCTTACCTTTATCTGGTGGTCTATCCTCCCCAAAAATTGCACTTCGCCGTTATCAAGTATCTTTCCCCAATCGCCTGTTTTGTAAATTTTACCGCCCGACCCTGAGAATGTATCATCAATAAATCGTTCATTGGTAAGATCAGGCCGACCCACATAGCCGCGTGCTATACCTTCACCGCCGATATAAATTTCGCCCTCTTCACCCGTCGGTGCCTGGCGCTGTTCTTCATCTAAAATATAAACCTGCGTATTGTCAATAGGTTTACCAATCGTTATAAGCTCATCTTTGGGTAATACCTTTTTTATAGTGCAGTAAATAGTGGTTTCAGTTGGCCCATACATGTTCCATAGCTCCGTACATTTTTCAAGCAGCTTATCTGCAAGGTCCTTTGGCAGCGCTTCGCCGCCGCAAAAGGCTTTTACAGGCAGGGGTTTGTTCCAGCCGCTTTGCAGTATCATTCGCCAGGTAAAAGGTGTGGCCTGCACAATGCTTACCTGTTCGGCTTTTATTACCTCAAGCAAAGTGCGCCCGTCTTTAGCTATATCATTATCAACAATTATAATTTGCGCGCCGCTTATTAATGGCAAAAACAGTTCAAGCTCGGCAATATCAAACGAAATGGTGGTTATGCTCAGTAATTTATCATTGGGGCTTATGCCGGGCGATCTTTGCATACTCAACAAAAAATTAAGCAGGCTGTGTCGTTCAATAGCTACCCCTTTAGGTTGTCCGGTTGATCCTGAAGTATATAAAATGTACGCAAGTTCGTGTCCATCATATTCAACATCCGGCTCATCGGCGGGCTGATCATGGCAGAATAGCATCACATCATCAAACAACATTTTATCAATAATACCCGCGTATTGTTCGTTATATTTTTTTGCTGTGCATAAAAGTTTGGCGCCGCTGTTCTCCAGTATAAAATTAACCCTGTCGGCAGGTAAATGAGGGTCGATAGGCACATAGGCTGCCCCGGCTTTTATCAGGCCCAACAGGCACAGCACCAGGTTTATCGACCTATCAATAGCCACAGCAACAACATCATTATTTGTAATATTGCTGGCTATAAAATATGCTGCTATTTGGTTTGAAGTGGTATCAAGCTCGTGGTAAGTAATGGATTGCCCGTTGTGCTTAATAGCTACCTTGTCAGGGTGCTGTTTAGCCTGTTGGGTTATAAGTTTTGTAAGCGTTACATTTAATATCTTCATTAATTACTCGAGCTATTTAAACAACCATTTTTACTATAAATTGTTTAAAAACGATGGAGTTTAAAAGCAAAAGATCATTCTTTTGAAGAATAGGGGTAAGATAATTGCTGTGCCATCTGTTAATTTAAAATTTACAGCACAATGCTAACATAAAGGTAATACTTTTAGACAGCCCGGCAAAACCATATCCTTGATTTTATGCAGAAAATAGCCGAATTTACGTAAAAAAGCTTTTACAAAACTATTTAACCTGATCGGTTGTTCATTGTTAATTGCAATGAGGTACTTAACATAAAGATAATATAAAATTCATATACATATACTTTACATTTGCAATAAAATCATATGAAACAGCCGAAACAAAAAACACAACCCGTAATGTCAGCCCGTAAAGCCGCAAAAAGCGAACTTAAAGCCCGCCTGCTAACAACATTAAAAAATGTATTGGAACAGGACAAAATAAAACTGACCAAAAAGATAAAAAAACAATCGAAAAAATTGCTTAAAGCAGTTGCCGATGAGTTAGTTATAGCAAAGCCAGCCGTTGTAAAAACTAAAAAACCTGCTAAAGCAACTGGTGCGCCTAAAGTGGCTAAACCTGCTAAAGCAGCCGTTGCCCCAAAAGCCGCTAAAGATGTTAAAGCAAAGCCTGCCCCAAAAGTAGTTGATGCTAAAGCCAAGCCTGAGGCATCTGCAAAGAAAACAGCGCCAAAAGAAACAACAGTAAAAGCAAGCGCTGTTAAGCCTGTTGCCAAAAGCAAATCTGAGAAGAAATAAGCAATTATTTTCGATAAGTCAAAATACGTTCACAGTTTATCCTTTGTGAGTGTGAATTTTTGCGTTCATTTTCTTTGTGTGGCTATTTACGTATGTCAACACTTTTATTACTTTTACCGGTGAATAATAAATAGAATAAATGAACTATTGGCTGGTAAAATCCGAACCACATAAATATAGCTGGGAAAAATTTAACGAACAGGGCCGTACCTTTTGGGATGGTGTGCGCAATTATATGGCGCGCAATAATTTAAGGGGGATGAAAGAGGGCGACCTGGTACTGTTTTACCATAGCAACGAGGGTAAAGAGGTAGTAGGCATAGCCAAAGTTGTAAAAGAATTTTACCAGGACCCTACCACAGAAGACCCGAACTGGGTGGTAGTTGACCTGGCGCCGGTTGAGAGCCTGAAAACCCCGGTAACACTTGCTACCATAAAAGCCGATGAAAAACTGAAGGATATTGCTTTAGTAAGACAGGGTCGATTATCGGTAATGGCTTTAAAACGCGAAGAGTTTGATTATATAGTCCAGCTCGGGAGCTAATCCCATAAAAGCTCTTTGCTGTAAATATGTAGTTACATAGTTTTTAACTTGTATATACATGTTATCTTTAAGGCGATAAAAAACTATCGCTATTCAAAACCTATTGCTATGAAATTAAAGATATTCAGCACGCTGCTTGCCTGCCCGCTTATGCTATTGTTTAGTTTTGATAATGGCATTAAACACCATCCATCGCCCCGAAAAAATAAAACAGACTACGCTACAAGCCCCGGAAATTCCTATGCCGATACCGTTGTAACCAACTTTTTTAAGCTCACTACCGGCTGGATAGCCAGTGATGGCGGCCTGACCGTTCCACTGAATGATGGCCGTACCTTATGGCTGATGGGCGATAGCCATATCAATGATTATGATATGAAAAGCGGCACCGTTCCGTGCTTGTTCCAGGTGCGTAACTGCGCCCTGCTGCAACCCAAAGGCGATTGGCAGTGGCAAAACACCCAAACACTGATAGGCAAGGGCCCGGGTAATAAAAACTACTTTAAGTTTAATACTAATGACAAATATTTTAGCTGGCCGGGCGCTGGGATACAAATTGGTGATACCGTTTACGTGTATTGCAGTAATTTAATGAATAAGCCCGGCGGCGGGGCATTTGGCTTTGGCAGCGCGGGCAACGATTGGTGGGCCAAAATAAAATACCCTGAAATGACCGTGGCTGGTTATATCCAATTGCCCGATCTTGCAGGCATAAACTTTGGCTTTAGCATGATAAAAAATGATGCCGACGGTTTTGTATATGTTTATGGTTCAAAGCTTAAAGTTACTGCCGGCGAAATATATGTGGCGCGTTTCCCCATTAATAACCCAAATGCCGCATGGACGTTTTGGGATGGAAAACAATGGGTTGCCGATGCCGCGCAAAGCAAAATGATAGGTCGGTCGCCATCAACATCGGTAAGTTTTTGCAAGGTTAAGGGTAAGTACATTATGGTATGCTCGGAGTTTAATGTTGGCTGTGACCAGGGTAAGGATATTTATACCGCTACATCAAACAGCCCGCTTGGGCCGTTCACCAAACCAAAAGTGGTTTATTCCATCCCCGACAGGAAAGACGGTCACTCGCCATTTTTTTACAGCGTTTTTGGTCACCCCGAATTTATTAACAGTAAAAATGAGTTGCTGATAACCTACAGTATTAATGGTTTTGAAAAATGTGTTGTCGATTGTGTCAACGGCCGGTCCGATCCGAATGTTTACCGTCCGCGTGGTATAAGGGTGCCGCTAAAACTTATTGATGCAAGCCTGTAAGTTTAGTAAAAAGTGTTACTTTTAATTGCCATGATGGATAAAGCACTTGTTAAACGATATTTTTTTATAACTATAATTATAACAGGTGCTTATCTTTTATGCCCTTTTACTGCAAAAGCGCAAACTGAATTTAAAGGGCTTGAAAATTTGTTTACAACGCCCCTTAACTATGTAGTTTATCATACCAATACCGCACCTGTAATTGATGGCGATATTAATGATAACGCCTGGAAGCAGGCAGCATGGACAGTAGCTTTTGGCGACATAGAAGGCGACAGCAAACCCAAACCTACTTACTCAACCAAGGTAAAAATGCTATGGGACGATAGCTGCCTGTATATAGCCGCGCAAGTACAGGAGCCAAATGTTTGGGCCTACCAGGCACATCATGATGATATTGTATTTCACGATAATGATTTTGAGCTTTTTATCGATCCTTACAACACTACACATCAGTATTACGAGATCGAGGTGAACGCCCTCAACACTATTTTCGACCTGTTTTTGAATAAGCCATACCGCGATGAAGGAAGACCTATGATCAACTGGAATGCGGATGGTTTGCGGTCGGCGGTTAAAGTACAGGGCACATTAAATGATCCGTCTGACACCGACCTGGGCTGGACCGTGGAAATGGCCATCCCATTTAAAGCATTATATCTGGGCGATCATTTAAGGATACCACAGGATGGTACTATGTGGCGCATCAATTTTTCGCGCGTGGAATGGGATACCGATATTACGGATGGCAAATACGTAAAGCAAACGCGCCCTGATGGCTACCACAAACCCGAACATAACTGGGTGTGGTCGCCGCAAGGGGTGATAGATATGCACTTCCCCGAGCGTTGGGGCTACCTGTTATTCAGCACTAATAGTACAGGCAATACAAACTTTACTATGCCGTATAATGAAGACCAACGGCGATATTTATGGCTGATATATTACCGCGAGAAGATGTACTTTAGCGAGCACCAAACCTATGCACTAACGCTACAACAGTTTGGTCTGGGCGATAAAATTATGGTTGATGGCAAACCCAATCAATTGGTATTGGAAGCCACGCCGCACCAGTTTATGGCGCTGATAACCGACGAAGCCGATCATATTACCTATACCATAAACCAGGAGGGACTGGTGCAACAATTACGTTCGCGCAATCAGTGATCGTTGCGGTTTCTTATTAGATCCTCGTTCCCGCCATCAAAAACACCGCGCTAACCACCACCAACATCACTATCAGCGGCCATATAAACCGCCACCACGTTTTTATGCTCACATTCACTATCGCTAATGATGGCAGCACCAACCCCACCGGCGTTATCAGCCCCATAATTCCCATCCCAAACAAATAAGCATTAACTATCTCCCTGCCCGGCACACCAACTATCACCGCCAGCGACCCAAATATCGGCATGGTCAACACCGCCATACCCGAACTGGACGCGATAACCAGCGTAAACACCATAAATAAAAGCAGCAGCACCACAATAAACAGCATCATAGGCATTTTACCCACCAACCCAGCGGAGTAATATAAAATAGTGCCCGTAATATGCCCGTCGCTCATAATAATGGTAATGCCCCTCGCCACGCCTATCATCATCGCCACCGAGAGCAACGATTTGGCGCCCTCTACAAACCGTTCAATAAACACGCTTTCTTTCATCCGGGTAATAAACGCTATCAAAATAGCCGATGCCAGGAACACCGCAGTAACCGCCTGCATCGACCAATTGGACACAAACCCATATA
>Ga0207019_1121_pt1 | contig 16598 bp, 12 predicted proteins | sample Alteio_BWMinCont_50_FD_153483 | JGI IMG/M metagenome (GOLD analysis project Ga0207019, IMG submission 153483) | Enriched cells from forest soil in Barre Woods Harvard Forest LTER site, Petersham, Massachusetts, United States -... | ecosystem: Environmental > Terrestrial > Soil > Temperate forest >...
TATTGCCAAAGAATTTTATTTTAATTTCATCTCTTACCATTTTGTCTTCGCTTATTCTGCTCATTACAATTTACAAAACAATTGTCAGGCGAGTTGAAAAGTTAAATAATAAAATAATTAAAATTGCATCAGATAATTTATTTTCAGATCGCATTAAAATGAGTGGCAGTGATGAAGCTTACTCCATTGCAATTAATATCAATACTATTCTTGATAACATGCAAGCAATCAATCATGAACTAGAGCAACAAAAAAGAGAATCAACCCAGGAATTGCTGAATAAAAATATTGAGCTTAAGCAGGAAATTTCAGCAAAATCACGCAGTGAAAAACTCATTGTCGATCGTGAATATCTCATGCAGTTTGGAAAAACCAATGAACTTACCTCATTGCCAAATGGTATTCAGTTTAATGAAATTTTAAATAAGGCAATTACCTATTCGAAACGCCGACGACATACTCTTGCTGTTTTGCTTATTAATCTCGATTTATTCAAACTTGTGAATGATACGTTTGGACAGGACAATAGCGATCTTATTCTACAAGAGATCAGCAAACGCTTGAAAAACGTATTACGCAAAGAAGATGTCCTGGCAAAGCTTGAAGGTGATGAATTTATCATCTTGCTAAATGATATAACCAAACCGAAATTTGCGAGCATGGTGGCAGAAAAAATATTAAATGGATGCTCACAATTATTAAAAGTTGATTCGCATGAATTCACGATCACAGCAAGTATTGGCATCAGTGTTTACCCGAATGACGGTCATTCGCTGGAAGAATTGATTGAAAACGCAGACAGAGCCTTATTCAAAGCCAAGCAATCCGGTGGAAATACTTATCAATTTTATGCTGAAGAAATACAAATTGAGGCGCTCGAATATATTCAGCTCGAATCTGCTTTACGCAAGGCCATTCATCACAATGAACTTGTTTTGTATTATCAACCCAAATTTCGTGTCAGTACCGGCAGTATTACAGCAGTTGAGGCACTCATGCGCTGGGAACACCCTACTCTCGGAATTATTAGTCCCATGAAATTCATTCCATTGGCGGAAGAATCGGGGCTCATCATGCAGATTGGTGAATGGGCTTTGCGTGAAGCCTGTCAACGAATTAAATATTGGCAAAATGAAGGATTCGAGCATATTACAGTTGCCTTAAAACTTTCACCAAAACAATTCAGCCATCCTGATATTGTAAAACTGCTAACCACCATACCAGCCCATTACAATGTTCATCCGAAATATATTGAACTCGAAATAACAGAACAAACTGTCATGGAAAATGTTGAAATTGCAGCACCTATTCTGGAAAAAATCAAAGAGACTGGCGTGCAAATATCCATAGACCATTTTGGCGTAGGTTATACTGTCATTAGTTATTTAAAACAATTTCCACTGAGCGCTATCAAAATCGATCAGAGCTATATCAAAGGTATTCCCAATAAACCAAATGATGTTGCCATTACGAGTGCCCTCATCGCTCTTGCTCATAAACTTGGGCTTGAAGTCGTAGCAGAAGGTGTTGAGACGGCTGAGCAAGTGCAATTTTTATCTGCACAAGGTTGTGATGTGATACAAGGCTATTTTCTCAGTCACCCTGTTTCTGCGCAAAAGATTGTGCTGCAATTCAGAAAATTGCGGGATGAGGTGTTAGGGTAGAAAAAAAATATAATCAGGGGAAAAACATGGGAAAAAACCCTCAAAAACCTCGATCACATGCAAGCACACTATTTGTCGCTGATGAAAAAAAATCTGCCCATGTTAAACAGAATCAATTAATTCAATTAATCAATACGACGAAAAGCAAATCTCCTGATGTTGAATTTAAGCATGAACTGGACACACTAATGCATGATCTTGAGTTACGTCCATTGACGTCAGAAGTGCTTGATCAATACCATGTGCAATTTTTATCGCAGCTATCCAAATCAAAAATTAACGAAGCAACGAAATATGAAATATCGCCTTTTTTGCAAGAAATTGAAGTAATACGCAAGAAGACAATTGACGCGGGCAATGAATTTGAAAAATCTCTTAATAAAAACAAGAAAGTGATTGATGCCGCTATAATAAGCACAATTACCATGCATTGCGCTGCACTTAAAAATAACACTGGATTAATCGATACATTACATCACATCAATACGCTTGGAAATTTTTTAAATGTTCCAGAAAATAAAAAAACAATTACTTCCAGCACACTGGGTGAAAAATTTCATTATAAAATAATGAAAGTTTTAGTATTTCTTTTCGGTGATTATTCCAATCCTTCAACCTACCAGCATCCAGGCAAGACATTATTTAAAGCAGCCACGCAACCACTCTATGTTAGGCAAAACAATCCTAATGCTAATCTTTTTCACGCTGCCAGAAAAATATTCAGGGAAATGCATGATAAGGATTTGCATCACAAACCTCGTAAGTGATTGATAGCTTAGGAGCCGGGCGTGTAAGACGAAATGTGTAAATAGCATAAAATACGCGGCCTGTCGTCCCGGAAAAAACCCCGCCACTGTCAGTGAAAGAATACGGCTATTGCCGGGGTTTTTTCCGGGACGACAGGCCGCGTATTTTATGCTATTTACACACTTTACCTGACACACTCCAGGAACCACTAAGCAAGCTCTTAAACCCTGCCTCATCCAGTATCGTAACACCCAAGGTTTTTGCTTTGTCATACTTCGATCCTGGGTCTGCTCCTGCCACCACATAACTGGTTTTGACTGAAACACTGCCAGCCACTTTTGCACCCAGGTATTCCAGCTTTTCTTTTGCTTCATCACGCGACATATCCGATAACGTGCCAGTTAATACAAATGTTTTCCCTGCCAAAGGTAAGTGTTTGCTTGCCTTGACAGCTTCCCAATGCACGCCAGATTGTATGAGCTTGTGAAGAATGTCCTGATTATGTTTTTCATGAAAAAAATGAGCGATGTGCGCCGCAACAATTGGCCCAACATCAGAAACAGTTTGCAATTCATCTTCTGTTGCATTTTGCAATGCAGAAATTGTTTTAAAATGTTGGGCAAGCAGTTTAGCCGTTGCTTCCCCTACTTCGCGAATTCCCAACGCATATAAAAATCGAGCGAGTGTCGTCGATTTACTTTTTTCAATTTGCTCCAATAAATTAACTGCGGATTTTTCTCCCATTCTTTCCAGATTTTCAAGCGGCTCTCGCGATAAATCATATATGTCAGCAACTGTATTTAATAATTGATGATCGACAAGTTGCTCAACTAATTTATCACCCAACCCTTCGATATCCATTGCGCGGCGCGATGCAAAATGTTTGATGCTTTCCTTGCGTTGTGCGGCACAAAATAATCCGCCCGTGCATCTTGCAACAGCTTCACCTTCAATTTGCTCAATACTGGAATGACACACGGGACAATTTATTGGTAACGTAATTTTTTTAACCTGCTGCGGACGATGCTTCATCACCACGCTCACCACTTCTGGAATCACATCACCCGCACGACGCACAATCACTGTATCACCAATATGAATGTGCTTGCGCTTGACCTCATCCATATTATGCAATGTCGCATTACTGACAATCACACCATGCACACGAACCGGCTTTAACCGCGCAACAGGTGTTAACGCACCGGTTCGCCCCACCTGAAATTCTACTGCTTCAAGCAGGGTTTCAACTTCTTCTGCTGGAAATTTATGTGCGATCGCCCACCGTGGAGCACGAGAAACAAAACCCAGCTTTTCCTGGTGTCGAATGTGATTCGCCTTGTAAACGACGCCATCAATTTCATAAGGTAATTTATCGCGTTTTTTAGCTATTTTTTCATAATACGCCAAACAGGCTGTTGCTCCTTCAACCACTTGAATCAACGGACTGATACGTAATCCTGCTGTTGTCATATATTTTAAAATTTCAAAATGCGTATCCGGCAGATCAATGCCCTGCACTTCTCCCACACCATAAAAATAAATTTCAAGCGGACGTGATGAAGTGACACTCGAATCCAGTTGACGAATACTTCCTGCCGCTGCATTACGCGGATTTGCAAATATTTTATCCCCAAACTTCTGCGCATTCGCATTTAATTTGTCAAACCCGGATTTTGTCATAAACACTTCGCCGCGAACCTCAAATACCAGAGGTGCATGATCCAGACGTAAACGCAGTGGAATCATGGATAATGTTTTAACATTTTCAGTGACATCCTCACCCGTTGCTCCATCACCTCGAGTTGCCGCCCTAACCAGCACACCTTTTTCATAACGCAAGCTAATCGCAACTCCATCCATTTTGGGCTCGCAACAATATTCGATCACGGTGTGAACCGCAAGCCTATCCTGAATGCGTTTATCAAAATCCATCACGTCTTTTTCATCAAAGGCATTGTCCAGCGAAAGCATGGGAATAGCATGTTTTACTTCAGCAAATTCCTTGAGGGGAGCCGCTCCCACACGCTGTGTGGGCGAATCTTCTGTAATGAGGTCGGGATAGAGATTTTCAAGCGTTTTTAAATTGAGAAATAAACGGTCATAATCCGCGTCTGAAATCAGCGGATGGTCCAAAACATGATACTGGTAATTATGCTCATTGATTTGCTCACGCAGTTTTACAATTTCCTTTTGAGCATCCTCTTTCTTCATTCCAGATTTATGCCTCCACCATTTTCATGGCTTTTTCGATATCGACACTCACAAGACGTGAAACACCCGGTTCATTCATGGTGACACCAATGAGCTGTTCACCCATTTCAATGGTAACTTTATTGTGACTGATGAAAATAAATTGGGTTTTTTCAGCCATCACTTTAACAAGACGTATAAATCGCACTACATTCGCATCATCCAGCGCTGCATCGACTTCATCGAGCAAGCAAAATGGTGCAGGATTTAAATAAAAAATTGAGAAAATCAAGGCTATCGCGGTCAGTGATTTTCCCCCGCCCGACAAAAGATTAATAGAACTATTTCTTTTTGCCAGGAGGACAGGCCATCATGGTGACGCCTGCTTCAAGTAAATTATCATCAGTTAATTCAAGATAAGCTTTGCCGCCACCAAAGATAGTGGGAAATAATTCCTGAAACCGTCCATTGACCTTGTCAAAGGTTTCCTTGAAGCGTGCACGGGTTTCCCTGTCAATTTTATGGATGGCATCTTCGAGCGTTGTTAAACCTGACTGCAAATCCTCTACCTGATTATCCAGATATTCTTTGCGTTCGAGACAAGTATTGTATTCATCAATTGCAACCAGATTAATCGGCCCGAGGCGATTAATTCGTGCCACCACCTGATCCAGCTTCGCCTGCCATTCTTCTGCGGTAATGCCTTCAGCAAGATCTTTCAGGATATCCAGAAGATTGCACTCTGCTTCTGTGAGTTGATCTTTAATGGTTTCTGCCTTGACGGTGAAACCCTGCTGTTCAACTCGCAATGTTTCCAGCGCATTACGAAGCTTGTTGATTTCGCGTTCGACCATTTGTCGTTTTTCATCGAGATTACGGAATTCCTGGTCAAGCGCTTCCATTAAAACACGAGCTGAATTGAGCTCGCTTTCAACGCTAACATGCTTGTCGAGTATTTGAGACAATGTTTTTTTCAGGGCGTCCATAGGCTGCATAACATTTAATTCACTTTGCAGCGTGATTTTTCGCTCATTTAATGTCGCAGTCTGGGATTGCAGACGCGTAATATTTTGTTTGAATAACCCTTTTTCTGACCGGGAAGTTTGCATGCGAATTTCTAATTCGTGTAAATGATCTTTTCTGGTATCCGCATGTTCACGTGTTTTTTGTAATTGATGACGCACTTTATCACGCTCTCTGATTAATTCATCACGCGTTCTTGCATGTGTTTCTAGCTCTTTTAATGCTTTTTCCCAGCGTTCTCTCGCGATCAGGAATTCGGCATTTGCCTGTTCCAATTGCATGGCACACTCTTTTTGTTCTGAAGTAAATCGGTCTGACTGAATTTTTACTTCAAGAAGTCGCTCTTGTTTCATTTTATGCTGGGCGTTAAGCTGCGCTGATTTTGCCTGTTGCTGACTGCAAGCAGTTTGTATTTGGTCGCGCTTTTGCTCAAGCTTGACGATGTGAGCCTTGCGTTCTTCAATGCTTGCTTCCATCTGTTTTTGCGCTTCTTCCAATTGTCCGAGACGCAAAGCTAATTGCTTTAATTCCTGTTCGCGCTGAAAAACACCGGCTGCAGGGTCTTCTTCTCGCAGAATCTTCAACCAGGAACGATTCAACCACACGCCATCACGGGTAATAACGGATTCATTTACCTCCAGTGATTCACATAAGGTCAGTGCATCTTCCATGGAATCGGCCGCATAAATTCCCGCCATCAGGGAATCCAGAGCATAAGGCGATTTAATTTTATCAATGAGCAACGTAGCTTGATGAGAAGCAGCAGGTGATGAATGCTTGTGCGTGGAAGTAAATACACACAAATTACCCGATTTAAAATCATCAAGGTGGGGAACCACTTCATTCATTGCATCGACGCAAATTGCCTGCAAGTCAAATCCCAGCGCTTTTTCAACTGCCAATTCCCAACCATTTTCCACTTCAATATGCTGGGCGAGTCGCGGCTTATTTCCCAAATTATGTTGTTTCACCCAAGGTGCGGCAGGATTATCACGCTGACCCAATGCTGTCTGCTGCAATGATTCAAGAGAAGCTTGTTGTCCGCATAAACGTTGTGATTCACCGCGTATCTGATCTAATTGCTGACTGGATGCCTCACTTTCCGATTTCAGTGAAGTAATTTCATTGCGAGTTTCAATCAATTGACGGTTTTGTGATTCCAGTTGCTCAGCAACTTCATGAGACAGGTTTGAAAAGTTTTCAATTTCATTTTGTAAATCAGAAAGATTGTATTGACCCTGATCACGCTGCAATTGCTCGTAACGTTTCTGCAGGGATGAAATACTTTGTTCCAGATGTTGGATGTGAGTTTTTTCCACCTGGGCCGTCTGCGCAGTTTTAGAAGAGAATTGATTGAAGTCATCCCATTTTGCTTGCCAGTCTTGAGTGGCTTCCTCAGCATTATCGAGTTCAGCTTGCAGTAAGAGAACTTCGCCGCTTGCTGCAGAAATTTGCGGTTCCAGATTTTGAATTTCATATTCGAGTTCTTGCAACGAATCTTCCGCATCAGCAATCTGATTTTTAACTGTTTCCCAATCATTTTCTGTTTGCCGTAGTTCATTTTCCCACTGCTGCTGTCTTTCCTGATGATGTAAAATATCTTGCTCAATGCGTGTAATTTCATTTCCTGCAGCATAATAGCGGCGTTGCACTTCCTGGAAAGCCTCATTTGCAACGCGTTGCTCATTACGCAAGCTTTCAATTTCTCTAATCGTTTTACTTAATTCACTGTTTTTTGCTTCAAGCGACGTTTCTTCACGCTGAATTTTAAGGCCATGATCACCCATAAGACTGTCTAAATACCGCCACTGAATAGCATATAATTCGCCACGCAATGTTCTTTCCTGCTGCTTCAGTAATTTGTATTTTTCTGCCGTGTTCGCTTGCGCTTTAAGATGGCTTAATTGTTTTTCCAATTCTCCCCGTACATCATTTAACCTGGCCAGATTTTCCCTGGTATGATGAATGCGCAATTCTGTTTCATGCCGACGTTCCTTGTATTTTGAAATGCCTGCCGCTTCTTCCAGATAAGTACGCAAATCATCCGGTTTGGCTTCAACAATACGAGTGATCATATTTTGGCCGATGATGGAGTAACTCCGTGGACCAAGACCGGTTCCAAGGAATATGTCCACCACATCCCGTTTACGGCAGCGTACACCGTTTAAGTAATAAGATGAGTCTGATTCCCTGTTAATCGACCGTTTAACTGAAATCTCGGCAAATTTGGCATATTCGCCACCGATACTATTATCTGAGTTATCGAAGACCAGTTCGACCGATGCCTGACCAACGGGTTTCCTGCCGGTAGAACCATTAAAAATCACGTCAGTGGATGCTTCACCACGCAGGTATTTAGGCGAACTTTCCCCCATCACCCAGGTTGCGGCATCAATAATATTGGATTTACCGCAGCCATTTGGACCTACCACAGCAATAAGATGACTGAGTAGATCAATGGTGGTAGGGTCCACGAAGGACTTGAAGCCGGATATTTTAATCTTCGAAAGCTGCATGTTTGCATCCCTAAAATAATGAGCCATTATGCCAGTTTAGAGGTAATAGATTCCACACTATAAATAGATTAAGCTAAAGAAATGTTCAAGCGTTTTGAGGGCCTGATGACCCCACTCCCCGAGCAACACTTTTGGTTACCCTACTTTATTGCATGTATTGCAATCATCATTTTCATTTTATTTGCCGCTCTCGTGCGCATGACCCATCTTGCAAGAATTCGTGCCAAAACGCTCAAATTAACCAATGAAAATTTAAAAAATGAGATGCGGGAAAGAATTCATGCCGAAGAAACCAGACAACAATTGGAAAGTGCTTTATTGCAAGGTCAAAAACTGCAGGCAATGGGAACACTCGCAGGTGGAATCGCCCATGATTTTAATAACATTCTCTATGCCATTATGGGTTTCACCGAAATGGCAAGAGAAGATGTGGAAAAAAATACGCTGATTTACACGAATTTAGGCAAGATTATTGATGGTGCGCATCGAGGACAAGATCTGGTGGCAAGGATATTGGCGTTTAGCCGAAAGCAACATCATCATTTCGACATCCTCAACTTGAAAGAAACGATAGAAGCAGTTCTCTCCTTGTTAAGACCTACCATACCCGCAGGTACGCTTCTGCATTTTCATCCCGTGGATGCAAATATCATGGGAAATCAAACCCAACTACATCAAGTGTTAGTCAATATTATTAATAATGCGGTCGATGCCATGGATGGTGAAGGCAGTATCACCATTCAAATGAGTCATGTTTCCGCTGATGATCCCTTTCTAAAACAATTTCCTGATGCGCCTCAAAAAAAATATTGTAAGATGGAATTGTCCGATACTGGGCATGGAATGAATAAACCCACAATGGACAGGATTTTTGAGCCCTTTTTCACCACAAAGCAAGTCGGAAAAGGTACCGGCCTTGGTCTTTCCATTGTTCACAGCATCATCAAGGAACATCAGGGTGAAATTATTGTCAAAAGCCAGTTAGGACAGGGATCAACCTTTGTGATTTTACTGCCGGAACATTTACGATAAGCCTTCACGGCGGCAGGAGAATGAGTTTGTTTTTTTCGTGATTAACGAGCGGACAGGAGTCCGCGAGAGCAAAATCGATCATGGATGGGCGTGTTTTGCGGTTAATCACGAAAAAAACAAACTCATTCTCCTGCCGCCGTGAAGGCTTACAATTTACGAAAGGAGTGACAATGGCTAATATTTTACTCGTTGAAGATGACGATCTCGTCAGAGACATGCTCACACAAGTTTTGCAACGCGCGTCGCATGAAGTGATATGTGCAAGCAATGGCGAAGATGCAACTGAATGCCTGCGAAACAAAACACCTGATATCATGATCACGGATATCATCATGCCAAAGAAAAGCGGGATTACCCTCATTTCTGAAGTTAAAAATAAACATCCCAATCTGGATATTATCGCCATCTCTGGTGGTGGACGATTAGATCCCACGGGCTATCTGGATTTATCCGAAACCCTGGGAGCCTCAGTATCTTTTGAAAAACCCATTGATAATAAAGCATTGCTGATGGCAATTGATTTGTTATTGCATGGGCAAAAAGTGAGTGGGTAATCAGCGAATCCGCACAAGATTCTCAAAAAGTGACTGTTGCAGTGATGGCATCACTGTATGCTCCAGGCGTAACATTTTGTGATGCCGGGATTAACCCATAGGTTGTATAGTTTCTTGTCGTAGAGTTTGACGAAAGACTATAAGTATCGCTAATGGTCCCTGTTCCGGCTGTTCCATCCCCCCATATTGTCGTATGAGCAGCAGTCGTATAAATATTATAATTCAAATTATAAGATGAAAATTGCATGGTTCTTGCTGTAAAAGTACCACTCGAGCCTGCATTGAGTGAAATCACATAAGAAACATCGAGACTTGCAAGCAGTGCAGTGCAAGTGACGGATACCGTACCAGTATTACTTGTTGCACTTCCACTTAAAGGCGCATAACTTCCCAGATTAAATGTGCTGGCTGAAATGGTACACGTGCAATTTATTCCGAGACAGGTTGCAAATACCACTTTGGGAATGAATAACAATAAAATGAATATTAATTTTTTATGAGCAAAGTACATTTCGTTTCCTCGGTGCCTGTAATGAATAATTGAGTTTTGCTAGCTTGAAACGGCAAGTCTTGTTCGCCCACATCGCTTTTCCTCTGATGATTCGATACTCATTTGTTGTAATAAATAATGTTCCCTCGTATCCAACAATATAATGCGCAGTATTATCCAATATGGCATCTGATCCAACGGGAACAAAATTGCCGTTATCCTGTATTAATTGCAGTCTGATATGAAATGATTTTTTTACATCAAATCTTGCAATGCTGCCACTATGATAATATGGCAATACTTTCATGCTGGTATTTTTAATTTCAGCAGTAAAAGGCAAATCACGCGGCTCAATGGCCAAAGTATTTTCCTGATAAGGCAGAATATCTGGTACCAACAAATTACCATCGCGATTGGTCTTGCCAATTAACTGGTTCTGATAATAAACGCGGATGTTTTCATATCCCGGCACTTGTACAAGCGCAAAGCTTTGCTGCAATCGTCGCGCGAGAAATGGATGATGGTCAAAATAAAGAAGTGCGCCACTGATATCAGCTTCATAATAATTTTTATGCGCGATATGATAAGCCCGACCAGAATAAGTGCCTATCTCATTTTGATAGGTAAAGTCACCGCCAGGACCGTTTGTGCCATTGGTGGTTGCAAGCAAGTGATATCCATAACCATCGCCCAGCGGTAAATTTCGTGCATATAACACGCCAGGTTGCGTTTGCTGATTCTGATCATTCACATACGCACTGATGGAATGAAGATTATCGATTGAAATGGTCAGTGCCGCATAAAATTGATTATTGTCTGAATCATGAAAGTCAGTAATCGCACTCAAGGTAAATGTAGCGATTTTAAAAACACCGCGGCTATAACTCACTGTCCCGATTTCCGCGAGCTCAGGACCTGGATTACTGGTTGCATTTGGCACGGAAAGTTGTTTTGTCATGGTATAACTCAATCCAAACGATCCCAGAAATCCAGTGTCATAACCAAGAAAAACCTGGTTGGTAGTAACTGCACCAAGTGGACCGGACTCTCCGGTTTGAATGCCAATTTGCTGATAATTAGTCGACATAACAGTTGATTTAAAACCGGCATTAAAAACCGGAGTTTGACGGGAAAATCCAACTGAACCAAGCGAACCGCCACCAAATTGACTATGACTTGTGGCAGCAGCAAAAGATATGACTCCCACTCTCCGAAAAAGATAATCCATTGAAGCACCGATGGTTTGTTGTATGGAAAGAAATTCTCCATGTGTACCAACCGTTAAGCTATCAGTTAGCCCGCGTTGCCAAGTGGCAGTGGCAAGCACATCCCGATAATTATTACTATCGATACCATAATTTTCTCTAAGCAAACCCATTTCATAAGAGTAATCACTTAACCCAGCTTTCAGTAAAGTAGGACTCGCATAATAAGGCAGACTAATGGTCTGGGTACGGCCCAATAAATCCTGTGAAACCACGCTAACCGTGCCTGCTCCTGTCACTACTGGAATATTGCTAATATTGTAGACGCCATTTTCAATGCTCTTGTGTTGATTCAAAATACCATTCACAAAAATCTGGACGTTGGTGGGTACAATGGCTTCGCCTTTAAATCCTGGCAATGGAAAGGTAATAAAATTCGGCTGAGTATTAAAATTGGTAGCATACTGTATGCCGCCAAATCGGGCCGACCCACTCCAGGTGCTTGCACCCGTAATCGAATCGCCAAATCTCCATGTCGCAATTTTTTCAGGTTCATCGAGCGTCCATGTCGTATTTAAACGCACGGCATGATAGCCAGGATTCGTATTGCTTACTGCATTATAATTACTGATTAAAAGACTGTTGGTGCCCACACCAAAGTGATTGAAGAAACCAAGATCCAGCAATGCAGCATTGGTTAAATACGAAGATTGTGTATTGTCTATGGACGTTAAATCATAGTTTAAAAATAATCCTGGCCTATCTGGACGGATGGGATTCGGATTATATTGCAATAAATTAATGTCATTTGCTGGATAGTACTGAGAAGGAACCCATATGGATAATTGCAATGTGTTTCTTTTCAATTTAAAGCGTATCGATTTATACCATCTTAATGAATAATATTTTTTTCCAGCATAATTCACAGGCATTTTGTATATCGCTGGAAAATGCCATTGGTGCAAATCATTTTCATCTACAAAAATATTGCCTGACCTGTCTTCATAGCATTCAAAAATACCGGGTTGTTTCTGCTGGTTAATCATCACTTCAAGCAAGAGAGGAAATTTTGTACGGAGACTCGCATTAAATGCAAGTGATGTATTCACTACAAAAATGGATAGTCCCAACAAAATTCCCGAAAGAAGTGTCTGGTATTGTTTATTCTTTAATTTGAACACTATTTACTTTCCACTCTCCGTTAATCATTGCGCTGATGTTCAGTGCATTGCTTTTTTTTAGGTCTAATGCAAACACATGACTTTTTTTAGGCAAGATATAGGCAAACATTTGCTTGTTAAGCACTTCATTATTATTGGATCGTAACTGAATTTTATTAACAAAAAGCGTCACATTCCCTGAGTTATTCAAATCAAGTTTCAATTTATTTTTGCCTATCCACCTTGCTTCCCATTGATACAAGAGATTTTGAACCGAGGGTTGCACGAATAAAGGAATAGAGAATGCAAGTGCAATTTGCAAATTGGCCTCTCTACCCTCTGGAATAATCTTGTGCGGTATAATCTCTCGCAAGATAACACGGTACGTCAATTGTTCATTCACCGGATGTTTGCTTAACCATGCAACCCGCAATAGTTGTGACTCATGTGCTTTAAGTTGAAATAAAGGTGGTGAGATAATCATGTCGCTGGTATTTCGATTAATATCCACACCCATTTTTTGTTGCCAGCTAACAACATCCGCTTGAACCGTGGCTATGCTATCTGAGAGATTTGTTAGTGTAAGCGTTGTGACAGGCTCTTCATTGGTTAAAGTCAATAAGACAGGATTAATGCTTAAAGAACTTGCGAAAATAGTATTTGAAAGAAGAATGAATATCAGTACAAGCAAGGTGGAGTGAGGCCATTTCATTTTGCATTCTCATTAATAAGTGACCGTGACATTAACGCTATCTGAATAGCCGGCCGGAGGAATTGAAGTTGCGTTTGATGCGAATATGCTGCCATAAATTGTTATAGGCTGAGAACTACCATTGCCTGTCCCTGTTACAGTGTTTGAGCTAATGGTATTTCCCCATACGGTGGTTAACCCGCTATTTGAATACAACCCATATGCAATCGTATCGGATCCACCCGATGTTCTCGTCATTAGCCTATTGGCAACGGTTGCTCCAATACCCGCCCCGGGATCCAGTCCAACATTATAGGCTGAGCCATTGGTACAAGTGACATTAAGTGTTGTAGAAGCATTAAGAGTGCTTGCTAATGTTGGATTATACGTTCCAAAGGCAAGAGTGCTTGCGGTAACACTGCAGGCTGCACTCACAGTGGCAGTCACATTAAAACTGGTTGTAAAAGTAGAAGATAAAGCAGATGTTGCAATTAAAGAAAGGCAACCCATCACAATCCATTTATTAATCATATTCAAGCTCCCTGTGAATGAATAGATTAACATAATCTATGCAAACTAAGCCTTGATTTCAATGCATAAGACTGTATAATTCCGATTCAATTTTAAGCAATAAACTTAAATTAATAACAATGTGTGCTTGCGTTAAAATTAACCAAGCCAAAATGAGGAATCAGTATGCACAGTAACCAGCAGCCATCTAATGTTTCGTTGAATCCCTATTTTACAACAGCAGTTAAAACATTAGCCCATTATGCAGGCTTCACATTACAAAACGGCAAACCGCTAGTTGCCGATTCAATAAATGGCTTGACGCCAATTTATGCTGACAGGAATCATGCTGAGCAAGTGGCAAATGCGCTTTCATTATTTGCAAAAATGTGGGGCGAAGATTGTTTGCGCAAACGAATCGGATTATTTTCCACGGTCTCCATATTAATTTCGTATGTGAAGAATGCTTTATCTCTTGAGCAGAGATCTCTTCAAACAACAGACTCACTATTTATCATTCTGAATGAGATTTCTTGTAAATCCGGTTTAAATTATGATGATATTTCAAGTGATATCTTCGAAGAATTTATCTATTCGCGACTGCTTTCAAATATAAATATTTACTCATGGCCTTCTTGCGATGAACTTAAAGAGATCATTGAGAACAACTATGCACAAGTGAAAAAAAACCATATTGCAGATTACATAATTCTTCATGCACATATTTTCATTGAGTGTGACTTGCTTCAAGTGCAACCAATTAATAATCCAGCTCAAGCGTTGTCTTATTACATGCAAGGCCAAGCAACGAGCACAATTATTGTCATGACGTTGTTATTGAATAAAATAACTCACACAATTAATACATTCGATAATAATATGAAACAACACATATTGAAAATGCATGACTATCTTGAAAAGATTAAAACCATTCCCTTGGCCACAATAATGCATATAGCTAAACACAATTGCACTATTACACAATTGGAATGGGCGAAAGACCTTCTTCATTATTCCAATGTCCTGCCAGACAACATGTCAGCAGACCATGCATTACACTCCAAGAAAGTATTTCGACCATGTGATCTGGACATTACTTCAGTGATTAAGTATTACGATAATAATATGGATATTGCTAAATTTTTATTTATACCCACTATTTTGTCTGCGGATGACGCCTCTTTTGTTTGCAGCATGATAATAAAAAACGGACCAAAATTGCATGCTCTGATTACATCTGAGTTTAATCTCGATATGAATAGTGTACTGAGACATCACATTTCACATATCAATCCATCTACCTTACAAACATTATTTCAAGCCTATCCTCCCAACACCTTTGATGTAACGAGCAAGGATGCTGAATCAGGCGAAACCGTGTTGCATATTGCGGCCACAAAACAGCTACATTATCACGCTAAATTATTGATTAGCATTAATCGCAACTGCCTATTTGTAAAAAATAACAAGGGTCAATTCCCATCAGATTGCGAACATAACTGGTCAATTAAATCAGAAACATACTGGGCTCAAGTCAAATTGATGTTTATGTTAAGCACCTATTATTTCAAAAAAGAATTAAGCTACTCTCAATTACCCAATGATGTAGCTATAACCATCGCACTACTCGTTGCAAAATTGCATTGTGGAGGACAAGAAATTGCATTAGCTATCCCCAACAATGCATTGAGTTCCTGTGATGAGTGGACACTTGCTTACCGCAAGTAAGTTCTGTTTTTAATACCCGCACACTCTATGCCTGTGCGCCCCAATCCAATAGCCATAAGCATCGTAATGGCCAGGCACCCACACCCAATAGCATGAGTAGTCATAAGGATAATTATTATAATAATATCCGGGGTATATCCCAAAAAAAACAGAGGATCCACCCCAACCACCATTATGCCAACCGCCACCATGCCCACCGCCATGCCAGCCACCACCACCGTGCCAGCCACCACCGCCCCCATGCCATCCTCCACCGCCATGTCCATGAGCAAGAACACTGCCTGAGCTCAACACCAATGCGATAGCAAGGGCAATAACACCAAGTATTTTATTCAGTTGATTATTCATGACATGCCCTCCCTTCTACTTATTAATTATAGTTGGAATTAAAATAGAGGGGATTTTTGTATAATCAATCAGTTATCAAACCAGTATTTTTTATTTGTTATGCGATATCTCTCCGGTTTCGATACAACCCCATCACGTGAAATTTTAAATAATATCGTACCGCTATCAACTGTATTAAATGCTTTTGCATGTATCCGCTCATAAGCGCTCACAACAGATGGATGTGGAAAATGATAGCGATTGCGATAGCCGGTTGCATATAAAACAATTTGTGGATTAACTGCATGAATGAAGGCTTGCATGCCTGATGTTTTACTACCGTGATGCGGAGCGACTATCATGTTTGCTTGTAGTTTTTCAGGTGAGTGCTCCAACAAATCACGCTCAGCCGCTTTTTCAATATCACCTGTCAGCAAAATTTTATAGCGACCATTATCAATCAACAAAACACACGAGCTGTCATTACGTAAATTAATGTCATTGTTGATGGGATAGAGAAACGTAAATGTCACATCATCCCACTGGAATGATTCTCCCGCATGACAATATGTGTCATAGGATGAAGGAATTTTTTGCGGCACACTGGTTTTAACCCGTGTCAGTGGAAAAGTATTCAGTATTGCTTTTGCACCACCCATGTGATCATTATCACCATGACTAATGACCATCAAATCCAGATTTTTTGTTTTAATGCTTCTTAAATAAGGGATTACCACATTCTCTCCCATATCGACAGCCCC
>Ga0207019_1123_pt1 | contig 16478 bp, 13 predicted proteins | sample Alteio_BWMinCont_50_FD_153483 | JGI IMG/M metagenome (GOLD analysis project Ga0207019, IMG submission 153483) | Enriched cells from forest soil in Barre Woods Harvard Forest LTER site, Petersham, Massachusetts, United States -... | ecosystem: Environmental > Terrestrial > Soil > Temperate forest >...
CTCTATTTCGCCGTTGTGTTTCCTGATTATCTGGCGTACAATGCTGAGGCCGAGGCCAACGGATGCTTCGCCGCGGATACCTGTGCGCCTTGCTTTTGAAAAGCGGTCGAAAATATAGGGTAACATGTCCTGGGGAATGCCTATGCCGGAATCTTTCACACTGATGGAAACTTCATTGTGCATGGCCGACAGGTTGATGTCGATTTTTCCATTCGCCCCTGAGAATTTAATGGCATTGATGATCAGGTTGTCCATTACCCGCTGCAATTTTTCTTTATTCACCTGCGCATAAACAGGAACGCCGGGTATGGTATAGTTTATATTTACCTGTCCCTTTTTATTCTTTAGCCATTCATCAATTATTGAATGAAGGAAATCGCCCAGCTCAGTTTTTTCAAGGTCGAAATTATTGAGCACCTCATTCTGGGCAGTTTCTAGCAGGTCGTTTATGATGAAACTTGCTTTATCACATGATACCTGTATCATTTGCAGGTTTTCAAGGTAATCATCGGCCTTGAAATCGTCCATTTCCATCAGCATGGTTATGGATTTGATAACTGCAAGCGGATTGCGAAGATCGTGCGCTACAACACCTAATATCTCATTTTTGGCATTGCTGGCATTCTCGATCTCAATATTTTTTTCTTCAATGGCCTTTAATTTCAGGAAGTTATCGGCCCGGTATGAAAATAAATATCTTGAGATACAAAAGAAGCTTACGAGCACTACCATTGATGCCAGGTTGTTTAGTACAAGTTCATCTACGCTGTGCTGATAAAATGGCAATAGCGTGCTGAATATAATGGCGGTAACAAGCGTAATGGCTATGGTTTCATAATATTCAAATGTATAAAATGCGCCAATTATTATCAGGCCCATCATATACATTACAAGTGTATTGCGGGGGTTATGCATGCTGAAAAAGCTGGCTCGCATGGCACTGAAAATTATAAATACGGCAAATAACAGTACAAATAACTGCGCGAGCCGTAAGGATTTGGGCCTGTTCGCAATTTTTTTTATCAGCTGTATACTTATTAAATAGAAAAGCGGGAGGATGGCTAGGGCTATCCAGTTGGCGGCATTATATTCATCAAGATGGAGGGACGTTTGGTTGGAGAGGGTAAAAGCAAAAAACAAGCCCCTGATCATCAGTGTAAATATGAAATAGATAAGGCTGACGGATCTAACCGTTTTTAAATTCTGGAGAATGTAATAGGAGCGGAAAGCAGAACGGCCGTTTAAATCAGCTTTGCTAAAAAAATGAATCCTCATTCCAGTTTAATTGTTTAATTCGGCAGGGCTAATATACCCATTTATTGCGTTATACGCAACATATTAAGCGAAGGATACAAAGTTGCGCATATGTTACAAAGCAGGAAAACCTTATAAGTTTTTGACCTTATAAAGGTTTTCCTGCTTAAATGCTGCTATTGACTTAAGGCAACATTACTGTAAACATGGTATTCGCCGGGGGCCAGTATCATTGCCATTGTTGTTGAAGTAACATTATAGGTTGCGCCGGTAATGTTATCTATCCATATACCTGTTACCGGGAATGTAATATTTGCGGTTTGCGATGTTACCGCAAAGTTACCCACTACTTCAACATCTGCAGTCGCATCAAGTAACTGTATCCATTTAACAGCGTCGTTACCCAGATCATAAGTGAAGTTGGTTGTTGAGAAAACCGCGTTTTTGGTTTTCATCTTTATCATTTGGGAATACACTTTATACAAATGCGCCCGGTTAGGATCGGACATATACTCCCAATGCGGCGGCTCGGGATCGGTTCTTTTATCCCCTGTATTATTAAGGGTTCCGTAATCCGGGCCTGCAGTTGCATCGTCATATCCGCGTTCGCCAAACTCCCACACCATTTTAGGGCCGGGCGAGGAGAACATGAAGGCCGCGCCCATTTCATCACGTTTTAAGCCTGTAGGCAGGTCCTTTACACTATAACTGCCGCTGATGTTACCATACTCACCGTTTTTAAATTGCAGGCGATCCTGGTCATGGCTCTCGAAATAAGCAACCAAGCCGTAAGGCGAAGTACCTGTGTTTGCGAAACCGTAGACATTGTAAAATAAACCGGAAAGATCCCATGAGCCTCCTGCGTCATTATAGCCCATTGTAGCCTGCTCGGCAGGTGTGCTTAGGTTTGTCCAGCACATCATGCCTTGGGCAGCATATTTAGCCTCCTCAGTATTATCTGAGAACATTTCCAATATTACATATAAGTTGGGATTTAAAGTTTTCATGTAGTTATTGTACTTGGTCCACAGATCGACCCTGGTTTGATCATAAGCGGCCCAGGCAGATTCACTATTACCCGAATTAACCTGGGTGTAGCCTTTGGCTTCATCAAACCTGTAACCATCAATATGATACTCCTGCACCCAATATTTCAGTACGTTTTCGGTAAAATATTGCGTTGCGGCAAGTGAATGATTCAATTGCCATCCTACGGCGTCGGGGTGCATATTAGTTTGGTCGAACCAGGGGTTATTTGCAGCCGGCGAACCATCGGCATTCGCATACATCTGCACCATAGGCGATGAGCCGAATTGATCTTCAAGGACTATATCCTGTATCACAGCTATCCCGCGTGCGTGGCAAGCGTCAATAAAAGCTTTGTAAGCATTTGGTGTTCCATAGTATTTATCGAGTGCGAACATGAAATTGGAATTGTAGCCCCATGAACTATTGCCTTCAAATTCATTTACCGGCAAAAGCTCAATAGCATTAACACCAAGGCGTGCTATATAGTTAAGTGTATCAGTGAGGGTTTGATAGCTGTGAGTGTCCACAAAATCGCGGGGAAGCAATTCATATATCACCAGGTTTTTTTGTGGCGCAGGAGTAAAGCTGGTAGTTTGCCACGTGTACGCGGCTGGGCTGGGCTGCATTACCGAAACAATGCCTGTTGTTTTGCCCGTAGGGTAGGCCTTTAAGTTTGGATAAACCGTAGATGGAATACCTTTATCATTATCGGGGTCCAAAATTTTATGGCTATAAGGATCGGCAACCTTCAACTTGCCATCGATATAAAACCAATAGCAATATTCATCACCGGCCTTAAAACCATCGAGTTGAATGTAGAAGCGGGTGCCATCGGCAGATTTTTGCATGTTTACAGGTTGCCAATTGTTAAATTCACCTACCACTGCAACAGTAGATTTGCCGGGTGCATATAAATTAAAGACCGCCGTTTTTCCGGAATTTGAAAAAGTAACACCATCAACGGTAGGTACAGTTGACGGGACGCTAGGGGTTACTTTAACCGTAGTATCATTGTCGGTAACGTTCCCGGAACCTTTCCCGGGATTATCGCTTTTCTTGCAAGCAGTAAAACTGATGAGCAAAATTCCCACCAGCAATAAGTACACGTTCTTGATCATCATAAATTTATTTTACTGTTTATATAATTGGTTTTTAAGCGGATGGCTTATTTTTTACCTTGGGTAGAAAGTCCTGTAATACAGGGAGCTTACTTTAGACCATAAGTATACAAATAAGTTTAATGCGTAAAAATATCAATTTAACTTGTATTTTAAAATTAAAAAATTCTGCAGGTATGATAGGGAGAGCCGTATAAGACCTGTTAATTAATATGTTTTTTAACTATATCAACAAGTTCGGCAAGGTCAAAGGGTTTTCGCAGGTAGCCATCTGCCATGCCGGCTTCGGCAATTTCTTTAATATTGCTTACGGCCGAAATGATGATCACGGGTATGTGTTGAGTCGCGGGGTTGGTTTTTAGTTCTTTGCTTAGTTGCTGGCCATTTGCATCGCTTTTCCAATCGGTAAGCCAATTGTCGAGTAATACGAGGTCGGGTTTATGGGTGCCAATTGATTTCAGGATCTTTGAATCCTCTGAGGCTATAATGTCATAGTTTTCCTCTTCCAAAATGTAAACAATAGTATCCCTTATGTCTTTGTCATCTTCAATAACAAGTATTTTTTTGCGTGTACTTTCCATAAGTGCTGCAATACTATTGGGTATAAATTTTTATATAAAAAGAGAATTTGTAGGCTTGTTAATATTGGTACAGGTAATTTTAATAGTAATACCACAAGCTGCACGTTTTGTTTTAGGCGTATAGCTTTTTATTGTAAATTTTTTGTAAGTGATATTATATGGGCAATCCAACCGCTTATTTATTGTAGCACAACCTGCAGCGGGGTTCATAACTTTCCTTCTCGCCCAATAATATTTGTCCATCGCCGGGGACTATGCGATAGGAGTACAGGGCCGGATTGCCGCAAACAACGCATACGGCATGAAGTTTGGTTACCGATTCGGCTATGGCCATAAGGGCGGGCATGGGACCGAATGGCTTACCCTGGAAATCCATATCCAAACCCGCTACAATTACACGTACGCCTTTGTTGGCAAGCTGGTTGCATACATCGGGCAATTCATCGTCAAAAAATTGTGCCTCATCAATGCCAACAACTTGTACCTGGCTGCCCGGCGCCAGAATTGCCGAAGCTTTTGTAACCGGCATTGACGGTATTGAATTTGAATTATGCGATACAAGGGCAGTTTCGCTGTATCGCGTATCGGCTTTTGGGCTGAATATCTCAACACTTAAGCGGGCTATACGGGCGCGTTTAAGGCGCCGCATTAATTCTTCGGTTTTGCCCGAAAACATTGAGCCACATATTACTTCAATACTGCCACCGCCTTCGGTTTTTCGCTTAAATACTTCTTCGCTTACCTGCATCCTGAACTTTTAAAGGCATCTAATATCAGAATTTAATCTTATTTTTGGGTAGTATTTGAATATAAAAAGCCATGAAGCAACAGGAAGTTTTTAAAAAGATAGGCGTAATTATAAAGGAGCTTAATGAGCAGTACGAATACCTTAAAACGGTGGATGGCCCGTTAAATGAACTGGAACTGGAACTTTTTTTAGCTAATTCGCATTTTTTAGGCGACCATGTAGTGATATTGAGCAAGCTTAACACGCAAAACATCGCCCCTGAAAAAACCGAAGAAAAACAAGAAGAAAAACCAGTAGAGCACCATACCCTTAACTTTTTTGAACCGCTTGTACAAGCACCGGTGAATTTTAACAAACCTACCGAAAAATTAAGACCTGTTATTGAAGATACCCCGGCACCGGAAATTGACCTGGGAGCAGGCAACGGGGAAGATACCTATTCGTTTATAAGAGAAGAAGAACCCGAAACCATACGCCACGAATTAATTTTGGATGAAGCCGACTGGGAGGATGAGGACGAGGAGCAGAAAGATATAAGCGACGAAGAAATTGAGATACCGCCCGTGCCTGAAGTGAAAGCAAGGGAGAAAGAGATACATCATGAACCCGAAGTTGTAGCCGAAGAAAAAGCAATTGAAATACCAACGGTAGAAGAGGTAAAACCTATAGAAAAGGAAATAGAAATACCAACTGTTGTTGGGGTTAAAGCAAAAGAGCCGGAACCCGAACCCGTTGTTGCTATACCTGTAGCTGAAAAAGCCAAAGCGCCTGAAAAGGAAGAAGTGCTGACTATAAATGAGCGGATGTCGGCGAAAATGGCGGAGAGCCGGAATGTAGCCGAGCAGGTACAAGTTGATAAGATAGCCGACCTTAAAAAAGCTATTACCCTTAACGAAAAGCTGCTGTATATAAAAGACCTGTTTAACGGTTACAGCCTTGCTTACAGCGAAGCTATTGAGATACTGAACCGCTTTACCAGCCTGAATGAAGCCGACCTGTTTTTGAAGAAAAACTACGTAGTGAAAAACAACTGGGACGGAAAACCGGAAACCACCGCAAAATTTTATGCCTTATTGCAGCGCCGTTATGCGTAAATGATCCCCATACGGTTGGAGTCGAGCTTGAGTAGGACGAACAACAGTACGGTGAAATTCAATAACGATGACCCCCCGTAGCTTATAAATGGTAGCGGTATGCCGATTGAAGGCACTATACCAATTGTCATGCCGATATTGATAACCACGTGGAAGAATATGACCGAGGCCACGCCATAGGCATAAATACGTGTAAACGGCGATCGTTGCCGTTCGGCCATACGGATAATGCGCAGCACCAGGAACAGGTACAAGCCAAGCACCACCATCGCCCCTGCAAAACCCCATTCTTCGCCTACTGTACAGAAAATAAAATCGGTGCTTTGCTCGGGCACGAATGAATATTTGGTTTGGGTGCCCTGCATATAACCTTTGCCCCAAAGCTTGCCCGAACCGATGGCTATTTTTGATTGGTTAACGTTGTAGCCCTTGCCTTTCAGGTCGGTAGTTATGCCTAAAACAATATCGATACGTACCTTTTGGTGCGGCTGCAAAACATGGTTATACAAAAATTTAACGCTGAACACAAAAGCGATGCATATACAAAGGCCAAGCAATACATTTGAAACCAGCTTTTTATTGCGCTTGAATAAAACCGCGATGATGGCCGTGATAACGGCCAGCGCCCCTATAATATACCAATGGTTATCAACCTTGAGGGTTAATACGAACAGGGTAATAAACAGGCCCTCCAATATCAGGAAATAGGGTGAAAGCCCTTCGCGGTATAGCACGAATATGAGTGCGCTAAAAACCAGCGTTGAACCTGCATCGGGCTGCAGCATGATGAGAAACATGGGGAACGCGATGATACCTGCAGCAATAAGGAATGATTTTAACTCGGTAACCTTTATGTTGGTTCCGCTTAAATATCGCGCCAGCAACAAACAGGTGCTAAATTTAGCAAATTCTGAAGGTTGTAACCTGAAGCCCCCTCCAAGCGGTATCCAGGCCTGGTTACCGCCTACGTTACGGCCAACAACCAAAACCAGCATTAATAAAAGCGAAGTGACGACATAGATGGGCACCGAAAGCGCTGTAAGAAACCGGCTCTCCAATAACAATATGACGATGCCAACGGGTATAGCTATAGACAGGTATATGAGCTGTTTGCCATAATCGGTATTGGTGTTGAATATACCGGGATACCTTGGGTCGAATGCCGCGGAGTGGATATTGAACCAGCCAATGGTACACAGCGCCAGGTAAATGAATACAGTTATCCAATCTACGTTAAAAAAGAAACTGCGCTGTGGGTTACTCATGTTCCCTCCGTTTCCCCGGCATGGCAGCATAAGCCAATTTGTTGCCGATATTCTTTTTGGTGGATACGCTTTTTATTGGCGGTTTTTTACGCAGACTGTCGGCTTTCGCTTTTTTTATGCTATCCCTTGCCGCTTCTTTTTTAATTTGAGAATAATAGAAGGTCGGGTCGGGCATTAAGTCGGCATCCTTTATCCGGTTGAACTCATCCATCGGCCTTCTTATGGTATCAGTTAAATATTTCTCAATAATATAGCTGGCAATAGGAGCGGCGTACCATGCACCCTGGCCCCCGTTCTCTACAATTACCGCTATGGCGATCCTGGGGTTTTCCCTTGGTGCAAAAGCCACAAATATAGAGTGATTTTTGCCATGAGGGTTTTGTGCTGTGCCCGTTTTACCACACATTATAATACCAGGTATTTGTGAGCTGCGGGCTGTTCCTGTTTCAACAACCTGTTGCATGCCATCAATTACGGGTTCAAAGTATTGCCCGTCAATACCTACATAATTGCGTTGTGTGTATTCTTCTTTGGTAATTTTTCTGTCGCCTATCGCCTTGATAAGGTGTGGCCTGTAATAAAAACCGTGGTTGGCAATGGTACATTCAATATTAGCCATTTGCAAAGGTGTCGCCTCTAATTCACCCTGGCCAATTGCCAGTGAAAGAATAGAATTTGAACGCCAATGATTAACACCAAATGTTTTATTATAAAGCGCCGCTGTTGGCATAAAGCCTTTACCCTCATTCGGAAGGTCGATGCCGAGCCTTTCGCCAAAGCTGAATTTACTAACTTTTTTACGCCATTCAACAAAAGTAGTATCAATATTGCGCGCGCCGTTTACGTTCATCAGCTTTTCAAAAACGCTGGAAAAATAGGTGTTACATGATACAGCAATAGCCCGTGCCAGATCTGACTGGCCATGCGGCTCATCACAACGGGGAAGGCCGCCTTTATAAGCGCCCGTACAGTAATAGGAAGTTTGCGGCGTGATAAGGCCATCTTGTAAAGCAATTAAAGCGTTCAGCGGTTTGAATGATGACCCCGGCGGGTAATAAGCCTGTATAGGCCGTATTAAAAATGGCGTGTATGGGTCCTTATACATTTTAGCGGCGTTATTGCCGCGCTCCCGGCCTACCATAAGGTTAGGGTCATAAGTAGGGCTACTGACGAAGGCCAGTATTTCGCCGGTTGATGGCTCTATGGCGACAATACTTCCTACTTTGTTATGCATTAGTTCCTCGCCAAGCTTTTGTATACGGATATCAAGCGATGAGGTAAGGCGTTCGCCGGCGCGGGCGGCTGTATCAAACCGGCCGTTTTCATAACTGTCCTGAACTACGTTGTGCGAATTAACTATTACGTTCTTCACGCCAACGGTTCCTTTTAAAACGTCTTCATAAGCTTTTTCTACACCGGTAACACCAATATAATCACCGGGCTTATATTTGCCTCCTGAGCGGTCGATATCCCGTTGGGTAACTTCACCAATATACCCTAAGAATTGTGCGGCGGTGGAGTCGGGATAAGTACGCAGGTAACGGGGGGTGGAGAAAAAGCCCGGAAACTCGGATAAGCGCTCCTGTATGGATGCAAATGCCTGTGCCGATAGTTGCTTTTCGAAAGGCGACGATAAATAAGGCGAATATTTGATGGCTTTTTCAAAGCGCTTATCAAATTCAGCCTTATCTATGTTCAGCAGTTTGCAAAACTCAAGCGTGTCGAATGGTTTTACCTGTTTAGGAATTACAGTAATATCATAAAACACCTCATTTTGTACCAATACCTTGCCGTTGCGGTCGAGTATGGGCCCGCGGGCCGGGTATTGTTTTATGGGGCGCAGTACGTTTTTGGTAGCGGTAAGACTATACTGATCGTCAATTATCTGTATATAGAATAACTTGGCTGCAAGTAGTAGAATGATAGTGATAAAAATGCCCGCAATAACATACCGCCGTACAAAAAAACTATTCATTTACGCTCTTTTCTCCTGTAAAATAATAAACCTGAAACCAACATCAAAAATACAGTAAAAATAGAACTCGAAATAATGCGGCTTAGTGTGTACTGGATGCCGGAAAAACTAAAAACTTCGAGCGTAAAAAGAAAGAAATGGTGAAAAAATGTAAGTACCAGTGCATAAGTAAAAAACCAGCGGAAACCCATTATGCTAAGGGTGGGTTCGGGCTCGTTATCAAAGCCTTCTTTTTGTACGGTTATACTAATGAATAAAACCCGTACCAATGCCAGTACAACGCAAGCCGCGGCATGCAGGCCTGGTGTATCATAAAAAGCATCTATGGTTAGCCCCAAAACAAAGGCCAGTATGAACAACAGTACATTCGGTGTTTCGAACGGGAGCAGGAGGATAAACAAGATGTATAAATAGGGCGTTGAGAAGTTATACAGCGTGATATTCTTCAGCAGAAAAACCTGTATAAAAACAAGCACGATAAACCGCAAAATATTAATAATAATTGTTCTAATCATCTTTCTTTTGCTGAGCCTCCAGTCCCGCTTGTTCTGGTCCAAATTTATAGTCGACCACGTTTACGTATTCCAGCTTGCTATAATCTACAGCAAAATTTACTTCCATGTTTAATGATATGCCGCCGCCTTTGGGGTGCAGGTTGCTTACCTTGCCCACCATTGTCCCTTCGGGAAATAATGAATAGCCCGAGGCTAACACCGCTTCGCCAAGCTTTGGCTGGGCGTTGGTGCCTACGTCAAACAGCATGCCTTTATGCGGGTCGAGGTCATCGCCCCATTGGATAGAGCCTATCTCTTTATTATTGGCCAGCATTACGCTAAAACGGCTGTTCTTGTTCAGCATAGATTGTACATTAGCCATATGCGGCGTAACGTTTACCACCTTGCCCACAATGCCGGCGCTGCAAATAACGCCCATGCCTATGGCAATGCCGTCTTTACTGCCCCTGTCGATAGTTAAATAGTTGTAGCTGTGGTTAGTTGAATTATTAATGACCTTTGCAGTAATGTATTCATATTTTACTTTGAATACCGTATCGTCCACTTTGCGTTTGGCAAGGGTATCGATATAAAACGATGATTTAAGCTGGCCGCGCAATTTTGCATTCTCACGGGCCAGGCTGTCATTAACATCCTTTAGCGATAAATAAGACTTTAACCCGGTAAACTGTTCGTTTAAATTACCCGTAACAACATTAGTACTATTGATGAAGCTTGCCTTTTGAAACGCGTTGTATTTAATGTAGATAATAAGCGAGCTTATCTCGAAAATGATAAATAAGAAAAATGCGTTGTACTTGGTAATGAAGATCAGTAAGTTGCGCACCTTTTAGAGATTAGTTAATTAGAGATTAGAGATTAGTAGCTGCAATTAACAACAAGATCATAGATTTCCTGATTGCTTTCTTAAAAAATTAATATATCCGTTTATCATTCTCATACATTCTTCGCAGTCATTTTTAAACGATTCAAAAACCGTGTCATCAATAAAATTATTATCCAAAGCTATGATAAGATGATCTATTGTTTCTGCTGCCGAACCCCTGGCATTTATCAGGAATTTAGCAGCATCGGCATAATGGAACCTTCCGTGCCCTTCAGCTATGTTATTTCCTATTGATCTTGAAGAACGGATGATCTGATCAACTAAACGAAATCTTTCATCAGAAGGGAATGGTTTAACCAATTCTGAAATCTTATTTCGCAAGATCCTTGATTTTTTCCAAACTTCCAGATCAGTAAATGAATTCATAATGTTATAAAAGCAGTATAACAACTAATCTCTAATCTCCAGTCTCTGATCTCTAACCTATTGCATTAAGAATTTAAAATTACCAATATTTTTAAGGGCCGTACCGGTACCGCGTACAACGGCACGAAGCGGATCCTCGGCTACGTGTACAGGTAGTTTGGTTTTTGATGCCACACGTTTATCCAGGCCGCGTAATAACGCGCCACCGCCTGTAAGATAGATGCCGGTTTGGTAAATATCAGCAGATAGCTCAGGTGGGGTTATTTCCAATGCCTTTAATATCGCTTCCTCAATTTTCGAAATGGATTTATCAAGGCAATGCGCAATTTCGGTGTACGATACCATGATCTGTTTTGGTACGCCTGTCATCAGATCGCGGCCCTGTACAGCAAAATCAGCAGGTGGGTCGGCAAGCTCAGGCAATGCCGCGCCAACTTCGATCTTTATTTTTTCAGCGGTACGGTCGCCTATCATAATGTTGTGCTGGCGGCGGATATATTGTACAATGTCGGAGTCGAAGTTATCACCCGCAACACGGATAGACTGGTCGCACACGATACCCGATAATGCGATAACCGCGATCTCGGTAGTACCACCACCAATATCAATGATCATGTTACCCATAGGCTCTTCCACATCAATACCGATACCTACGGCCGCAGCCATTGGCTCATGTATCAGGTAAACCTCTTTTGCACCTGCAATTTCGGCACTGTCGCGTACGGCACGTTTTTCCACCTCGGTAATACCTGAGGGGATACAGATAACCATACGCAGCGAAGGAAAGAACCATCCTTTGCCGGGGTTAATCATTTTTATCATGCCGCGTATCATGTGTTCGGCGGCGTTAAAGTCGGCTATCACACCGTCTTTCAAAGGGCGTACGGTACGTATGTTATCATGCGTTTTGCCTTCCATTTGCATGGCCTGGCGCCCTATGGCTATTACTTTATTTGTTGTGCGGTCAAAAGCCACTATTGAAGGCTCATCAACCACTACTTTATCGTTATGTATGATCAGGGTATTTGCAGTACCTAAGTCGATAGCAATTTCCTGCGTAAAAAAATTAAATAGACCCATTTGTATGTTTAAGTTAAAGCACCATCTCCATTCAGGAAACGGGTGTTACAATAAAAAATCGAATTGATAAATATAACTCCGATTTTGCGTAATTCGTATCAATCCGAATAATTTGTTAAAGTTTTGTTAATGTTTAAAATGGCGTACCCCGGTAGTTACCATAGCTATGCCTTTTTCGTTAGACATGTCAATTGATTTCTGGTCGTTTATCGATCCGCCGGGTTGTAATATAGCTGTAATTCCGGCTTCAGCGGCCAATTCGGCGCAGTCAGCAAATGGGAAAAACGCGTCAGATGCCATTACCGCGCCATGCAAGTCGAACCCAAAACTTTCAGCCTTTATGATCGCTTGTTTTAATGAATCGACCCTTGAGGTTTGACCAACACCGCTCGACATCAATTGGTTGTTTTTAGCAAAAACTATAGTGTTTGATTTGGTATGCTTTACCACCTTGTTTGCGAAGTGCAGGTCGTGCAATTCGTGCGCGGTAGGTTGTTTCACAGTAACTGCGGTCATTTGCGATGGACCTTCGATCACAAGATCCTTATCCTGCTCAATAACGCCGTTCAATAATGTTTTAAATTGTTTAACAGGCAGTTCAACCGGCTGACGGATAAGGATGATGCGGTTTTTCTTGCCCTGCAATATTTGGACAGCCTCATCGGTATAAGCCGGGGCTATCAATACTTCGTAAAATATCTTGTCGATCTCGGTAGCTGTAGCAGCATCAATTTCATCGTTGGCTATAATAACACCCCCAAAGGCCGATACCGGGTCGCAGGCCAAAGCATCTATCCAGGCTTCTTTTATAAACGAACGAGATGCTATACCGCAGGCGTTGGTGTGCTTTAAAATGGCGATGGTTGGCTCATTGGTAAATTCGTCGATCAAAGCTACAGCGGCATCAACATCAACCAGGTTGTTGTACGATAATTCTTTGCCGTTCAATTTAGTGAACATGGCATCGAGGTCGCCATAGAAAACACCTTTTTGATGCGGGTTCTCACCATAGCGCAGAGTTCGGCTGGTTAATATGCTTTGTTTAAATACCGGCAGCGGGTCTTCCTGGTTAAAGTAACCGAAGATAGCGGTATCGTAATTCGATGTAATGTTAAAAGCCTTTTGGGCGTATAAGCGGCGCTGGTTATAAGTGGTTGAACCGTTTTGTGTGGTAAGCAGGTTATGCAGGCCGGTATAATCATCTTTGGATGCCACTATAACCACATCCTTAAAATTTTTGGCCGCGGCACGGATAAGCGATATGCCGCCAATGTCGATCTTTTCGATAACATCGTCCTGACCGGCACCCGACTTTACGGTTTCCTCAAAAGGATAAAGATCGACGATCACCAGGTCAATTTCGGGTATCTCGTATTGGGCCAGTTGCTGCTCATCGCCTTCAAAACTTCTGCGGGCCAAAATACCACCAAATACCTTTGGGTGCAACGTTTTTACACGGCCGCCCAGTATGGATGGGTAGGAGGTAAGGTCCTCAACAGCAATTACATCAACCCCAAGCGAGCGTATAAAGGTTTCAGTGCCGCCGGTAGTATAAATTTTTACCCCAAGGCGGTTTAATTCATGAATTATAGGCTCGAGATTATCTTTGTAATAAACAGAAATTAAAGCGTTTTTTATTTGAACAGAATGGCTCATCAGCAATGCGTTTTTTTGAGCCGCAAAGGTAGTGATTAGTGATTAGAGATTGGAGGTTGGCGGTTAGTTTTTTTCATTTTTTTATGTGATGAAAAAAAGTGTTAGCTATTCAGGTTTAACGTCTTACAATTCGCCCTAAATAACATTAAGCTTTTGCTGAAGTACCGCCCCGCAATACAGCGATAATTTGCGGGTGCCCGAAACACGGATACGTTTGCGCAGTATGATTTGCGCGGGTGTTTTGCTTATTTTTTTGAACAACTGCAGGTAATATTTATAAGCAATATAAACACCGAGCCGGGTGCCATGAGGTAATAGCTTTATACCTGCGAAGCCATCATCAAAATCCTTTTGGATATTGGCTTCTATCTGTTGTTTATCATCCTCAGTAAAATTGTTGAAATCCACGCCGGGGAAATAGGTGCGGCCGCGATCTTCCAGGTCGGCTTTGGCATCGCGCAAAAAGTTTACCTTTTGAAATGCCGCGCCCAGGCTGCGAGCGGCGGGCTGCAGGCGCTGGTATAATGCTTCATCATCGCCGCAAAAAACGCGCAGGCACATTAAGCCTACCACTTCGGCCGAGCCAAAAATATAAGCGTTATAGCTTTCATGGCTGTGGCTTGTTTTGTCAAGATCGATTTCCATCGAATCTAAAAAAGCGTTTATCAAGCCTTCATCAATGCCGTATTCATGAACGATCAACTGGAATGAATGCAGGTAGGGGTTAAGGCTTATCTTTTGTTCGATGGCTTCAAAAGTATCGTGGCGGAAGTTTTTGATCAGTTGGTTTTTATCGTGTTGATGGAAAGTGTCGACTATCTCATCGGCACAACGCACAAAACCGTATATGGCATAAATGGGGTAGCGGTATTGCTCATCAAAGGCACGGATGCCGATGTTAAATGAAGTGCTGTATTGTTTGGTGATCAACTTGCTGCATTCGAAGCATGTTTTTGTATACAGATCCATTTTGTTGTCTTTTGTAGCTGGTGTCCAAAACTACGAAAATGAACGGTTATTGGTTTTTAAACATGACAAAACAATTTAACTAATTTAGCCCAAACAGGAATGGGCAGCAAACACATTATAATTATAGGGGCAGGCTTCGCCGGTTTATCGGCTGCGTGTGTGCTGGCTAAGGCCAGTTTTAAGGTTACGATACTTGAAAAGAACGGCCAGCCGGGTGGCCGGGCGCGGGTATGGGAAAAGGACGGCTATAAATTCGACATGGGCCCAAGCTGGTACTGGATGCCTGATGTATTCGAGAATTTTTTCGCGTTGTTTGGTAAAAAGCCACACAACTTTTATGAATTGAAAAGGCTTGACCCTGCCTACCGTATTTATTGGGGCAAAGATGATGTTTTGGATGTGCCTGCTGCTATGCCCCAACTGGAAGCGCTTTTTGAAAGTATTGAACCCGGCAGCCGCATAGGTTTGCGCAAGTTTTTGGCACAGGCAGAATATAAATACAAAGTAGGCATGGGCGAATATGTCTTCCGCCCATCGCATGCCATTACGGAGTTTATCGACCTTAACCTTATCCGCAAAAGCTTTAGCATGCAATTGCTTACAAGCATGAGCAGGCATGTACGCAAGTACTTTAAGGACCCCAAACTGATAAAGCTGCTGGAGTTCCCGGTGCTTTTTTTGGGTGCGCGGCCGCAGGATACGCCCGCCATATACAGTATGATGAATTATGCCGACCTGGTTTTAGGCACGTGGTATCCGATGGGCGGGATGAATGAGATTGTGAAAGCGATGGTGTCGGTAGCGGAAGAACTCGGCGTGGAGATAAAGCTGAACACCGAGGTAGCCAAAATTGAGGTGGTAAATAAAAAGGTTAGCTATATAGTTACTGATAAAGGTTTATTTGAGGCTGACTTTGTAATAGCAGGGGCGGATTATGAGCATGTAGACCAGGAGTTAATTAACAAACCAAATCAGAACTACGACCGGAAGTATTGGGACTGCAGAACAATATCACCATCGGCGTTGCTGTTCTATATCGGCACAAATAAAAAAGTAACGGGCATAAAGCACCACAATTTATTTTTTGATGAGGATTTTGAGCAGCACGCCAATGAGATATATACTGAACCGAAATGGCCGAAGAAGCCTTTATTTTATGTTTGCTGCCCGTCAAAAACCGATGATACCGTAGCGCCTGCAGGCTGCGAGAATTTGTTTTTCCTAGTACCGCTGGCACCGGGACTGGAAGATACCGAAGCCTTACGTGATGAATACTTTGAATTGCTGATGGACAGGTTTGAAAAGATAACCGGTGAAAATATCCGCGATAGTATTGTAGTGAAGCGTAGCTATGCAATGAATGATTTTAAGGCGGACTACCATTCGTTTAAAGGCAACGCTTACGGGTTGGCGAATACGTTGAAACAAACAGCATTTTTTAAACCCGCTATGCGGGCTAAGCATATTAAGAATTTGTTGTTCACCGGGCAGCTGACGGTGCCGGGACCGGGCGTGCCGCCTGCTATCATATCAGGGCAGGTGGCAGCGGGGGAAGCAGTGAAGTATTTTGGCGATGGCGATGCGACCGCCTGACCATGTTAAGCACTCGTCGTAGATGAGCGCAAGGGGATAAAACTAACCACCCTTGACACATTATTGGGTTAACATAAGTTAACACAATTTCAAGTAATTATCAGCTAAAATACTTATTATTAATGTCTTAACAAAAGACGGTGTTAACCCAGAATACCTGACTTTTGCTAAAAAAATAGCCCGGGAACGTCATGTTGCCGGGCTACCAAATGTTGTTGAGTCGCTTACTATCAATAGTTAATATCTTATGAACTCATTGTACGTGTGCGGTACACGGTTGTATGTGGTGTTAAGTTCAGTTGGTCAATTATGCCGCTAACCACTTTTGGTATATCGTCGATGTTTTTTT
>Ga0207019_1114_pt1 | contig 16166 bp, 18 predicted proteins | sample Alteio_BWMinCont_50_FD_153483 | JGI IMG/M metagenome (GOLD analysis project Ga0207019, IMG submission 153483) | Enriched cells from forest soil in Barre Woods Harvard Forest LTER site, Petersham, Massachusetts, United States -... | ecosystem: Environmental > Terrestrial > Soil > Temperate forest >...
CGAGCCTGCAAAGAACAAGCTTGCCGAAGTAACAGGCAACTGGGAAGAGGACCGCGAGTTTATTGTGGACCTGTATGAGAAGAACATACGCCATGATAAGGAATACCAGCAAATGATAGGCGAAAAAACCCAGAACTGGGAGCCTGAACGTATTGCCATGATGGATACACTGTTGATGAAAATGGCTATAACCGAGTTTATCAATTTTACATCGGTGCCGGTGAAGGTTACGATCAATGAGTACCTTGAAATATCGAAGGAGTTCAGCACGCCTAAAAGTAATTCGTTTTTAAACGGTATCTTGGACAAAATTTTGATCGAACTAAAAGAGCAAAAGAAAATAAATAAAATAGGCAGGGGATTAATAGAATAGATCATGAAAAAGCTTTTGGTAAGTGTATTAGCGGCCGGTATGTTACTATCGGCATGCAACCAGGCGGCAAAGCAGGCAAAAACCACCGATTCGACAGCTGCACAACCTGCGGCAGCCGTAATGCCCGATGGCCCCCAAATGAAATTTGAAAACGTTACGCATGATTTTGGCAAAATACAGGAGGGCGATAAAGTAACCTATAAGTTTAATTTTGCCAATACAGGTAAATCGCCATTAATAATAACCGACGCGGTTGCCAGTTGTGGCTGTACCATACCTACATGGCCCAAGGCCCCCATAAAACCGGGCGATGGCGGCCAGATAATAGTTACTTTTAACAGCTTCGGCAAAAAAGGCCTGCAGGACAAAATGGTAACCATTACCGCAAATACCAACCCACGCCAAAATGTAGTGTATTTGGTTGGTGAAGTTTTGGAAAAAAAGTGATCAGAGACTGTAGATTAGAGATTAGTTAGGCGACTAACTTTCAAAGCTCAAATTTTACAAAAGATTAAATCAAGAAATAATTAATTAAACAAAATGATAGCAACAATTTTATTACAAGCCGCGGCAAGCGGACCACTAGGAAGTTTAACCAGTTTTTTACCGATAGTACTGATCATAGTGGTGTTTTACTTTTTTATGATACGCCCGCAGGTTAAGAAACAAAAGGAACAGAAAAATTATGTTACTGAGCTGAAAAAAGGCGATAAAGTAGTATTAACATCGGGCGCTCATGGCAAAATAGCCGAGGTTGCCGATACCACTTTTTTGATAGAGCACGAAAGCGGCCACAAAACACGTTATGATAAATCATCGGTTTCGCTTGAGGCATCGAAAGCGTTGAATACGCCGCCGAAGGTATAAGTCAAAATTCAAAATTAAAAAGTCAAAAATTGACTTTAACACGTAAGGCCGAAAGCTGAAAGCATGAAGCATAATATTTAGCTTTGCTTTCAGCTTTTGGCTTTTTGTTCGGCTTTTGACTTTTACCTTTTAACTTTTAAAAATGGCCATAGTAAAATTATCGGCAAGTGAACGCAGGCGGTTATCGGCATTTTTTACGTGCCTGGTACTGGCTGCACTTGCATGGCTGTTTACTAATTTATCAAACCCATATACTTTTACGGTAAAGCGCGTAATAACCTATAAAAACACGCCGCAACGAAGGGCATTTCATTCGCTGCAATCAGATACCGTGTCGGTTACCGTGAATGGTACGGGTTGGCAAATGCTTTTCTCGAAATTGAACGACGACAGTAAAGCCCTGAATGTTGACCTGCGGCCGCTGGAAAGCAACAATTATGTAGCGCTTAGCTCCCAAATAAAACAGGTAAGCATAAATAAGGATGTACACGATGTCGTGTCGTTTAATCCGGATACGCTTTACTTTGATTTTTTGAACCGAACAGTGAAACGGGTGCCTATAAAACTAGTAAGTGATATAAAGTACCAGAAACAGTTCGCGCAGTTAAACAACGCCATTATAAAGCCTGCCTACGTTACTTTGGACGGGCCGAGCAACAGGATAGATAAGATAACCGAATGGCAAACAGATTCGTTAACGGCAGATAAAGTGAATGAAACTATACGTACAAAGCTTGACCTGCAACCGCCAAATGAAGGGAACATTACTGTTTATCCTAAGGCTGTTGATATAATAGTACCGGTTGATGAATATACCGAAAAGACATTGCAAATACCGGTTAAGCTGCTGAATAATAGCGATTATTATAATGTAAAGGTATTCCCCGAGAAAGTTAAGGTTACGTTTTTAACATCGCTGAAAAGATATACCGAGATCGATGAGAATTTTTTTGAAGCGGACGCCGATCTTAATTTGTGGAAAAACCAGGGTTATAACACACTGCCGGTAAACCTGATAAGGATGCCGCCCTTTTGCCGGATAATAAGCATTGACCCGCCAAATATTGATTTTATAGTAAAAAAATAACCATGCTTAAAGTTGGCATAACCGGGAACATAGGCAGCGGGAAAACCACTGTGAGCAAAATATTTGAGGTGTTGGGCATCCCTGTGTTTTATGCAGATGACGCAGCTAAAAACGTAATGGTGAACGACCCGATATTGATCGACGCTATAAAAATCACGTTCGGCAAGGCATCGTACTTTGATGATGGTACGCTGAACCGCAAACACATTGCCGCTATTGTTTTTAATAACGAAGCCGAACTGGATAAACTAAACGCTATAGTTCACCCGGCCACTTTCCGCGCGTTTGATAACTGGCTGCTCTCGCACCAGTATGCGCCTTATATTTTAAAGGAAGCTGCGCTGCTGTTCGAGAGTGATTCATACAAAATGTGCGATAAAACCATTATGGTTACCGCCCCGCTTGAAATGCGCATAAAGCGGGTGATGCTGCGGGATAATTTACCTGAGGATGAGATATTAAAACGCGAAGCGAGGCAATTCACCGAAGAGAAAAAGCTTCAGCTGGCTGATTATTCTATAAATAATAATGAAAAGGAGTTAGTAATTCCCCAGGTGTTGGCGTTGCATCGCCAATTTGAAAATTTGGTGATTTGAAGATTTGAAAATGAAAAGCCAGGTTAGTTGTTTACTGATTTGTTGCATTAAGCTTAATGCATTTTAGGTCGAAGTTAGAAACTTCGTTTAGGGCAATACTATGTAATGTAATATGAAAATTAAATTCGAACTCAAGGCAAAGACTGATACTGAATTAAAAATAATAATGTCAAGGATATATTCTGAATTAGATTCCACTTATCAAACAACTAATGATACTAAAAACAAAATTACTTTTCGATATAATACATGGCGAGTTGGTTCGCGATCAGAATCTAGAAGAAAAATCGACGGAGGCACATTTAAAGTTGAGACTTTGAACGGTGAAAACGAAGTGCAATTGTATTATTTCATATCCTTTTTGTGGGAGTTTCTTATTGTGGTTTTGCTATTAATATTGGGTTTTGCACAAAATTCCTTTGTTCTTTTTTTAATAATTCCTATCCCAATTTTATTACTCATAAGAATTGACAGTGTAAAAAAAATAACTGAAGAAATGATGAGTAGAATTACAAAATAATTGATTTGACACTAAAAGCAATTTCGCATTACAGAAGAATTGTAACACCTCAAAAAGTGTGAGCTGTTGAGGTTACACTATCAATTTGAAGATTTGAAAATGAATTTTAAGCTAAGTGATTTTCAAATCAACACACCTTCAAATTTTCAAATAAAATATTAAAAATGATATTTGACGATTTCCTTTCCTTCAATACCAACGGCCTTTATTGTAAATACGGCGATTTTTATTTAGATCCTACGCAGCCGGTTGCTATAGCCGTAATATCACACGCCCATGCCGATCACGCTATCAGCGGCAATAACGAGGTTTTTTGTACCGAAGCTACAGCTGCCTTTATGCGACTGCGCTATGGGAAAAACGCGGCTAAGATTTTTAATATAGCGGGTTATCACCAGCCGTTTACTATTAAGGGCGTGCAGGTGACGTTTATTTCTGCTGGTCATATGTTGGGATCGGCGCAGGTTTTAATGGAATACGAGGGCGTTAAATACCTGTACACCGGCGATTATAAGCTCCAACCCGATGCCACCTGCGAACCCATTGAATGGGTAAAAGCCGATGTACTGATAACCGAAAGCACATTTGCTGATCCGCAGATTTTGCATCCCGACCCTGTTGAGGAGATAAAAAAACTGAATGACATAAAGATAAATATCCTGCTGGGCGCTTATGGGTTGGGGAAAAGCCAGCGATTGATAAATTTGATAAATGAACATGCGCCGCAGAAGAAAATACTGATCCATCACCGCATAATGCCTATAAATGCGCTTTATGAAAAGCTGGGTTATTCGCCCGGAAAATACCAGGTTTATAGCAGAAAGCTGATGAAAAACCAGGAGGAGTACATATATATTGTGCCGCCTTTTACGTTCGATAGCTATATAAATGCTACGGGTGTTAAGCGCTTGTTTGCTTCTGGCTGGAAGAATTTGCAGGTGAATAAGAATGATACGCTGTTTATATCGGATCATGTGGACTGGAATGATATTCTACAGGCTGTGGCCCATGTTGAACCTAAGCAATTATGGACACTGCACGGTAATGGCGCACATTTGAAAAAGCATTTTGGGAATGATATTTTTGTGAAACTGCTGAACTAATGTTGAAGGAAGGTATAGACTACTATATAAACCAGGATGGCAACCTGGTATTCACAAAGGAATATCACCTTAAGCGCGGCTATTGCTGTAAGAATAAGTGCCTTAACTGCCCCTGGGATTACGGAAAACCCAAAGAAGACAAACAAATTAAAAAATAATAAGGATATTTGTATTTATTATGACCTATTAGCTATGCGAATAGACGAAGAAATACAAAGCACCAAGTTTGAAGATAACTACCAGAAGGCTGTTATAAATATTGCGTTCACATCCGGCTGGTTAAATAACCTGATACGTGGTGAGTTTGAGCGTTTTAACCTTACACAACAGCAATTCAACATTCTGCGCATACTGCGCGGGCAATACCCCAGCCCGGCTACAGTAAACTTGTTGAAAGAGCGCATGATCGATAAAATGAGCGATGCCAGCCGCATTGTTGACCGCCTTGTTCAAAAGGGTTTGGTTTCGCGTTGCACCAATACTAAAGACCGCCGGGCGGTTGATATACGCATAAGCGACGAAGGCCGGAGCCTGCTTTGCAAGATAGACCTTGAGTTTAAAAGCAAGGATTTTTTAAAGGATAACCTAACCGAAGAAGAAGCAGACAAATTGAGCGACCTGCTTGATAAGTTGAGAGGGTAATTCAATTTCGGATTTTCAATTTCGAATTTTTTAAGAAAAAAGCTGTTAAAACCCCATTCCTTTTGGCCGCTTTTCGCCTAAAAACAGGCAAAAAGTTTCACTTTTTCACCCTAAAATAGCTGTTTTGAAGCCTAAAAACACGGGTATTATCACCAAATAGGCGGTAATTTCTTTCAAAAAACTACAAAAAAGTGTGTTTTTTATAGTTTTTAATCATCCAACTTATGACGCCGGGCAAATAAACCTAAATAATTGGCACCCAGTCCGGAAGCTTTGTTTGTAACCAATAAAATAGCTTGCTCATCAACCATCCCACAAAACTTCCATATAGTGTCCCGCAAAATACATCAATAGGGTAGTGTACGCCCACATATATCCGCGAGATACTGATGATGCCCGCCCATAATAATCCCCAAAGCCATATCCACCGCCATTTTTTGCAGAAGATGAGTATCATAAAAACAGCCATCGCGAAATGGTCGGCTGCATGAATAGATGGAAAGCTGTAGCCACTGCCACAGGTAACCCTTAGCATATCGGTTTTGGCAGTAATAGGGTCACGACAGGGGCGTTCCCTGTGCACTAAAGGTTTAATGATCCTGTCGCAGGTAAGATCAGAAAAGCCGGCTGATAACGCTATAAATACGATAATAATAATGCCTTGTTTTTTAAACTTCCACAAGCAAAAAACAATGATAAATACATAAAGCGGTATCCAGTTTGTAGGTGTACACACCCAGGGCATCACGCTGTCAAAAAAAGGGTTGGCCCAATCATGGTTTATGATGTGGAACAAGTGTTGGTCTAAATGTATCAGCTGCTCAAACATGGGCTTTTTTGCAAATAAATATCAAACGGTCGGAGCTGTTCACATCGTACTTTTCCAAACTGTAATTGCCAAAATATTCCACTATCTCAAACCCGCTTAGTTTAAAAAAACGGGCGAAATCCTCAAAAGTAAAAGCGTGTACCTTCTCTTCAAATTCATAGTCTTCACCCTTGTCTTCAAATGTAATTGTTTTTATTATCCTGTCGCCTTCCATATGTTTCCGCAGGTGAAAGTTAACACCCTGTACGGTTTTAATGGCTTTGGGTATTAGATTGGCCACTATTTTATGGCTGTTAAAAAAATCCAGTACCAGTAAACCGTCCGGCTTAAGGGCCTGGTTAAATGTTTTCAGCGCGTTTATGTGTTCTTCATCCGTGTCAAAATACCCAAAGCTGGTAAACAGGTTAAGGGCTACATCAAAATGGTTACTGTATACCAATGTGCGCATATCATGCACATAAAAATGCAGCGTTTTATTGCGGTGTTTATTCGCGTAAGCTATGTTCTCAACAGCCAGGTCGATGCCTATGACGTCAAAGCCCCTTCTGTTTAAACATAAGGCATGGCGACCGCGGCCGCAGGCAATATCAAGCAGGCGAGCGCCGGGCACGGGGTGTAAACAATTAACTAAATTATTAATGAAATATTCCGCTTCGTGGTTGTTGCGGTCATTATACAGTAAATGATAGTAAGGCGAACCGAACCAGTTATGAAACCATTGTTTGGGCATAGTATTTATACAGCAGCAACAAATATAACCAATAAAATGAGCCTTAAAACACCGTGCTATCGGTTAATATTTTTACTTTTGCAATTCACAAATTTTTCTTGTTTTGACGCTAATAAAATCAATTTCGGGCATAAGGGGCACCATAGGCGGTGCGGCAGGTGATGGTTTAACACCATTGGATATTGTAAAATTTACCTCGGCCTATGGCTCATGGGCGGTTAAGCAAACAGGTATAAAAAAGATAGTTGTTGGCCGCGACGCGCGTATATCAGGTGTTATGGTGAATAACCTTGTGGTAGGCACCTTACAGGGTTTGGGTATTGATGTGGTTGATGTTGGCCTTTCGACCACACCCACAGTAGAGATAGCCGTTCCCCTTGAACAGGCAGCAGGTGGTATCATCCTTACAGCCAGCCATAACCCCAAACAATGGAACGCCCTTAAACTATTAAACAGCCTCGGCGAGTTTATTAATGATGCCGACGGTAAAAAGGTACTTGAAATTGCCGAAGCCAGCGATTTTACCTATGCCGATGTCGACCATTTAGGCAAAGTAAGAGCCGACGATACTTACCTGCAAAAACATATCGACCAAATACTGGCCTTACCGCTGGTTGATGTGGACGCCATTGCCCAAGCTGATTTTGAAGTGGTTATTGACTGTGTTAACTCAACCGGGGGCATATTTGTGCCGGCCTTGCTGAAGGCTTTAGGTGTAAAAACGGTTCATAAACTGTATTGTGAACCCGATGGCAAGTTCCCGCATAACCCCGAGCCTTTGCCCGAGAATTTGATAGCCTTGTCGCAGGAAGTGGTGAAGAAAAAAGCCGACCTTGGTATCGCCGTCGACCCTGATGTTGACCGTCTTTGTTTTGTGAACGAAGATGGCAGCATGTTTGGTGAGGAATATACTTTGGTAGCTGTAGCCGATTATGTGTTGAAGCATACAAAAGGTAACACGGTATCAAACCTTTCATCAACCCGCGCCCTGCGCGATGTTACTGAAAAAGCAGGCGGCGAGTACAATGCTGCCGCAGTAGGCGAGGTGAACGTGGTAAATAAAATGAAGGAAACCAATGCCGTTATAGGTGGCGAAGGTAATGGCGGGGTGATATATCCTGAGATACACTACGGTCGCGATGCTTTAGCCGGAATAGCTTTATTTTTAACGCACCTGGCCAAATGGGGCAAGTCGGTTTCGAGTTTAAGAAGCTCATATCCTGCTTATTTTATATCAAAGAATAAGATAACCTTAACGCCCGAAATGGATATTGATGCCTTGCTGCTGAAAGTAGAAGAAAAATACCAGAAACAGCCGCACAGCACTATCGATGGTTTGAAAATAGAATTTGATAAAGAATGGGTACATTTGCGCCGTTCAAATACCGAACCGATAATTCGTATTTATTCAGAAGGTAATTCAGAAACCGTAGCTAATAATTTAGCCAACAAGATAATTGCCGATATTAAAGAAATTTTAAATTTACATTGATTAGTTGCAAGTAAAACTAATCTCTAATAACTGATCTCTAACCTCTCAATGATGCGTGTTTATCTCGATAACGCGGCTACTACGCCGTTAGATCCGGAAGTGATGAAAGAAATGTACAAAGTGATGGAAACCACTTATGGTAACCCGTCATCCATCCATGCGCATGGCCGTGAAGCACGTACATTAATTGAGCGTTCGAGAAAAACTATTGCTAATTTATTGGGTACATCGCCCTCTGAAATATTTTTTACCTCAAGTGGCACCGAAGCCGACAATACCGCCATACGCTGTGGTATTGCCGATCATGGCATAAAACATGCCATCACCACCAAAATTGAACATCACGCGGTACTGCATACTTTTGAGGCGCTTGAAAAAGCAGGCCTTATTAAATTGAGCTTTGTTAATTTGGATGAGAAGGGCAATATCGACTACGACCACCTGGAAACTTTACTAAAGGATAACGAACGCAGTTTTGTATCGATAATGCATGCCAACAATGAGATTGGTACACTATCGGATATGGAGCGCATAGGCGACCTTTGCGAGGCCTACAACGCCATTTATCATTGCGATACGGTACAAACCATGGGCCATTACAAACACGACCTGAGCAAGCTTAAAGCGCACTTTGTGGTTTGTTCAGCACATAAGCTGCATGGGCCAAAGGGTGTAGGTTTTTTGCATATCAGCCACCGCATAAAAATTAAGCCATTAATATATGGTGGCGCGCAGGAACGCAACATGCGCGGTGGTACCGAAAATATTTATGGTATAGTTGGCCTGGCTAAAGCTTTGGAAATGGCTTATGCCGATATGGGGCAGCACCAGCAGCACATCCAAGGCCTTAAAAGCTATATGATAGATCAACTGGTGGAAAGCATCCCCGGTATTGAATTTAATGGCGAAACCGACCCTGATAAGAGTTTGTATACTGTATTGAATGTATCTTTCCCCGAAATGGAAATGGCAGATATGCTGTTGTTTAACCTGGACATAGCCGGTATATCAGCATCGGGCGGTAGCGCGTGCAGTTCGGGTAGTGACATCGGTTCGCATGTGTTGACGGCCATCGGCACCAGCCCCTCAAGGCCATCTGTGCGATTTTCCTTCTCCAAGAATACAACCAAACAAGACATTGACTATACTTTAGCCAAACTGCGCGAGCTTTGTTTGGTGAAAGCGTAATAGTTCTTTTGTCATGCTGAGGAACGAAGCATCTTCTACATCATGCATGTGGCCCACCTGTCAATTTTAGAAGATCCTTCACTATGTTCAGGATGACAAAAGGGGGATAACCATTTCTTTTCTCCCCGTTGTTTGTGTCCTCACAAACAACAAAAACTGATCTTGCTTCCTTTGTAACATTTCATCCAAAATCCCCTTTTTCTAAAATATCGAAAACAATCTGCCAATAACTAAAGTTATTTAATTAACAATTAATTACGACCGTTTTCGTAGCGACAGACCAAATCGCGTTCGACAGTAACTAAAAAATATCAACCATGAAAAATAATAGCAAACCGGGCCGGGTACCTGAACGGAACCAGCCCAAAAAAGAGAATTTCGGTTACCCGCGTGAAACAGAATTTGTGCACCCGCGGGAAGGTAGTGATGCTTCATATAGCGAGAAGAATGATGTGACAGGGCCTGAGAAACGGGAATTCCCATCAGTTGGGCCGGCCGAAACAGATTTTGTTAGCCGCCCGCGTACCCGTTCAACCGGCCGTATGGTAGGTCATGAACCCGGAACAGAAAACAACCTATAATGGTTAAATAATAAATTAAAATATCATGAAAAGCGATGATCGTTTCGGCAACAACCGGAACAGTAGTACAAAAGCTGATGACAGCGACAAAGGCGCCTACAGTAACACAATTGAAGTTGGTTCGGTAGGCATTGAAGGTGGTACTGATAATGGCGCGAGCACTTTAAGGGTGCTAAAGAGAAAGCACGCCAATGATCCGTATCCATACGAAAAAAAGCCCAGGAGGCATTTCCTTTAATTCATTTAGTGATTGAGTGAATTAGTGAATGTTGATTTTTTATTCACTCAATCGCTAATTCACTCAATCACTAAATGCTTCTACATTACAAACGAATTTTCACCTGCCTTAAGCGGGTATCTTTTTCCCTTCCAGATAAATACGCCCGGCGTGTTTTGCGGCAGGCTTATCTTTATTTTCCATTTATCCTTCTCCAAAAAATAAGCAACCTCAACTTTACCGTTAGGGTGTGGTATCTCACCGCTTACATTGGTTAACGTGCCCAGGTGTGGTTCTATCTTTACTTTGCTAAAACCCGGTGCATAGCTGTCAATCCCTAAAACCATGCGGTAAAACTCGATGTTCGGGCTGGCTCCCCAGGCATGGCAGTCAGAACGGTTGTTATGCAGGTCCGAAGTTTCAGCCCAGGTGGTGAGGCCCATTTTTATATTATCGCGCCATATGCCCAGCCAGTTGATATAATCATTACCCAAACCGCCTTTTTCAAGCGCCTGGTGCATATAATATTTAAAGTAGATGGTACATTGCGTTAAAGTGGTATCGGCCAAAATATTCTTGCTCACAACGGCCATATCAGCATCCTTAACCACGCCGGTAAGTATAGCCAATGAGTTGGCGTGTTGCGAATAAACATTTTTATCCTGAGTATCGGCATAAAGTTTTTTAGCCGGATCCCAATATTTAGTTTGAATAGTTTGTTTTAGCTGCGCGGCTTTTTTGCGGTATAATTCGGCATAGGCTGGCATACCCAGGCGTGCCTCCATATCTGCCGCCTGCTGGTAGGCCATCAATAATTGAAGGTCGAGTACCGATGATTCACCGTTCTTGCCTTTTGGTGGCATCCCGTAATCCCAGTTCACCCAATCCACAAAATTCCAGTAGGGTACATCTTTTAACGATCCGTCTGTCTGCTGATGTTTGGCAAAAAAGTCCAATATAGCCCGTTCGCCCTGCAATTTATCCTTAATAAAATTACTGTCGGGGCGGTACATCCAGTAGTCATGCAGCACGCCGATATACCACAACGAAAAAGTTGAAATGATCTGAGAACTAAACGATGGGTGCCTGCTTAATGTTAATCCTTCCGCGATTCTCGAATGATCCATCAGGTTAATGGCATTGCGCGCCAAACGGTCATCACCACTGTTGTAGTACGATATCATGGCCTGTATGCGCGTATCGCCTATGTATTCTAATTGCTCGTAATAAGGGCAATCAAAATAAGTTTCCATGGCATCCAGCCTTGCGGTGCGCCAGCCAATTTCCAGTATCTTTTTTATTTCGGCATTATCGGTATTAAACATAGCATTCTGTTTGAATGGATAGCCCGTAAAAGTGCCATAAATATCATCAATAGTAAGCGGCTCGTTTTTGGTTTGTATCTTAAGTTGTATATACCTGTAAGTGCGCCAATAAAGTGATGTAAATGATTGTCCCGTGCTGCCATCAGAGATCACGCTATCCGTTCGCCCATAAAAATCCTTCCCATCAACATCGTTACGGTTGCTTTTGCGGTAGCCGTATTTGGCTAAGTTATCATATAATGATTCAACGTAGCCTATCGCAATATCGGCATTCTTGCCGCCGCTAAAATTAAGGCTTAAATAAGCACTGGTAAGATAAGTTTGATCGAGCAGCAACGTTGCCGTAGTATTAGCTGGGATGGTTACCGCGGTTTTTGTGGCAGGGAATGATGTCGGTACACTAATGCCATCTGCCTTTCGTAACAAAGGTATGCGTTGCAATGTGCGTTCCATTTGCGGTAGGGTTGAAGGTACCAGCATCCAGCCGAAGGCGTCAACCATCCCTTTGGGGTGGCCGTGGCCTATATCCTCGGCTTTGGGCCAGGCGCTATCAATATAATCAACAGCTTCAGAACCTTTAATAGCCTTGTTCATATCCACCACCTCGCCATGCCCGGCAACATAATAACCGCCATATGAAGCACCGCCAACGGGTTGGTAAGCGGCGTCTCGTACGCAACGCCAGCTGGTGTCTGTATTCAGTATTTCCTCGTTTGTGGTATTACCCTGTACAATAAAACCCGTACGTAGGGTCATCTGCGCTTCTGGGCGATATTGAGCATCGTTCCAAACCGTTGCCGCGAGCGTGTTTTTGCCTGCTGTTAAATACGGGGCGAGGTCAACTGTCTCATAGTTCCAGTAATAAATATCGCCACGTGCCGGCCCCACGGAGATGAGCGTGCCATTCACATACAGCTTATACCGGTTATCGGCAGATACATGGATAATAAATGATGCAGGTTTATTAGTCAGATTAATGCTTTTGCGGAAATGATAAACACCATATCCTGTGCCCTCATCGTTTTGCGCAGCTATCCAGTAGGAATGCCATTCTTTTTGTGCAAGGGTAATATCGGGTGATTGTGAATAAGTGCTTGTAGCAACAGCTAAGCTTGCACACAACAAAATTGAGGCGAAAAAATATCTCATATGTAGGTTATTGATGCGCTAAATATAGCGAAACGAATTTTTTTATCCGTCCCTTGCTTTCATGGTAGAAAGTATATAATTTTATGTATCAATTATGTTACAGTACCTATTATGAGTTGGGATTCATTATTTCATGTACCATTCATTCTTATGCTGGCGCTATTAGTGCATGCCTTTACGGGTAAACTGATAGAAAAAGGCATGAAGGAAAAGGTGTATTACCCGCTACTTATACTTACAAGCACGGGTTTTTACCTTTTAATATTTTTAGGGATAGGACTGATACAATTCAGGACACCGGCGTTTTAGTTAGCCATAAGGCGGATAATATTTAAGGCGAAATTATATTATCTGTATATTTGAGTATGTCAATCGGAATATTGGTCCCTGCTGTATTACTAGTAGCTGCAGCATATTTTATTCATCTATCCTCAAAAAAATACTTAATAAAAGGCACCTCACCTTGGGTATATTATCCTTCGCTCGTAATAATAACGATACTGGTTGTTCTACTAATAATGTTAATGACAGTAATAATAGGAGGCGTGATAAATTATTATACTTAGTTAGCCATCATTTTTAGGAATGATGCTAATCTTTCTTTCATCTCGCGCCTGTCGACTATAAAATCCAGAAAGCCATGTTCCTGCACAAATTCTGCGGTCTGGAAGCCTTTGGGAAGATCTTTCTTTATGGTTTCCTTAATTACACGCGGTCCGGCAAAGCCAATTAATGAACCCGGCTCAGCAATATTAATATCGCCCAGCATGGCGTATGATGCAGTTACACCGCCCGTGGTTGGGTCGGTTAATAATGATATATAAGGTATTTTTGCCTGCGACAGTAAAGCCAGTTTAGCCGATGTTTTAGCCATCTGCATTAACGAGTATGCCGCCTCCATCATACGTGCGCCGCCTGATTTTGATATCATGAGGAACGGTATTTTGTTAGCAATGCTATGATCAATAGAACGTGCTATCTTTTCCCCTACAACCGAACCCATTGAGCCGCCTATAAAATTAAAATCCATACAGGCTATCACAATGTCCTGACCATCAATTTTACCAACGCCCGAGCGTATGGCATCTTCAAGGCCGGTTTTTTTCATGGTTTCAGTTAGCCTGTCGGTATATTTTTTGGTATCCTCAAAATGCAGCGGATCGCCTGAATGCAGCTTAGGGAATAACTCCGTAAACTCGTTATTATCAAACAGTATCGAGAAATATTCCTTTGATCCTATGCGTAAATGGTATCCGCAGTAATGACAAACATATTGGTTTTCAACTTGCTCGGAGTAGTGGAGAGGTTTTTTACATTCCGGGCATTTGTTCCAGATGCCGTCAGGCGCTTCCTTCTTCTCCTGAGTGGTCGTAATTATTCCTTTTATCTCGCGTTTAAACCAGGCCATATCTATATCTAACTCTTTCAATATGTACAAAGGAACGGATTTTTTTTAGATGTGATGAGATAAGTAGCCAAAAAGCGTAAAAAATGTCCTGGTCATGAAGAAAATCAAATCATTACAGTAGTCTTGGTGTACAAAGTACAATATCTCATCGGTGCTGAAAATGTGATGTTATAAATTTTATATACCATAAACCCTCAAATTTTATAAAATTCGTATTTAATATTATTCGAACATTGCAAACCTGCTAAAATCTCACATCTCATATCTAAAATCTCATATCAAATTAATAACTTCGGCGCTCCAAACCAAACTAAATGGACTTAAAAAATTATAAAGGCGTATTGCACGGAGACCAGGTGCAGGAGCTATTTGAGGCTGCTAAAAAGCACCAGTTCGCATTACCTGCAGTAAACGTTACAGGTACCAATACCGTTAATGCTGTTCTGGAAACAGCCGCCGCGGTTAAATCACCGGTTATTATACAATTATCACACGGTGGTGCGCAGTTTTATGCAGGCAAATCATTAGATAACTCGGCTTTACAGGCTTGTATATTAGGCGCTGTATCTGCTGCAAAGCATGTGCATTTATTAGCTGAACATTATGGTGTTGCGGTAATTTTACATACCGACCATTGCGCTAAAAAATTATTGCCATGGATAGACGGTGTGTTAGACCACGGCGAAAAGTTCTTTGCCGAAACAGGCAAACCGCTGTTCTCATCGCACATGCTCGATCTTTCTGAAGAGCCTATTGAAGAAAATATTGAAATATCAGCCAAATACCTTGCCCGCATGGCTAAAATGGGTATGACACTGGAGATTGAATTAGGTGTGACCGGCGGTGAAGAAGACGGCGTTGATAACTCTGATGTCGACAGCTCACGTTTATATACCCAGCCCGAAGACGTTGCTTATTCATACGAGCATTTATTGGAAGTTAGTCCGCGGTTTACCGTAGCGGCCGCTTTTGGTAACGTACACGGCGTTTACAAACCGGGCAATGTAAAATTACAGCCTGTTATTTTGCATAACTCGCAGGAGTATGTGAAAAAGAAATACAACCTTGCTGCCGAAAAACCTATCAACTTTGTGTTCCACGGTGGTTCAGGTTCAACGCAGGAAGAAATTCGCGAGGCTATCTCGTACGGTGCTATTAAAATGAATATCGATACCGACATGCAGTGGGCATTTTGGGAAGGTATAAAAGATTACTACCAGGCAAATGAAGGCTACCTGCAAACCCAGATAGGTAACCCTAAAGGCGACGATGCACCTAACAAAAAATTCTACGATCCGCGCGTATGGTTGCGCAAAGGCGAAGAGCAATTTGTAAAAAGGCTTACCCAGGCTTTTGCCGATCTGAATTGTATTGATGTAACTGCGAAGTTATAAGCACTAATTTTCACGAATTAGATCTAATTGCACGAATTACTAACCGGTTGGTTAGGTTTAATTCGTGCAATTTTTTTTAGTTTGATTCGTGCAATTCGCACTATATTTATGGCAATGCCTGCAAACGAAATGACACAAGTAAATAAAGTAACCGACCCCCGAAAGTTTAGAAAAAGTATTTGCCATTCGGCGCGAAGTTTTTGTGGGCGAACAAAATTGCCCGCCCGAACTCGAATGGGAGTTTGAAGAAGAATCCAATCATTTTTTGGCCACTGTTGATGGCGAACCCGCCGGGGCCTGCCGCTGGCGCAAAACCGATAAAGGCTATAAGCTCGAAAGGTTTGCCGTATTAAGTAAATTCAGGGGTTTTGGTGTGGGCCAAGCAATGGTAAAAGCTGTCTTAGCCGATCTGCCTGCTGACGCTGATCATGTTTACCTGCATGCGCAGGTACAGGCGGTGCCGTTATATTTAAAATTCGGTTTCGAAAAAATTGGGTCAGAATTTGAAGAGGCAGGGATAAGGCATTATAAAATGGTGAAACATTAATTTGAAAATTTGAAGATGTGTCAATTTGAAAATTACTCTTCATTTTCAAATCTTCAAATTACCTAATTTTCAAATTAAAAACACCTTCCCCGAATAATCCATCGCTTCCCTGAATTTA
>Ga0207019_1126_pt1 | contig 15986 bp, 20 predicted proteins | sample Alteio_BWMinCont_50_FD_153483 | JGI IMG/M metagenome (GOLD analysis project Ga0207019, IMG submission 153483) | Enriched cells from forest soil in Barre Woods Harvard Forest LTER site, Petersham, Massachusetts, United States -... | ecosystem: Environmental > Terrestrial > Soil > Temperate forest >...
GGCTTACATCTGTTATCATATTTTAAATATGATGGTTGATAAAGTGATACTAACACTGGAAACCGAAGCCATTGAGTTTATTGACCTGTTAGAGGAGCCAAGTAAATGAATTTAAGAAACAGAAAAAACAGGATAGCGGCGGAAGTACAGACATCGGCGATGAACGATATTATGTTCTTCCTGCTTTTGTTTTTCCTTATCGCCTCAACCATAACCAACCCGAATGTTATTAAACTGGCGCTGCCAAAATCATCGACCAGTTTATCGGTGACTAAAAAAACCGTCAACGTTTCAGTAACCAAGGACCTGAAATATTACGTTGATAAAAAGGTGGTACCTGTTGCCGATCTGCAAACCGCGATAGCAGCCTATAAAACACTGGCAACCGAAGTTACCATAGTTTTGTATGCCGATAAAACCGTAGCCATTCAGGATGTGGTAGTAGTAATGGATGCCGCACAAAAATTAAATATGAAACTGGTACTCGCAACGGAACCAAAATAGTAGCAAGTATTTAGTATCAAGTATCAAGATTGATTTTGGTACTTGATACCTGATACCAGCGACTTGATACTAACATGGAATACAGAGAAGAAAATAACTATCCAAAAGCGTTTTTAGCTACAGGTATAATACTTGCGGCGGTTATGCTTTTGTGTTATTTTATTGTATTCGTTAGTCCGCCCAAAATTATTGAGGGTACAGGCGGCATAATGGTTAATTATGGCACTACCGACGCAGGTATGGGCGATGATTATACAAGTACCGAACAACCTTCCGTATCGCCCCATGCTAACCATACCGCGCCAAATAAAGTAACCCCAGCGCCACCTACCGAGCAAAAAACGCAGGTAGATAACAGCGACAAAAAGATAGTTACCCAAAATAACGAGGACGCGCCCGCGGTGACGACGAATAGCAAAAAATCCAGCCCCAACATAGCTACCGAGGCAAAAAAAACTGTAGCGAAACCCGTTGTTAATGAAAACGCGCTATACAAAGGCAGCAAAGCCAGCAACGGTACCGGTGGTGGCGATGGCACTACCAATACACCGGGTAACCAAGGTAACCCTAATGGCAGTACGCTTACGAATAATTATAACGGAAATGGATCAGGAGGTGGAGGGCTTGGCTTTGGCCGCAAATGGGTTTCAAGCCCTGTAAAGCCAGAGGTACATAATATATCAGGTAAAGTAGTCGTTGATTGGGTGGTTGATAAAAGTGGAAATATAGTCCAGGTAGGTATAGGACGTGGAACAACTATAGCTAATGATGCGTTGATTGAAAAGTGCCTTAATGCTGTGAAAAATGCGAGAGTATCAGCTGATGATAATGCCCCCGAAAGTCAGCAGCAACATACTACTTTCATATTCAAATTGGATTAGTATTTGATTTAGTCGGCCTGTCCTGCATTCCTAATAACAAGATTTTTTTTTCGATATATTTCTCCCCAATATCCAAATCCATTAACTTTAATTTATGGAACAATATGACCCAAGAATCGATGCTTATATTGGTAAAGCAGCTGATTTTGCCCAACCGATATTAAAACATATACGTGAGGTGGTACACGGGGTATCTCCGCTTATTACCGAGAATACTAAGTGGAGTATGCCTTTCTTTGAATATAAAGGCCCTATTTGTTATATGGCAGCATTTAAGGAACATTGCGGCTTCGGTTTTTGGAAGCAGGGGAGGCTGGATGATCCGAAAAAACTGATCACTGTGGGAGAAGAAAGTTCGGCAGGAAGTTTTGGTCGAATTAAAAGCATAAGCGACCTGCCCAGCGAGGATGATATAAGGGGTTTTATATTGCAATTAATGAAACTGAATGAAAGCGGTGTGAAAGAACCTGTAGCTAAAAAGGCACCCACCGAGAAGAAGGAACTGGTTACCCCTGTTGATTTTGAGGATATGCTGGCTCAAAGCCCGAAAGCAAAAGAAATATTCGAAAAATTTAGCTATTCGCACAAAAAAGAATACCTGGAATGGATAATTGATGCCAAAACCGACGGCACCCGCCAAAAACGCATGGCCCAGGCCATTGAAATGATGGAAGAAGGGAAATCAAAGAATTGGAAGTATAAGTAAATGACATAACTGGGAATTTTTTGGGTTTAAGCCGGTTGCAAACATTATTGCGGGCTGCACGTTATAACAATCATCACTTATTAGCCCATGCGTACTTTCAAGGTTATCCGTCTATTGCTCATCTGCCTGGTCATATTATGCAGCGCCCAACGCTCAAGGGGATTTGCAATTTTAGCGCACGAGGCTATAATTGATGCTGAATGGGAAAAGTGCATCAAACCCGCATTAATGGCCAAATATCCTTCGACCACGCCCGACGAATTAAAAAAGGCGCACGCTTATGCTTACGGTGGTTGCCTGGTGCCCGATATGGGTTATATGCCTTTTGGAGACCCGTATTTTACCAACCTGCTGCATTATGTGCGTACCGGCGATTTTGTAAGCGAGTTAATAAACGAAGCGAAAAATGTAGATCAATACGCCTTTGCATTAGGCGCCCTATCGCATTATATGGCCGATGAATACGGCCACTCCATTGCTACCAATAAAACAGTGCCCCTTGTTTATCCAAACCTGCAAAAAGAATTTGGCAACACCGTAACTTATGGTGATGATCATACCTCACACAGCCGTATCGAGTTTGCTTATGACGTATTGCAAACCGCTCAGGGGCATTATGCCACCATTGCTTATCACGATTTTATTGGTTTTGAGATAGACAGTACCTTGTTGGCAAATGCTTTTTTGAAAACATATGGCGAAAGTCTCAACGTGGTTTTTCCTAACTATGCGTCAACAGTTTCTACCTTTAGATGGGGCGTGCACGATCTCATTCCCGCGCTCATCCGCAAGGCCTGGCGCCTTAAAAAAGCTGAGATCAAAAAGAACGACCAAACTGCTTCCCGGGCTAAATTCAGGTACCGCATGAGCAGGCGCCAGTTTAACAAAGAGTTTGGCAACGATTATATCCGCCCATCATTTAAAGCGCGTCTAATTGCTTTTATAATTTCTATACTTCCGAAGATAGGGCCATTAAAAAAGTTAAAATTCAAAGATCCCGGCCCCGAAGGCGAGAAATTGTTTAATGCAGGTATCGACAGTATTTTAGTGCATTATACAGCCGCGGTTGAACAAACAGTCAATAAAAAAACAAAACTGAAAGATATTGATTATGATACCGGCAAACCGACCGCTTTAAATGAATATAAACTCACCGATGATACTTATAAAAAATGGCTGGAGAGTTTGCAAAAACAAAATTTTATCAATGCCGATGATAAACTGAAATTTAATATCGCCCACTTTTACGGCAAGACAGATACTACCGGCATCTCAAAGTTTGTACCACCCGATCCGCCGTCGAAATAAAAATGCAAGGGCAATTCAAAAAACTCCTCCGCCAGCCGGCGGAGACTGAGGAGCTAAAAATCCAGCGGCCCTAATCTGCGCATATTCTTCAATATCAAATATTGCCGGTGATGCACATAATTGCTTGGATTAGTGGGCGACCATTTCAACGGATCGGGGAAAATAGAGGCTATGGCGGCAGCTTCGTGTTTAGTAAGGTCTTTGGCGTCTTTATGATAATAAGCTTGCGAGGCGGCTTCTACGCCATATATACCGTCGCCCATTTCGATCTCATTAAGGTAAACTTCCATAATGCGTTTCTTGCTCCAGAAAAGCTCTTCCAGAACCGTAAAATAAGCCTCAAAACCTTTGCGGATGTATGAGCGGCCCGGCCATAAAAAAACATTCTTGGCTGTTTGCTGGCTTATGGTACTGCCGCCGATCAGCTTATGGCTTTTGGAGTTTTTATCAATTGCGGCTTCCATTGCCTTAAAATCAAAACCAAAATGATCAAGGAAACGTTGGTCTTCAGCTGCTACAGCAGCGCGTTTCATAGGGTCGGCAATGTCATCAAAATCAACCCACTGTTTATCTATCTTCCAGTCCTTTCCATCGGCTTTGCGCTCAAAGCCACGCTCTATCATCAGCAAAGTGACAGGTGGGTTTATGAAACGGAGGGCTAATACCCAAAAAATAGTGATTCCAAAATAAAATATAAAAACCAGCTTTAAAATATGCAGTATTAGCCTTAATATGCCGGGGCGGTGGATATTTTTTGATGTTTTAGGGGCCATTTTATTGTGATAGCGAAGTTACAAATCGGATTCTATTTGAACGATAAGCTGTTAAATAAAAAAAGCCCGGTAAATCATCTACCGGGCCCTGTTTATATTAAGTTTTTACATGCCAAAGTTAAAAGTGGACTTAAAAAAAGCCTGGTTATAACCACCGCCGCTTTGCGGGTTGGCCTCGTAGCCAACACTCAGATCAACGCTGCCCCTGGTACGGCCAAAAGGGATGGTATAGCCTACGCTGGGCACTATAAGGGGTGATACCCTGGCTATAGCCTTTCCATTTTCGTCACCCAATCTGCTATCAAGGAAATACAATACGCCAGCTTCGCCTGCCACAAAAAACCGGTTGGCAACATAATATTTAGCGCCAACTTGTACAGGTACAAATGATAGTATCGAACTATTTGTATAAGTATTGCCGTTGCTGGTGGTTTCGTAACTATAACCGTTTGCCGATACATAAAAGGTATAACCGGTTGAGAAAGTAAGGCTCAATTGTGTGTCACTCAGCGGATATTCTAATTTAACATGTACACCGCCCGCTGCCGGGTAAGCACCTGAATTTGAGCCGATAGCCGCGCCGAAGCTAAAGCCTGCGCCAAGTTTTAAAGCATAGTCATCATTTTGTGCATATGTGCTTAATACTGCGCTAATTAAAAGAGTGAATAAGAGTAAGGTTTTTTTCATATGGTTTAAGTTAATGGGACAAAAGTAATTGTTTTTCTATAAGTTGTCAATTTTACCGCAATAAAAAAGGTGACCTGCCAAAGCAAATCACCTCTAAATTATTCTTCCTTAAATCCGAAATTGAAATTCCGAAATTCGAAATTAATTACTCTGCTACTACTTCAAACGGAACTTTAACCTTCACTTCTTTGTGCAGGTTAATGTTTGCGGTGTATTCACCAACAAATTTTGGTTCGCTATCAAAAGTAATACGACGACGGTCAACATCAAAACCTTCTTTCTTCAAAGCATCAGCCACCTGTATGGTGTTAATAGCTCCGAATATTTTACCGGTTTCGCCTGCTTTAGCGCCAATGGTAAGTTTTACACCTTCCAAACGGGCAGCTATATCGTCGGCATCTTTACGTATTTTATCTTGTTTAAACTGGGCCTGTTTAAGGTTCTCAGCTAAAACTTTGCGGGCACTTTCAGTGGCCAGTATGGCGTAGCCTTTTGGTAAAAGGTAGTTACGGCCATAACCTGGTTTAACGCTTACTACATCGTCTTTATCACCCAGGTTTTTTACATCTTGTTTTAAAATAACTTCCATTTCTTAGATCTCCTATTATTTTAATGAATCTGTAACATAAGGTAATAAACCAATGTGGCGGGCACGTTTAACGGCCTGCGCTACTTTACGCTGGAATTTTAACGAAGTACCGGTTAAGCGGCGTGGTAATACTTTACCCTGGTCGTTAATAAACTTTAATAAAAAGTTTGCGTCTTTGTAATCGATATACTTAATACCATTCTTTTTAAAACGGCAGTATTTTTTACGGTTATCCTCTACTTTAGGGGCCGTAACGTATTTAATTTGTTCGTTTGCCATTAGTTTGCTGCCTCCTCTGTTTTAGCTGCAGGTTTTTTGTTAAAAGCACCGCTGCGTTTTTTGTCATTGTAAGCAATGGCATGTTTATCCAAAGCAATGGTCAGGAAACGCAAAACACGCTCATCGCGCCTTAACTCTACCTCCAATTTGTTAATTAAATCACCTGGAGCCTTAAATTCAGTTAAGTGATAGTACCCTGTAGTTTTCTTTTGAATAGGGTACGCTAGTTTTCTCAAACCCCAATTATCCTCCTGGACAATTTCGGCTCCGCCATCAGTTAAGATCTTGCTGTATTTGGCAATAGCCTCTTTAGCAGTTTCTTCTGAAAGCAACGGGGTTAGAACGATCACGATTTCGTACTGTTGCATTATTATTTGATTTTTAATTATTTACCCGCTATTACGGGGCTGCAAATGTAGTAAGAAATATTTGAATATCAAAAGCACAAAAGCATTAAAAAACCAATTTTAAGCCTGCCCCAAACATTATAAACAATTTACCCTTTAATGCCTTATCTTTATTAACCACATCACAAAACCAATGGCAGAAGATAAAGACCCCGATAAAATTGTAAGAACGGAACTATCCTACATTCAAAAAGTATGGCACACCGTAGCCATTGTGGCCTTGCTGGTAGGGGTTATTTTAGTGGCGCGGGTGGCTTTTAACGTGCTGCTCATGATGCTGGCTGGTTCGTTAATAGCCGTTTATTTTCATGGTTTTGGCGATATTATACAGCGCCGCACGCGCTGGAGCCGCACATGGGCTATGACAGCTTCTTTTATTGTTTCGTTCCTGGTTTTGGGTGGATTGCTATGGTTTATGGGTGCCAAAATACAGATACAGATAGCACAGCTTAGCAGCACCCTGCCACATACGGTAAGCACCTTTAAAGCAAAATTGGGCGAAACGCCTATAGGCCAAAAAGTATTGGAAAGTGTTTCGGACGGTAACTCCAATAATTTAATGGCCACCGTACAAACTTTTTTGGGCACCAGTTTTGGTGTTTTGGGCGATTTTTATATCATATTATTACTGGGCATTTTTTTTACCGCCAGTCCGTCCGTATACAAAAACGGCATATTATTGTTGGTACCCAAACCAAAAAAGGAACTCGGCGAACATATCATGGACCGTATAAGCTTCGCGCTTAAAGGCTGGTTAAAAGGTATGATGGTATCCATCGTACTCATAACTGTTTTAATATCGGTAGCGCTTACTATAATTGGTATACCTATGGCCATGGTGCTGGGGCTGATAACTGGTTTATTGGAACTGGTGCCTAACTTAGGCTCGTTGCTGGCCATGATACCCGGTGTTTTACTGGCATTCACCATCAGTACCAATACCGCGATTATTGTAGCGCTGGTTTACATCGTATCGCAAACCATTACGGGCAATATTGTAACGCCGCTTATACAAAAAAAGATAATTAACATGCCGCCCGCTTTAACCCTGGTCAGCCAGTTAATTATGGGGACTTTATCAGGCGCTTTAGGAATAATTTTAGCCGTACCGTTGCTGGCAATAATTATTATTTTGATCGATGAATTGTATGTGAAGAAAATAAATTAAATGATAAATTGCACCCGGTTTAACCCTAAAAAATTTTAAACGGTCATGTTTTTTATTGAAGACGACACACTAATTGAAAATGAAGTAATTAAAGCATCATTACCGGGTGATGATGATGATTTTGAAGACGATGAAGACTCTGACAGCGAAGGCTGGGATGACATTGAGGACGAGGATTTCGAGGACCTGCTGAACGACAAGAACGACCAGCATGAAATTGACCTTGAAGACAATGAACTCGACCCGGATGATGACGACCATTTCCCGGATGATGATTTTTAAAGAAATAGAATCAAGAGCCAAGAGTCAAGAACCAAGAATAATTGTAGGCGATACTTTTAATTTAAAATCTTGACTCTTGCATCTTGATTCTTGCCTCTAAACTCCAACTTTTCCACAATCAAATCCACCTATTTCATCATCGGTAAATTCTCATTATATTAGCACTTGTGGAGAATTTTATTGTATCGGCACGTAAATACCGCCCGGCTACTTTTGAAAGTGTTGTAGGTCAGCAGCATATAACTAATACGTTAAAAAACGCTATTAAAAATAATCAGCTGGCGCAGGCATTTTTATTCTGCGGCCCGCGTGGTGTGGGCAAAACCACCTGCGCGCGCATACTGGCCAAAACCATAAACTGCACCAATTTACAACCCAACGGCGAGGCCTGCGGAACCTGTGATTCATGCCGTTCGTTCCTTAACGGTAACTCGTTCAATGTACATGAATTGGATGCTGCCTCAAACAACTCGGTCGATGATATCCGAAGCCTGATAGAGCAGGTGCGCATACCGCCGCAGGGTGTACGGTATAAAGTATATATTATTGATGAGGTGCACATGCTGTCGCAGGCCGCTTTCAACGCGTTTTTGAAAACACTTGAAGAACCGCCGCATTACGCCATATTTATTTTGGCTACCACTGAAAAGCACAAGATACTGCCCACCATTCTTTCCCGTTGCCAGATATTCGACTTTAACCGCATCAGGGTAGAGGATATGGCTAATCACCTGGCATCGATAGCGAAAAAGGAAAACATAAGCTACGAACCCGATGGCCTGCACATCATCGCTCAAAAGGCCGATGGCGGTTTAAGGGATGCCCTGAGTATGTTCGACCAGATCGTGAGTTTTTCGGGCGGCAATGTTACGTATCGTTCGGTTATTGATAACCTGAACATACTTGATTACGACTACTATTTTAATATAACCGATAGCCTGCTGAACGAGAACAGCGCCAATACGTTACTGCTGTTTGATGAGATATTGACAAAAGGTTTTGATGGCGCGCACTTTATATCGGGCCTGTCCGAGCATTTCCGCAACCTTTTGGTGGGTAAGGATACGTCAACCTTAAAGCTTTTAGAAGTGAGCGATGGTATAAAAACCAAGTACCTGCAGCAATCACAGGCCTCAACGGTTTCGTTCCTGCTATCGGCCATGAACATTGCCAACCAGTGCGACCTTAACTATAAACTAAGCAAAAATCAACGCTTGCAGGTCGAGTTGGCATTGCTCAAGATGTGCCATCTCACATCGGCCTTTAACCTGGCTGCCGCGCCGCTAAACACAATGCCATCAACCGAGGGGCAATTAAAAAAAAAACCTGATACCCCAAGCGTAGCGCCGCAACCGGCACTTGATCCCGCGCCAGTTTTAAGTGAACCGCCTACAAACTATACAACCACAAAAGCCCCGGTAAGCAAGCCCGAACCTGTGGTAAACGAAGCACCCGCGGCTGAAAAGCCCAAAGTGTTTATCCCTAATTTACATTCAGCAAGTACGTCGGTAAAAATACCATCGCTTAAAGAATTAAGTAAACAAGGTGATGTATTGGTTGATGAGGAAGAAGACCCCTACCTGAAAGGTGAAGACCGCGAGGATTTTACCATGGACGCCTTTTTAAAACACTGGAATGAATATGCCGCCAAAGTAAAAGCCGATGGCAAACATAACCTGCTGAGTATTTTTAATGCCAATGCCCCCACTATGTTAAAGCCTTATGAATTTGAGATAGTGGTAGGCAACAAGGTGCAGGAAAACCTGTTTAGGAATGAGCGTCCCTATGTGCTTAACTTTTTGCGCAGTACTTTAAAAAATTTCAGCATCGAACTAAATGCAAAGGTAGACGAGCAAACGGTTGTTAAGCGCCCTTATACCAACCAGGAGAAATACCAGCACATGGCAGCAAAAAACCCGGCGCTGGCTGAGCTTAAAAAACGGTTTAACTTGGATTTTGATTAACATCTGTTTAGAGATTTTTGTATCCTTTTAATAACAGCGTACGTTATACAGTATAAGCACCTGTAACTAACAGGTTTTATGCTGATTATATCGGATGATTTAAAATAATTATATACTTTTATAATACTTTTTAAACAGAAGGCAATTTGATGAGAAAATATTTACTGCAATTAATTTGTTTGGCTATAATAAGCACATCTATATATTCATGTAAGCTCGATCCTGCAATTTTGCCCGGACAACCCGGCTATGTGTATACTCCTCCGCCGACAACTGGAACGGGCACAGGCACTGGTACCGGCACAGGCACCACCATAAGCCCGTATGATGACGCGGCCTTAACCGGTACCTGGAAAGTTACAACAACCACTACTATTGAATATGTTGATGGCGTTGCCCAAAGTTCGCCATCGCCTATTAATTTATTTATAGACGCGAAACTTGATGACGCTGCAAAAACAGCTGTTTTTGATGGCTCATTTGTAGTCGGCGGCACCCAAACGTATGTGGTATCAAAAACAAGTAGTGGCGCATTATACATCCAGTTATCTGCAGATCCCTATGAAAGGAGCAGTAACGGGCCTATACAAATTCAATCTCTAACGGCTACCACCATGACATGGCTTGCGGTCGATCCATTGGTAATAACTACCAAGGGCCACAAACTGCAATCGGCATGGGGAATGACCTTTACTAAGGAATAGATTATTTGAGAGGTTGTCTAAAAATAACAAACCGCGTCATTGCGAGGAATGAGCAGGGATGTGCGAGCGGAATGACGAAGCAATCTCTGTACGCCCTGCAAAACAAGCATAGTTCGACAGAGATTGCTTCGTACCTCGCAATGACGCGGGTTTAGTTTATTAGTGGTTTTTATTTCCGGTCGTTTTTAGGGTAGCCTTCTTCATCCAGATCATCACGGTCATCTTCCGGTGTATGCGATAAGGCTTCATCCAAAGGGTCAAGCTCGGTTATTTTTCCATCATCAATATGCATGGCTAACTTTTCTACATCTGTTTCTAATGACTCATTGGGGATGTATTCGTCCGATGTATCATAAGGGTTGGCCTCGTCATAGGTGGAGTTAATATCTTCGCCATTTTTCGCCGAAGTGTTGTAAGGATCCGGGTGGTCGTAATCCGGGTCATCCGAATTTACATCATATTCATAGCTATTTGTATCGGCGTTATATTTTAATTGCTCATCGTCAATTGTTTCGCCTAATTCGTCTTTAAGGGTTCGGTCGCGGTCTACGCTATCATCTTCGGGTAGCGGATCTGTATTGTCATCTATCATGGGTTCTGTTTAGTTTATATCGATAAAATTACTAAAAGCCTGCCAATTTGTAAACAAGCCGCTCATGATAATAACTGCTTAATAACTGATTTGTTTCCGGTATGATATTTTACTGCCGATGGCAAATTTTACCCCCAGGCATATCTGGCTAAATTGGTCGTTCGCCTTGCCTGCCTTAAAACCATCAAGTTCATCACCCATTACAAAATTGTACTGGTAGGCCAGGTCTATTTTTACCGAAGGTTCATCAAATTGGTTGTAAAATTTAAACTCATAGCCTATACGTGCAGGTATAAAAATTTCATTGCTGTTATCTTCGCCGGGGGTATAATAGTTGGCTATGTTTAATGATATGCGGTTAGTAGTTAAATGGTTAACCACATAACCTATACCGCTTGATATATACAGGTTTTTTAAACCGTTTTTAAATGGGCTGTCTGAATAATCCATCAATTCGCCAGCCTGCACCTGTATCCTGAATGTAAAAGCAGAATAGCTATTTGAAAATACCCTGCTTGTAGGGTCACTAAGTTTACCACCTTCCAGCTTGCCGCCTTCTCCTTCTAAAATATAATTAAGAAACGGGGTTTGGTTATAGTTAAGTGAAAAGCGAACCGAGGCTGTTTTGGTTATTGATTGCGCATCGCCATAAACCTGGTTAAGTGAACCGGCAGCACCCACATCAAATTGCGAATAATTATAACCTATTTGCGCTTTCGAGATAAGCGATGTGAAACATATAATAGCTGTTAAAACTAAGGCCTTTAAGGTTAAATTTCTCATTTATATGTCAGGGTGTTACAGGTTATGATTTTATCGGCAAAGCCATAATTTTATAAAAATAGCATCAATCTTAAAAAAAACAACAATAAAGCTGAATTATTATAACTCCCTTGTTGTAATCTTAGTTTCATTTATTTTAATTAATTAAACGGGTAAAATCAATTTTATATATTTGAAGCCATTATAAAAGTAAAAACTAAGCGTCTAAATATGTCAAAAATTAAAGTAGAAAATCCGGTAGTTGAACTGGATGGCGACGAGATGACCCGCATCATCTGGAAATTTATAAAAGATAAACTGATAATCCCTTACCTCGACCTGGACATTAAATATTATGACCTGGGTTTGGAGTATCGTGATGAAACTAACGACCAGGTAACGGTTGATGCCGCTAATGCTATTTTAAAATATGGCGTAGGTATTAAATGCGCCACTATTACACCCGATGAAGCCCGTGTTGAAGAATTTGGTTTGAAACAAATGTGGAAATCGCCAAACGGAACTATACGTAATATACTGGATGGTACTGTTTTCCGCGAACCGATAGTAATGTCGAATGTGCCGCGTTTAGTGCCAAACTGGACAGCTCCTATCTGCATTGGCCGCCACGCTTTTGGCGACCAGTACCGCGCTACCGACTTTTTAACTAAAGGCAAAGGAAAGCTGACCATTAAATTCACTCCTGAAGATGGCAGCCCTGAGCAATCATACGAAGTATTTAATTTTAAGGGTGATGGCGTTGCTTTGGCAATGTACAACACTGATGAATCGATCAAAGGATTTGCACGTGCCTGCTTTAACCAGGCCTTGATGAAGAAATGGCCTTTATATCTTTCAACCAAAAATACCATACTTAAAAAGTATGATGGCAGGTTCAAGGATATTTTCCAGGAGATATACGACAACGAATTCAAAATAGAATTTGAAGCCAATCAGTTAACCTATGAGCACCGTTTGATCGATGACATGGTTGCATCAGCATTAAAATGGCATGGTAATTTTGTATGGGCCTGTAAAAACTATGATGGCGACGTACAATCAGATACAGTTGCCCAAGGCTTTGGTTCATTAGGTTTAATGACATCAACCCTGGTTACACCTGATGGTACTGTAATGGAAGCAGAAGCTGCACACGGTACCGTAACCCGCCACTACCGCGAGCACCAGGCAGGCAAACCAACATCAACCAACCCGATAGCCTCGATATTCGCATGGACACGTGGTTTAGAATTCCGTGGTTTGCTGGATAACAACCAGGAGCTGATCAAATTCTGCAAAACTTTGGAAGAAGTTTGTATCGAAACCGTTGAAAGCGGCAAAATGACCAAAGACTTGGCCATCACCATAAAACCAAAAGTTGAACACGGTACTGATTACCTGTACACTGAAGAATTTTTGGCTGCTATTGATGAGAATTTGAAAGCGAAGTTGGGTAAATAATCCGACCCGCTATATAATATGAAAGTCCGTGTAGTTTCTATGCGGACTTTTTTGTTGGATTTAGTTATCTTTGAATATGAAATTCACAGCAATAATTGAAAAGGGTGAAAACGGCTGGTTTGTAGGCCAGATAGAAGAAATACCTGCTGCTATGTCGCAAGGCGAAACCATGGATGAGCTCAGGATAAATTTATTAGATGCTTTGAAACTGGTACTTGATACTAATAAAGAATTAACTGAAAAAGAATATACTGGTAAACCATATACAAGGGAAGAATTAGAATTAATATAATGAAGCGTTCTGCTTTAGTTAAACACCTTGAACAAAATGGTTGTCATCTTTTACGCGAAGGCGGTAATCATGCCATTTACATCAATCCTATAAATCAAAAACAAACTGCTGTAGGCAGGCATCAGGAACTGGATAATTTGCTTTGCAAAAAGATCTGCAAGCAACTCGAAATACCAATAATTAAATAATTATACCACCATGTCAACACTATATCCCTTAAAATTCAAAACCATTTACAAAGACAAGATCTGGGGCGGGCAAAAGATAAAAACCTATCTGCATAAAGATTTTGGTAACCTACCTAATTGCGGCGAAACCTGGGAAATATCGGGGGTTAAGTCAGATGTATCTGTAGTGGATAATGGAGAGTTGGCGGGTGAATCATTGGCTGATCTTTTGGAGCAATATAAGGATGAATTAGTAGGGGCGAAGGTGTATAAGCATTTTGGCAATATCTTCCCTTTATTGGTGAAGTTTATCGATGCCAATGAAGATCTATCCATACAGGTTCACCCGGATGACAAACTGGCTAAGGAGCGCCACAACTCATTCGGTAAAACCGAAATGTGGTATGTTATCGAGGCTGATCCGGGCTCGACCTTGATCGCCGGGTTTAATAAAGAGCTTACACAGGAAGAATACCTGGAGAAATTTAACAGCGGCCATTTAATCGATGTGCTGAATAAGGAAGATGTAAAAGCAGGCGACGTTTTCTTTTTACCTGCAGGACGTGTACATACCATTGGCAAAGGCTTGCTAATCGCTGAAATACAGCAAACATCGGACATCACCTACCGCATTTATGATTTTGATAGGGTAGATGATAAAGGCAACAAACGCGAGCTACACGTTGAAGAAGCTTTGGCCGCTATTGATTACAAGCATTACCCCGAATACAAAACAAAATACACACCCGTAAAAGATGAAACGGTGCATTTGGTTAGCTGCCCTTATTTCACTACCAACCTGCTCGATTATAATACCAGCACTATAAAAGATTACTCGGCATTGGATTCATTCGTGATCCATGTTTGTTTGGAAGGTTCTTACGAAATAAAATACAATGGCGAAACCTACCCGGTTAAAATGGGCGAATGTATACTACTGCCCAAAGTGATACACCATGTAGAGCTGTACAGCGAAAGAGGCTTTAAGATATTGGAAAGCTATATAGAATAAGAAGACTTTTAATTTAATTGCTACAACTCCGCATCCACAGGCAATTTGATAGCGGCCAATATGCCGTCCCAAAGCGCCACGCGTGCTATAAGGGCTTGTTTAACTGCTACGAACGCTTCATCCCATTTGTCGTCATCATCGCCGCAAAGTTCGGCGGTCATTTGGTAGGCCAGTTGTGAATGGTGGTCGCCATCGACCTCAATGTGGCGTTGCAGGTAATATAAAAAGGTATCCACCTTGCCGGGTAATTGCAAGCTCAGTTCTTTTACTATGCTGATGAACATACCCGGTATCAGGTCTTCACGGCCAAAGGTGAATACAGCGGCCTGGATGTAGTCTTTGCCGGTGTCTATTACATCGAAAGTATGCTGTACAAAGTTGCGGGCAGCTTTCGGTATGTTGGCAATGATCAGGGCCTCATCAACATGTTTGCCATAATGCAATTCTTCAAACAGGTCGTTAATGGCAGTTGCGGGATAACCTGCCTGTTCCATTGCCTGCAAATAAAGCTCGAAATGGCTGGTGCGGTTGCCATGTTCATCAACATCGCTTTCCTCGCCGGTTACGATCTCATTTATCAGATAGCGGGTATTGGCGCTGCCAACGGGCATCCAGGGCAGGGTAGTGCAGGTAAGCTTTTGTTGCAGCGATTTTAACAATGACATAAAATCCCACACGGCAAAAACATGGTGTTCCATAAAAACGCCCAATTCGTTAAGCGAATTAATGTGTTTATATAACGGATGCTCAATGAGTTGCATCCTTAGTGGTTCAATGCCTGCTTTTAAGTGCGCTATCCTGTCAGTATAAAATACCATTCGATCATAAATTATGCCTGCAAAAATAACGACATAAAGTAATAAATCGTATGCTACAAAATTTTATGACTTTGGATCGATAAGAATGGAGAGGTGTTATATCAATTTCACGCCCCGCAAAAATTCCTCAATTCCCATCCTTTTCTTACCTTCCAATTGTACATCGGTAACGCTGATAAAACCATCGGTAGTGGCAAATTTTAAATAGGTTTTGTTATCGGTCACAAACTTGCCGGGAGGTATGTCTGATGATTCAACTTCACTATCTGCCTTGTATATTTTAAATGTTTTGCCATTTAATTGGGTATAAGAGCAGGGAACAGGGCTTAAGCCGCGGATAAGGTTATACACAGTTGTAGTATCCTTGTCCCAATCGATATTGCCATCTTCCTTAGCCAGTTTGGGTGCATGTTTAAGATCGGTTGCCTGCGTTAATTCCGATTGTGGTAACTCGCTGTAGCGGCCGCTTTCAATAGCCTTAACGGTTTTTACCAACAGGCCCGCTCCTTTGTTCATCAGGCGGTCATGTAGTTCACCGGCAGTTTCCTGGCCGGTTAGGGTTATTTTCTCGGTAAAAAGTACGTTGCCCGTATCAATATCATGTTTAAGGAAGAAGGTAGTAACGCCACT
>Ga0207019_1105_pt1 | contig 15915 bp, 12 predicted proteins | sample Alteio_BWMinCont_50_FD_153483 | JGI IMG/M metagenome (GOLD analysis project Ga0207019, IMG submission 153483) | Enriched cells from forest soil in Barre Woods Harvard Forest LTER site, Petersham, Massachusetts, United States -... | ecosystem: Environmental > Terrestrial > Soil > Temperate forest >...
CGCCAACTCCGGAAGTGATAACGTCAACGGATACAACAACACTAAGATCAGTCGCTACTTTCCCGGTCGGTGCTGCGATGAATCCGGACCTGATAAAGGATAACACATTCTATTATAAAATTGCCAGTACGCAATATTCGAGCCTGACACCTGAAAATGTGATGAAGTTTGCGGCGACAGAACCGGCGCTTAACCAGTTTAGTTTTTCCGATGGCGACTATTTAGTTTCATTTGCTGCACTGAACCACATGCGCGTGCATGCCCATAATTTAATATGGTACACATCGTTGCCTGACTGGGTAGTTAATTTTCAAGGTGATTCACTGGCCTGGGAAAATATGTTTAAAACACATATTGAAACAGTGGCGGGCCATTTTAAAGGCGAGGTTGCTTCATGGGATGTTGTGAACGAGGCCATAAGGGATGATAATGGAACTTTGCGCAACCAGGATGTAAGTGCGGGTGATGGTAGTATATGGCGCCGACATTTAGGGCCTGATTATATTGCGCGCGCATTTCAATATGCGCACGAAGCTGACCCAAATGCACTTTTATTTTACAACGACTATGGGCAGGAATATGATGTAGTAAAGCTCGATTCCATTATAGCTTTGGTTACCGGATTAAAGGCGAGAGGGATACCTATCTCCGGAATCGGGATGGAAATGCACATCAATGTAAATGATAACAATACAGGCATAACAACAGCTCTGCAAAAACTTGCAGCCACCGGCTTATTGATCCACATATCAGAACTAGATATTTCGCTAAATCCCAGCAATAACCAGAGCCTTGTTTTGACGGACGCGCTTATGCAGGCGCAATCTGCCGAATACCAGTTTGTTGCTGAAACTTACCGGGCCTCTGTCCCGGCTGCCCAGCGATACGGCATTACAACCTGGGAATTTAGCGATGCTGCTAGCTGGATACCGATCTATTATAACCGACCGGACTGGCCGCTGCCTTTTGATACAAACTATGGCAAAAAAGCGGCCTTTTACGGTTTGTTGACGGGATTGCAGAAGTAAGCCGGCTTTTCGGCTTTAATTGCTTTAATAATTGCCGTATCTCTAAAGCATGATTGCATACCTTATAGTTCAAAAGAAAACCCTTTTTCTTTAAAACTATCATAAACTTTTTTATCGAATCTGAAGAGCTTTGCAGCGCGATGAGGTACGTTTTGCTGAATCTCGTTGCAAGGCACAAGCAGGTTCATTTTTGTCAATTTTCTTCTGAAATTAGATTTGTCTAATTGCGTCCCTAAAATTGCTTCGTAAAGTTCCTGCAAGTCAAGCAATGTAAATTTCTCAGGCAAAAGATTAAACCCAATGGGTTCGTATTGTATTTTGTGTTTCAAAAAGTTAAAACATTTATCTAATATCTTACGATGGTCAAAGGCCATTCCCGGCAATTTTCGTACATCAAACCATTGTGCATCAGACACCGTAACACCAGGATGAAGTTCAATATCTTCTGTACTAACCAAGGCATAATAAGAAATGGTTATTACACGCCTGTTGGGGTAGCGGTTTAATTCACCAAACGTCTGAAATTGTTCTAAGTAAATTTTTGTTACAGAAGTTTGCGCCTGTAGTATTCTATATGCAGCGGCGTCAATATCCTCGTTATATTTAATCCAGCTTCCGGGCAAGGCCCATTCTCCTTTTGTAACACCCTGTCCGTGTTTCACCAATAAAGCATATAAAATCCCATGCTTAAATCCAAATACTACACAGTCAACCGAAATCGCATCAATTATTTCATCAGAAAAATCCATTCTATATCTATAAGTAACTTTGTATTGAATAAGCTAAATAAAGCAAGAATTACTCAAAACACATCCCTTTCATAAATTTTTATTTAGAATTTACTTCAAATATATTTTTATTATGCTCATTACTAATAAGTTAGGATATTTTTTTATAAAAACGGAAAAAATATTTGCGATTGATAAAAATATCTCCCTACCTTGTGGTCATATTAACCATAAGCTACGGTGCCTGAGCTTAAAAGAAACCAATTGTAAATTCTAATTCTCAACTAAATTAATATATATGGAAGAAAAATAACAAAATCACAATCGATATTTTTAAATATAATTAATTGATATTCAATATACTATAACTATTGAAAATGGGAATCTTATTTTTCAATAATTCTAAAAAAAGCCAAATTTAAACTAATTAATTTAAGCTATATGAAAAAACTCATCATCAAATTGAGTTGTTCCCTGATTTTAATGCTCATCTCTGCTACAACACTTTTAGCGCAAACTGGTTCTATATCGGGAAAAGTAACCGATAGTTCAGGCGTAGTGTTGCGGGGTGTAAGCGTTTCACTTAAGGGCTCAACAACCGGAACCGTAACAAATTCAAGCGGTTTTTATAAAATAACAATTCCTGCAACTGTTACTAATCCTGTCCTTTCCTTTTCCCTTGTAGGTTATGGAACACAGGAAATCTCCACGCAGAACCGAACAAATGCAGATATTATTTTAAGCAGGATCCAATCGTCGTTATCAGAGGTGGTTGTTATCGGTTATGGCAATCAATCCAAACGGGATGTAACAACTGCTATAGGAACGGTAAGCGGCAAAACAATCGAATCGCTGCCTGTGTATACAACAGAGCAGGCCCTACAGGGTACGGTGGCCGGGATAACTGTAACCCAAAATTCCGGCTCGCCTGGCTCTCCGTTAACCATAAGGGTCAGGGGTACTGGAACTGCTGGTGACGCTGATCCATTGTTTATTGTCGATGGTTTACAAGTACCTGATATTAACTATTTAAACCCTTCGGATATCGCCAGCATGTCGCTCTTGAAGGATGCTGCAGCAGCGGCTATATATGGTGCAAGGGCCGGGAATGGCGTAGTACTGGTGCAAACCAAAACAGGAAAAAGAAATGCCGACAAGCCAACAATCACCTTAAATGCTTACGATGGCGTACAAAATCTTGGGCATGTGCCGGACCTGATGGACCGCGACCAGTGGGTATCATATTACAATGCCTATGAAACTGCACATGGAGGGACTACGATTACCAATGCGCAAATGCAGCAATTACCAAATACCAATTGGTACAATGAAATTTTTGAAAAAAATGTCCCCATGGCTAACGGATCTCTTTCTATTGCAAATGGTGGCAAAAGCTATTCCTATTATATATCCGGGAGTGATTTTGACCAGAAAGGATTAGTTGGCGGAAAAGAAGGAAAATCAAGCTACAACCGGAAAAATTTAAAATTTAATTTTGAAACGGATATTTTTAAAAACCTAAATCTTAACGTAGGGGCTGATGTAGTTGGGGCAACCGACAATTACCTTGATGAAAACCAGGCCGGAACCGGGGTTGCCATATTGAACTATATTCCCGGATTACCGGCTGTTTACCCGGCTTATGATCCAAATCATCCGGGAGTCCCTTTTAATATGGGTGATATTTCTAAGCCTATTGTTGTGAACGGGGTTACCTTACCCGCTGTGGGGGCTGTAACTAATCCCGTTTTTGCCTTATTATTAAATAATAACAGGGCGGTAACAAACTACCATGTCTATAATATCTCAGGCACCTGGAAACCGATCAGCGATTTGACGGTTACCACCTCTTACGCATATTATGGCTACTATTCGGTAGCCGGTAGTTTTGTTCCTTCATTAGATTTCAGGCCTGCGCAAAACTTTTACAATACTTACGCCGACTTTACGCAAACGATCACTCAAAGCGCCTATTCGCAATGGGAAGGAAATGCAAAATACACCTTCAGTAACCTTAAAAACCAACACCTGGATCTGCTGGCCGGTTTTTCAGTGTTAAACTCCAACGGGAATGAAACCTCGCAATCGGGTTCTGATTTTTACGTAAATACACTCAGCCAGGCGAACTTTGCGCTCATTGTAGATCCGACCAAAATAGTTAACGCCACACCAAATGCATTTGCAACAGGTTTGTTATCGTATTACGGTAGGCTAAATTATAACTACGAGGAAAAATACCTGTTTTCGGCCACTTTAAGAAGTGATGCATCTTCTCTGTTTGGCCCCAGTACCCGCACCGGGATATTCCCGTCGGCTTCTGCCGGCTGGATCGTTTCCGAAGAACCCTTCCTGAAGAATTCAAAAATAATAGACCTTTTAAAACTCAGGGCCAGCTGGGGCGTGAACGGCAACAATTTTATCAGCCCTTATCAATATAGCACAATCGTTAACCCGCAATCAGGGCCAACGTTTGGCGGTCAAAACACCCCCGGTATAAGTATCCCTTATTTAGCAAATGAAGATGTAAAATGGGAAAAAGTAACACAAACCGATATCGGGATGGATATGAACCTGTTAAATAACTCACTGGGCATTACTGTTGATTACTTTGATAAATTGAACTCAGATGTTTTGATACCGGTCGGAACTCCTGTGTACACGGGTTACGCTTCAGCGGCCGCTAATATTGGGAGTGTAAAAAACACAGGTGTTGAATTAGCGGTACTTTATCGCAAAAATTATTCGGATGGTTTTGCATGGAATGTCGCTTTTAATATCGGGACAGATAAAAATAAGGTGACGAGTTTAGGCCTTGATGGCCAGCCTATATCAGGCGGAAACATTGGTTATATTTTTAACGACCCGATTACAAGGACAGCAGTTGGCCATCCGATAGCCAGTTTTTATGGGTATGAACTCGATCATATCGATGCAAACGGAAATTTTGTTTTCAAAGACCTGAATGGTGATGGTAAAGTTAATGCCAACGATGAAACCTATCTCGGAAGCCCCTTCCCCAATTTTACTTACGGCACCACATTGGGCGCATCCTATAAAGGCTTTGACGTAAGTACATTTCTTTATGGTTCGCAGGGGAATAAAATATATAATGCCACAGTACGGCTTGACGCCAGTTTTACCAACAGGCCGGTATCTTACGGTGAACCCGGAGCGCCTGCAAACCTGTTGGGTTCAGGTGCTACAGGAACTAACCAAACGCAAGTATCAAGCTATTATGTTCAGGACGGGTCATTTGCCAAGTTAAAAACAATCACGCTGGGTTATACTTTTCCGAACTCTGTTCTTCGTGCGATAAGACTTTCTAACCTAAGGGTGTATGCAACCGGGCAAAACCTTTTCGTATTTACTAAATATACTGGCGTGGACCCGGAAATTGGCCAGAGTTCTGCAGGTAATACGCTCGATGTGGGAATAGACAGGGGTTTTAACCCTCAGCCCAAAATTGTTTTACTAGGTCTTCAAGCTAAATTTTAACATTATGAAAAATCATTTAAAAGAAATAGCCAATGCAGTGGTGATCGGAAGTTTGCTGTTGTTAGGTACTGCATGTAATAAGGAAAAGCTATTGGATAAAACGCCCATAACTTCTTTAGATAATACAAAAGCACTGGTTAGAGAAGCGGATTATGTTGCGCTTACCAGTTCTGCCTACGAACCTTTCCAATGGCAGGTAGGCCCTTACACAGTTTTTCCGGTAATGTTCCAGGATATCAGGGCGGATAATTGTGTATCACAGTGGGCCTCTTATTGGGTTCCGGGGGGCGTTTACGATCAGTTTCCCATACCTCCAAATGACCCAAGCGTTTTGGGCTATTGGCAAAAATGGTACACGGTGATCTCACGGGCAAATACAGCGATAAATTTTGTGAAAACTTTTAAAGGGTTTACCACGACCGGCTTGCAGGAAAGGCTGATCGGGGAAGCCGAATTTGTAAGGGCTTTTGCTTATTTTGAACTGGTCAGAAATTGGGGAGCCGTGCCACTGATCACACAATACATTGGCAGCACAACCGACCAGATCATCTATCCGAGATCGTCAGTAGCTGATGTATATGCCCAGATACAGAGCGATGCCACCGCCGCCGCTGCGGTTTTGCCGTTAAGTTATTCGGGAAGTGATGTAGGGCGTGCCACCCAGGGCGCAGCGAATACTTTATTGGCTAAAGTAAACCTCTATCTTAAAAATTATACTGCCACGGTAAATTACTGCCAGAAAATAATTGCCTCAAATGTCTATTCTTTGGAAGCAAATTACGCCGACAACTGGAGTTTAAGCAACGAATATGGCAAAGAATCTATTTATGAAATAGGCTATCAATCAGGCTTGAGTACAGACGGATATAATAATAAGGGGTCATGGTCCTATGAATTCTTCGGATTTTTAGGCGCCCCGGGCTGTTTTGGCAATTTTGTCCCGCGGCAGGGGTTGATAGATATGTATGATAATGCTGACAAAAGAAAAGATGCGACTTTTATACTCCCTACCACTTTCCTGCCCGATTTAAATGAATATGCCTCGGTGGAAACCAATCTGTACCAGTATTTTTGGACCGTTCCCGCTGCGCTTCAATCACAAGCAAGCGCCCGTAAATATTATATCCCGGTACAAACTGCAGAGGCTTTGCCTACTATTACAGCCAGCCCGTTAAATGAAAAAGTATACAGGTATGCCGATGTTTTATTAATGCTTGCGGAAGCCTCCGTAATGGGCGGCGGCGGAGACGGGCAAAGCGCTTTAGATCAGATCCGTACAAGGGCCGGCCTTGCCACAATACCGCTTACGTTACAAAATGTTAAAGATGAACGCAGAAGGGAGCTTGCAACAGAGGGTTGGGATAGGTTTAGTGATTTGGTGCGTTGGGGAGATGCCCCGGCCACACTTTCATTCAAAAACTTCAAACAAGGCAGGGACGAACTATTACCTATTCCTCAATCGGAAATTGATTTGGTAGGTTCAACAGACTTACCGCAAAACCCGGGTTACTAAATATGAAGTTTTGATTTGAAAAGAGGGGCAAAATGAAAAATCATGAGCCCTTCTTTTTAACTATTGTGCCATGTATTCATTTGCCAGCTTAAGTGTCAAAATATTAATTATTTATGTTCCATTTAGAGGTAAATTTAGTACCAGGTTTTTAGCGCCCCTGCCAGGGGTGATCAAATTTCAAAATTACTATTCGATCCACTCATGAAAATCAAGAATATATTCACCATAACAATTGCATTTACGGCCGCGATAGGTGGTTTTTTATTGGGATTCGATGGCTCTGTAATTTCCGGTGCCGCACCATTTTATAAGGCATTTTTTCATTTAAATAATGGTTCATTCCTTTTCGGATTTTCTGTTTCATGTATCATCTGGGGCTCAATATTTGGGAATTTATTAGCAGGAGAATTAAGCGACAAATTCGGAAGAAAACCTGTATTGATTTTATCTGCTTTACTATTTTTAATCAGTTCATTATTTACGGCATTAGCCGGAGATATAACTGTCTTTATTATTGGAAGAATAATCGCCGGATTTGCAGTTGGGATCGCAATTTTGCTGGCCCCTGTTTACATAGCTGAAATAGCCCCTCCCCGGCAACGGGGATGGCTTGTTTCTTTTAACCAATTGCTCATTGTTATTGGATTATCAGCCGCTTATTTTTCTAATTATTTTATTTTGAAGGCCGTTCACGATCCATTACTTAATTGGAGATGGATGCTTGGAGTAGAGGCCTTTCCATCAATATTATATTTTCTTTTTCTCTTTTTTATTCCCGAAAGCCCGAGATGGCTGATAATGAAAAATAAGGATGAAAAGGCAATACTTATATTGAGCCATATTGGCGGGAAGGAGCATGCTATAAAGGAATATGAAGAAATAAAGAATTCATTTATGCATAATACCGATAAGAATATAATTGCCCAGGCAAAAGAATTCTTCTCCCCCAATATGAAACTTATACTCATAATTGGATTTGGACTCGCCATTTTTCAACAATTCTCGGGCATAAATGCCATACTATATTATGCTCCCATGATCTTTGAATCCGCAGGTGGCGGAAGAGATACTGCATTTGTGCAGGCAGTTGTTTTGGGTGTCGTTTTTATGGTAACGACTATAGGAGCGATGTTTTTTATTGATAAGCTGGGCAGAAAACCATTGCTTCTCAGCGGGGTTAGTATTATGGCTGTTTCATTATTGATAACCGGTGCAGCATTTAAAAATGCCGTTTATAAAATTGATACTAATAAAATTACCCGGATTGCTGATGAGGTTTTGAAAGATCAGATTTTTATCAGTGCTAAAAAAACACATCCTCAATTGTTGTCCTTCACAAAAATTGACCTTAATGATAAATATGCAAAAATTTACCCGGAAAATGCCTGGCCTATATTGTTTCCCTGCTCAAACTTCCCTGAGGCATTGCAAAATAAAGCGCAATTTATTCAAGAGATGGATTTAATACAAGGAAAAGAATTCATCAACGAATTAACTTTTCTCTCTTCGGTTAACAAAGCTTTAAAATCCGATAATAACAAAGATGATTATCTTCAATTGCTTATAAAAGAGAGTATTAATATAAATTCTACGCTTGTTTTAATAGGCATCCTGGGGTTTATAGCCGGCTTTTCTATTTCTTTAGGCCCGGTAATGTGGGCAATTTTTTCGGAGATATTTCCAAATCATTTGCGGGGGTTTGCCATTTCAGCAGTTGGGGTTGCAAATTCTGTGTCGAGCTTTATTGTAGCCACTTTTTTTCCCATACAACTTGCAAAATTCGGGAGTAGCAATACCTATTTTATCTATGCCGGGCTTATGCTGCTGTGTTTATGGTTTGTATGGAGATATGTGATTGAAACAAAGGGAAAATCATTGGAAGAAATTGAAAAAGAACTAACTACTTAAAATGAACTTTATTGAAAATCCTATAATAAGGGGATTTAACCCCGATCCGTCTATAATACGTGTTGAAGATGATTATTACATCGCAACTTCTACTTTCGAATGGTTTCCCGGAATTCAAATTCATCACTCAAATGACCTTGTGAACTGGTGTTTAATTAAAAGGCCTTTAAACCGTGTTTCTCAACTGGACCTGCGCGGTGTGCCCGACTCTTGCGGCGTATGGGCACCCTGCCTTTCCTACGATAATGGAACATTCTATCTTGTTTATTCTAATGTAAAATCATTTTCAGGCGCATGGAAGGACACCCACAACTATCTGATTACCGCTACTGATATTAATGGAGAATGGTCTGATCCCATGTTTTTAAATTCACGTGGTTTCGATGGAAGTTTGTTTCACGATGATGACGGGAAAAAATGGTATGTAAGCATGTTGCTTGATCACAGAAAAGGAAAGACCTTTGGAGGAATAATGTTACAGGAGTTCGACCTAAAAATGGGGAAATTAATAGGCCCCGCACACAATATTTTTAAAGGGTCATCTTTAGGCCTTACAGAGGGTCCCCATTTATATAAAAAGGATGGATACTATTATTTATTGACCGCCGAGGGAGGTACAGAATATGGGCATGCAGCAACAATGGCACGATCTGTAGATATAAAGGGCCCTTATGAAATTAGTCCCGATCATCCATTTATTACATCACGTGATCATAAGGATTACTACTTACAAAAAAGCGGCCATGCTGATTTAGTAGAAACAAAAACCGGCGATTGGCTTGCCGTTTTTTTATGTGCAAGACCGCTAACTCCAAACGGCTTATGCATTTTAGGGCGGGAAACAGCCATCGAAACAGTCGATTGGCTTGAAAATGATTGGCCTAAACTACGTAGTGGTTCGAGTTTGCCACGGATTAAAGTGCCAATTAGTGGAAATTCCTCAAAAGGTATTTGCCAGGTTAGCAGCAGGGACGATTTTGATAAGGAGGAAGTTGCTATTCAATTTCAATCTTTACGTATCCCCATAACCGAAGATTGGGCTTCGCTAAAGGCCCGGCCCGGCTTTCTTTGCCTATATGGCAGGGAATCTTTGAGTTCCATTCATGAACAAAGCCTTCTCGCACGAAGAGTACAAAGTTTAAAAATGGAAGCATCCACCTGTCTCGAATTCTCGCCAAGGTCTTTCCAGCAAATGGCCGGAATAGTCTGTTATTACAATACAACTCATTTTCATTATCTGCATTTAACTGTTAATGAAAATATGCAAAAGTGCCTGCAAATTATTACCTATGATCATTTAAACCAGTTTGAAGCGTTAATCAACCCGGTTATATTAAATGATAACAATACTGTATTTCTAAAGGCATCATTAGAAGGAGCAGATTTGCAATTTTATTTTTCTGACAATGAAGACGAATGGATTAAGATTGGGCCAGTATTAAATGCAGGAATATTGTCTGATGATTATGTAAGAGATGGGGGAGACCGCTATAGCCCCGCATTTACCGGGGCGTTTGTAGGTATCTGTTGCCAGGACTTATCCGGTAATCAAATACCCGCGTATTTCGACTGGTTTAATTACCAGGAATATGACTATAATTTTTCAAAAAAAATTAAAAGAGAAATAGCATGAAAAAAACGAAATATCTGATAGCTGCTTTCTTATTGGGCTCCTTGAGTTTATTATCATTTATTAATACGAGGGATCAGGCTTATAAGCATGCCCTTTCAGGTTACCATAAACCTGCAAAATTTGAACCGGCCAATGGAAAAGTAATACTTTTCGTTGGGCAGGAGCTTGAAGCTATTGGCGGGACGGATAAGTACAATGATGGTTATTTTGATCACTTCCCTGCTGCAGGGGGTGTAACGGAATACACTAACTTTCAACCTGGAATAACCTCATGCGGGTTTACAATTAAAGGATTAGATGGGTTGACAAGTTTGGCCGATTGGGGTGATGGCCCGGAAAATATGTCTGTTACCATCAATAACCCGCATTTTAAAAACTCATGCCTGGCAATAGGTTTAGATATCAGCAATGGGAACGATAGTGTAACGGCAATTGGTGGACATGACACCCTGATTTATAAGCTCGGTAAATGGATCAAAAAACTGGGTCGAAGGCCCGTATTTCTCCGGATAGGATATGAATTTAATGGCTTTGAGTGGAACCACTATAAAAAGCAATTTTATATAGCGGCATGGAAGAGAATAAAAAATAAACTGGATTCAATGGGGGTAAAAAATGTGGCATATGTATGGCAGTCAAAAGGCCAGGATGCAACCCGGAAAGAATTGGATGACTTTTATCCGGGCGATGATTATGTGGATTGGGTTGCCTTTTCATTTTTTGGGCCCGAACAAGAACATCATCCCATGATACAATTTGCAAGAGACCATAAAAAGCCATTGTTTATTTCAGAATCAAGCCCGGTTTTTACCGATGCGAACGGTGTATCTATTCCCTTAGACCTAAGTAAGCAGGCAGACGCTGAAAAGGCCTGGAAAGAATGGTTCGTGCCATACTTCCGAACTGTTAATAATAATCCGGATGTTGTAAAAGCAATAAGTTATATCAACAGCCCCTGGAAAACAAGGCCGCTTTGGAGAAATAACGCCTATTTCAAAAATATTGATGACAGGATAACCAGGAATGACTCTTTAAAAGTTTGGTGGCTTAGAGAAACCTCTAAAGCGAAGTATTTGAAAGCCTCTGATACCTTGTTTACCTATCTCTGGCACAAAAAGTCTTAGGTGTTTTTCAAATAGGATATCGAATTACGGAACGGAAGGCGCTACTTAAAACACAATTAGCAAATCATAAATTGCAATCATAATAAATCTCCCGAAATAAGGTCGGTAGAAGCCGACAAGCTTAATCATGAATTGTTTTAGAATCAATCTCATTTAATTTCTTATAAAAAGGGGGCATCTTTTAATAAAAAAGCGTGTCTGGCTATTACCGCGACACGCTAAACATTCATTAACTTATTTACTAAACTATTAACTGATATAAAGAACGAAGAATATTTTTGGGAATAGGGCCGTTTAAGTTGAGGATATCTTATCCATTCATTCAAATTAGCCGATCGTAAATCCATTTAATATTTTAACTCAAAGGTTTGTTCGACAGGGGGCAGGCACTGACGGAGATTGCAGGTTTGATAATAGAGCCCGGTACTGATGATACCGGTTACAGTGCCCGACACTTTTTTTAGTTTATGTATAAACACAGCTTCATATTCATAAATGTACACGCCAGGGTACATTGCCGATGCGGAAGGACTGCTTTTCACCCATGATCCTATCGCCTTTACATTTGCATCAGGATTAAGAATACATTTTATAACGATATAAGGCATATTATCAGGCACATACGCATAAAGATGCCAGCCCGGTTCTAAATGGGCTTTAACGATTACTGCAATACTGTCGCTGGCCGCCATGCTTACCAATGTTGCATTCAGGGTTACCGGATTTTGCTCATCGGGATCTGTACAGGTTAGGGCGCGGGCAGCGGCAGTTATTTTCTGATCAAAACTTTGGGTAATATTTTGCGCCCTTACTAAAACCACCTGCAATAAACAGGCGATCAATAATTTCCACTTCATTAATTGTAAGTATTAACCAGGAATTTATATCCACCTGTTTCAGTAAAAAATATTTTCTTTTTATTCTGCTCAAACCAACTATGCCATTCGCCAGGTGTTGTGAAGTCCTGGGCAGTATATTTCTTTAGCATCTTCAGGGCAAGATCGGGCTGATCGTTATGTTGCAGCATGCTGATGCAGGTAGCCAGAAACTGTATATTGTGATTGGGTACCCCTATTTTTTTCGCATCGTTATCAACTGAGTACGTAAAAAAACCCTGCGGATCACAATACAGGTAATCGAAATTCTCTTTCATATATTGTTGATATGCGGCTACATCAGTACCAAACTGGCCGGCAAGGGGCCCCATGGTTTGTTTAAGATAATCTTCCCAGGATGGAATAGGCTCCAGCGCATCAAGATATGGCTGCATTTGTTTTTCTTCGAAAGTTAATTCCTGCCCGGCAGCTAATTTTTCAGTCACAACCTTTTTTTGCTTTTTGCGGGCATCGTTAAAATCGTTCAGCATTTTTACTTCGGCCATGTATTTTTCCTTAGTAGCACAGGCAATGATTTCCTTCACATCGTTAGTAGTAGCCATCCGCTCGTTATATTTACGGGCAATGGGTATCTTTCCGTCAAACTGTTTCATGTAGGCAACCGTGTTGACAAAAACCTTTTTTGCTACATCGGTCATATCCGCAGGCGAGGCGCTGAATCCCCAAAGAAAAAAATTACCGTGCCTGCCCAATGCTACTGCGCCTACATCTTTCTGGCAAACACCGCTCGAGATCACTTCAGCATCAGGAGAATCGGTGAAACGGTTGCCCCTGGATACAAGCCCGACACGGCAGTCTTTACTGTCCAGGTAGCCGGTCTTTTGCACCCGCCACATTGGGATCTGTTTGGGTACTGTATTCCCCGTGGTGTACTCATAAATGCCAGCAGGCGTTTGTTTCATTTCAAGCGTTGGCGTAACTTTTTCAAGCGGGCCGTTGAAAATAGCATGGTGTGTATTCAGGTGATGCGCATCTGCATCAAGACAGAGGCATAGCCAATCAAGTTTTAACCCGATTCTTTCTCCCATTTCGCCTGCCGTGCTGGCAATAAAAATCACAGGTTTTGAAAAATTATCGGGCAGGTATCTTGCTGCGATATAATCTACTTCCCCGTTAGCCTTCTTTTCCTGCCTGCTGGGTTCCAGCGCGGCTGGCTTAAAATCAAAAATAGTAACGTCGTAAGGATCGGAGTCTTTTGGTTTCCAATCCCTGCAGTCAATAGTAGCTACAACTGTAAAGTATTGGTCAAGTAATGCTTTAAATGCAGGCATCCTTACCGGGTATTGGGCAGCAAACCCTACGTCTGTCATTTCGCCGGGATACCGGTTTTTAAACACAGGCATCGGTTGGGAAGGATCATAACCCACAAACAGAACTTTTAACGGACTTTTTGGTTGCTGTGACCGGGCAATGTTAGTTGTAGCAAAATATGCTACAACTAACCATATACAACACTTTATTACTGTTTTCATAATTCCTGATAATTTAATTTAATAACTCTTTAAGTTTGCGCTCGAGTGCTATTCCCCTGAGGTCCTTGGCAACAATTTTGCCCGATGGATCAACCAAAAGGTTACTTGGTATGCCTTGTATGCCAAAATAGGTAGATACCTCATTCTGCCACCCCTTTATATCTGATAGCTCTACCCATGGCATTTTATCTTCGATGATCGCTTTTTTCCAATCTGCCGCCTTGCTATCCAACGAAATACCAACAACAGTAAACCCTTTATCTTTAAATGTATTATAGGCCTTCAGCACATTAGGGTTTTCTCCACGGCATGGGCCGCACCAGCTCGCCCAAAAATCCACCAGTACATATTTCCCTTTAAAGCTGCTAAACCTTACCGGATTTGACGAGGTATCGTTCTGGGTAAAATCTAACATCTGGGCGCCTATCCTGCTTTTTTCCAGTACAGTCAGCCTTTCAGCTATTTTCTTACCGGTTGCGGTATTTTTTGCTGATTCATCAAGTTCATCATACAATGGTTTAACCTGGGCGTAATCAACGCCATATGAGGCCCGCCCTGCTACAAGGTACATACTGTAAAAGCTTTTGGGATGAGCCGCTATATATTGATCTGCCTTGCTGCGCTTTTGGTTTTTAAGTTCATCCAGTTTTGTTTCCAGCGCGGCCTGCTCTTCATCGGTACCTTTTCCATATTTTTCGTATAGTTTGTTTTCCTGATCGGTAAGATCTTTCACAGAAGCTTCAAACTCTTCCGATTCCGTCTGCAAAGCAGACCCGGTGATCTTGAACGTTTCTACTGAGTCCTTAAGGCCGGTAATTTTAATATGGCCCTGCTGTACGAATAAAGGGTAATACCTGTTTGGGAACATCATATATATTTGCTGCGGATCGCCAAGGTCAGCCTTCCATATAAAGTTGCCGTTTGTTATCTTAACGGTATCCGTCTTGCGCTCACCTTTGCCGTTGCTATACATAATGCTGACAGTTGCGGCAGATAAACCTTTTAAGTGGGCCGAAAGTTCAGTGTTTTGAGCCCGGGTTGCCAGGGTTAATGACGACAGCCCTATAAGCAGTGCGCCACGTAGTAAATTGATATTTTTCATATTTTTTTTATTTAGATATACTTGTTTGTTCTTATAAAAAGCTTGCTAAGCAATGTCTGGGTACTAAAAACAATAAAAGCCTACCGGTCATGACTCTTATTAGTATCCCGGATTCTGTGTGATGCTGCCATTTTCTGAAATGTCCGTTTGCGGAATCGGCAACACCAGTTGGGTGGTTGATTTTATTGCCGGCTGGTATGTTTGGATCTCACTCAAGGGCAACCTGCGCAATGCGAACCAGTCGGCTCCATTTTCGCCTATAAAGTTTTTTACTTCTTCTTTAACAATAAGTGAATGCAAGGTAGATGCCGTCGCGGCATTATCTACAGCCGGGTCGGATGTTATTCCGGCACTTGCTTCAACAGCTTTCAACAATGTTTTCGCGGTTGACAGGTCGCCGTCTGAAAGCGTTATGGCTTCCGCTTCAAGAAGATAAGCTTCCGTGATCCGGAACGGGTAAACAGTTTCTATCTGTTGTATACCAGCAGCGGGATAGACGTTATAAGGCCCTGAATAGTACTTCGTAAACTCGTTAGCTATTCCGCCGGGGGCATAATAATAAAAATATATCGGTTGACTCTGGCTTGAATAAACCCATTGATTCCTCGGATCATTTGCTAATAGACTTACATAACTGTTACTTACGCCGTAAACACCTGCGTAATTGTACTGAAAGTCTTTAGATAACTCGTTGGGATATACCGGCATACCGAGCATAGGTTCGCTACTGCTATATAATTCATTATAAAACATATTTTTGGAACTTGGATCAAGACCAAAAGCGCCGCTTTTAATAATATCATTTGTTAAACTGATCACTTCAGCATAATCACCCGGCTCATTTCGATTGATCAATACACGGGCCTTCAATAATTTGGCCACGTTGGCATTAGTTTGGTATATAGTGGTATTTTTAGCCGGCAGGCCGGCTATGGCTGCATCAAGATCGTCAAGTATCGCCTTGTAAGAGGCTGCTACTCCAGATCTTGGCAGGCCGATATTGGATGTAGTAACAA
>Ga0207019_1127_pt1 | contig 15427 bp, 17 predicted proteins | sample Alteio_BWMinCont_50_FD_153483 | JGI IMG/M metagenome (GOLD analysis project Ga0207019, IMG submission 153483) | Enriched cells from forest soil in Barre Woods Harvard Forest LTER site, Petersham, Massachusetts, United States -... | ecosystem: Environmental > Terrestrial > Soil > Temperate forest >...
CAAATGAGTCAGGATACACAGGCACTTGCGCATTACAAATCGCTGTCGCTGAATTATTTTCATCGTTGGCGCGAATGGAACAAGGATAGATCGCTGCATTATTGCATTCAAAGTTACAGGGAAAGCGACGCGATTCGCAAGGCTTCCAAGGCCGAAATTTTGGCAGCCATTTTATTTCAGCGCTGCAAAGTAAATAATACGGGTGATAATGAGCGAATCGAGTTGATTTTATCGTTACTATTAAACTCTCCCTACGAATATATTTTACAAAATTATCTGCGTGTTTATTACTTTGAAAGTTACACGGAAGAAGGCAAACAATTCTTTAATTTGCTGAAAGAACATGGATACCAATCGAGGTAAGGGCTCACATCAAGAAACCAGATAATTAGCTGCCGGAGTAATAATATTAATTGCCCGTGCTGCGAGCATGGAGATAATGGTCAGGGAAATCATGGCCTGAATCATGCTCATGCACTTTGCCCAGCGTGTTAGAACCGGTGTGTCCGTTGGAGAAAATGCAATGCTCGTATTGAAAGCCAGAAACAAGTAGTCAATAAAATTGGGTTCCCATTGTTTAACTGCATGCGGAACATTACTTGCTGTCAGTGATATCTGTGTTTGTGGAAATAAGAAAGCTGCAATGCCATGCCCTTCATTTAACTCGCGCTGATGCGGTCCACCCGCATCCAGATTCCAATACCATAATGCGAAGACAAGAATGTTGGTAGTCCAGAGTGCTGTTGCAGAGATAAGTAAATGTGCAGGACCAATATATCCATTCATAATACCAACTACAATCCGGATGACTGATACGATGAGGTAGAGAGTGATAAGAATATTCACACTCAAACCAAGAATACGATTAATACGTGAATGACGTCGCCAATGTGTGATGATCAACGGGATAATCAGCACGCTGATCAAGCTGATCATTAATCCATGCGGGCCCCAATAAAGTATTTTAGGCAATCCTTCATACAATAGGGCAGTGATAAAAAGGGCAACCCATGCAGGCCAGCGCACTTCTGGCTGTCTTGATGATTTTTGGTGTGGTACCTGACTGGTCATGATGCTATCTCCGTCAACGATTACTCAAAATTAGCATCTAATGAAAAATCCACTATCGTTTTATCCTGAATCCACTTTGGCAAGCATTCATCCAGTTTAAAATCGGGATCAATGTCAATTGTTTCATCCAGTGCCTGCCCCAGATTTTTATTCCTGCTTAATGCTGTTAGAAAGGTGAATTTTGCAAGCGAGATAGGCAAGAGCAAAATATCGTGATGAGGACGTTTCAATAGTAAATTAACACCGCCTTCATTCACATTAATTTCCTCATCCATCTCTCCCTGACATAAATCAATGATGCGTAATATGGGATATTGAAATTGGAGCAACCGGATTGCGGGATGCAAAATAAAACGCAATTGCTGAAATTGATCCGGTGCGACGGATTCAAGGGATTTAATAGAAAGTGCACTTGCATCATTTGCAAAATGTAAGCCATGACATGCCCATTCGAAAGCGGCGACTTCAGCAAGATACGGCAAACTTCGGACTGAAGCATATCCTGCAAGGAAGTCACTGAAATATTCCCCATAATCATACAAATTGCCGCTTAAAGAGGGATAGTTATTAATATATTCATTCGCCGTCACGCGGAAAAAATCTTCCCCGACTAATTTCATTATCATTTTGTAAGTATCGAGCAAGGATTGCATCAGGTTGGAGTGCTTGTTATTACGATAAATCATCATATGATGAGCTGGCATGAGAAGATCGGATTCCCCATTCTCAGTACTCATTAATTCAACAAATTCATGCTGTACGTTTTGTAGCTGCATAGGTTTCTCTCATAATAGTTTCCGCACGATAGGCTTCAAGTGTGAGGGAATCCAGTGATGGAAGATCTGAATCCCATTCAATGATGGTGGGTTTCATTCCTGCACATTGGATGGCTTTACGATACAAATCCCATACAGCGGGAAGTATGGGCCGATTGTGGCTATCGATGAGGATTTCTTTTCCATTGATCACAGACGTTGAAAATCCTGCCAGATGAATTTCCTGGACGAGATTCATGGGCATGGCGTAAAGATATTTTTCTGGATCCTGATCCAGATTGGTTGCAGTCACATAAATATTGTTGATATCCAGTAAAATACCGCAGCCGGATTGTTTTGCCACGGCAGACAAAAAATCCTGTTCAGGCAGGGTGGAGTGAGCAAAATGCACATAGCTTGAGATATTTTCAATGAGAATTTGCCGTTGCAGATATTCTTGCACTTGTTGAATGCGTGAGACCACATGCTGTATGACTTCTTCGGTATGAGGTAGTGGTAGCAAATCATGTAAATAATGGCCATTGATGGAAGACCAGCTCAAGTGGTCCGAGACGAGGCAAGGGTTAATCCGTTCGATTAAATCGCGCAGTTTTTTGAGATGACACCAATTTAATTCATCGGCAGAACCAATGGATAGGCTTACACCATGCAGGCTGACCGGATAGTCATGACGAATTTGTTCTAAAATGGATAAGGGTTTACCGCCTTCGCCAAAGTAGTTTTCACTGTGCACTTCAATCCAGGCGACAGCAGGTCTATTTTCCAGAAATTCGGCATAGTGTGGTGCTCTTAATCCTATGCCGGTTAATTGTAATGGTAATTTCATGTAACCATTCTAACTGTTTTGATCCTGTTTTTTAAGCCATTTATAGGGAGTGTCAGGCCAAGTGTGTAAATAGCATAAAATACGCGGCCTGTCGTCCCGGAAAAAACCCCGTCACTGTCAGTGAAAGAATACGGCTATCGCCGGGGTTTTTATCCGGGATCCGGGCTTTTGCAGCAGTGAGAATTACCTTTATTAATGTGTTATTTAATTTCAGAAAAGTTTCTTTATGTTATTTTTCAGAACGGTCTTCAAACAAAAAGGATAAAAAAACTTTCATGGAATATTATAGTTTTTATTTTTTAGACTAACTCACAGTACAAATCGCGCCAATCTGGATTCATACTTTCCACGGCAGCAATCTTGTATTTTCTTCGCCATTTTTTTATTGCCTTTTCGCGACAAATCGCTTCTTTAATATCATTAAAATGCTCGTAATATACCAGCATCTTAACACCATGTTTTTTTGTGAAACCAGATATCATGCCTTCCTTGTGCTCATACACACGGCGAATAAGATTATTCGTTACTCCAACATAAAAAACACTATTTCTCTCGCGGGTGAGAATATAAACATAATAATTATGCTCTTTCATTCTATTTTTTCCTGAGTGTAATTTTGTGCGATGCTTATAAGAAAAATACTTCTCACTTCTGCAAAAGCCCGGATCCCGGATAAAAACCCCGGCAATAGCCGTATTCTTTCACTGACAGTGGCGGGGTTTTTTCCGGGACGACAGGCCACGTATTTTATGCTATTTACACACTTGGCCTGACACTCCCATTTATGAGTATAAATCACGATAAACTGTAACGATTCAGCTAGGGATTTGAAACAGATTTTTTTGAGGATTCACGATGCAGCAGTGCTTTATCCACCTCCGTTTGAAATTTGGATAGTTGGTTTGCGAGTGTTATTAATTCTGGCACGGTTGCGGTTGTCACTTTGGCAGTTTGCAAGAGTTGGTCAAACTGGATGAGTTTTTTCATCATGAATTCGTTGCCTGTTTTAATGATTTCATCCGATTTACCGTCTTGCTTACTCGCAGAAAGTTTCGCATTTTTGATGGTTGTCGCCAGTTTATTTCGTTTAATTTCCAAACCCACTCGCAGGATTTCTTTTTCTATATTTACCCAGTCTTTTTGAGTAACAGGTCTTGCTGTTTGTAAGTCTCTCTTCTTTTCAGCGAGCAGCGCTTCACACACTCTCACCTTTCCCATGTATTTACTTTCATCATTCATTTTCACTTCAAGTAAAACGCTTTTGGTGTCAGCCAATAAAAGGGTCAATCTATCTATAGGCGAGGATGTGATTTTCTGAGCGACTTTGTCGAGAAAGAGACCCGCCCTGGTTTTTTTAAAACTTTGAGCATAATTAGCAAGTTTAGCTATGCCTGCTTCTGTTTTACTTTGCTTCCTATTCGTTGGCGTGCTTTTTTTCTCGTGTGTGGCATGCATATCAAAAAGTGTTTGGCCTTGTGATTTGGGGTTCTTTTTCGGAAGATGGTGTCCGTTGATTATTCCATCTGTTATTCCATTTATCATTTGTATTTTTTGCAGTATCTCATTTTTGTGTTCTTGCAGTTCACTCAGTGGTCTATCAATTCCTATTGTCATTACTCTCAACTTCTCTATTTCTTTTAAGCCATTTTCCAATACAGTGTAAGAACGTAACAATTCTTCACTGCCATCATAATGAGAGATTAATTCTGAGATCCCCTGTTCGACAATTTCTTTTTTTTCATTCAGTTCTATCAGAAATTTATTTCTGGATTCCATGTCAACATCCTCCCCATCTTGCTTTATGCTTATGCGATAAGTATAGACGAGGATTGATGGCCGCACGGGTTGCATTGCATAATTATATGAAGATACAGGGATTATTCAGTTTTAATGTAAATGTTCAGTTAACCCGTCCCGTATTTAATTTTTGACTTATCCGTGAACGTTCTAACGGGACGGGTTAACTGAACATTTACGTTCTAACGGTTTTGATCTGATTTCTTAACCCATTTATAAATGACGGGAAAAAGACTTAGAATCGCAAGTCCAAGCAGTGGCAGAAGAACAGAGGGCGTGAAAATAATGTATAAAATAGGGGTTTTATCTTCTGTCAGTATGGTATCGAGGCCACGGCCTGCGAGCACATAAATGATGGTGGAAGGAAGAATGCCAAGGGCGGTTGCGGTAACAAAAGTTTTAAGACGCACGTTCAGCATTCCAGCAGCAATATTACTGACCCAGCAAGGCATAATGGGAAGCAGCCTCAAGGTAAGCAGATAATTAAATGCATTCTGTTTGAATCCCGCTTCAATTTTTTTAATCCAGCCCGTTGATCTTGCCGCGAAATGGGAACCAATGGCGGTGCGGACGGCGAGATATAAAATGGTACCGCCAAATGTGATGCTAAATTCAGCATATAGAATGGCGATCATATTGAATAAAACACCGCCCAATAAGGTGAGAAAAGTCGCGCAGGGAATAGCACAGGCAATTAAAATGGTAAAAATCGTAATATAAATGCTGACAGCCAGAGAATAGTGAGTGACAGTCCACTCTTCAGCCGCAGATTGGTAAGACTTAAGTGTTTCTAACGTGAGGTAGTCATACAGATGAAAATAAAAAAATAAAATGCATGCCAATATCAGTATTGTCAGAAAGGAATGACGCAAGAGAAATTTGAATGTGGGAAGTTGGAATGGCATTGTCAGGACCTTAACACAGCTTGAATGTTTCGTGAAATGCCTGTCTTGCAATGATAAGACGCATAATCTCATTTGTGCCTTCAAGGATTTGGTGTACACGCAGATCACGAAAATATCGCTCAATCCCATATTCACGAATATAGCCATAGCCGCCGTGAAGTTGTAATGCCTGATTGCAGATATTGAAACAAAGATCCGTCGCAAGACGCTTGGCCATGGCACAGTGCATGATCAATTGGGGATCTTTTTGATCAAGCGAGATAGCCGCACGGTGGATCATTAAACGGCATGCTTCCCATTCAGTGAGCATGTCAGCAAAACGGAATTGTAGCGCTTCAAATTCAGCCAATTTTTGTTTGAATTGTGAGCGCTCAAGCATGTATTGCCGCGCGAGGTTAATACATTGTTTTGCACCACCCAGTGAGCAGGCTGCAATATTGATACGACCGCCATTTAAGGCAGACAAGGCAATCTTAAAGCCTTGCCCTTCCGCTCCAATACGATTACTCACAGGAACGCGACAATTTTCAAAAAATACCATGGTGGTGGGGAGATTACGCCAGCCCATTTTTTCTTCTCTTTTACCAAAACTTATTCCGTGTCTTTCTTTTTCGACAAGAATACAACTGATGCCTTGTGGTCCTTCTGATCCGGTACGAACCATACAAACATACACATCACTCACCGAGCCTCCACAAATGAAGGCTTTGGATCCATTTAAAATATAATCCTCACCATCACGCACTGCAGTCGTTTTGAGTGAGGCAGCATCTGAACCGGAACCAGGTTCGGTGAGACAGTAACTGCTGAATGCTTGCATGGTGGCGAATTTTGGAAGCCAGTGTTTTCGCAAATGATCATCCGCATACGTGTCGATCAGCCAGCCTGCCATATTGTGAATGGAAAGATAAGCGGAGGTTGTGGGGCATGCCATGGCAAGTTCTTCAAAGATGATGGCACTATCAAGACGTGTTAATGCCGTGCCGCCGACATCACTTTGTACATAAATTGCGCCTAGCCCAAGCGAGGCAGCTTTCTTGAGTACATCGACTGGAAAAAAATGCTTTTCATCCCATTCCGCTGCATGGGGAGCGATTTCATTTGCTGCAAAATTGCGTACCATGTCGCGAATGGCGATTTGATCAGTGGTTAAATTAAAGTCCATAGGTTATTCCATTTTTGAGGATAAAAATCCTATAGAATCTTTATGCCTGCGACAAGCTTTATCTATGTTACGACAAAATCGACTATCTTTTCTGGCGCTAATAACTCATCAACCGATTCACGGCGTCGAATGAGCTGCGCATTATTTCCATCCACTAATACTTCGGGCGCACGGCAACGTGAATTATAATTCGAGCTCATGCTGAATCCATAGGCACCAGAAGAGTCTATTACCAGCAAATCACCAGTTTTTAATACAAATTCACGATTTTTTCCCAGAAAATCCGCCGATTCACAAACAGGGCCTGCGATGTCGTAGGATTTTCTTTCACCATCACGGGTTTCAACAGCGAGAATATTTTGCCATGCATCATACAGTGCTGGGCGTAATAAATCATTCATGCCGGCATCAATAATCGCGAAATTTTTATTCTGCGTATGTTTCAGATATTCAATCCGTGATAATAAAACGCCTGCATTGCCAACAATGGCTCGCCCGGGTTCAATAATAATTTCGACTGGATAGGAATGTAATTTTTCCTGCAAAGCATGTGCATATTCTCGAATGCCTGGCGGATGTTCGTCATGATAAGTAATTCCAAGACCGCCGCCGATATTAATATGCTGAATGGTGATGCCAATATCGCGTAACTGGTCGTAGGTTTCAAGCATGCGATCTACGACTTCGAGGAAAGGATTAAGCTGCACAATTTGCGATCCAATATGGCAGGCAATACCAATTAAACGCAAAGAAGATAGACCGGCGATTTTTTTTCCAAGAGCAAGAATGTCATTAATATCAATACCAAATTTGCTTTCATTCAAGCCGGTAGTAATGTGTGAGTGAGTATGTGGATTGATATTGGGATTGATGCGTAATGCAATATCCACTGTTTTATTCATACGCGAAGCAATTTCTTGTATTCGGTCAAGCTCAGGTTCAGATTCAACATTAAAACAATAAATATTATTTTCAATGCCATATTCAATTTCGACACGCTTTTTACCGACACCTGAGAAAACAATTTTTTTAGGATCACCGCCTGCTGCGATAACACGCTGAATTTCACCGGAAGAAACAACATCAAATCCAGAATTTAATTTCGCCAGCAAGTGTAATACGGCAAGGTTGCTATTTGCTTTTACGGCATAACAAATATGATGAGGAATGCCGCTAAAAGCGTCATTGAATGTGTTCCAGTTTTTTTCGATGGCGGCTCGGGAATAAACATAACAAGGTGTACCAAATTCTTCAGCAATACTTTTTAGGCTGACATTTTCAATATGCAATTCATTATTACGATAATGTAAGCATGACATGATGAACCTCCACTATTATTAAATGTTTGGTTAACCCGTCCCGTATTTAATTTTTGACTTAGCCGGAACAATCTAACTCAATGAATTGCACCCTCTCATAGGCAAGTCACTTCCAATTTATTTGAAAGTGACTTGCCTATGAGAGGGTGCAATAATTCATGTTAGTACGTTCCCGGATAAGTCAAAAATTAAATACGGGACGGGTTAACCAAACATTTACAATCCTAATCTGTGGCTAAATCACAATGTGCTTTTAGCCACTCATTATAATCCGCAATGTGACCCAATGAAGTATTTAAAAAACGCTGTGTTGACAAGGATAATTTTTTGCTGATCTCATTTGAAAATCTTGCTTGCGTGCAAATGATGTCATTGGTGGACTTTGCTTTTTGCAAACGTATTAGATTATCGATACTGGATGAAAATACGTCATTCAGTAATAAAAGATTTTGGGCAATATAGGATTTAACCAGACTATTCATTTGTTCATTTTCATTGGCAGGAAGGTTAGCGATGAGTTCCGATAAAATTCTCCAGTTTTCCTGAAATTCCTGATATGGCATGGTATGTTCTCCTTAAATTCACTGCCGTCAAAAATCTTCTACTTTGTCTAATGCTGGTATTTGATCAATAAACTTCCAGTAGCTCACTTTTTTGACCCTTTGGTTTGTCGCTACTGCTGATTGATAGGCTTGGTGCATGGTTAATGGAAGCAAGAACCAGTTACCATTATCAATCATTACCACCTCAAAATCATTATTTACAGAAACGGAGAATGATGGTAAGTGCATGGAAAGTCCTTTGCCTATAGCCTTGACAATGGCTTCCTTGCGTGCCCAGATTCGATAAAATAGCGTAGGGCGCTTATGCAGGGGCGCTTGCAGCAAGGCATGATTTTCCTGTGGACTGAAGAAACGATGTGCCACGCCTTGATGATAATCTGTTTGGACTTTTTCGATATCCACACCAATCGCATGATTAAGCGTAAAGGCATAAACAGCCATTTGCCCTGAGTGGGATACATTAAATTGAAGTGAAGATGGCGAGGGAAATTTCAGGGACGGCTTTTTTTTATCCTCGTAGGAAAAAATAATTTGCGGCGGAGGAACCTGCGTATAAAGGCTGATGATGGTTCTAAGCAGGCAACGCCCAGCAATGAAACGTTGCCGGTGAATGGGAAATTGAAAACGAAAAGCACGCTCACGCTCATCTTCACTCAGCATGGAAGGGATATTTTCCTGGAATGACGCCGTTTCAAGGTCTGCCGTCCAGATATGAATTTCATTGGGCTTAATTTGCATGGGTATGAATCATACCAGAGACTAAAGTGCTGCGTCTCTCTGGGTGACAATAAAAGAAGTTGCTGATATCCTTTAAAATTTAATGCCTCATTCATAAGGAGTGAATATGTTGAAAGAAATGGAATTATATAGCCAGATTGCTTTTATCCTGGTCGTTGTCGGCGGTATTCTCTGGGGAATTTTTGGATTATTCAATGTTAATTTGCTGACGGTTGTTTTTGGCGGGCTAGCGCGTTTGATTGATATTGTTGTTGGCGTTGGTGCTGGCTGGTTGTGTTATAAAATTTATCTGGAAAAATTCAAGAAGATTTAATGTTGGTCACTTTCAACAGAGGGTCGTCAGCAATGACGACCTTCCGTTTTTCTATCCTGCAACACCCACCATTTTCCCAATCATAAACGTAAGCAGCCCTGCGATGCTTCCAATGCCAAGCATACGCAATCCGAGCAAAATAGGATGACGATTGGTAAAGAGACTTAACATGGTACCGATTAAAAATAATGACGCTGCGGTCAGAAAAATGCTTATTCCCAAGTTAAAAGAATGATGACCGAATAGAAAAGGTAATAATGGTATGACTGCACCAAATGCGAATGAAATAAAGGATGAGAGCATGGCGCCAACGGGAGAAACGAGATCTTCCGGATTTAATCCTAATTCTTCGCGAGCGAGTGTGTTCAAACCTGTTTCCGGATTTTTTATCATGAGCGTTGCGAGCGTGTCAGCTTCCGGTTTGGGAACGTTTCTTGCCTGATAAATCAGGCTGAGTTCTTGTATTTCTTCTTCGGGATATTCTTCCAGCTCTTGTTTTTCAATGGCAATCTGATATTCAAATACTTCGCGCTGGGAACGAACTGAAATATATTCACCAGCACCCATGGAACAAGCGCCAGCGAGTAAACCTGCAATCCCTGCAAGAATAATGAAATGCTGATCGGCATTTGCACCAGCGATTCCGAGCATTAGACTCATATTAGAAATGAGCCCATCATTTACACCAAAAACAGCAGCACGTAAATTGCTGGATGCGCTAAGACCCGTATGTTTATGCTCACTGTGGTAGCGCATAAACACGGACATGCCGCGAATTTTCATGGCCGATAAAATGGTATGCATGTTTTCAGCGCCAAAAAATCGTACCAGTGAGGCAACAATTTTGGTACGTAAATCAGGGACAAACAACCCTGGTGCTGGATTGTTACTTTCGATAATTTTATGTTCCCAGAGACTCGCCTGTTTTTCAGCTGCTTGTTTCAAATCAATAAAAAGTTTTTTATGCAGAATATTTTTTTGTTCGTTTTCGGCCATAATGCCATAAAGCCAGGCGGAGCGTTTTTCTTCCCACCAGTTGTTATATAATTCCATGTGTTTTTCCTTGTTAATGGGTAAATGTTCAGGTATGACCCGTTCAGTATTTTATTTTTTACTTATCCGGAACAATCTAACTCAATGAATTGCACCATCTCATGGGCAAGTCACTTCCAATTTATTTGAAAGTGACTTGCCCATGAGATGGTGCAATAGTTCATGTTAGAGCGTTCCCGGATAAGTAAAAAATAAAATACTGAACGGGTTATACCTGAACATTTACGTTAATGGTTACCTTGCTGCTGTTTTTCAGCAATAAAGTGATCAATTAATTTTCTTGCAATGGATACACTGTTTGATGGGCCGCCGGGTAAATTGTCGTATCGATACCAGCCCGCTGATTCCAGCTCATTTGTATCAATCGTGATTTCACCAGAAGCATAATCTGCCATAAATCCTATCATCAGTGAATCAGGAAAAGGCCAATATTGAGAACCAAAATAACGCAGATTTTTGATTGCAATGTTCACTTCTTCTTTTACTTCACGATGGACTGCATCTTCGATACTTTCACCGACTTCCAGAAAGCCGGCAATGAGTCCGTAAGCGCCAGGTGTAAAATGCGGGCTTCTTGACATCAGTATTTTATCTTCATTTTTAATGAGTACTATCATGGAAGGTGAAATGCGCGGATAAAAAGATAATTGGCAGTGATTGCAAATGCGTTCAAATGCGCCGGGTTTATGTTGGGTTTTCTTGCCGCAGTGTCCACAATACTGGTGATTTTTATCCCAGGTGATAACGGACATGGCTTTCGCAGTGGCAACGTACCAATCCTTGCCAAGTATCTCAAAACATTTTCGCAAGGCGATGGATTCCATTTCAGCAGGCACGACGACATCCGGACCAATTTCCGCACAGTAACACGAGAATGTATTGAATACGCCTAATGGATACTGTCTGATAAAATGCGGTTTGAGTGATGAGAGTAAGCAAGAGGCAGGCAGTTTCGTTTCACTCGCAATTTTCGAAAGAAGCAGGCGATCATTTTGAAAGACGAACCCAAGCTCAGGCATTTCAGACGATTTTGATGACATGAAAAGCATCCCTCAATATTGGTAGATAACGATAGGTGATTCGTGGGATGAAATCCAGTATTTCGAGAATGTTTCACTTATGACAGAATAAAGAAAATATTTCCCGGAAGAAGACCATGATTTTAAAAACAGCAAGCTTGCCAGAAATCATATTATCCGTCGTACAACGCAAGGGTACTGAACCTCCTTTTTCAGGGGAATATGATGATTTTGAAGCATCCGGTACGTATTTGTGCCGTCAATGCGGATTAGCATTATTTCGATCGCGACATAAATTCCACTCAGGATGCGGATGGCCAGGCTTTGATGAAGAAATACAAGCCTCCGTTACACGCAAGATTGACAAGGATGGCTTACGTACCGAAATTGTATGCTCAAGATGCAATGCCCATCTGGGTCATGTATTTACAGGCGAAAAATTTACAGCAAAAGATACACGTCATTGTGTTAATTCATTAAGTCTGGATTTTGTGTCTGACATGAATGTGAATGATACGGAAGAAGCCATCTTCGCTGCCGGTTGTTTTTGGGGAGTGGAATATTATTTCAATCAATTGCAAGGGGTGCTGAAAACCGAAGTGGGATATACGGGTGGACACAAATTAAATCCAGACTATCAGGATGTGTGTAATGGTGCGAGTGGTCATTATGAAGCAATACGGGTTGTTTACGATCCTGAAAAAATTAGTTATGAAGCCTTGAGCAAATATTTTTTTGAAATTCATGATCCCACGCAAGCGAATGGACAAGGACCTGATATTGGTGAGCAATATCTGAGTGTTATTTTTTATTATGACGAGCAACAAAAACAGATTTCACAAAAATTAATGCATCAACTGGAAGAGTTGGGATATCGTCTTACTACCAGATTACTGCCTGTCAGTGTGTTTTGGCGAGCTGAAACCATTCATCAGGATTACTATGAAAAAACGGGTAATCATCCGTATTGTCATCGGTATCAAAAAAAATTTAAGGGTTAATCTTCATGTCACAAGATTTTTCAAAAAAAACCGCATTTCAGTTTGTGATCTTGTTAAGCCTCGTTAGCCTGTTTGCTGATATGACTTATGAAGGCGCACGCAGTATCACGGGGCCTTATTTGGCAATACTGGGTGCAAATGCTGCCATTGTTGGATTTGTTTCCGGTCTTGGTGAATTGATAGGCTATGCATTACGTCTTTTCTCCGGATTTTTTGCCGATAAAACCGGAAAATACTGGACGATTACCATTGCAGGATACATTTGTAATTTGCTTGCAGTCCCCTTGTTGGCATTGGCCGGACATTGGTGGGTTGCTGCTGTTTTAATTATTCTTGAACGTGCTGGCAAAGCTGTTCGTGTTCCACCGCGTGATGCCATGCTTTCGCATGCGGGAGAAAAAATGGGTATGGGATGGGTGTTTGGACTGCATGAAGCAATTGATAGACTTGGTGCAATGCTTGGCCCTTTAATTGTTGCTTTCGTACTGTATTTAAAAGGTGGATACAGGGAAAGTTTCGCACTTCTTCTCATTCCGGCTTTGTTAGCACTGAGTATTTTAGTCGTTGCAAAATGGCGTTATCCACATCCAGAAGCATTAGCAGTACGGCACGATAATCTGCAAACAAAAGGAATCCATGCCACTTTCTGGTTGTATCTGGTGAGTGCATCACTCATTGCAGCAGGTTATGCAGATTTTCCTTTGATGGCTTATCACTTCCAAAAATCATCGATACTCTCTCCCCTCTGGATTCCTGTTTCTTATGCAATCGCCATGGGATTGACGTCACTTACTGCGCCATTCTTTGGACATTTTTATGATAAAAAAGGTTTTGTGGTATTAATCGTTGTAACACTGGTGTCATGTCTCTTCGCGCCCTTAGTGTTTTTAGGCAATGCATCCATGGCATTTGTGGGTGTTGCCTTATGGAGTATCGGAGTGAGCGCGCATGAATCGTTAATGCGTGCCATTGTTGCGAATATGGTACCAATAAAAAAACGGGGTTCTGCATATGGTATTTTTAATACTGGCTATGGAATATGCTGGTTTTTAGGCAGTTTTTTAATGGGAATAATTTATGATATTTCCATTCCTTCTCTCGTGATTTTTTCGGTTCTCATTCAAGTGGCGGCTGTGCCGATATTATGGGTGGTGATGAGAAAGCTTTAAATGGAAATTCGATTTTCCCAAGGGAAAAAATACATGATAACAAATGAAGTATGGAAACGATTGCAGATATTGCTAGTTTGCACGGGAACAGGTGTTATGTTTTAGTGGAAGGCTGCCCGTATCGTTTCTGAAGTTCAAGATTGACTTGAAGCACATTGATCATATGCTCGCCTGCAAGACCACAGAATGGTGCTTCAGCATTTTCCTGTAGTATTTGCTGAATTTCATTTGCCATTTCCACAGGGTTGCGTTTCAAATGTATGGTCCAATAATTGGCAACTCTTGGCATCTGGAACAAGGCATTTTGCAAAGTGATATGAGGATCGAGGCCAGAACCAGAAGTGGTAACGAGATCACCAGGAACATCTTGTAATATTGCATCAGGATGATCTTGCCGCCACATATCAAAAAACAAGGATTGAATATCTGTACCTGTATTCACGGCTTCAATGGTTGTTAATGTTTTTCCATTTGTTGCATGTGTGACAGCGGAGGGAAATTTACCGGGATTATCACTGGAAAAATGCTGGAAAAATACTAGCGCAAGATCAGCGGCTTTAGGCGATGGTGTATTCGGATTATCTTTAATGAATTGCGCGATTACAGCTGGATGAACCTTGCCCCAACTATCTACGTAAGTACTGTGTGATGCATCGCTACTGACCCAGGTTTGCGCCAGTGAATTATGCAGTCTAGCCCACTCTGCCACAATGTGATGATTACCTTGAAACACATCTTGCTGGAACCACTTTTCAATATCGGCGGCAACGGGTTTTCCATTTTGATATTTCACAATGGGCCCAAGCGTACGTGCAACACGATCACGCAAAATATAGTTTGATGCAGCCAGTGAAGATGAAGCAGAAGCGCTCGCATCATAATAGGCAGCAGAAGGACGCGGCTGAAAATATTCATCACCGACGAAGGGTTGTGCAATGAGCTTTGATCCTATGATGTTTCCTTTCGCATCCGCTAACATGCTGCCATTGGCCTGAAAAGGAAAGACGGTTTGTCCTATGATCCAGAGTGCTAGCGGATAAATCCCGCAAGTAATGATTACAAGTATCAAAAGCAAAAAAATGCTTTTTGAAAGAGTTTGCAATAGATATCTCCTCAACTAACCAAATTCAGACTCACCATTATCATGTCAATTAACTTGATACCCATAAAAGGTAGAATGATTCCACCTAATCCCCAGATCAGCAAATTGCGACGAAGCAGTGCATCAGCACCGAGTGCCTGATAGCGTACACCTTTCAGTGCAACAGGAATTAATGCGGGAATAATAAGCGCATTGAAAATAATGGCGGACAAAATGGCAGAGGTGGGTGAATGCAAATGCATGACATCAATGACCACCAACCAGGGTAAGGTACTCGCAAACAGTGCAGGAATGATGGCAAAGTATTTGGCAATATCATTGGCAATCGAGAAGGTTGTTAACGCACCGCGTGTAATCAGAAGTTGTTTGCCGATTTCCACTACTTCAATCAACTTGGTAGGATCGCTGTCAAGATCCACCATGTTAGCTGCTTCTTTCGCAGCATCTGTGCCTGCGTTCATGGCGAGAGCCACATCTGCTTGTGCAAGTGCAGGCGCATCATTTGTGCCATCGCCCATCATGGCGACTAATTTTCCTTCCGCTTGCTCTTTTCTGATATTACACCCGAGGGAAAAAGCATTTTGAATTTGTACAAAAATCTGGATAAAGT
>Ga0207019_1094_pt3 | contig 15334 bp, 14 predicted proteins | sample Alteio_BWMinCont_50_FD_153483 | JGI IMG/M metagenome (GOLD analysis project Ga0207019, IMG submission 153483) | Enriched cells from forest soil in Barre Woods Harvard Forest LTER site, Petersham, Massachusetts, United States -... | ecosystem: Environmental > Terrestrial > Soil > Temperate forest >...
GCCATCTGGCTGGCGATGCCAAAGTCGAGCAGCTTCACCCTCCCTTCCGCCTCCGCTGCTCCCTCTGAGCTCGGGCGCATCCAAACGGAGTAGAACGCGCGACTCCACGGGTCCTTCGGAAAGGATCGCGCGGATGGTCTTCCCGGAAACGAGTTCCATAACGATGAAGATCTGGTCGCCCTCTTCCCCGACTTCATAGATGGTGGTGATCCCGGGGTGATTGAGGGCCGCAGCAGCGCGGGCTTCGGCCAGAATTCGAGCGCGGCGTTCGGCGTGGCTCGCAATTGCGTCGGGAAGAATCTTGATGGCGACGGTGCGGCGCAGGCGCGTGTCTTGCGCGCGATAGACTTCTCCCATGCCGCCGGCGCCAAGCGGCGTTAGGATTTCGTAGGGTCCGAGGCGAGTGCCGGAGGCCAATGCCATTTGGGCCGGATTATACTTCTAGAAACAGAAGCCAGCTACTACTTAGGCCAGATAGCGTCCGGCAACGTATATCCGTACATGGGGCGAGCGGATTTCGCCGTTCGTTGCTGCGCGGAAGTATCCTCGGGCCCGATTTGTTCGGTGGTCAGGTTGCAAACGCCATTTTACATTTCGCCGGATTTTTCTCTATTCATAGCGCAGGGCAACGAGAGGATCGACGCCCGCGGCGCGGCGAGCAGGAACCCAACACGCCACCAACCCAATCAGAATGAGCAACACGGGAACACAAGTGAGTGTCCACGGATCATAGGCGGACACTCCCCAGAGTTGCGTGGCGATGACGCGGCCGAGCGCCAGGCTGGCGATCAGCCCGATTCCCACGCCGATGCCCACCAAGCGCAGCCCCATCCGCAAGATTAACCTCAGGACGTCCGTGCTTTCCGCTCCCAACGCCATACGTATTCCAATCTCGTGGGTTCTGCGCGCCGTGGTGTAGGCGAGCACGCTATAAACGCCAAGTGTTACGAGCACCAGGCCAATGGAGCTGAAGATGGTCATCAGAAAGAAACCGAAGCGCGGGCCCGCGTAGGAAAACTGGCTGATATATCCTTCGAGAGTCCCTGTAAAGGTCACCGCCACGTTGGCATCGGTGGCCCAGATTTCATGTTCCACGGCATTTAACATGGGCAGCGGTTCGCCAGCGGTGCGCACCAGAATTCCGCGGAACGCCGAACCAGTGACGGTATACGGGATCCAAATCTCCGGGTCGACGGGATCCTGCAATCCCTGGTTCTTGACATCGGCGACAAGCCCGATGATTTCAAACAGCGGCTCTTTCACGGCGTCGTCAAACTGCGAGAGCTGCGCGATTCTGACCTGCCTGCCGATGGGATTTTCGTTGCCCAGATACTTCTTCACGAAGGCCTGATTCACAACCGCCAGCTTGCGCGCTCCGTACACCTCGGCTTCCGTAAAACTCCTTCCATCCAGGAACTGGATTCTCAGCACCGGGAAATAGCCCTCGCTCACCAACTGAAACATGGCGTTCCATTTTTCGGAGTGGGTCTTGCCGGGAACTTCGATGTCGCTCGGAATTCCGCCGTAAGGCGGCAGCGTACTTGTTTCAGTGGCTTCCACCACACCCGGCAGGGCCTTTAGTCGCTGGAGCAGCGGGCGGTAGAATCCTGTTATCTGGTTTGCCGTCTTGTAGCGGTCCAGCGGCAGGGGAAGCCTCGCCACCAACACGTGATCCGGTTGCAAGCCAAGGTGTACTTCGCGAAGCGCCACGAAGCTGCGCATCAGCAATCCCGCGCCTACCAACAGAGTCAGCGAAAGCCCCACTTCCAGCACGACCACGGCGTCACGAAGGCGTCCGTGGCGGAATCCGCCACTGATGCCTTTTCCGCTATCCCGCAACGGCTCGTTCAAATCCTTTCGCGCCACCTTCAGGGCGGGCACCAGCCCAAACACCAGCGCGGTCATCGCGGCGACACCCAAGGTAAAGGCCAGCACCGGCAAATTCAGCCGAATGACTGCTTCCGCCGGAATAATGTTCTGAGGCATCAGGGCAACCAGGAACTTCAGCCCCGCCCACGCCAGGAGCGCGCCGACTGCCGCTCCGCCAGCCGCCAGGATTAGGCTTTCCACGAGGAGCTGGCGGACCATTCTCCAGCGGTTTGCCCCCAGTGCTGAACGGATGGCGAACTCCTTTTCACGTGTCGTGGCCCTTGCAAGAAGCAAATTTGCCACATTGCCGCAGCCGATTAGCACCAACAATCCCACCGCCCCCAATACGATATACAACGTAGCCTTGAAACGGCCCACCACCGAGTTCGTCAGCGACTCCAAGTACACCGTAAAACGTTTTGGATAATCCTTCGGATACACTTTCGAAAGCCCATTGGCTATCACCGTAAAATCCGCTTCCGCTTCCTTCACCGTGACACCCGGCTTCAGGTGCCCAAGCGGAACCCAAAACTGCGGAAACGCCCCAGCAAGAGAGTTGCTCGGCACGGCCTTGTCCGGTTTCTTAGGGATCCACAGATCCGCACCCCACCATCCAAACCGCGGCGGCATGATCCCCACCAGCGTCGTTGCCACACCGTTCAATACAAATGTTTTGTTTAGGATCGTCGGGTCGGCGGCGAAGGTCTTCACCCACGTCGTATAGCGCAGCACAAACACCGGCGGCGCGCCCGGCTCGAAATCCGCTGGTTGCATCACCCGCCCCAGCAGCGCCGGCAAGCCGAGAAACTCGAAGGTACCCGGTGTCACGTTGGCCCCGTCGAAACGTTGTGTCCCTTCACCCGCACGGTACAACACGTCCAGGTTGTTGGCGGCAATCACCCGGTCAAATACATGATTCTGCTCCACATAGTCCAGATACTCGGGCCCGCTGAACCCTCCCCGTCCTCCAGGCTCACTCCGTTCCGCGTCGTGGATTCGGATAGAGTAGAAACGCTGAGCATCTGGATAAGGAAATGGCTCCATCAAGACGTTCTCAATCACGCTGAAAATCGCCGTGGACGCGCCAATCCCCAGCGCCAGGGTGATGACTGCTACAGCGGCGAATCCTGGCGCCTTCCGCAAGTTCCTGAGTGCGTAGCGGAAATCCTGTCTCAACGTTCCCATGTTCGCCCCCCAAATCGTTTGAAGCCGACTCGCCTCGCGCAATTGTCAGCACGGAGCGAGCTGTCTAAGCAAAAGGTTTTACGTGCGCTCTGTTAATTACGCATTCTTGCCTGAATAAGTTCGACGGGGCGGCATGCAATAAGTCGCTCCCGTGCCGGTCCCGTCGCCGCAGGTTGCCCGGCGGGGAGTTGAGTATTGAAGGGACAGTTCAAACGCGATTCCATAAACTCGAGTGTTTTAATTTCGTTTTAGATAAAGAACGGCTCGAGGAAAAACTGTTGCGTGATCGATAAGAGAAACGGAGCCGGAAAGTGTCATATGCTCCCGTCAATTCGTGCGGCTGTGCAGCTGATCTCTCGCGATGACGGGCAGTTTACGGGTTTGCCTTGATCTGGCGCAGGTCACTGCAGTACGAGGACCCAGTCCGGGTTGGCGTCATGGTTCGCGCCGGGTGTGGAGAACACGTGCGAGCCGCTATTGGCAAACGGAGAGCCGGCAATCGCCGTGTACGTCCCGTTACTCGGATCGTACCAGCGCGCCGTGACCGGCCCGGAGAACTTTGCCAAATTGACCGTCAAGGCGTTGCCGGCGGGATCATAAACCACGGCCAGCGAGCCGTCCGTCACCCACGCGGTCGTCGCATAGTTCGCCGTTGGGAGATTTCCGTTGCCAGCGTTGTACGTTCCGAAACCGGACGTTACGATCTGGTGCGTCTGGTCCGGGACGAGGTTCTGCCATGGAAGTGTAGTAAGTAATTGCCTGATGTACTTCATCTCCAGAGCGCCCGGCGTGTTCATGTTCGTCTGCCAGCCGCTGTTGAAGTGATTCGTGTAACTTGAGCCGTAGAACTGCCCGGTCGCGCCGCTGGTCATCGTCCACCACGCCTGCTCCCGCAGTATGAACGGGCCGGTCGTGCCGGAGAAGAAGCCGTTGTTGTTCTCGCCTTCGTAATTCGCCTCGATCATGAAGACCGGAAGCGTCGGAGAACTGCCGTAGGCTAAGAGCACATAGTCATAGGTTTCCAGATAGGTGTAGGCGGCATCGAAGCTGAGCACCGGAGCCAGCTTGGCCGTGTCCTGGTTCGAGTAGCTGGTGTAGTAGTCCAACTCAATGTCCATCAGGTGGTTGGGATCGACCGAAGCAATCCCGGCCATGAGCTGCTCGACGAGATTATTGTCCGTCGGATTGCTGTTCCAGTTCTGGAAGTCGTTCCCGAAATCCCACACCAGATTCGGCGTGTTCTTGTAGCGGTTGCCGAGGAACACGCCGTAATTAAACACCTTGGTGGTGCCGTTGGTTTCCAGCAGCGGCAGCAGCCCACCAGTCTCCATCGGATTCAGGAAGACGACCAGGTTGTTAGCGGCTGCCGTGGACAGCAGGTTGTCCACGATCGACCAATAGGCCGGGTTCGGTGTGGAAAGATCGTAGTTGGACTGGTCTGAGCCGGAAGTGAACGGGGAAACTCCAGTAAAGGAGACTAGCGACGACGGACATCCAGTTTCATAGGTGTCGCACGGGGCGAAGACCTGGATGGCGTTGAATCCCTGACCCGCGCGCGTAGTCATATACGTGACCATATCCGTCGCGCTGACGCCACTAATCAGCGAATGGGCCGCATCACCCAGCAGCAGGAACGGAACGTTGTTCTGATCGACCAGATAGCGCCTGTTGGCGCTGGCCTTTATGGGCCACGCCATTGTTGAAGCGGTGTTAGACACTTGAACCGTCACGCTCGCACTGGTCGTGCTGTTGTTTGAAGTGTCCGTGGCAATCGCCCGCAGCGTATGGGAACCATTGCTGGCGGTCGTGGTATCCCAGGACACAGAATAAGGCGCCGTGGTATCCAGACTGCCGAGGTTGGCTCCATCCAATTGAAACTGCACACTGGCAACGGCCACGTTGTCGGAAGCCGTCGCCGTAACGGACACCGTGCCCGACACGGTCGCGCCCGCAGACGGAGCCGTCAAGGACACCGTGGGCGGCGTAGTATCGACTTGCACGGTAAAACTCACACCGTTGCTCGCTATTCCCCCGACGGTGACAACCACGTTTCCTGTCACCGCTCCTGCCGGCACGGTCGCAACGATGCTCGATGCGCTCCAACTCGTCGCTGTCGCTGTCGTCGCGCCGAATTTCACCGTGCTGGTGCCTTGTGCCGCTCCAAAGTTCGCTCCGCCGATGGTCACCGACGCCCCCACCAACCCCGACGTCGGGCTCAAGCTCGTGATGCTGGCTGGCAACGGATTTCCCCCACCACCTGGATTTGCGCCTGGGCTTCCGTTGCAGCTGACGGTCGCGATGGCCACCACCAAAATAAGCATCCATCGGGCAGCGCGACTCCGTCTAAGGGGATCCTCTTCATTCCAACATAAATATGTCAGGTCGGGGATACAGATTGTAGCGGTCCTGCAAGGCAAGAGTCCACTGGCACGAGTTTCCAGATTAAGAGAGTGCCCGGATACTGATCTTGGCTCGACGGATCGATAGAACGTGAGTGAAATGGCGATACCAGGTGCTCTATTCATTTGGAAAATCCGCAGAAAGTCGATGCAGCGGCATTGGATTTCAATCCGTGGAAGACTGGGGAGAATTTGCCTCTTGAATTGGCTTCGTAGTCTGTTTCTGGAGTCTCTTTGAAGGCAATCCTATCTCTCGGATCTCGTATAGCAGCGTTCGGTAACTGATCTTGAGATCTCGTGCGGCTCTTCTGCGGTTCCAGTGATTCGCTTGCAGGGCCTTCAGAATCAATTCGCGGCTCATCGCTCGACCGGCCTGCCGGGCGATTCGTTTCAGCGGGATACTGCCCTCTGGCAGTTCGTCTGGTCTCCCGGGGAATGGATGCTTCACGCTGGTCAATTCCTCTTGCAGTTCTTCTTCTCCAAGTAGAACGTAGCGCGAAATCCAGTTTTCCAATTCCCGGATGTTCCCGCTCCATTCGCGGCTTTGCAAGTGGCGGAGCTTGCTTGCATCAAGCATCGAAGCTTCGCGCCCAAAACGCGTGTTCAGTTGTTTCAGCAAATAGTTCGCGACTGCCGGGATGTCCTCTCGGCGCGACGACAGGGGAGGCAATACAACTTCGAAGACGTTTATACGGTAGTAGAGATCCTGGCGAAAGCGCCCCTCCATAACCGCTTCTTCGAGTCGGCGCGCGCTGGCGCATACGATTCGCGCCTCCAGTCTTCTTTCCTCCTGATCACCCAGGCGGGTGAACGCCCCATCCTGCAGCAGTTGCAATAGCTTGGCCTGGAATGTCGGCTCTAAATCCGTGATCTGGTCCAGGAAGAGCGTACCTCCTTGAGCCATCTCGACAAGGCCAATTCGCGTGGAGTTCGCACCAGTGAAAGCTCCCGTCTGATAACCAAACAATTCGCTCTCGAGCAGGCTGCCGGGAACGGCCGCGAAATTGACTTTGATGAATGGTCCCGAGCTCCAGGGCGAATGAAGATGCACCCACCGGGCGAGTGTCTCTTTGCCGCTGCCTCCATCACCCTGAATCAGCACAGGGAGATTGGTGCCGCAAATCTTTTCGAGCTGATGGCGAACTGCCAGCATCGAAGGCGCACAACCAAAAATAACCTCGTCAGGCGGCACAACGAATTGACTCGCCACCATAGGCATATCAGATGAACTGTCTCTAGCCATTCCAATGATCCGTCGATCGACTTCAGATCGTGATAATGGCTTTGCATCCGAGTCTCCAAATGGGGAAGACACCCAAACTCCGCTGAATCAGAAAGGAAACCGGGAGAATCTGTACTACAACGCTTGTTTTCATTCACTTACGAGATGGTGCCCTGGCCCATTTTACGGGAGGCAATAGGCCAAGACCTGGGGGTCTCATCCGTTTCATTGGTACGGAGTTATGAAATTGGATGTACTGCAATGGAAATGAATTACCGAGATTTGCCCCGGCCCGCCTGTCAACAATTTATTGACACTTTAAATCCGAGGCTTAGAATGCCGCGATTCAGCACCTTTAAAAAAGTGCTGTTTACCGTTGTGGGAAAATCAGTGCTTCCAGCAGGTCAGCACGGGCCTTCTCATCCGATGCCACAACTCGCAAAATATCGCTGACGGAAAGCATCCCGCGGAATCCTTGCTTCTCATCCAGTACGATCAGGTGGAAGATCGTGTTCTGCTCCATCAATCGCAGGCAATCTTCAAGCGTCATCTCCGGTGTCACCGTGATGAGTTCCCGCGTCATGATGTCTGAAGCTTTCATCCAGGCGGGACACTTGTTCTCCGCGGCGACTTTGTCGGAGACATCACTGTGGGAAATTACGCCTACAACTTTGCCGCTTCCGTCCACCACACCCACCGAGCGTACTTGCTTCTCGCGCAGGTACTGCGCCGCTTGATGCACGCTGGTCTCTTCGGTAATGGAGAATACTTCCTTGCGGGACCCGATTAGATCCGCCACCTTCATTGGACCCTCCGGGAAACACTTTCGCCAGATACTAGGCTTAATTCCGGCCCGATGCAAGATGCATTCAAAATCATCGCAGACGTAACTCCGAAAATCCAAATAATCTCAGCCCTGAAAAAATCGGCTGGATGATTCACTGGAAGAAAACGTTTTCAAGCCCGCGCGGCCTCTCCACGAATGATATCGTAGCGCTCAATCACAGCCGCGATGCCCATTCGCGCATTGCCATCTTCGGATCGTTGCTCCACGCGAACCACCTTGCCCAGTGCACGCACAAACACCTCGGACCCGTGCGTCACCTCTGCCGGCAGCGTCAGCGTCAGATCCAGCTCCGAGCCTGCTTCGAGGTTTTGTTCCACCACAAAATAAAGCCCCCGCGTTGAGATGTCACGCGTTTTGCCCTTTTGCGAATCCAAAGCCTTCTCCGTGGGCACTCGAATGATGAGCGGTAAAGATAAATCGTACCGTCGAGCCGTGCGGCGTTCGCCCATTGCCCCCATCCTCTCATCCACTCCGCGGATACCTGTTCTATCCCGCGTTCCTTTCCTTAAGTCTTGCCTGCCCGCACTCTAACCGCATTTCATCCCTGTCGTCCAGCCGCCAAACTCGCGCCCGCCGGCTTTTCTATTCTTGTCGGGTTCCCACCGCCGACGCCGGCTCCGTGGCAACTGCTGTCGGGGCGGATTTTCGGGCCCGTGGCGTATCCAGGTTAAACTGCCGCATCTTGTAAAGCAGCGCTTTGTAACTGATCCCCAGCATTTTGGCCGCGTCCTTCCGGCACCAGCGGGTCTTCTCCAGTGCGTCCGCGATCGCTTCCATTTCGGCTTCATCCTTCAACCCACGCACCAGGGCCTTGAGCCCTTGTTCTTTTGGCGGAGCGGACTCTTCCCGCGGCGAAGTCCGCTGGCGCGTTGACGACATCTCTATCAATTCCCGCAAACTGCCTTCGTCATCCTCAAGAATTACATACCTCTTTACGAAATTCTCCAGCTCGCGCAGATTGCCCGGCCAAGGATAGTTTAATGCTGCATCCAGGAGATGCTTGGAAGGCGTGACTGCTGGCTTGGCGAATTTCTCGCTATACTTTTGCAGAAAATGATGGAAGAGGAGTGGAATCTCTGCCGTCCGCTCGCGCAGCGGCGGCACGTTGATCGACAGTACGTTTAGCCGGTAATACAGATCCTCGCGGAATCGTCCCGTCTTCATCGCCTCATGCACATCCACGTTGGTTGCCGCCAGCACTCGTACATCGGTTTCCACCAGGTGCCGCCCCCCCAGCCGCGAATATTGGTGATCCTGCAGGACGTGAAGCAATTTTGCCTGCAAATGCGTGCTCATTTCCGCGATTTCATCCAGGAAAATCGTTCCCTTGTTGGCCATCTCAAACTTCCCCGGCTTGCTCCGTATCGCGCCGGTGAAAGCGCCCTGTTCGAAACCAAATAGCTCCGATTCCAGCAATTCTCCCGGCAACGCCGCGCAATTCACCTTTACGAACGGCTGGTTTCTCCGCTTCGAACGCAGATGAATCATCCGCGCGACGACTTCTTTGCCTACCCCGCTCTCACCGCAAATGAAAATTGGCACGTCCACTGGCGCGATCTGCAGGATCTGCTGCCGGATCCGCACCATCTGCGGGCTGGCCGCCAGAAAACTTAGATCCTCCGTAATCTGATCGCAGTAATCCCGCAATGCCTGGTTTTCTGTCACCAGCTGTTTCTTCTGCCGCGACTTCATCATCGCCGCATCTAGCTCGGTCTTTTCGAACGGCTTGGTCAGGTAATCATGCGCCCCAATCCGTATCGCTTCGACGACCGTCCCAACTTCGTTTGAGCACGAGAGCATGATCACGTTGAGGCTGCGGTCAACCTGCATCAGTTCTTTCAGCGTCTCGAGGCCGTTCATTTCCGGCATCAGCACATCCAGGATGATGAAATCAGGCCGATCGCCTTTGTTCACCCTCTCGAGCGCATCCTTCCCAGAGCTCACCGCCTCCACGTTGAATCCATCCACTTCCAGCAACGTCTGTAAGTACTTTCGAATGCTCGGCTCGTCATCCACGACGAGGATTCTTTCTTTCACGGCCATCGGTCGCTCTCTTTCCATCCAGCTAATTCGTCTCTGCTAACCCTGATCCATCGGCAACAAAAATGTAAATCTGCTTCCTGTCTTCGACTCGCTCTCTACCCAGATCTTCCCCCGGTGCGCTTGGATCAGGCGTTTCGCAATCGCCAGTCCCAGGCCCATCCCTGAAGTCTTCCGGTCCACGCGCACGAAATCTTCAAAAATCTCCTGGTGATGTTCCGCAGGGATCCCCGAGCCGGAATCCAACACGCTTACTTCCACGCTGTTTGGCCGCGGCAAACGAAATCTCCGCCGTTCCTCTACCGGAGCCATAGCCGCCACGCGTCGTTCCCAGAAGTGCGGCGCTGCTCGCAGCGTCACCATTCCTCCGCTCGGCGTGTGCTTCAGCGCGTTATCCAGCAGATTGGCCGCCGCCTGCTGAACCTTTTGGTAGTCAAACCGGAAAGTTGGGATTGACGGGTCTATGTGTGCGTCCAGTTTGACTCCCTTCCGCTGGAACGCTTCCGACCACCGCTTTGAAAGTTCATCCAGGCAATCCCGCAGGTCGTTCTCGCGAAGTTGCAAGACCAGCTTGCCGCTTTCCAGCGCCGAGTAATTCAAGAACATCGACACCAGCCGCACCAGTCGTTCGCAACTTTCTTTCGATTCTTCCAGAATGTCTCGCTGCTTATCCGTCAGTCGTCCCAGCGATCCCGCCAGCAGGAGGTCGTAGTAACCTTTGATGACCGCAAGCGGCGTCTTCAATTCGTGCGCTGCAGATGCCAGGAATACCGTTTTCTGCCGGTTTACTTCCTGCAGTTTCAGGTACGCCGCGAGCAGATTCCGGTACGTGATCTCGCGTTCCTGCAAAAGCTCCTGCACTGTGAGTTGCGTCGCCGGATCACTTGCAGCTTGCGTTTGCAATCTGCTTTCGATCTCCACCACCAGCCAGTCCGGCTCCGGCATCCACTGGATCCGCGCCGTCGCTTTCTTCTCTCCCGACCCGATTTGCAGTTTGACCTGGTGTGCGCCTTTTTCGATCTGCCCGAAGATCTTTTGCGCATCCGCATTCAGGACATCAGTGAACAAATTCACTGTCTGCATTTCCGCGCGGCCAAAGGATTCCAGATACTGTCTTGCGCGCGTGTTCGCCAGCAGCAAAGTCCCGCTTCTTTCCGCCACTACCAGCGGTTTTTCTAAGGTGTCAAGTAACCCTTGGATTGCACCAAACGGGAGTGTCCCGCGGTTACGTTCTTCTGAAGTGAGAGGCAATGCTATTCTTCCAGCCATCAGCTAATGCCGCCCCTCGAATAGAGTGGTAAATATTTTCCCTAGCTGTTAATGATTCATGGTTGCAGAGGGGCTTCCAACAGTCAATGGTAAAAGCGTTCCATTTGCACATTAAGGGAAAGGAAGTGGATTTCCCAAGCAAACCTCTTGTGCCAGAAAGTTGTTTCCCTCCCGTACCTCCCCCATCTAACTCATACGAATACACTTAGCGCCACTCTGCGACCGCCCATCTGGCATCCAAGATGCTCGTATTCGTACTAGAGCCTTAGTACCAAGTTTGAGAGACCATAGAGTGAGCCATTTTCTGAAGGAGAAGCCCGGCGTGGAGGCACCGTCAACGCGACGTTCGCCACGAATCCGTTTGCAAGTTCCTGTTTTTGTTCGCGGAATTGATGCCTCCGGAGCCGAATTCATCGAACTCACTAAGACCCTCAATATCAGCGCCACGGGTGCCTGCATCACTTCTGCCCATGTTCTTCGCCTGGATCAGCACGTCCATTTGACAATCCCGGCACCCGCACCCGCCTCTTCGAGCCTTGTCCCGAGCGAAACTCCTCCCATCACCGCCAAGGTTCTTCGGCAGGACTCAGCCGGGGATATGCGCCTCTTCGGATTAGAATTCCTCCGCACCCTTGATTGAGCCTTAAGCTATGAGTCTTGCTGGGTAATTTCGTTACATCGCGGACTTGGGTCGCTCCTTTCCCGCACACTTTCCCATAGGTTATACTCCGCTTTTGTAATAGGATACCCGCGAAATTTGGGAGGTTCAAACTCTAGCTGTTTGCCAGGGTCCAGTACCATTGGACTCTTGGTTGCTTCTCCTAGATAGTGAAGACTTAGCTTGCTTCCCCCAAATCCCCGCGGGGATAGGCAGAGATGGTGTTGAAGGGATATGCCCAGCCCAGACGCCGTTGTGCCCCCGCGTTTGCCAATTGAGGATTCTTATCTCGAGCTGCTTGCTGATACGCTCGATGGCCTGGATCTGCCTGCGCGCGGGCAGTTTCTCCAGCGCTACCTTCGTGCGATCACTCATCTCGATTTGCGCGAGACACAGTGTGTGCAAGTCTGGGATGAGATGCTCGCACGCCGTCGCGAACTCACCGATCTGTCTGGCCGTCCTGTTTCTCTAAAAGCCGCCCTGATGGACGTACTCGTGAATTCCAGCCTTCTGCGCATTCCCATCATCATCGAGTATGACGATCTGAAAAAACTCGAATTGAACGCCGTCACTGATCCTTTGACGGGTCTCTACAATCGCAGGCTCTTTGGTGAGACTTTCGAGAAGGAATTGAATCGCGCGCGCCGCTACGGCCAGCCTCTCGGCTTGGTCATCGTGGATCTGCACCGTTTCAAGGAAGTGAACGACCAACACGGACATCCTCGCGGTGACGAAGTGCTCCGCGCCGCCGCCGCCACTCTCAAGAAAGCCCTGCGTACCTCGGACTCCGCTTTCCGCATTGGCGGTGATGAATTCGCCTTGCTGCTTCCGCAGACCGACGCCCCGCAAGCTCTTGCTCTCAGCCGGCGCGTCGAAACCGTGTTTGCCGAGATGATCCAGCCGCTGCAACTCGCCGTCAGTGTCGGCATGGATCACGGCGTTGCCATTTTCCCTCAGGACGCCGAACTCGCCGACCAGTTGATTCGCATTGCCGATGAACGTCTCTATCGCCTCAAACACGCTAACCACCGCAAGCCTGGCAATGGCACTAACCGGGCGGAGGCCACTTCTTCCTCCGAAGCTCCACCTGCCGCTCCGGTCCCCGAAGAGCCTCCCCCTTCTCCACCGCGGCCCATTTCCATTGAAACCAGGCGCGCTCCCGAAAAAACCGAAACCACCATCGAAGCTGCTGCTTCCGCCACCTCCGCCGCCATGTCCGGTGACCTGACGCCCGCTCCCGATCGCGTTTTCGCTGTCCAACGAAAAGCCGAACGCGTCTCCATGTCCGGCACAAACGCCTTCGCTCTTCTCGGCGAACAAGGTGCCAAGCGCGCTCGCGTCTTGGACCTCGGTTTCGGTGGCGTGGCTATCGAACTCGATTCGCCCGAAGATCTTCCTGATAATCTACTCGCGGTCTTGCACGTGCCAATTCTTCCGCCGGTTCGCGTGAATCTGAAACCCGTATGGAAGCAGAGGACCAATCAAGGCAGCTTCCGCGTAGGCTGCGCGTTCGTTTCCTGAAAATCTGCGCAGCTACCGCCGGCACTCACTCTCTTCGCGCTACTCGCCCAATTCCTGTTTTTGTTTTGTTTTCTGTCGCAGATAACGCGACGTGAAAAGCAGCGCCTGCTGCAGATGCGCCAGTCCCAGCCCCCAGCGCAGCGCCGCCTTCTCATTCGAATCGCCTGTGGCTTCCAACCTGATCTTTAGGCCGAGCCCTTCTTTTGGAATCCCTTCCGGCTTCTCCGAAGCCAGGCACAGGAACACCGCCATCACTTCTGGCGATCCGGCATCCTTCAATAGCTCGATCAGTTTCTGGATCAACTGAAAATAGATCCCCCGATTGCCCGCCGCCGCGTCGCGAAACGTCACCAGAAATTCTCCCGCGCTTCTGGCGGCCCCGTCTCCACCTGCGGCAACCGGTCCCGTTCCGGCCTCTTGGCAGTCAAACATGGAATCATCACTCTGTAGCGAGCTCCGGAAGTTTTGCAACGCGAGCTTCACGGCCGGCTCTTCGATAGCTGTCGCATTCGCCAGCGGATGTTCCGGGATCTTTTCGACCACCAGGATTCGCATGCCTGCGAACCTACGCGATGAATCTTACCGCTTCAAGAAGAATCTCATCTCCGCATCTTCCCCCGCCACCTGATATACAATTCCGCCGCATACGCCACACCGAAAGGAAGCGCCATGATCGAGCCTAAGAGAAGCCGCCCCCATTGGCCCGACGCCGTCCAGAATCCCTCCGACCAGACCACCGGCCTAAAGCCATGGTCCTGGGCCCTCGAGCGCCTCGAAAACTCTCACAATTATTGGATCGCCACTTCGCGGCCGGAAGGCTCGCCGCACCTCATGCTCGTCTGGGGCATCTGGTGGCAGGACGCTTTCTGGTTCAGTACCGGTCCTCGCACGCGTAAGGCAAAAAACATCGTCGCTCATCCTCGCTGCGTCATTGGCACAGAAAAAGCCGACGAGGCCGTCATCCTGGAAGGCGTTGTCGAAGAAATCAAAGATCGCACTGTCTGGAGGCAGTTGGTCGAAATCTACAACCGCAAATACGGCGGCGATGTCGGGCCACTTCTGGAGTCTTCCGGCGGCTCGGTGTTTCGCGTCCAGCCTCAAGTAGCTTTCGCCCAGGACGAGCACGCCGAGAACTTTACAGAATCCGTTACCCGCTGGAATTTTTAATTGTCAGCGACCGCGCCAGTAATTCTTACGGCCGTGGCGCTGCATTCCACATCTCCTGCTGAACTTTCCACTCCCCGTTCGACTGGCGGCGCAGCACCAGCGCCATCTTGCCGTAGCTGTCAATCACCGGCTTTCCCTCGGGCGGCTGCACCACCTGATGCTCCGTCGCCCACTCCGAAGCCCACTCCCCGCACACGTGGATATCGTGAAATTCCATCTCCTGCTTCATCACTTTGTATCCGGGCATCTTCGCCAGAATGTCTTCCACCCACGCCGAAATCTTCTTCCGCCCAATCAGGGCCGCGTCTCCCGGCATCAGATCGACGCCGTCCTCTTCCCACAGCGCCAGAATCCCCGCTGTGTCCATCCTCAAGTGCAACTCGACATACCGCTTGTTAAACGCCTCAATCTCTTTCTGCCCCTCACCGTCTGAACCCGCCGCCTTCACCCACAACGCCCCCGCAGCCAAGAGAATAATTCCCGCCACCAAAACCATTTTTGTTAGGCCAGACATCGTCGTCCTCCGGATTCCGAGCACCTGCCTCGCGCTGAATCTATCCAAAGTCACCCGGGAAGCAAAGCTCAAACCGCTAGTGCCCATCCGCTATTCTCTGTCCCTGTTTGGAGAAACTTGACTCTTCGCGTATGATTAAGAATTGCCTCGCGACCTAGCGACGCGGCTGTATTGACCGCTCTGCGGTCATACCTTCAACCCTGCTTTTGCCGGGCAGCCGTGCAGACCGGACGCGACAGAATGGAGCCTCATGAAACCCGGTATTCACCCCGACTATCACCCCGTCACGGTGCACTGCGCCTGTGGCCATACGTTCCAGACCCGCTCGACCATCAAGGGCGAGATGCTGCGCGTGGAAATCTGCTCGAATTGCCACCCCTTCTTCACCGGCAAGCAGAAGCTGATTGACACCGCCGGCCGCGTCGAACGCTTCACCAAGAAATACGCCGACGCCGCCGCCAAGGTCGAAGCCGCAAAAGTCGAATCCGCCAAGAAGTAATTTTGGAGTGCGGGAGCCCAGCTCCCGCTTTTCCGCCTTCCACGGCGCCATCAATCTCCACTGGCGTGCCTCTTCTCATCGAATTGGTTCGAAATCCTAGGTGGAACAGATCTTTAGTCTGTCCCTCCTTTTTTTCCTCCACAC
>Ga0207019_1131_pt1 | contig 15057 bp, 12 predicted proteins | sample Alteio_BWMinCont_50_FD_153483 | JGI IMG/M metagenome (GOLD analysis project Ga0207019, IMG submission 153483) | Enriched cells from forest soil in Barre Woods Harvard Forest LTER site, Petersham, Massachusetts, United States -... | ecosystem: Environmental > Terrestrial > Soil > Temperate forest >...
AAAATTGTTTACCAATTACCAATTGCATGTTGAATGGCGCATACCAGCCGACATTGCAGGCAGCGGGCAGGCGAGAGGCAATAGTGGTGTATTTTTAGCATCGACAGGTAAAGGTGATGATGGCTATGAATTACAGGTGCTTGATGCTTATAAAAACAAAACCTATGTTAACGGTATGGCCGGCAGTATTTATAAGCAATTTATACCATTAGCCAACGCTGCAAAGCCACCGGGCGAATGGGAAACTTACGATGTAATATGGACAGCCCCTGTTTTTAACGCAGACGGCACTTTAAAATCACCAGCACGCGCTACTGTGTTTTTTAATGGTGTGCTTGTTGAAAATAACGTTGAGCTGTTAGGGCCAACTTTATACATCGGTAAACCGGTTTATAAAGCGCATGGACCAGCGCCTATAAAATTACAGGCCCACGGTGATAAGAGTGAGCCGTTAAGCTTCCGTAATATTTGGGTGAGGGAATTATAGTTTGCAATGCTTTAAAAGCGTATAACAAAAAGAGCCGGTAAATTAATTTTTTACCGGCTCTTTTTGTTTATGTAATCTTAGACTACTTGCATAGCTAATCCGTAGACAGAGTCTACGGACAGCGGGGGGTAGATTCTTCATTTTTTATTTTCCATGTATAACCTTTAAAACCTTACAATCGGCTTTTTGAATTTCAATGTACGGAACACCCCCATACTTTCCGGTTTCCAACGTTCCTTTAACGACCCAAATACTATCGTTCTTTAATTCCGCGACAAAAGGCTTGCAAGTGTATATCTCATTTCCATATATAGGCAACCATATTGCTTCTGCTATCTTAATAGCAGTTTCCTTATTAGGTACAAAACCATCTTTAGGCACATAACCATTTTTAATGGAAGTTTTTTTACTTGTCTTTAAGTTCATAGCAACTACGCTAAATGTGACAAGTACTACCAATATTAATGGTAATAGCTTTTTTAATGATTTTTTCATATTACTTATGTTGTAGCGGAGACGGGAATATCATATCCAGTAAATATTTCTTTTACTCAACCTTATAATGATAAACGTAGTGGGCCAAATTACCATCGGCATCTATTCCTTCTAATATTGCACGGTAATTGCCTTTTCCATCGGCATTAAAGAACTCGAATGATGCTTTGCCGGTGGCGTCAGTAATTATTTTAGGGTTCCAGTATACGGTGGTACGCAAGTCGTTTATGGTAGGGTTGGGTTTTAATACATTGTATTTAGGTACATAAAACTCCCGTGTTTTCGCATAGCCCATTGGCCTAATGGTTATGATGTTGTTTTGTGGCAGCATTTCTTTTAGCTGCGACAGGCTTATTTTTTCGCCTTTAGGCATTTTCTTAGTATTAATTACCATTACCCCCTTGGTGTTACTCATTTTATTAATGCTGCTGAGCCCGTCATTTAAAAATATCTCGACAGATTCAATTGTCTTGGGATCAAGCGTCATGAGGAAGCTTTCGTCAACAGGGCCGCCATTATAGTAAATGGCTACGGGGGTACTTTTATTGCCCTGGTTATAATCGCGGGTTATATAAAAATTGTCATTGTCAAAAGTTAGTCCGAAAGCGGCCCCCTTAAGGCAATCAAGCAAAAAATTGCATCCAACCAGTTGGTCGTTGTTAATGGTGTGGTCGGCTTCCTGGCTTAAACCGGTTAATTCGGGATAATCAAGGTGGCTTGGTTTTTTTACCTCCGATTTAGCTTTAATAACTACCTCTTTGAGTACATGAAGGGTGCTGTATTGCCTTTTAGTGTTTTGCAGGTAAGTGGTAAGCACACTATCGATGTTTACAATATTTTCAGGCGAGTTTATATTATGGACAAGAGCAGGGAAACTGTCACCATTGGCCGTTACCACCATATTCCTGCCACCGGGATTGTTTTTGACGCTTAACACCACTTGTGATGAATCGGTGAATGCGATATTCGAAAACTTGAAATTACCGTTGATATCAGTAACGGCATCAGTTGAATATATTTTATCGGGTATTATCATGTGTACATTTCCCCTTGATACGGGTATGCCTGTATTTGTTCGTACAATGCCGGTTATATCGATCCCCCTTTCAGGCAGGAAAAATATCTGCGGGTTTTTATCGGCAATAATATCGCTATAGGAGAACTTGCTATATCCCTGTGTCAGCATCAGCAGGTCAAGATCGGCTACTTTGGTGGCATCAACATGATTGAAGTAATAGTTCGGTTTCTCGATATACCCTTTTAAGTCGGACGATAATAAAAGACTTGAAAGTATAGTCGTTTCGGCATCTTCATTAAACGGGACTTTGGTTTCGTCAATAACAGCTAACGAAAAGCTGCCGGTTACGGGAACCTCCTTGTTTTTTACCGTTAAGTTTATTTTTACTTTTGAACGTGTAGGATAAATAGCGCGATCGGTATTCAGAGCGACATTCAACAGGTCGTTACGGTCTATAAAAACAAGGCGCTCGCTAATAGGGTCGCCCTCTGCTGTAAGCAACGAGAATTGCACTATTCCGGTTGGGAACTTACTTTTTGGGATCGCCCCGCTATAAACCAGGCTTTGTAACGAGGTTTGAGCGGCATAGTATATAGTACCACCGCTTTGCGCAACAATGTAAAACCGGGTATTAGCAAATTTTTGAAGGAAATCAGGGTTTGAAGCAAGCTTGATAATTACCGTATCGGGGTTGGCATTGTTAACCGAGAGGTATATACCTTCGTCAAGCACACGTGGCAATTCGTATGTGCTTTGTGTACCATCGGGGAATGTTACATTGGCTTTATAACTTTTGCCTGATCCGGGTTGGAAAACAAACGCACCCATGCCTAAATGCTGCGATGAGAATTGCACTACTTCCTTATTGGTTTCATCAACAACGGTGCCTTTAATATCAACACCTAAACCATTAGAGTTAATGGCCTTAAAAGCAATTTTTGTACGGACACCACTTAACATATTGCCACCTTCGGGGAAAAACTGTACATCCTTGGGTTTGGAGGCGGTTTTTAATGAAAAGGTGTTGGTAATAGTTTTTTTGTAATTGATCTCGATGTTTGTTATCAGGTCGGCGGCGGCAAACGCGCCACGCTTATTACTTTGGAAGGTAATATCCAATACGCCATTCGCATCAGTTACGCCTTTGCCTTTATCAATGGTTTCATCATCAGATTGTACCTTCCACGATACCTTGCGATTGATATAAGCCATACCATCCTGGTCTTTATAAGTTAGGCGGGCGCTTATCTTCTCCACATCATTACTTACTGTATTAATGAAAGAAATGTGCGTATTTATGGGGTTATCCTTATCGGCAATACTGCCAACTGTTATGTTTTTAGTAAAATAATAGGCCGGGTCGAAATTTCGCATCCAATTAGTATATGCCCGTATGTGGTAATTCCCCTCAGTAAAAGTAAGTTGGGGTAATACTATGCTTCCTGCAGCTGTGCCGCTGGTAACTGGTAACCGTAATGATTGTACAACCGAGTCGCGGCTATTTATCATATCGACATATACAATTTTACTAATGGCGGATAACTGATGCTGCTCAAGCGTTACATAAGCCTTAAGCCATATGGTATCGCCTACAGCATAGTAGGGCTTATCAAAATGTATATAAACTTTTTCAGTTGGATAGTTTTGGGAAAACTGGGTGGTTTTTGAGATTATAGTCGGTAGCGGTATGCTGTCGTCCTGTGCAAACGCGGCTAATGAAACAGTAGTTAACAGGCAAACGGCAAAAGCAATTTTTTTGTAGATCATCAACATCAAGTAATAGATTAATACAGCGCTAAATATATCTATTTAAACGCACAGCGTAACGGCTTTAACAAACCCTTAACACATTTTTTACAAATGGCCCTGACTGTACAGGCTTAATTAGGTAAATCAACATAAAAATATTTTTTGCAGGCAACTATTTGCTACTATCTATCGTGATGGTTATAAGTAGAATTTTAAAAATATATACACTATGAAAAAGAAAGTGATTTATTTAGGATCGGCCGTATTGCTATGTATTGGCATTATTTACAGCTGTTCAAAAAATACGGCACCTGCGCCGACAAAGTCGCCTGTAGCAAATACGAATGCGCAAATTCAAAACTTCGCGTTTTCGCCTGCCACTATAAATATTAAAACGGGGACCACAGTTACATGGACAAATATGGATAGCGCACCGCATACGGTAACATCGCTAACCGGTGCTTTTGACAGTGGTTCAATAGCTACAAGCTCAACTTTTAAGTTTCAATTTAATACGCCCGGCACTTACGTTTACCATTGCACCATACATTCAATGATGGCCAATGCAACCGTAATAGTTAGTAATTAGAAGAGTAGTTTTAGGTTTATAGGTTTAGTGATTTTTTTGCCGGTGGCAGGGCTTCTTTGAAAAGTATTGGTGTGGGAACTGTACGTAGTAAGAGAAGAACTGCCCGGGCAAAAAAAAATCATTGCGAGCCGTAAAATACGGGGTAGCAATGATTTTTCTTCTTTAAAAAAGAATTAATTTTTACCAGCCAGAGCCTTTTTTAGCGCTTCCGCTGCTGATGTGTCCTTCTGCTGTAGCTTTGCTCATAATTGCAGCCATTTTATTGCCCGCACTGTCTTTACCTGTAGCAATGTACCTTCCTGATTTCACATCGATAACCGGATCGATCATTGGTACATTCTTGGTTTTTGTTTTCACAGAATAGGCGGTAATACCGCCGCTTGTTGGTGTTGCCATAATTAGTTTAAATTGTTTTTTTAAATTAACTCCTCATACAGGATAATTGTTTTAACAAACATAGCTTATTGTAGTTAAGTTGTATAAGGTTTGATTTAAAAATTATTAACAAATCATACGTAATTAACACTTTTTTGCCCGTTTGCCACCTTTAGCAGCGTTTAGGCAGGTTTAAGTATAAACATAAATGCTATTTGAGGCGTTTATACATTATTAATTTTGAATTATTAATATTGAATAATAACTTCAAGCGTATTATTGCAGCACCAAATAAATAAAAAAATGGGAAAAAGAGATTCGAGCATATTATACCTGGTTTTAGGTATTTACTCATTAATGGTAAGCTGGTATTATAACCACAACCTTATCATACTTTTAATAACTTATATCTTTTGGCCGATATACCTTATTTACGAATTGTTAACGGGCCATCTTTCGCACGGTATGTGGAAACAGATACCATTATCGTACTTTAAATAATATCAAAAGGGCATCGTAATATTATGATGCCCTTTTGATATGTTATATTTTTTCGACCAATACAGCGGTGCCATAGGCCAATACCTCGGTAATGCCCTGCATTATCTCGTTAGCATCATACCGCATGTTAATAATGGCATTGGCGCCAACGGTTTGAGCGTGTTGCGCCATTAGCTGAAAAGCCTCTTCGCGCGAGTTTTCGCAAAGTTCGACATATATAGGTAGCCTGCCACCAAAGAGTGACTGGAACCCGCCGGCAATATTGCCTAAGGCGCTGCGGCTGCGAACGGTTATGCCCCGTACAACGCCTAAATGTTTAACAATTTTGTAACCTTCTAAACTTGTGCTGGTGGTGATCAGTGAAGCTTCCATAGTGAGTATGATATAAATTGGGTTTTTATATAACAAATATAAAGATTGTTACATGACGGCTTACTGAAGCCTTGTTAATTTTTATTTAATTTGATAGATTTAGAGTTGATTTGTTACTATTAACTAATGTTTATTTTAATGCGAAAAATACCTTTCATTTTCTTTCTGCTGATATTTATTACCCCATCCATCAGTGTTTTCGCACAGGAAAATTCATACGAGAAAAACTGCCGGATCGGGATCGAGAATTATACCAAACTAATAAAGAAGGGTGGATCAAAAACCTTTCTGGCAGGTTTATATACCAAGCGGGCTTCGGATCATGTTGGATTAAAAAAGTTTGATGAAGCCATAAAGGATGATAAGATGGCTATAACACTTGATCCCCAGAATGGATATACTTATTGGGACCTTGGCACTATATACAATCAAAAGGGTGATTTTGAGCAGGCTTTGGCCAGCTATAAAAAATCTATTTCTATACTGAAAGATAAACCGGGTGTTAATGAACTGGAAATAGTTTATTGCAATGCCGCACAAAATGAATTTATCCTAAAAAGATACCCCGAAGCTTTAACAGACGACTCATTATCTATTGCAGCCAACAATCAGTATAGCAGGGCGTATGACCTGGCGGGAGATATACATATGACGACACAGGATTTTGCCGGAGCTGAAAAGGATTATACCAACGCAATGATAAACCTTAAAAATCCCGACGATCAGCAGGTATCGATATTATTTACCAAGCGCGCGGATGCGAGGAGAAGCTCTAAAAAACTAAAGGATGCCATAAATGATTATACACTTGCTATTAAAGCATTTGCAGCCAATGGTATAGCGTACTGGAACAGGGCGGCAACCTACCACCTAAACAGCGATTATGAACTGGCTACAGCTGATTACACTAAGGCCATGGAGTTTTACAAAGGCAATAATGAAAATTTATCTAAACTGTACGATGACAGGGCCATTAACGAATTAGGACAAAATTTAGATGTACAAGCCATTCAGGATGATTCGACAGCTATTGCCATGAATGCAAACAACAGGTTAGCCTATTTTAACCTGGCTAATGCCTACACGCAAAATGCGGATTACCAAAAAGGCATTGATGTAATGAATAAGCTTAAAACTTTTTTCCCTGATCAAAAAAATGTTTTGGCGCTGTTATATTTTAATATTGCCAATAACGAGTACTTTTTGAACCAGTTTGATAAAGTGGTTGATGATTGCAGCAAAGCTATTGAGCTTGACCCGACGTATTCATCTTCATATTATTACCGGGCTAAGGTTTATCTTAAAAAGAAAAATGATAAACAACTGGCTACAGCCGATTTTAATAAAGTGATACAGTTGGATACCACAAAAAAAACAATAGACTATATTTTCTCCCTTTTTTACGTTGGCAGGGGTGATGAAGCAGCTACTATATTACAGGACGATGTGCTTGGCACAACTGACAATGCACTGGTTTTGGGCGATTATTATAACCTGGCTTGTTTGTATTCATTAATGAATAAGCCTGACGAGGCCAACATCTACCTGAAAAAGGCAATAGATGGCGGCTATGCAAAAAAATATGCTATTGCTGATGAAGATCTGGATAATATAAGAAACACAGATGACTACAAAAGCACTATGGGTATTGGCCAAAGCCAATAGACCAGGTTGATTGAAATAAAAAATGCCCCGGTATTTATCGCGATGATAATTACCGGGGCATTTATATTTATAATATTACTTAACCGGTGGTGGCGGTGTAGTTGGGGGCGTAGGGGTTGGATTCGGTGTCGGTGATGGCGGAACCGGATTTGGTGCAGGGCTTGGGTTCGGTGCCGGTGTAGGCGGAACCGGATTTGGCGCTGGCGTCGGGGTCGGTGCTGGTGTAGGTACCGGCGTAGGGGCTGGTGCCGGAGTTGGTGTTGTGTCAGTTTTTTTCTTTTTCTTGTTCTTGGTCGGCACTGTATCCCTCACCGCAACTATATTTTTGTTTAATGTAGTTGTTGCCGCATTTCCATTGTTACTGCTTGCTACAGCGTACTCAAAAGCACATGATGCTATTAATGCCGCTGCTATTACTGTTATCTTTTTCATGTTATTATTGTTTGTTGGTTAATGTAGACTTAGTTGCAATAACCGTTCCTAAAATATACAATTGGTTAATTTTATTTCGTTAAAGTTGTTATTTTGAAGCTAAAAACAATGGAAATGATCAGCAGAAAAAGGCCGGGCCAATTTTAATTGCCCGGCTTTTGTTTGCATGGATACTGTAGGCTATTTTATACTGATCTTTAAATAATGGGTATTTAAACGGTCGGCAAAAGATGGTTACTTATTCATGAATTCGGCCAGGATGCGATGGAAATGATGTGTGCCCTGTTCGCGGGTAGCGGAATAACGGCCATGTTTATAAAACCTTGAGCGTATGCCGCGCTGTACGTTTTCTACGATCTCCTCGTCCTCCATTTCAACCTTGTCCAGCCCGGAGCCTGCACCTATACCCATTTTCGACGCATCCCACACAAAAGAATAAAAACAAACCCTGCTTTCGCCAACTGAAACAGGTTCAATAACATTTACTGAAAGTCCCCATGGATAAAAGTTGAACATCATGTTAGGAAACACCCAAAAATAGTAGGCCGCTACATTTTTGCCGTGATCGGGTGATGTTGGGGGCAATTCGAAGCAATCCTCTTTGTGTTTACCCAATCCCAATTGCAGGCTTGAATAAGGAAAGAATAATTCGGTGCTATAGTCGCCATAATCAATTACCGCATTAAGGCCCGCATGTACAAAAGGTATGTGAAAGCCCTCGAGATAATTCTCGCAGTATAGCGCCCAATGTGCTTTTACATTAAATACTTTTGATAATTTGGGCTGAAATTTGAAATCAGCCAAAGGCATCCAGCTTACACGTTCCATCATATCGCGCAGAAAAAGTTCGTGTGAGTATTTTGAGTTTAATGAGGTGAAGAGCCATTTGCTCCATTTAAATAATGGTAAATTGTGGAGGTCGTCATCATCAGTGGGGAAATTCTCCACTCCTTTAAACTCGGGCATCGAAGCGAATTTGCCATCCAACCCAAACATGCGCCCATGATAACGGCAGCGCAGGTTATTTAACTTGCAAGCTTTATCAACCACCAAATTGCCGCGATGCGTGCATACGTTTGACAGCAGGTTAACCGAGCCGTTTTTGTCTTTAGTTAATAGTAGTGGTTCATCCAGGTAGCCAGGCAGGAGGGTAAAAGGCTGCACATCGCCCATATTAGTTATAACATCTTCGCTGCCAATAAACTGCCAAGTTGTAGCAAATATTTTCTCCTTGCACAGCTCAAAAACTTCGGTACTGGTATAAATATCAGTATTTATTGTTTTTGCTTTCGCGATGTTGGGATCGACATAAAAATCGGGCATAAACAGTTTATTTGGAGCGGTAAATTAAGCAAACGTCCTGTATTGGCAAAATCAGTTATAGCAATAACATTGTGTTCATCAAGTATTTATTCGCGTTGGTGTAAAATAGTATACCGCCTGTGATACTTTGTCTTACTTGGTTCTATAATTCGAAACCATTAAGAAAAAAGAATATGAAAAATCACTTTGATCACGAACATGATCTTGCTCCCGAAGCTAATGACGATGGTATTAACCGCCGCGGTTTTTTAGAATGCATGGCCTGGGCCGGTACCGGTGTATTATGGATGATGTCGGGCGGCATCCTGAAGTCGTACGGCATGAGCCAGATGATAGACAAAACAACCGGCGGACTTAAGCAAGGGCTTGTTCTCCCAAAATCGGATTTTAGCTTTGTACAGATAAGCGACAGCCACATAGGCTTCAACAAGGCGGCCAATCCTGATGTTATAGGCACATTACAGGCGGCTATTGATAAGATCAATAACATGCCTTCGTCGCCATCATTTGTGCTGCATACGGGCGACCTTTCACACCTGGCGCAGGCAGATGAATTTGATACGCTGGAGCAATCGTTAAAAAGCGTAAAAACCGACCAGGTATTTTATGTGCCCGGCGAACATGACGTAACTGATAATGGCAAGCTGTACCTTGAACGCTACGGTAAAAATACTTTAGGCGATGGCTGGTACAGCTTTGATAAAAACGGCGTACACTTTATTGGCCTGGTAAATGTAACCAACCATGTTGACGGCGGCCTGGGCTATATAGGCCCTGAGCAGCTAAAATGGCTGGAAAACGACCTTAAGCCGTTAAGCAGCAGTACACCGATAGTAGTATTCGCGCATATACCGCTTTGGGCCATATATCCGCAATGGGGTTGGGGTACACAGGATAGCGAGATAGCATTGTCATATTTAAAACGTTTTGGCTCGGTGTCGGTTTTAAACGGGCATATCCATCAAACCATACAAAAGGTTGAGGGTAACATCACTTTTCATACGGCCTGCTCAACAGCATTCCCGCAGCCTGCACCGGGATCGGCACCTGCGCCGGGGCCAATGAAAGTACCTGCCGAAAAGCTCCGCAGCATGCTGGGGTTAACCAGTGTAAACTATTTGGAACATAACCATACGTTGGCCATAACCGATATACCTTTAATACAATCTGCCGCAACTGCAAAATAATTTGGTTTAATATTTAATATAGGGTGGATCTTGGGGGCAGGTGTTATGCTTGTCCCCTTGACCATAATTTGATCTGCAACACAAACATGAAAAAAATAACAATTTTTATATTATCTATTTTTATTAATACGCTGGCGTTGGCGCAATATAAACCTGTTGAACAGGGTTCAACCATGCAATTTACGGTTCAGAACCTTGGGTTTGATGTGCATGGTTCGTTCAACGGTTTTAAGGGGGTTATAAACTTCGATGCTCAAAACCCAAGCTCCGGGAGTTTTGATGTTACGATCGACGCCGCTACGGTTAATACGGATAACAGTATGCGCGATGGTCATTTGAAAGACGACGGCTATTTTGATGTGAAGAATTATCCTGTTATACATTTTGTATCGACAAAAATTACCGTTGCGGGCAAAGCAGGTGTTTACAATATAACCGGGAAACTTACCATTAAGAATAAATCGACTGATATTACATTCCCGTTCACGGCAACACCATCTGGTGATGGCTATTTGTTGAAAGGTTCATTCAAAATAAACCGCAAGGATTATGGAGTAGGTGGTATAAGTACTATATCGAACCAGGTAGAGATATTTTTAAATGTGCTTGCTAAAAAGGGTTAAAGTCGGTATAACTATGAAAATAAATAAGAAATTTATAGTGATAGGTTCATTTGCCGCGCTGGTAACAGTTTGTACGGCGGCAACCGTTAAAAAGGATGAGCCGTTATATACAAACCTGAAGGTGCTGCCAAAAAATATTAGTTCGAAGGATCTGCAAAGTATAATGGCTGATGATTTTGAGGATGGGTTGGGTATAAGCTGCGGGTTTTGCCATGCTGATGCAAAGGACGGCCACGGATTGGACTTTGCAAGCGATGCCAAACCAGAAAAGCTGATAGCCCGTCAGATGATGCGTATGACCATTGGGGTAAACAAGAAGTATTTTAAACTAAAACACCCGCTTATTGGCAGCCAGGCGCTTATTATTAGCTGTAATACCTGCCATAAAGGGCAGCCATTTCCTGATGGGATGGATCCTAAATAAGGCATTGCCCGGAATTAATAGATCTATTACCTTAATAAAAAAATAGCCAATACTTTAAATACAGGTTTTGAAAATAAAAAGTCCAATATATCACCTTGTTTTTTGGGTGTTTACTTATGTTTTTTGGGTATTTGTGATCGGCAACCATACGCTTGAGCTTACCCATGCTATTACTGTTGAATTTTGCCTGCTGATATTTATAGCCGGAAATTTCTACTTTAATACCTTATACACTATCCCGTATCTTCTTAATAAAAAGGAATATTTTTTGTTCGGACTTTGTTTTGTGGGTGGGGTGTTGCTTGGGGCCATACTGCGGGTACCGGTATCGTTTATAGTGAACCGAGACCTGTTTAAAGCAGATATGAGCCGTTTTAGTTATGTGAATGTTTTTTGGGATTCGCTGGTTAACATATTGTTTTGGGTGGTTTTAATTGTGGGGGCGAAACTGGTGTTGGAAAGGGTAAGGTCACAGCGATATATCGAGCAGATAGAAAATGAAAAAGCGATAAATGAGCTTAATTTTTTACGTGCACAGTTCAACCCGCATTTTTTGTTCAATTCTATTAACTCTATATATGCGCATATTGATAAATCGAACAAACAGGCGCGCAATATGCTGCTGGTATTTTCGGATATGTTACGCTATCAATTATACGAGTGTAATGTAGAGCAGATAGCATTGAGTAAAGAGATCAGCTATATAAAAAACTATATCACACTACAAAAAAGCAGGCTGGATGAACGGATACATGTTTGTTTTTGTGCCGACGAGAATACTTCGAATATACAGATAGCGCCACTTATACTGATCACTTTTATCGAGAACGCGTTTAAGCACATAGGTTTTGATGAAAATAAAGAGAACCGGATAGAAATGAAACTGCACCATGATGAATGGGGACTGGTGTTTACTATAAACAATACAAAATGCAACAGTATACACAGCATGGAAGGGGCTTCGGGCCTTGGTGTAGCGAATGCTAAAAGGCGCCTGGAATTATTATATCCCGGCAAGCACAATTTGCAAATAGATGAACAGGAAAATAATTATTCGGTATCACTAACTTTATTTGACATATGAAGATCAATTGCCTGATAATTGATGATGAGCCAATGGCCCGTAAGCTATTGCAGGAATATATTGAGGAAACCGATTTCCTGGTGCTGGCAGGCATTGCCGAAAACCCGGTAAAAGCAATGGGCCTGATAAAAGAATTAGCCGTAGATCTTATTTTTTTAGATGTAAACATGCCTAAGATGAATGGCATGGAGTTTATGCGCTCCTCGGCTAATTTGCCTATGGTAATTATGACCACCGCTTATGGACAATATGCGCTTGAAGGCTTTGAAATGGCTGTTATAGATTATCTGGTCAAGCCCTTTTCACTGGAACGCTTTTTAAAGGCAGTACAAAAGGCACTCGACTTAAAGCTGTTAAAGGATAAAGCTATGCCTGCAAATGCAACAACAGATCATTTTTATGTGAAATGCAACGGAAAGGTGGTACGGGTTAACTGTGATGAACTTTTGTATATTGAAGGTATGTCGAACTACATTACCCTTTACACTAACACTGGCAAACTGGTGGTTTATTTGACTATAAAGGGGATATTGGAAAAGCTACCATCAAACAATTTTGTGCAGGTGCATAAAAGTGTTGTCGTAAACATTGACAAAATAAGCTCGATAGACGGCAATATGCTATACATAGGCGATCATAAGGTTGCCATAGGCGCAAATTTTAGCGATGAGGCGATGAAAAAAATATTGGGGGATAGGTTTTTGAAAAGATAAGGACCGGGGTTAATCCACAATACCCCAACTTTTCAACAATTCGGCTAATCGTCGCCCAATCCATTAACTTTACCAACCTATTAAAAAGGAGTAAAGCGTTTGGCAAAAGAAGCGACCAAGGAAACACCCTTAATGCAGCAGTATAACGTGATAAAGGCTAAGTACCCGGGTGCTTTGCTGCTGTTTCGCGTGGGTGATTTTTACGAAACCTTTGGCGAGGATGCGATAAAGGCGGCAGGGATATTAGGCATCGTGCTTACCCGCAGGGCAAATGGCGCTGCTACGCATATTGAATTGGCAGGCTTCCCGCATCATTCATTGGACACTTATTTGCCAAAATTGGTGAGGGCTGGTCAGCGGGTGGCGATTTGCGACCAGTTGGAAGACCCGAAAACTACCAAAACCATCGTTAAGCGTGGTGTTACCGAACTGGTTACGCCCGGTGTTGCCATTAGCGATAATATCTTACAGCAAAAAAGTAACAATTACCTGGCATCGCTTTATTTTGAGAAGAATAGCATTGGTATCGCGCTGATAGATATATCTACAGGTGAGTTTTTAACCGCACAGGGCAATGTTGAATATATTGATAAGCTGCTGCAAAGCTATAGCCCCAGTGAAGTTATCTACCCAAAAAGTCGTAATGCTGATTTCAAGGATAATTACGGCGACCGGTTTTATACGTATATGCTTGATGACTGGCCCTATAGCGGCGATTATGCAAATGAAACGTTATTAAAGCATTTCGGCGTAAAATCACTAAAAGGGTTTGGGATAGATAAATTGAATTTAGGAATTGTTGCAGCCGGTGTGGCGCTGCATTACCTGAATGAAACCGAGCACAGGAATTTACAGCATATCTCTGCTATCTCGCGCATTGAGGAGGACAGGTATTTGTGGATCGACAGGTTCAGTATCCGTAATTTGGAACTGGTGGGTTCAACTAATGATAACGCGCTTACTTTGGTTGATGTGCTGGACCATACCTGCTCGCCTATGGGCGCACGTTTGCTGCGCAGGTGGATAGTAATGCCACTGAAAGAAATAAAGCCTATAAACGACAGGTTAGGGGTTGTGGAGTATTTGATAGCTGAAGAGGAACTGCGGGAAACTTTGCAGCAGTACATTCGCCAGATAGGTGACCTGGAAAGGCTTATATCGAAAATAGGATTGCAAAAGGCTAACCCGCGTGAGGTTTGTCAGCTTAAAAAGGCTTTGAGAGCCATTGAAGAAATAAAGGCTATTTGTGAGCGATCCATTAGCCTGCCGCTTAAAGCTATCGGCGAGCAATTGAACCCATGCACAACTATTAGTGAAAAGATAGAACGGGAATTGCATCCCGAACCGCCGGTGATGCTTGTAAAAGGCGGTGTGATGAATGAAGGCATAAACGAAGAACTTGACCGATTGCGTAAAATAGCGTTCGGTGGTAAGGGTTATTTACTGGAGATACAAAAGCGCGAAGCGGAGATAACCGGGATACCATCACTAAAAGTATCGTTCAACAATGTGTTTGGGTATTATCTGGAAGTTACTCATAGTCATAGAGATAAGGTACCGACCGATTGGATCCGTAAGCAAACGCTGGTAAATGCTGAACGGTATATCACCCCTGAATTAAAAGAATACGAAGAACAGATATTAGGCGCTGAGGAAAAGATATTAGCGCTGGAAACCAGGTTGTATAACGACCTACTGTATTCGTTAGCTGAATATATTAAGCCTATACAGCTTAACGCGCAGCTGGTGGCACGTTTGGATGTGTTGCTGAACTTCGCTACCATATCTATAAAAAACTATTACGTAAAGCCGGATATAAACGATAGCAGGCTTATTGATATAAAGGGCGGCCGCCACCCTGTTATTGAGAAGAACCTGCCGCTGGGCGAAAGCTATATTACCAATGATGTGTACCTGGACTCAGAAAGCCAGCAGATCATTATTATTACCGGGCCGAACATGGCGGGTAAATCGGCATTGCTAAGGCAGACGGGTTTAATAGTACTGATGGCGCAGATGG
>Ga0207019_1133_pt1 | contig 14935 bp, 8 predicted proteins | sample Alteio_BWMinCont_50_FD_153483 | JGI IMG/M metagenome (GOLD analysis project Ga0207019, IMG submission 153483) | Enriched cells from forest soil in Barre Woods Harvard Forest LTER site, Petersham, Massachusetts, United States -... | ecosystem: Environmental > Terrestrial > Soil > Temperate forest >...
TACAATAATATCCTCAGGTTACTAAAAGACACTGATGAATCAGAAAACATACTGCAGGATCTGTTTGTGACCCTTTGGGAAAAACGCAGTTCTATTGATCCTCAAAAACCGATAGCTAATTGGCTTTTCCAGGTGAGTTATAATAAATCTATAACACAATTGAAAAAGAATTTAAAGCGATCCTTAGCCTTTAAATTTATTGAAGACGACTTGATGTTAGCCGATGAAAAAGATATATATTTTAAAGAAGCAAGGATAAAAATACTTGAGGAAGCCCTTGTTAAGTTATCTCCGCAAAAACGAAAAGTATTTGAATTATGTAAGATACAGGGTAAATCATACGAGGAAAGCGCCCGGGAATTAAATATCTCCAAACATACCGTTAAAGAATACCTATCTGTTGCAGTTAAAGCTGTTAAAGAATATGCTGAACAACACCCGCTTAATAGTGTGCTGTTTATTTATATAATAGTGGTTTTAAAAATATTGATGTAAGCTTTCTTTTTTAATGCAATGATCTTTTCATTTTTTAATGAAACTACGCGGGTGCATGGCGCTTTTTAAAGCTGCAAAAAAGAAAGTTTTGAATGGTGTTGAAGGGTGTAATGTGGTCTTCGTTAATGCACTTGAGTTTTGTAAAAGAATTAAGCTCATGTTCCAATTGTATTTCCGTATATTGTTTAACGGGCAGGTCGCTGCATTTTGCAGGTCCGTTTTCAGAAAAGGTGCCAATTACCATAAAATTGTCGACAGCTTTTTCAGCAATGCCTATATAAGATGCGATCTGTTGGGGTGTGGTCAAGAAATGAAACGTAGCACGGTCATGCCAAAGATCATATTGTTCGGCAGGTTGAAATTTAGTAATATCTGAAACTATCCATTTAACCAGGGTATGCGTTTTACCCAGCCTTGCTTTTGCTTTTTCCAGGGCTGCTTCAGCAATGTCCAGCACCGTAATATCAGTAAAACCGTCTTTAAGAAGATAGTCTACCAGGTGGCTATCTCCACCACCAATATCAATTATCCGGGCATCTTTAGGCAAGTTAAAGTCCTTAATAAAGCTAAGCGAAGTAGTAGGAATAGGCTGGGTCCAGCTCACCTGTTCCGGGCTTTTCGTCTCGTATGCCTTTTCCCAATGTTCTTTCCTGTTTTCCATCTGCATAAAACTTTAGGTTTAAAAAGGTGAATATACCGAACTATAAGATAGGCCAATACGTGTAACCTCACTTAAAGTTAAAAAGTAGTCTTGTTAAACAATAAGAATTATTATTAAAAAAAATTCCAGGGCATCCCCCCCCTTTTTTCCTTTACGGAGTATTTAGTATATAATAAACCATTATAAATTATTTTCTATTGTTTTTGAACTGCCTGGATAGTGTATTCAAGTATTCTTTAATATTTTAAAAACCAACCCATGAAAGACGACAAAAAATATCTTTTTGAACTGCTTGATAAGAAAGAGTTGTCTGTTTCTGAAAAAAGTTGGCTTTTAAATTATATTGAGAACACGGATCAGGATGTATTAATGAAGATACTTGAATATCGATTTATAAATAGTTTAAGTGATTCACAACCAATGAATCCGGAAAGAAGTATTAAGATGCTGGCCGAGATCCACCAAAAAATAAACCTACCAAAAAACCGGTCAAACGTTTTTCAATTATGGATAAAACGTGTGGCTGTAGCAGCATGTTTTATCGGCATAATGACCACAGGGGTCCTTTACTTAACTAAAAAAAACACAACCAACATTGCTCAAAATCATCATAGATCTAAAGCATTTTCAAATGATGTAAATGCAGGAGGGAACAAAGCGACACTTACATTAGCAAATGGCTCAAAGGTAATATTAGATGATGTGAAAAATGGTACGGTAGCAAACCAGGGTAATACCAAAGTGATCAAGACAAATGGGAGGCTGGCTTATAATGCTGGCAATAATGGGTTAATAGGTGATGTTTATAACACCGTATCAACGCCAAGAGGCGGGCGTTACCAGGTTGTTTTGCCCGATGGTAGCCAGGTTTGGTTAAATGCAGCGTCATCTATCCGTTTTCCAACAGCTTTTACCGGTAAAGAGCGAATAGTAGAAATTACTGGCGAAGCTTATTTTGAGGTTGCAAAGAATAAAGCTTTACCGTTTGTTGTAAAAGTTAATAATTCCGAAGTAAGGGTTTTTGGTACCCATTTTAATGTAATGGCTTACAATGATGAGGCTGTTATTAAAACAACATTATTAGAAGGTTCGGTACAATTTAGTAATGGTTCGACAAGTTGCATGCTTAAACCTGGTGAACAGTCGGAACTAAACAAAAGTGGGGAGGTTAAAGTTATACAGGATGTAGATGTTGATAATGTTATTGCATGGAAGAATAACTTGTTTGATTTTGAAAATGCTGATATAGAAGATGTTATGCGGCAATTATCCAGGTGGTACGATGTTGATGTAGTTTACAATAAAAAGGTCAATGATCGTTTTTTTGCAGAGATCCCAACTACATCCAAATTATCTGAAGTGTTAAAGGCCTTGGAGCTAACCGGGAAAGTGAATTTTGACATCCAGGGCAGGAAAATTATTATAAACCCTTAAATAAAACTAACCAATTAACAATTTGTAAACCTAAAAAACCAGTATATGATGAAAGATATATAAACCCGCTTTTTGCTGATCATGATCAGCCCTTTTTCAATATTAGTCTGAAAAAATTAAACCGGAAGTGTTGGTACCACCCCCGGTCGATGTTCAGGCTATAAAATATTGACATGTTGCACACACTTTATTCGTAAACCCAAACAAAACAAATCTATGGAATTAATTTCGAAATGTAACCGCCTGCTTTTTAGCAGGGGTCGCCTTCTCAAAACACTTCTGATAATGAAGCTTACTATAATTATATTTTTAAGTTTAACACTAAGCAGTTATGCGAATGTGCTTGCTCAAAAAGTTAATTTAAATGAAAACAACGCTTCCCTTAAGGCTATATTTAAAAAGATAAAAAAGCAAACTAATTACACGTTTGTATTCACTCAAAGCGAAATAAATAAAACCGACAAGGTAAGCGTACATGTTGAAAACGCTTCAGTTGATGATGCACTTAAAGCATGTTTTGAAAAGCTGCCGCTGAGTTATACTATTTATAACAATATAATTGTTGTAAAAGAAAAAGAAGACCCTTCCAAAGCACCAACTGATCAGCAACACGACCCGGTAATTATTAATGGGAAGGTAACCGACGATAAAGGCGTTACTTTACCCGGGGCAAGTATTATAGAAAAAGGAACAGAAAATGGCGTTATGAGTAAAGCAGATGGCTCCTTTACCATCAAAGTTACCAATCAAAATGCTGTGTTGGTAGTTTCTTTTGTTGGCTTCGAAAAGAAGGAAATACAGTTAAATGGACAGGCCAACGTTGTGGTTGCTTTAACCGAGCTGGATTCAAAACTAAATGAAGTGGTGGTAGTGGGCTATGGTTCCCAGAAAAAGGTTAACCTTACCGGGGCTGTTTCAACTGTTTCGGGGGCAGACATGGTGAAGCGCCCGGTAGTGGATGTAACCAGTATGTTGGAGGGCCTTGCCCCAGGCGTAGCAGTGAACACTGGTAGTGGTGAACCCGGAAATCAAAATGCTTCAATTTTAATACGTGGTGTAGGTACTTTTAGCGGTGCCGGTACAGGGCCTTTGGTATTAATTGATGACGTTCCGGGTAACCTGAACGATGTAAACCCTACAGACATTGAAAACGTTTCTATATTAAAGGACGCTTCTTCGGCAGCCATCTACGGTTCAAGGGCGGCTAATGGTGTGATCCTGGTAACGACAAAAAAAGGCCAAGCCGGCAAACTTAAGGTTGAATATGATGGCAATGTGGGCTTCGACACTTACACCAAAATGTTTCAAATTGTCACTAATTCTGTTCAGTACATGAATATGTACAATACAGCCCGTATCAATACGGGGCTTACCGACACAAGCCAATTATATACGCCGGCTGAGATCAATGCTTACGCGACACACCCGAACGACCCCAGGTATCCGAATACAAATTGGTTGCCTTATCTTTTCAGGACAGCGCCCACACAAACACATAACCTGACATTCAGTGGAGGCAATGACAGAACAACCTATAATATAAATTTCGGCTACGTGGATCAAAATGGCATTATGCGCGGGTTTGATTACAAAAAATACAACGTTCGTACAAACATACAGTCCAAAGTAAATGATCATATTACCTTCGGGACTAATATCCTGTTAAAATCAGGGATAACGGATGCCACGGAAAATGGGTCAGAAGATATGTTCCTGTCAACCTTATCACAAGCGCCTACTTATGGGCCTTACACATCGGACGGCAGCGGTCATTATACCTATAAAACATATCCGTTTGAATATAATAATAAGAACCCCGTAGCGGTGCTGAATGATAACTTGTATCATAATACCTACGATTATGAAGCTGACATCCAGGGCTGGGCGAATGTAACTTTCAATAAAGATCTCTCGTGGTACACCAAGGCCGCCTTTAATGGCGAGTTTGATACCTATAAAACCTGGGTACAGGACCTTCCTGAATATTACTATAACACTGACCAGTTGGGTACCAATCTTGACCTGGGACAGGGACTAAGAGTTCAGGACGAGCACACAATTTATTCAAATTTATACAGCTACCTGAAATATAACCACACCTTCGGATCCCATACTATTATGGCACAAGCCGGCTGGAGCATTGAGCAAAACGAATATCAATATCTGCAAGCTTATAGGCAGAATTATGTCGACCCGAACTTGCAGGAGATAAATGCAGGCAGTACCGATGTTAGTAATAATCAAGGTACCAGTAACAATTGGGCGCTGGAGTCATGGTTCGGCCGTGTTGAATACAATTACAAAGAACGTTACCTGCTGGAAAGCAATATCCGTTTTGACGGAAGCTCAAGGTTTGCACCGGGCAACAAATGGGGAACATTTCCCTCTGCATCTGCAGGTTGGAGACTTACAGAGGAGCCGTTCTTTAAGGCACTGAATTTAAATTGGGTTGACAATATAAAATTCCGTGGATCATGGGGCCAGGTGGGAAATCAAAATATCGGGCTGTATCCCTACCAGGCGTTGCTGAATTTTACGGGTAATTATTCGTTTGATAACCAGAACCTGACTACCGGCGTTGCGCAGACAGGACTAAATAACCCGCTGTTACAATGGGAAACTACAACCATGACAGACATTGGCGCGGATATTACACTGGTAAAGAATTTCGGTATTACTTTTGACTGGTACAATAGGGTCACCTCAAATATTTTGCGACTATCTCAAATTACTGCTGTTGTTGGTCTGCAGCCACCATACGTTAACGATGGAACAGTTGATAATAAAGGCGTTGAGCTTGGTCTTACCTATGGTAATTCTATAAAAGGAGGCGAACTTGAAGGTTTGAGCTACCATTTTGGCTTGAACCTGGATCATAACACTAACAAATTAGTAAAATTTGGTGCGCCTGAAATAAACGGTAATGGTTATATGATAGATCAGGAAGGCTATCCCATCAATTCATTTTATATGTTAAAAGTGGGTGGCATTTTTCAAAGTGCTGCCGAAGTTAACAACTCGCCAAAACAATATGGTGATGCTACTCAGCCGGGCGATCTAAAATATGTTGATGCAAACGGCGATGGGAAAATTGATGATAATGACAGGGTAATTATCCCGGGTGCTGTACCTAAGTTAAATTATTCTGTTACCGCGAATGCCAGTTTTAAAGGTTTTGACCTGTCGGTATTAATGCAGGGTGTTTACGGTGTTAAATATTTTGTTAACGACTGGGGAACAATTCCATTCGTCCAGGGAGCTCCGCCAACAACCAACTGGCTGAACGCCTGGTCGCCCACAAATCCATCCACAACAATGCCGCGTTTATATTGGGGATTTAATGCTCCACAAAGCCTGACCCGCCCGTCCACCTTCTTTTTACAGGACGGTTCATATCTTAGGGTAAAGAACCTGGTATTCGGTTATACGATCCCGGCAAGTGTTACCAAACATATAGGTATCGACCGTCTTAGGGTGTACTTCTCAGGCGACAACCTGTTCACCTTTACCAAGTATCCGGGTCTTGATCCCGAACGCGCGGCAAGTGGTGACTTTCTGACCTACCCGCAAAATAAAATATATTCATTTGGTGTAAACGTGTCCTTTTAAAAATTAACAAAATGAAAAAACGAATATATATCATCATATGCATGGCCATGGTTTCGGCACTGGCTGCATGCAACAAACAGCTCGATCTGAATCCGAAGGATCAATTAGCTACCACTACCTTTTACAAACAGAAGAGTGACTTTGATGAAGCGCTGGCCGCGGTTTACGGTTCTATGCAAACCGAGGAGTTTTCTTACGGAATGGGTTTCCGGGATTGTCTTTCTGATAACGGCTACGCGCAGTTTAATTCAGGTTCGGTTACCAGTATTGACCAGGGCAACCTTAGCGCAACAATTGGGGGCTATCAGCAGGCAATATACAATGATGCTTATACCAGTATTGCACGCGTAAATAATTTCCTGGCGCAATTAAACGCATATACGGGAGCTGATATCACTGATCCTATTAGAAAAGAATATACCGGAGAAGTGATGTTTATCAGGGCATTCATGTATTACCAGTTATACACCATTTATGGTGATGTGCCGTTAGTAACCACGCCGTTGACCTTAGCTACACAAAAGCAGCCAAAGGTTCCCGCTGCGCAAATATTAACACAAATTGAAAGCGACCTGAATTATGGTATAACTAACCTAAGCACCCAACCCTACATCTCTAACTATGGCCATGCCTGCGCATCATCAGCGCAAGCTTTATTAGCAAGGGTATTAATTTTTGCGGCATACCAGGGTACAGGTACGGTTGATCCGACCATTATGGGGCAAGTACGCGACTTGTGTAAATCAGTATTAACGCAATACTCTTTGGATCCTAACTTTATCAGTCCTTTCAGGGATGCTACCCAGGCGACCAGCAAAGAGGTTATTTTTACGGTTAACTTCCTGGCACCCAATAACACGGCGCCCTGGGATCTGTATTATGGCGACTGGGATGCCTGCGCACCGTATGAAAACCTGGTAGATGATTATGAATGTACCGACGGCTTGCCCTGGGGCGTATCACCATTGACCGATAAAGTGAATAATATGAACAATCGTGACCCCCGTCTGGGAATGACGGTTTATAAGGGATATGTCGATTTCGGGAACGGTGAGGTTCATCATCCCTCAAACCCGGTGCCAACCGGTTATGGTACCAAGAAATTCCTGGAACCTAAAAACATACCTTACGGCTTCTCGACGCTAAGTCAGCAAGATGCGGTTATCATCCGTGCAGCCGAAGTAATGCTGATGTATGCAGAGGCCGAGAACGAATTATCAGGCCCGGATGCAACGGTTTACCAGTTGACAACCGCTATACGTGCAAGAGTAAGTATGCCTGCTTACCCTGCCGGGCTAACGCAGGACGAGATGCGCCAGCGCATTCGCCATGAACGCAGGGTAGAACTTGCATTCGAAGGGCTTCGCCATTTTGATCTTGTCCGTTGGCATACAGCAGGCCAGGTTTTAAATGGACTGAATACAGGGTTAATTACCTTTAATTGGCAAGATAAGTTTTACAAATGGCCTTTACCACAAATCGAAATTGATAAAAGCAGCGGTATACTGATCCAGAACCCTGATTATAAATAAAATTGGTTATACATAAAAATTCAGCAAAGCCCGTTTCCGGGCTTTGCTGATTACTACCCGGTATTTTTTGCCGTTAGCCTGTACTGCTCGGGTGATGTGCCAATATATTTCTTAAAAATTCTTGAAAAATAATATGGGTCGTCGTATCCAAGGTTAAGTGCTACATCTTTAATTTTTGCGCCGTCACTGTACAACAACTGGCAAGCCTTTTGCATTTTTAAGTGTATAAAATAATCTATAGGCGGCATACCTGTAGCCTTTCGAAAAAGATTTGAAAAGTGAGATACAGATAAGGTGTGCATAAGCGCCATATCTTCTACTGTGAGTTTCTTATCTAAATTATTACGCATGTTAAGTATTGTTTTGGTAATAATATCGCCACCCGACTCATTTTTTTCGACATTGATATGGCGTTCAGGAAATAAAAAAGTGGCGATCAGGTGGTAAAGGCAAAAGCAGGCGCTGCACAAGTTTTCAGTGCTGTAACCCATCTCCAATGTTTGATATATGTTTTGCCATATCTCGATCGCTTTTTCATTAAACGGCATGTGAACCGGCCCTTTAGTTAAGCTTATATTAAGCGATCTGTTAAAGGTATCGATAACGTTCCCGGTAAAATGCACCCAATAAATGGTCCATGGGTCTTCGTCATCAGACCAATAACGGATATAACGGTCTGTTGCAGGGATCAGGATAAATTGATTGGAACGTACAACATAACGTTTATTGTCCAGCACATAGTAACCTATACCCTGGACACAATAAATAAGAATATTATCCTCACAGCCTTTTCTTCGTTCCCTGTAATGAAAAGAAGCTTTAGGAAAATAGCCTATTTGGGATACATATACAGGGAAAAGTATAGGGTCTTTCTCAATAGCATCTTTCCAAACCTTTTGCGGGATATTAATAAGCTTTTCTCCGTCAAATCCATCTCGTCTTTTAAAGCCTTTACTCATGAAATAAATATTGGGTTATGATCAGTGCTAATTATAAATAAAACTACTTGTAAAAGTAATCATTTGTTCTTTATTATAATCGAATTGTCCATCAAAATAAATGTTTTACCTATTATAGCCCATGTAGTTAGCAGTTAGATTTGGCATAATTAATAACCAATATAAACTTTCAACAGCAGTGCTCTGAAATTTGTGCTGCCTTTGATCTTACTAAACTTAAATACTTAAGCCACCCTGCCATCAATTAATAATAATTGATCGGCAATTCACTATATAAAATATGCTATTAAATAATAAGGTAATTTTTTTAACAGGCGGTACCGAAGGCATAGGCTTTGAATGTGCCAAACTGTATCATAATGCCGGGGCAAAACTTTGCATCATATCGAATTCTGAAAAAAGCATTGAGCAAGCTGCTGCAAAATTAGTAAGCGATGATATTATTTTTATACATGCTGATGTATCGGTAGCAAACGATGTAAAAAGTGCCATTGCAGAAACCGTAAGCAAATTTGGAAAAATTGATGTCATCCACAATAACGCAGGTATTTCAAGCCCATCAAAAACAGCTTGCGAAACTACCGCGGCCGAATGGGACAGGCTTTTTGATATAAACGTAAAGGGAATATATCATACAGTATGTTCTGGTATTAATGAGCTGAAAATAACTAAGGGGAATATTTTGAATACCAGCAGCCTGGTTGGTGATATAGGGCAGGAAATTCATGCTGCGTACAGTGCTACTAAGGGCGCAATAAACGCGCTCACTAAATCAATGGCGCTTGATTATGCCCAATACGGCATAAGAGTAAATGCCGTAGCCCCGGCAGGTGTATGGACACCAATGTTACGAAACTGGAGCACACAGCAGCCAGACGCAGATTCAGTAAAAAGCTACCTTGATGATATACATCCATTAGGCTATTGTCCCGAAGGCGACGTAATAGCTGACGCTTGTTTGTTCCTTATATCAGAAAGCGCCCGGTTCATCACCGGCTGTATACTGCCTGTTAGTGGTGGCGCCGAGTTGGGTTATCGCCGTATTTCAAACCAAAACATACAGGAAAACATAGTTTAATATGATAAAAAGCATTAAGATCGATGATGTGCGTTATGCACTTGACGGCAATGCGGGCAGCGATGCTATTCACCGCGATCCCGTATACTCATACGCGGTAACCAGTTTGATCGATGATAGCGGCTTAAAAGGCGTTGGTTTTGCATTTACTTTGGGCGAGGGTAATGACCTGGTTTGTAAAGCCGCCCGCTATTATGCCGAAAAATTTATCGGGAACGATATTGAAGAAACCATGACAAATTTTGGATCGTTGTTCAGGCGGCTATCCAATGATCAGCAATTCAGGTGGCTTGGGCCGCATAAAGGTGTGGTACACCTGGCATTAGCTTCGGTTACTAATGCCTGCTATGACCTGTGGGCTAAAAAGCGCGGCGTTCCGCTATGGAAGCTGCTCATTGATCTGTCGCCCGAAGAAATTGTAGCCACCCTTGATCTTTCTTATCTTGAAGATGAATTGACAAGCGAACAAGCCATTGATATGCTGCGCTCACAACGATCAACACATTTGCAAAGGGAAGGAATAATACAGTCCGGATACCCCGGTTATGATACATCGATCGGATGGTTTAATTATTCCGATGAAAAAGTACGCGAAAACTGTAAAAAAGCTATAGCAGAGGGCTTTACAGCCATGAAATTAAAGGTAGGGTCGGAAGACCCCGAAAGGGACATACGCCGGGCACACATTGTGAGGGAAATTGCAGGTAATAATGTTAAGGTAATGCTCGATGCTAACCAGCAGTGGAACCTGCCGCAGGCAATTTCAATTTGTAACCGTTTAAAAAGTATTGATCCGTATTGGATAGAAGAGCCAACACACCCCGACGATGTTCTTGCACATAAAACCCTGGCCGATGCCATTGCACCGGTAAAGTTGGCTTTAGGCGAACATGTTCCAAACAAAATAATTTTCAAAAACTATCTGCAAACGGGCGCAGCATCATTTATACAGGTTGATGCCGTTAGGGTTGGTGGTGTAAGTGAATTTATTACTGTTAGCTTGCTATGTAAAAAATTCGGGATACCGGTTGTACCACACGTTGGCGATATGGGGCAGTTGCACCAGCACCTGGTTTTGTTTAATCATATTGCTGTTGGGCACGAGGCTTTATTTTTAGAACATATTCCACACTTACAAAAATATTTCACCTATCCCGTGCAAATTATCAACGGGGTATATAAAACGCCGCTACAACCCGGCAGCAGTTGCGATCTGGTAGTTTTGAATAATTGACGCATAGCATAAATGATACACACCCCCGACCTCATTATCAGCATACTTTATATACTCCTGATCTTTATTATAGGTTTATGGGTTGGGTTAAGGCATAAGTATAAAACCCGTAACAACAATAACGTTGCAGGTGAATACTTCCTGGCTGGAAAAAAATTACGCTGGCCAATGATAGGGCTGGCATTATTTGCAACCAATATTTCGTGTGTGCACCTGGTTAGCCTGGCGCAAAGCGGTTTTGATACCGGTTTGCTTAATGGCGATTTTGAGTGGATGGCGGCATTCACATTGATATTGCTGGCACTTTTTTTCGCGCCATTTTACATCCGATCGGGCGTGGCAACATTGCCCGATTTTTTAGAAAAACGTTATGACCGTGCCAGCCGCGACTGGCTGGCCTTTGTATCGGTGGTGTCAGCAATAATTATTCACATCGCCTTTTCCTTATTGGCCGGGGGGATAGTGCTGCATACGCTTTTTGGCGTTAATTTATATTCCAGCGTTATCGCTATAGCAATAATTACTACTATTTATACCATAGTTGGCGGTTTAACGGCCGTTGTGGTAACAGAATCTATCCAAACCATAGTGCTTTTATTAGGCGCAATTGTTATGAGTGTAGCTGCCTATCATAAAATGGGTGGCTGGCAACCTATGGTAAATGTTTTACAGCATACAGGGCAATTAAATAAATTATCGATGCTTCGGCCCTCCGGCGATGCCAGCGGAATGCCCTGGTACGCCGTATTTTTGGGCTACCCTATATTAGGTATCTGGTATTGGTGTGCCGATCAAACTATTGTTCAGCGGGTATTAGGGGCGAAAGATGAGAATAATGCACGTATAGGCCCGTTGTTTTGCGGATTTATAAAAATTCTGCCGGTCTTTATTTTTGTTATGCCCGGTTTGTTCGCTTATACTCTTGCCCAAAGCGGCCACCTGGATATATCGGCATTAAAAACCATAGAAGCGGGTAAAGTAGTTATTAACAGCAAAGGCATATATACGTTAATGATAACCCAATTAATACCCACGGGCCTTATAGGGGTTTTGGTAGCGGCTTTATTATCGGGTTTAATGAGCCAGATATCGGGGGCCTTAAATTCCATAGCAACATTGGTAAGTTATGATATTTATAAAAGGTACAAGCCGCAGGCAAAGGATACAAGCCTTGTAACAGTAGGGAAAATAGCGGCGGGTGTATCGTTAATAGTGTCATTGGCATTGTTGCCACTGCTTAATAATTATGAAAGTATTTTTAATGGGCTAAATGATATCATTGCGCATATAGCGCCGCCAATTACCTGCGTATTTTTATTAGGGGTGTTCTGGGATAAAGCATCGGCCGTATCAGCAAAATATACTTTATGGGTAGGTTCGGCTGTTGGGGTAGTGGTATTTATTGTAAGTAAGGTATACCCCAATACCTTTATCGGCAGTATACCTTTTATGATGATGGCCTTTTATTTGTTTTGTGTATGTTTTATAATTCAAGTATCGCTGTCATACTTGTTCCCGGTAGAGCACACCACCGAAAGTGTACGCTTATATTGGAAATCGCCATGGGAGCCTTTACGTGGCAAAGCCTGGAGCGGTTTCGGTAACTATAAGTTTTTATCGGTTTTACTTATACTGCTTATGGCAGTACTTTTTTGGATATTCAGATAGTTTTTAAGTATTACATGTATCCGCGCTTTTCATTTCCTGTGTTTTCTTTTTTTTACTGTATAATCCATTAGTTTGAATTATTAATATTACAGCTGTTCATTATTCATTACTACAGCTATTTACTATCATTAAAAACAAACGTTTGTTTTTAATGATAGTAGTCGGCAACAAAAAAGTTACAAATAGTAGTTTAGTCCATTAAATTTAAAGATTTATCCATTTCAAAAGCCCTTAGATGGTAATATTTTTACTAAACCAATTAACCAGTTATCAATAACCAATTAACCAATATTAAACTTAACAGCATGCAAATGATTTACTTATATCGTTAAACAAACCCTATGAAGTTAACAGTATGCCATAAGGCATGTGTTTAACTTTTAAGCCGGGAAACAACGCAATATATATTTGTGATATAGTTCCCCACAGCAACCGGGTGAGATAAGCGCTTACATCGTGAATAAAGCAAAGTATATGTAGTCAAAAACTGCGTAGCAGAACTTTATTGCCTATATGTAGCCTGATCCATAAGTGAAACCCCGTTGCAAAAGATATGGTACATATTATTTTATGAACTAATTATTAAACCAGAATATATGAAACAACTTTACAATTTTACAAAACAACTTTGGGGGATAAAGGCGCTGTTTAAGCCATCCGTCTATTTGTCCGTTCTCATTATGCTATTTTTCTTAATAGGGGCAAAGGATGCACGGGCGCAGGAGATAAGTATATCCGGAACCGTTTCGGATTCGCTTGGAGTTAAGATAAAGGGAGTTAATATCTCGGCTGTGGGTAACAAAAAAGTACACACAGTTACTGATGATCTGGGCGCCTTTGCTTTAACTGCCGCTGACGGTACCGAAATAAATTTATCGTTTGTGGGTTATATTACACAAAAGATCGTTGTTTCTGCCGATAAACGGGTGTATAATATAATTCTTAGGCCAGTTAACGGTGTAATGGCCGAAGTGGTTGTAAGTGCCTACGGCAGAAGGCAACGCAAGGAAGCTGTGGTTGGGTCTGTAACAACAATAAACCCCGAAGAGCTAAAGATCCCGGCCAGTAACCTTACTAATGCTTTGGCCGGGCAAATTGCAGGTGTTATTGCCTATCAGCCAAGTGGGCAACCGGGTCAGGACAATGCGCAATTCTTTATTAGGGGGGTAACTACATTCGGTTATAATAACAGCCCTCTTATATTAATAGATAACGTTGAGCTTTCAACCGATGACCTGGCACGTTTGCAAGTTGATGATATTGCCAGTTTCTCTATTTTAAAAGATGCCAGTGCAACTGCACTTTATGGCGCACGAGGAGCCAACGGCGTTATACTTGTTACTACTAAAGAAGGTAAGGTGGGTAAATCCACCCTGAGTTTCAGGTATGAAAATTCCATCTCGCAATCGGCCCAAACCTTGCAGCTGGCCGATCCTATAACTTACATGGAGCTTTATAATGAGGCTACCATAACCCGCGACCCATTGGCTCCATTGCCTTTCGACCAAAATAAGATAGATAATACCAAGGCTACGCTGGCAGGTGCACCAGGTAGTAACCCGTATGTATATCCTGCGGTTGACTGGCTTAAGTTGCTGTTTAAAAAATCAACCCTTACACAGAGGGCCAATTTAAGTGTTAGCGGCGGTAATGATCTTGCACGATATTATGTTGCAGGTTCATATAGTATTGATCATGGTTTATTAAATACAAACGTGGCAAATAATAACGACAATAATGTAAATTTCAGGAACTACCAGTTACGCTCAAATGTTAACGTTAACCTTAGCAAAACAACCGAGCTTGTTGTTCGGCTTGAAGGCATGTTTGATGAATATAACGGGCCGATCACCTCTGATGCCTCATTTCAAACCGATCTTTACAATGTAGCGTTACATACCAGCCCTGTATTATTTCCCGCGTATTTCCCGGCAGATTCGGCTAACCGGCTAACAAAACATATTTTGTTTGGTAATTACGCAGGCACAAGCGGCAGTATACAGGATAATAACCCGTATGCAGATCTGTTGATGGGGCATAAAAATTATTCCCAATCAAGGATATCAGCACAGATGGAGCTTAATCAAAATTTAAGCTTTTTAACCGATGGCCTTTCTTTTCACGGGTTATTCCATATCAACCGTTTTTCATATTGGGAGTCATCATATCAGTATGCTCCATATTATTATAATGTAGGTACTTATGATAAAACAACCAACCAGTACACACTTAACTGGTTAAACCCGCAACCCGGTGCTGCCAGGG
>Ga0207019_1135_pt1 | contig 14794 bp, 14 predicted proteins | sample Alteio_BWMinCont_50_FD_153483 | JGI IMG/M metagenome (GOLD analysis project Ga0207019, IMG submission 153483) | Enriched cells from forest soil in Barre Woods Harvard Forest LTER site, Petersham, Massachusetts, United States -... | ecosystem: Environmental > Terrestrial > Soil > Temperate forest >...
TGTCGAGCGAAGCCTGAAAGGCTGCATCTACCTTCGCGCGATCGTCCGGATGGATAAGTTCCATAAAGTCCGAACGTCTGGGGTGAAAATGGGAGGGATCAGTCTCAAAGATTCGGTGTGTCTGCTCGGACCAAGTAACCTCAAGGCTTGGCAACTCGGTTTCCCAACTGCCCACTTTTGCCACGGCTTGGGCGTCGATCAGGCGGGCACGTTCTGCCTCCAATCGCTTTGCGATCTTGCGCTGGCGCCGCTCAGTAGCTCGGAGGGCCTCTTCGACACGCTTGCGCTCAGTGATGTCGCGCGTGATCGCAATGCGAGAAACGTCGGAGAGTTGCACGACACGGCCGCCAAGGTCAATCACCACGCCATTTCTCACTTTCACTTTGATTTCGAACCACTCTCCATTTCTGGTGATGAGATCGAGGGCCGTGTGACGATATTGCGGTTGGGGGAAAAACTCGGAAAGTATGTCAATGTTTCCCTGCCTTATTTCTCGCAGAGTCCAGCCGGTGACGCGCTCCCACTCGGGATTGACCATTATGTCCTTGCCCTCTTTGTCAAAGAAGACAATCATCACCGGCGCATTTTCGAATATTTTCTGGAACAGCTCCTTCTGGCGGCATAATTCAATTTCGGCCCGCCTTCGGCCCAACGGGATGAACTCCGTCCCGGCAAACAATCGGCGCTGTTGTTCATCGAGCAGGCCATAGAACAGCGGGATGGCGGCCTTGAGTTCATCGGGAGAAGCCTGGAGGTCGGCGAAATGGACGGCCACAGGAACGGCCTGAGCGCTGCGCCGGGCGAGCAACTGTTGACGGCGAGGGACCGATTCGATGGCGGTATAGAGAAACTGGCCATCCACCTTCATCCGCAGCAAGCGCTGTTGCTCGGCCAAATAGCGGAGAGGTTGCTGCACCCCGGCGTGCAGGGCGTCGGCCAATTCATGGGCGTAATAGCCGTCGGCAGACTGGTTGACGAAGGTTTCAAGGGTAGCCAGTAGGGTGCCGTGACGGGAGAACCAGACCCCTTCATGCGACCACAGTCCGCGATCGTCGAAGCGAGCGATTTCGGGCAGGGTGTAGAAGCGGCCGCGATGGGTGTAGCTGGCGAGATAGTGAAGCTGCTTCAGTTTCCGAAAGACAGTAAGATCGGTGTCGGTGCCGAGAACGCGTTTCAACTCAGGTAGATCGGCGATCTTGTTCCGGCGAAGATGTTGGCGCAGGACAGAGGGATCGAAGGAAGTGGGTCGCATAATGTTGTAGTTAACGCTCCTTACGTGGAATAGTGAGAACTATAACATAATGAACTAGACCTGGCTGGAAATGTCGATTGCCTCCTTCGATCCCTCGGTAAGCACCATCCCAGAGGTTCGCGATTGGACCACCTGGAGCTGAGGAAGTTGGCGACGGGTAGGACGACCCAGATGAGGATCATGGCCTAGTAGACGGGCGAGTTGCCCATTAGCGCTCGCTGCGGTCGCGAAAAAAGGCGGTGCCGCCCTATGCGGCGCGCGATGAAAATGCCGGAGCCGAAGAAGAAAAGCGTGAGAGCGGTCGAGCAGAATTCGCCGAACCGTTAACCACTAGCAATCCGAAATGCGACTGTGATTGGAAATTGTAAAACCTGGACAGGCGAGTATTAGGTTTTCGCCGCTGACTCATTGATGTCTTAAAGCCAGCACGGGCTGAATGTGGGACGCGCGCACCGCGGGTCCCCACGCAGCCATTAGGGCTACGAGCGAAAGTAGCAATCCCGAGCATAAGAGCGTTAGGGGATTCGCCGGTTTTAGACCGAAGAGCATAGAAGCCAAGAAGCGGGTCAGGAACAACGCTGCGCAAAGACCAACTCCGATGCCCGCTAAGGCCAACCCCACAGCCTCGGCGAGAACCATCCGAAGCACCTGGTCTGCACGAGCACCGCCATGCGTACGCCAATCTCATTGACGCGCCGAGATACGCTTGCAGCCACAACACTGTAAACTCCCACGCTTGCAAGCATAAGGGCGAGCAGGCCGAAGCCGCTGGTCACGATCGCAAAGCTTCGTTCCGGAGCCAAAGCTGCATCCACCTGCTCTTCCTGTGTACGTAAATCAATGAGAGGCAGATCTTTGTCCACCGCTTCGATTGTTCTGCCGATCTGATCAGAAAAACTTTCCGGATCGCCTTTCGTGCGTACTTCAAATGTCATACTTCCTTTCACATCTTTCTGCCGCATGTACAACACATAGAAGGTGGGTGGCTCGTTATCGCGAATCCACGCATATTTTGCATTGGCACAGACGCCAACAATCTCAAGCGGCTCGCCTTGCTGCTCCATACGGAAGAAGGCAGCGATCGGGCTTTTTCCGCCAAATTCCATCTGCGCCAGCGCCCGGTTGATCACTGCGATTCTGGTCGAGCTTGACGTATCGCGGGAATCGAATGTGCGGCCATACAGAATGGGTATTCCCATGGTCTGAAAAAAATCTTGTCCAACGGAATTGAATGCAATTTCCCCCTGGGCCGCGGGAATCTTCGTTTGATCGTCGAGAATAAAATCGCTATTTGATCCGCTCTGCGCCAGCAAGGCCTCTCTCGATAAAGTCACCGACTCAATGCCGGACAGTCACCCAGATAGCAAGTCTTGCAAACGGGTGTTTGATGGCCTTATGGATGTACCGCGGCGATATGGCGACGAGGACTGGTGGACACACCATCAGAGGTAAAATGGCAAGTTCAATGGCATTGCTGCCGTGGTGACGGCCGCGACTTCAACGAGCCTGACACTCTACGGCGTTAACGCGAAGATTGCAACCTCGGTCAAAGAAACAGTTGATCAGCGCCTCAAGGTACTCTCTGACCGGTCCGACAGCCCCACTGGGAAAAGGCCGATGTTTTACTTCGGCTTTTGCGCGGGCGAGTTTTCACTGGTCGGCGGCACAATTCCCTTGAGCCGCAAATACGTGACCATGTTCCCATAGTGCTCATCCGTGTGCGCCGTATTGATCGAAAACAAGGTGAGCTTCGCCAGGTCGAAGTTCATGAATTTCACCATCTGGCTGCCCTTTGCATCAGTCATGCCGTCGAACGCGTTATTGCAGTAGGCAACCGCGTCCTTGAGCGCAGCTACGAGATCAGCTTTTGAGGTTTTCGTTTTCTCGATATCCTTACTTGGATTTGCTTCGCCTCCGGCTTGCGAGCAAAACGCGTAGGACGCGTCAGCCACATGGCCAACGAGCTGCCCAAAACTGCGAACATCCGGTGTCGGTTTGAAGGAGTAGTTTTCTTCCGGCATTTTTTGCGCCGCACCAAGTGCCGCGTTGCTTACAAACGAGTAGAACCCTCTTTCGCTCGCCGTAATCGGATTCGTTGGCGGCGCTGCCGGCGCTTGTGACTTCTCCTGCCCGAGGAGAGCAACGGGAATCGCCGTCAACGTAGCAACCACAAAACAGAGTCTTTTGGTCACGAAACACCCCCGTGACATCATGCCACATTTTGGAATCGGCTGGTTACGGAAAACGTGCTCCGCCGATCTTCGCAAACTCCCTACGCAATCCCCTATCGCTCGGCAGTGTGGTCAATCGCATCGTTCTCCCTTCGCTGAATCTCTGTGAGGCGTGCGGTAGCGCTTTCATCCACCGACTTGCCCAACCTTGGCGTGGCGTGTCGTGCGAGATGAGGAGAGGAAAGAGCAGAATCGCCCAATACGCCATGGCGCGGCTTGAGAGTGACTCTGCCGTTGTGGAAGCTGTGGTCGTGACTCTGACCTTGAGGGATGACGATGTCGGGCTCAGCGTGATACTGCTCGGCACCGAACAAGTAGCGCCCGCCGGCGCACCGGAGCAACTCAGAGGGGCGATGCCACCTACCGCCCGTTCGCCCGTTCCGCCGATCACGAGGTTGTACGTGGCGGTCCCTCCCGATGGGACGGTGGCCGAGGTCGAACCTCCGGAAGCAGGCGCGAGTCCAAGTCCAGCGACCCCACTCAGCGACACAGACTGTGGGCTGCCCGCAGCGTTGTCCGTGAAAACTAAGCTGGCACTCTGTGAACCATTAACTGTCGGCGTAAAAGTCACAGATAACGCGCAATTCGCCCCGGCTGCCAAAGAAGTTCCAGCCGTATTGGTCTGCTGGAATGATGCGGCTCCGGAACCAGTGATCGCTATCCCGGAAATATTCAGCGTTGCGGATCCAGCATTTTGCACCGCGACGATTTGGCCACCACCCTAGCGATTGTGCCATGGATGGTGTCCAGGGCCTGGTTCTGACCGAATAGATTCGAGTGCGAACGACTGTGCAACCCGGAGATGCTTCGCTCGCACTTCTTCAGATATTATGTGCTTCGCGAAGTCTGCCATGCGAAACACACTGTTCCTGGTCGTAATCCTCTCTTGCTTGCTTCGGCCAGCTTGGCCGCAATCCGTGAAGACCGCCCTCGGTTCGTGGGAGGGCGAATCCAAGTGCACCGTTCCCAATTCCCCATGCCACGACGAGCAAGTTCTCTATCAGATCGGGCAGGATAAAAGAGGCCCATGGCAGTTGAGCGTTGATGGCTACAAAATCATTGATGGAGCACCCGAATTCATGGGCACACTGACTTGTCAGTATCAGCCCAAGTCCGGCGTGCTGAGTTGCACTTCCAGCAGCAAAGAAAAAGATGATTGGGAATTCCATGTCTTTGGTGACGCCATGTCCGGAAAGCTGGCGATTGATGACGGAAAGACGCTCTACCGTCGCATCACACTGCGCAAGGTTCAGAAGTGAATTACGTATTGACCTTGGAGAATCCGCAACGATTCGCGAAGAGTCGGGATGTGGGACCGTACTTGGGATTGGTGCCGAAGCAGGAAGACTCGGGAACTAGAATCAGAATGCGGCGCTGGATGCTGAACGGACCAATTTGGAGACGTACGCTTTAGGCCCCGAAAGGGATGCAGAGCATTCAGCCGTCCAGCGCTGCTAATCTCCTCGAACGACCAAACGTGGTCCGAGATGCCCGCTGCCGTCGCCGGAGTGATTCTAAAAAGAAAGCCCCGATTCTAGAGTCGGGGCTTTTCATTTGGACACAATTTTGGACACAAAACCGCACGAAAGTGGGCTAACCGGTTTCCCAAAGACGTAGATATAAGTGGGGGGTGAGAGATTTAAGCCCAACGGAATAGCGAACCATCCTCTGAAACCCGCTCCCAAAGCGGGGTCTAAAATGCTGGCGGAGAGGGAGGGATTCTATTACCGCCGTTGCTGCTATCTGGTTGTGATGCCTACACTTCCGTCATAATACCCTGCGTTTGTGCGGGTTGCAAGCGAATCCGATCTTCAGGCTACAGTTTCTATAGTTTCCCTTATTCGCTGGACTTCCGCGTAAAACGGTATCAGTGGTATCAGTCGGCGCCCGGTCGATCAGCCGTTGCATCTCCTCCGCCGTCAGGATTTGCGCGTTCGCTTGATTGAAGAGCACGTTGAGCAGGATTGCCCTGAGCGCCACCAATTCGGGCCATGAGCCGCCTGGCCGGTCCCGCCGGCATCCGGTGGATTATTCTCCTGAGGGAAACTCCACGCTTGACCTGTGACTTGAGCCCAGGAAGTTTCCGAGACATCACGGAAGGTCTGACGACTTGATCTCTTGATGCTCAACAAGGCCTGCCCCCATTTACGGGAAGCCTTGCTGGCGACGGAACGCGCGGTTTCTGTCATGGCGAGGCACAGGCTTCACCGTAAACGCACTCGTGCCGAAGCGCGGCTATCATCTTTCATTCTTGCGCGGAATCTGTCAGCATGTATTCGTTTTATGCTGCCGCTTGCGCGTTTCGCGTGAAGCCCCTCGTATGCAGCTTGAGCCTTTTGGCGAAGCGTCTCGTCCTCGTGGCGTGCGGCCCAGCGTGAGTTCATGGCGTGCCGCAGCAGAGCATTCACTCTTGTCTGATACCCGCGCCCGTGGCTCTTTAGCCATTTGATGATGTCGATGTCCAGGCGCATCGTTACCGGCTTTTTCGGAGGCCGATAGAATTTTCCGATTTCCGCGCCGCTCCAGTCCACCACTTCCGGAGCGTCTGTCAAATCAACGTCGGCGTCGGTTTTGGCGGCGATGACGGCGGCTTGCCGCTTCTGCTCTTTTGTGAGCTTCTTCATAGGGTTTCCTCTCCTTACTGGTTGCGGCTCGGGCCGATATCAACCGAATCACTTCTTCGCCCCTTTCATCGGCGAACAATGTGTGAACAACAAAGAGAATCGAGCCTGGGCTAAATTCGCCAACGGTGTTGTACCGTTCCTCATCCTCATCGTGAAGTATGTCTCGAATCGTCATGGCGTATGGGTCATCGAAGATCAGGGCAGCGGTTTCTAAATCAACGCCGTGTCTCGCGAGGTTGTATTCGTTCTTTTGCTCGTCGTATTCGAATCGCATCCACTGACCCAAACACAAGATACCATTATGTACATACACATGTCAATACGGTGTTCGGAGCAATGGAGATAGGGAACGGTCGCCCGTCCTCCCTCCCACAGGGTCGTCTTTGCCTTAATAAATGCGGTGGCGGCATTTCCAGGGGGAATTTATCTTTAACTTGTGCAGGACTTTTGCCTTCATTCTAATGATTTCAGTCCGCGCTGAAAATGCGGCGTTTGTTTGGATTTGCGGCCCGGACGCGGCGTCGGAGGTTCCTTCTGTCGAAACAACAGAGCCCACTTCGAGCTTCCGGCATCTGGTCCAACGTCGCCTTTTCCGCACCAAAGCAAGGTTTTTTCCCAATGCGCTGATCAAGAAGAAACGACAGAGGACATCATGCCCATTACTTCCGATCTGTTTGAAGCGTATCTCAAGTGTCCAACCAAATGCTTCCTGCGATCACTCGGTGAAGCAGGGACCAACAATAGCTACTCGAATTGGGCTAGGACACAATACCTTTACTACTCCTCCGAGGGAATCAAACAACTTGTGAAGGACTTCGCAGAGAACGAGGTCATCACTGGAACAATCGACTCGGAGGAGACGCAGTCGCCCAGATGGCATCTATCTATACAGACCTTGGCACGCACACACAATCTGGAGTCCGTTATTCACGCAGTGGAGCGCGTGACGTCAGAGCGCGAGGATAAATCGGAGTCGCTCATCCCGATTAGATTCGTCAACGCAAATAAAGTGCACAAGCACGACAAACTCTCATTAGCGTTCGATGCGCTTGCCTTATCCCAAATGCTGGGTCGCGAGATCGCCGTAGGCAACATCATCTGCGGCGACAACCACGCTAGGCTTACAGTCAACGCTGGCGCATTAGCTAGGTGCGACATTGCTCCGATGCGAACATTTATAGATGAATCGGGATCGTTTTCGTGGGCGGTTTCGCAGTCTTTGTGATGCACACTCCGATGGCTGATCCTGCGACGGAATTTGAGAACGAGCTACGAATCTTCGACAACGACGTCGATGAGGTTGTCCAGTGCTTCTACATCTGGCGGACGGTTCATGCTGCCGCACGAGCGAGCCGAAAAGTGTACGACGTGTTGAACCGGAACGCGGGGTTCTGGAATGTGGCATTAGGTTCCATTCAGGCCAACTCCCTAATCGCGCTGGGCCGAATTTTCGACAAGGACCCGCGAACTCACAATGTCAAACGACTTCTCAAACTTGCCGAAGATAACCAAGCTATCTTCTCCAAACAATCGCTACGACAACGCAAAAGTAAAATTCTCGCCAACAACACCAGTCTGCTGGAAGATTACATGCGCGACGTGCATGACCCTAGCGCTCGCGACTTCAAGCGTCTTCAGTCATTCGTGGATGCGCGACGAAAGGTTTACGAGCGCTGCTACAAGCACTTGCGCGATAAGCGATACGCGCACCGGGAGAGAGCCAATATCAGTGGTCTTTTCGCGCAGACCAACATCAAAGAATTAGCGCAACTTGTGACAGACTTGAGCAAACTACACCGAGTGCTGTGGGATTGGCAGCAGAATAGCATCAGACCTCGCACTAGTCGCCTGCGTGGTACAGCGGGCAACCAGATACGGCGAGACACAGTGAAGTTCCTAAAATCGCTCGTGGCATAGCTTTTCAAACTGAAGTGCCGGGGGATGATTTGGGGCTGAATGTTGCTCTGACCCGTGGCTAAGGCTAAGCTCCCCAAAGTGCCGCGAGACTATACATCCAAACAGATGGGCGATGCCTGCGAAATGCTGGTCGCAGCGGAGGTCACCCTCGCTGGCGTTCCGGCGCTGAAAATGCCCGACAACTGGCCTCACTATGACGTCATCGCACAACCCGAGGTCGGAGTGCCGCAGAGAATCTACGTAAGGTCTAGAACGTTCAAGCGGGGCGGCGATACGTTTGTGGATTTCGATTCCACGGCGCAGTTCGATTGGTGGGCAATTGTTCTTCTGCCCGGTGCGGATCAACTCAGTCGGAGAATCTTCATCGTCCCGAAAGACATTGCTGAGGCTCGTTCGCGGCGGAACAATCCGACGACGAAATGGGGCCACTATAGATACGTGCGGCAAGACAAGGTGGCTGAGGTCTTCCCAGAATTTGAAAATAATTTCTGTTTGTCCCATACGGGACTAGTGCCCGCGACAAAGATTTAGCCAAAACGCCTTTCTAGTTTCTAGTTCGCCGCTCTCTGCCCGTGCTCGCGTGCACTGGTTACGCTCCCACCGACGCCGATTCGTGCCTCTCTCGGCATCTCTGCGGCAGAGCGGGTGGGTTCTGGGTGCGGCAACACACTTTTAAGGCATTTCCGGATCTTCGACGCCTTGGTTAACCCCAAGGATGTGTGCCATCTCGGCACCAAGATCTCGCCCTTCTTGGTGAGCCAGAATGAGTTTCCGCAGCATATACGGGTGCAGATGGGCTCCGTGCATGAGATATGGCATATCGTGAGCCTCTGCCAGATTCGGCCAGTTCTCCACACGGCCAGCGATTGCCGGATCTTGAGAGGAGTAGAGGGCAACTCGACGTTGCATTCTACGCTCCAGCTTGATGGCTCCGTGACTAGTCGGAGAACTGACGCACACAACATCTAGGTCTGGTCGCTTTGTTTCTTGCATCATTGCCGCCGCCAACCCGCCTAAGCCCAGTCCGACCACAAGCGACCCTTCTGGCACTAACCAAGTTTCCGCCAGATCAGCCTTGTTAAACTTGCTCAAGAAAAGTTCATCGTTTTGGGGAAGCATCATCACTCGACGATGCCACTGCTCCATCGCGCGCCGAATCCTGTGCGCAGCCTCAACACACCTACCTTCGCTGTAACTGTAAGCACAACAGATGACCTCGGAATTCATGGAACGGTCTCTTTCGTTTTCGAGTTGAGAATGTTCATAAACTTCTTCGCCAGTTGGGGAACAACCCTCGGCATGTGAGGGGAGGTCGGTGGGTTCTAGGGACGCCGCAGAACCCACCGCAGTAGGAATTGACTGTGTTGCTCCTGTTCGTACTTTACGGAGGCCGCACAGAAATCAGCTAAGGTCCAAAGAGGGCAGGTTGGGGGAGAGCCATGCCAGGCAGAGTGGTCAATCCTTTTTTCAGGACAGCAGTGGATGCTACAGCGTAAAATTAAAGATGATCCGACCATGGAAGCTGCCCATCTACCATCGCGTGCGGAAGGCAAAAGCCGGGCGGGTTTTACGCTCTTGGAGTTAATCGTCGCGGCGACCATTCTGTCAATTCTTACGATGATGGCGCTGCCGCTGGCGCGAGTCACGATTAAACGCGAGAAAGAAAAGCAGCTGCGGCGGGCTCTGTGGCAGATGCGCGATGCGATCGACAAATACGAGATGGCTGGCGAGCGGGGCGCGTTTCAGATCAAGGCCGACAGCGGTGGCTATCCACCAGATTTGGAAACGTTGGTGAAGGGCGTCGAGGCCCAAGGCGGCAAAAAGGAACGCTTCCTTCGCTCTATTCCCATCGACCCTATGACCAAGAGCACGGAGTGGGGCTTGCGGTCTATGCAGGACGATCCGGATTCTGACTCCTGGGGCGGGCAGAGCGTCTTTGATGTCTACACCAAGTCGCAGGGTGAGGGGTTGGACGGCACCAAGTACAAGGACTGGTGATTCGGAAGGGAACGGGATTGGCGGGATTCAGGTCCATTCAGGACCTCACGGATGATCCCTGGGAGCAAGCTTTATAAGACGATGGGACTAGGTTTCGCAACTTGTGCCAAACCCACAGCTTTTGTGGTACTTAGTACCCTGCGACGGGATCAAGATAAACCGGATTGGCGGGATTTTTGTACTCCGGTTTCAACAGGTTCACGCAAAGCAACCGCCAGATTGCTATGCAGTTCCCATTTGGGGTGACGTGTCACCCTCCTCCACCCCCGTGCGCAGCAAGGCAAATACATCATCCCCGCCACGGCACTCGGGGAGTACGAAAAAGTCACCCCACACCGGCCCCATTCGCCACACTGCCGGGTCAGGAATCGGACCTGGATTTGGGATCGGATCGGAAAGCTAACCGGGCCGGGATTAGGGCGCGGATCGGCGGCTCCCCACTTCCCGAAAACGATCAAGCAATATCGAGATCTTTTCCAAGAAGACGCGCTCGGCCCAGTGGCATAAACTGCGACAGCCTACCGGGCGTAAAACCACTGGAAACCCCTCGCTTCAAAGCGGGAAACGCTTGCACAAACGAAACTCCGTTGAACCCCGAATCTCTCACAAGCTGGACAAATCTTTCCGTCACAAACCGGTACAGAGGCAGCGGCCACACCATGAAAATGTCTGAACCATCCCAGCTCGCAGGATTGAGGATATGTGTCGGATCAGAAACTCCGCTGTATCGAACGAAGCCACATTCGGGACAGCGTTCTATTTCGCGAATGCCAGATCGCTCATCGGCGATCCCTCCCCACCCGGTGACCACCAACTCCGCAACGTCAAGGATCGCCCCAGTCTTCTTGACGATCGCATGTGCGGGACGCGTCTCGAATCCCGTTATTTGATTATGCTTCAGTTCGCTAAGAACCGACGACTGGATTAGGCACTCGGACATCCAAGTGAAGATGAAGTCAGGAGGCCGAGAACAAGGGATGATTAGATCGAGTTTCTCTCTGCGCCTACCTCTTTTGTGACCGGGGTTTAGGTGACACTCGATGATCTCAGAAATGGTGATAGCATCCTCGCTTGAATCGGCTATGCATTTCTCCTCCCCAACCATCAAGTAGAACGGAGACAACGGGCAATCATTCGGGGATGACAACGGGTGGTTCTTCTTCAATCTCCCCTCCTTTGGCGCCCAGTCCGAACTCGGTCTTCATGGTGTTCAATTGTTCTAATACTTGTTCTCTCGTCGCATTTGGGTTGTTCGCAATCCATTGCCGCCATGCTCCGTTCCAATTCTCCTCACCCTCTCCACGATGGAGGGCATCTGGCCCAAGGCGATGCCCCCCTGCAGACACCTCCATCGTATAGTCCTCGATGTCTAGCCCTCTGTCGCTGAAAAATCGGCTGAACTGACGGGGGAGACTGTGGTGTATTTCGGTCTTGCTTAGCTGAGAGCTTGTATAAACCACACCGCCAACGGAAGCTTGAACATCCGTATTTCCGGTCGCATTAGAAAATTGGTATTCGCCCCACATGTCGACCACATCCGTGTTCGACATCTTGTTAAGCTGTGGAACGGTGAGGAGCGAGCCGTTGACGGCTACGTGCTGTCCTACGAACTGGAGACGCAACTGGTCCGCTTCTGTTTGAAGCGCCTTTTGCAATGCGGCGCCTTCGGCATAGTGACCGTAGTTGACCAAGTTTTTGAACTTATCCCACCAGCCGTGACCGTCCAAATCAACTCTGGACAGGGGGTTATTCTCCACGTAGCTGTAGAGATTCAAGCTTTGGGGATTCCCAAAACTTGCGTAGGGCACGTTGGTAGGTTTGGCGGCCCAGTCGGGCGTCATAAACCGGCCCATGCTGCTGCCGTAGTACCTTGCCCCGAACTGGTCCAAGCCGGATTCGCTATCGCGTTCTTTGCCTGTGAAGTGGTTAGGGCTGACATCACTGCTGTCGGCGCAGCCTCCGTTAATGGCTCGGATGACTTGACCATCGCCGAAAGGTAAGCTCGCCGTTGCTTCACAAAGAGTTCCAGCCATGTTGATGTGGGCCCGTTCCGTCCCGAGCCAATCGGCGTGATCGTAATATAAGTCCGCATTGGTCACGGCGGAGTTCACCACATAGCCACCGAGATGCATGCCGTCAACATAGAGCTGCACCATCGGTGAATCAGGCGCAACCGTTGCATTGTACAGAATCACATGACCTTCGCGATCATAGATCATGTCCATACCCGCGTTGCCCGCTCTGCCTACGCGTTGTCCCTCCGCGTCGTAAATGTACGTCGTTGGTCCGTTGCTGGCAGAGATAATCCGATTCTCTGGGTCGTAGGTGTAGCTGTAGGTACCGTCGTTGAGCAGGTTTCCAGCGGCGTCATAGCTGAAACTATCCATGCGGTTGTTGGGGACGCCGCCGTTTTGGGCACCGGTGAACGCGTAACTCGGCTGCGGACCCGAACCCGCCGTAACCGTCTGGTTCCAGCGATTGCCGTAACGATCGTAGGCATAAGTAAACGCCTGGGACGAGCCGCCATTTGGGCAATTCGCGGTGCAACTGCTGCTAATCAAGCGATTGAAGTTGTCATATATGTAAGACGGCCAGGTTCCATTTACGGTATCCGTGCTCGACAAGACATTGCCGTTCGGCGTGTAACTCACCGTGTAACCGTATGCGGTGCTGCCGGTGCACGCTCCTGCGCTGCAGCTTGTTCCGACAGCAGCGGCGGCCAAACGTTCGCGCGTATCGTAGGCCCAGGATTCCGACAGTCCATTGGCGAAGTTGGCCGAGATGATGTGTCCGAATGCGTCGTAATGCCCGTTCGCCAACAGGTTGGTCCAGCCAGTAGCGGTGAAAGTGGTCAACCGCCCGGCTGTATTGTAGGCAGACGTATAGTCGGCACCGTTCACGTTTCGGTCGGTTTCATCGCCCATGTGGTTATACAAGTAAGAAACCCAGATATTGTTGGTGCCAATCACCTTCTCTTGCCATAATTCGGCAACCCGTCCCATAGGATCGTAGCTGGTTGCGGTCAAGGGGTGACAATTGCCCGTTGGAGTCTCTCTGCAGGTCCAGCTCAAGCGCTCGATGCTGTTAGCGATGGTGAATTGTTGTGAGCCCATCGTGATGTTGGTCTGATCGTAACCAAACAACGCTGGAAGCGTGACCCCATCGGAGTACGATTTCTGAGTAACACGATTCAGCGTATCATACGCGTAGGTCGTCGCGACGGTTGTGCTGGCAATGGTTTGATTTGGCGCGGGCCGCGTCCGCTGGGCTAGGTTGCCATTTGCATCATAGGCATAGCGGGTCGTGCCCGCCGCGTAGGTGCCATTGTCAGGAGTGGAGCAAGTGGCGCTACCGGTCTCTGGATTGGCCGCGCAAAGTAGACGCGAAAGGCTGTCGTAGGCAAACGTACGCCGGCTCAGACTGCCCTGGCTCACCGTTAGAAGATTGTTAAGCGGATCGTAACTGTAGCTGGTAAGAAACCCTGTCTTGGCGATATCTTGGTTACAAGCACCGGGCGCTGCGCCAGGGCCTGACTGAGTCGCGCTGCTCACTTCGCAAACGGAAACTAACCGGCCCAGTCCGTCCACTTGGGAAACCCTTGCTACGTTGGTACTACCGTTGCCTTCGTCGATCACTTCGGTCGCCTTGCCAGTGTAGGAGGTCGATGCCGTTGAACCATCCTGGTCGACAATAGATTTGACCCGGCTTAAGGCGTCATAGTTATACGTGGTGTAGCCCCACGTCGATTCCCCGCAGTTCGTTGTGCTGGGCGAACAATGGGTTGGATTGTATACTTCGTAAGGCTCACCCGTCCCGTAGTAGGTTGCGGCGGTGTAGGTCGTTCCGTCGGGATCTGAAACCAGTGCGGTTTGGACAACGTGCCCTATGCCATCCATCGTCGCCACAGTCGTCTTCCACCCAGCCGGGGGGCTCGTCGCGCTGCAGAGCGCTCCGGCAGTGCCGCTCATGAGTTGGCAGGTTGCGACAGTTGGGGACGGCGCAGCATCGTTGTACGCGTGCTCTGTCTCGCCACCGTCCGGATATTGGATGAGCATGGGGCGGGAGAAAGGATCATTGTATACATATGTTGTTCCGGCACGCCCGGCGTTGATGTCGTTCTGATCCTGTGCCGCTGTCAGTTGGCCGTTGTTAAAATCATAGGTAAAGTTCTCGATGTACTTTAGAGGGTCGGTGATCTGCGTAAGGTAGGCATTAGTATTTCCACCCGGAGTAAAGGGAGTATTCGCGCTGCCTGAAAGGACCGTGTAGTGGTCGGCATAAGAGTATGTGGTCGTATGGCCGGGTTGAGTAGTACCCATATCGCTGCAGGTGCCGTTCCCGCATGGATCTGTCATGCTCAGCACTATCCCTCCGGCGGTTGGGTGAAATACACCTGGAAGATGAGCGACCATCTCTCAGACCTGATAAGCTTTTCTGCATCTCTGAACAATGGTTATTGCGACTACCAATATACCAAGCCGGTTGTCGCTACTCGACAGGTTAGCTTTAACGGGAGCGCCGTCAATCTCTCGCAGACATTTACGTACAATACCGGCTGGGGCTCCAGCGGAGAAACATGGACTAGCAAGACTACTACCGTCCAAACAACTGATAGCGTATTGGGCCAAGACCAGACCATCTATGCATACGTCCCCGTTTCGGTGAATACGACACCCTATCCTCAATTCGTATCCACCGTCTATCAAGAGATCCCTGTCGAGAGCCAAATTAAGTATTATGACTGGAACAATACCAGTCAGCCGCTGTTGACT